>JRYI01002807.1_pt1 | contig 85665 bp, 86 predicted proteins | sample 235361 | NCBI WGS metagenome assembly JRYI01 (sample SAMN03074212, study PRJNA261471) | activated sludge metagenome | biome: Common Effluent Treatment Plant; feature: Wastewater; material: Activated sludge; isolation source: activated biomass in a lab-scale reactor treating industrial wastewater at...
GCCGCCGGCCATGCCATGACCGACCCGGGCGTCTTCGAGGCCATGAAGCGCGCGGTCGAGACGCTCGCGCCGAGAGAGAAACCGCTCCGAACCCGATGCCCGTAACCGTCACGGCTTTTTACAAGTTCGTCGCCATCGACGATCCGCCAGCCTTGCGCGGGGAATTGCTCGGCCATGCGCGCACCTTCGGCCTCAGGGGCACGATCCTGGTTGCGCCCGAAGGCATCAACGCCACCGTGGCCGGCCCCGACGCGGGCATCCGCCGGCTGCTGTCGCATCTGCGCGCCGACCCGCGTTTCGCTGATCTCGTGAGCAAGGAGTCCTTTGCGGACGAGGTCCCGTTCGGCCGCCTCAAAGTGAGGCTCAAGCGCGAGATCGTGACGCTGCGCCGGCCCGAGGCGGATCCCACGCGTCGCGTCGGAACCTACGTCAAGCCGGAGCACTGGAACGCGCTGATCTCCGATCCCGAGGTGCTCGTCCTCGACACGCGCAACGCCTATGAGGTCGGCGTCGGCACCTTCAAGGGCGCCATCGACCCCGTGACGCGCTCTTTTACCGATTTCCCGGATTTCGTCGCGGCCCACCTCGACCCTGCGCGCCACAAGCGCGTCGCCATGTTCTGCACCGGCGGCATCCGCTGCGAGAAGGCCTCAGCTTACATGCTCGCGCAGGGCTTCCCGGAGGTCTATCACCTCGAAGGCGGCATCCTCAAATACCTGGAGACGGTCCCGCCGGAGGCGAGCCTGTGGCAAGGCGAATGCTTCGTCTTCGATGAGCGCGTCGCCCTCGGGCACGGCGTGACGGTCGGTTCGCACGTCATCTGCCGGCGGTGCGGCACCCCGATGGCCGCCGACGCCCCGCACTGCCCGAGGTGCCCCGCAACGGAGGAGCCGCAGCATCGCGGCGGCGATGATACGGCCGCCGACGGCGCAAGCCATCCCGCAGGGCGAACGGCGCCGCCCTTCCTCAGAGGATGAACTTCGACAGGTCGGCGTTCTTGGCGAGCGCGCCGACGCGGCTCGTCACGTAGGACGCATCGACGGTCTGGGTCTCGCCGGTGCGGTCCGAGGCCTCGAAGGAGATCTCGTCGAGCACGCGCTCCATCACCGTCTGCAGCCGCCGTGCGCCGATGTTCTCGACCGTGGAGTTGACCAGCACGGCCGTATCCGCGAGCGCATCGATGGCATCCTCCGTGAAGGTGAGGGTGAGGCCCTCGGTCGCCATCAGGGCGGTGTACTGCTTGATGAGGCTTGCCTCGGGCTCGGTCAGGATGCGGCGGAAGTCCTCGCGCGTCAGCGCCTGGAGCTCGACGCGGATCGGCAGCCGCCCCTGCAACTCCGGCAGGAGGTCGGCGGGCTTTGCCACATGGAACGCGCCCGAGGCGATGAACAGCACGTGGTCGGTCTTCACCGGCCCGTGCTTGGTGGCGACGGTGGTGCCCTCGATCAGCGGCAGCAGGTCGCGCTGCACGCCCTCGCGCGAAACCTCCCCGCCCGAGCGCCCCCCCGTCTCGCCGCGCGAGCAGATCTTGTCGATCTCGTCGAGAAACACGATGCCGTTGTTCTCGACCGAGCGAATGGCCTCGCTCGTGATCTGCTCGTTGTCGATCAGCTTGTCGCTTTCCTCGGCGATCAGCAGCAGGTGGCTGTCCTTGACCGTGATGCGCCGCGGCTTCGTGCGCCCCCCCATCATCTTGCCGAAGATGTCGCCGAGATTGACGGCGCCGATCGACCCGCCCGGCATGCCGGGGATGTCGAGCATCGGCAGGCCGCCCCCCGTGTCGGCGACATGGATCTCGATCACCTTGTCGTTGAGCTCGTTGGCGCGCAGCCTCTTGCGGAACGTTTCGCGCGTGCCGGACGAGGCGGTGGGCCCCACCAGCGCGTCGAGCACGCGTTCCTCGGCGTTCTTCTCGGCCTGCGCGCGCACCTCCCTGCGCTTCGCCTCGCGCACGAGCGCCAGGCCGACCTCCACGAGATCGCGGATGATGCTGTCGACGTCGCGCCCCACGTAGCCGACCTCGGTGAACNNTGCCGACGCCGGTCGGGCCGATCATCAGGATGTTCTTGGGCAGCACCTCCTCCCGCAGCGGGCCGTCGATCTGCTGGCGGCGCCAGCGGTTGCGCAGCGCGATGGCGACGGCGCGCTTGGCGTCGTCCTGGCCGACGATGTAGCGGTCGAGCTCGGAGACGATTTCACGCGGCGAGAATGTGGTCATGAGGATCTTCCGTCAGGCAGGCGGTGGAATGGAATGGCGAAGTGAGCCGAGCGGCAACAGCGGCAGCAGCGTACGCCGCAACGTGCGCCATCCGGCAGAGAGACCAAGGACGACGACGGCAAGGCCGAGGAGCGTCAGCGAGAGCCCCAGGTCCTGTGTCACGCCCTGGGAGAGAAGGTAGCCCATCGCCACCCCCGCATACGTGAGGCCGGAGACGAGGGGCGCGCGCCGGTCGATGACGAGGGCGACAAGGCCGAGCAGCACGAAAACGCCGAGCACGGCCAGCGCCTCTCCCGTGCCCATGCCGGACGGGCTGCCGACGAGCAGCTTGAGGCCGCCGTGCACGATCATGGGCGCGGCCACGAGGTGCAGCCAGAACGCGATGTCCGACCGCCGCGTGCGCCGCGCGAGGTCGCTGGCGTCGACGCGGAGCGCAACGAGGAAGATGCCGGCGCCGACCGCCGCGAGCAGCAGGGTCGTGCTGTGGTCGGGCAAGACGAGCGAAACCGTGTTCGCGATGACGCATGTGAGCCCGAGCGTGGCGATCGCCCAGTCGATCGGCACCTGGAAGCGCCGCTCGTGCGCGACCGCCGCCAGCGCCGCGCCAAGGCCCGCGACGATGAAGGTCGCGTCGGTCGAGATCTGGCCGCCGAGCGAGGCCGCGGCGAATGCGGCTCCGCCGGCAAACATGATCGCAAGCGCGATCGACGGCAGCGCCAGCCGCATGCGGCGCGAGAAGACCTCCGAAAGGCCCCAGGCCGCGAGCATGGCCAGCACCGCAAAGCCGATGCGGAACCCGAGCGCGCCGGCGAGCGCGAACAGCGCCGCGACGAGAAGGCCGACGCCGATGGTCACGAACACGTCGTTGAAGCCGCCGATCAGCCGGAACTTTTCGTCGTCCGGGCCGACGGATGGCTCGATGGTGGGTGACTCGATGGCGGGCACGCCCGGGTGCGAGCCTGCCGCCAGGTCGCGGAGCCGTCGGGCCTGGTCGGCCGTGAGGATGCCTTGCACGACGGCGGCCTCGATGTGTTCATCCCGGATCATCCGGCCTCCCGATGTCACCGGCTCACGAGAGCCCGCCCGCTCGGACGACGGGCGAGCGAGGGAAGCGACGGACGAGATGCGAGGGCCCTGGCCATGACGTGCTCCGGGGAGAAAGACGCGGCTACCGCGACGACGGCAGGCTTTCGATCACGAGGTTGGCGTTCGTATAGACGCAGATCTCGCCGGCGATCGCCATCGCGCGCCGTGCGATCGCCTCGGCGTCGAGCGGCTGGTCGAGGAGCGCGCGGGCCGCTGCGAGTGCATACATGCCGCCCGATCCGATGCCCGTCACGTGATGCTCGGGCTCGAGCACGTCGCCGGTGCCCGTGAGCACGAGCGTGATGTCGGCATCGGCGACGATCATCATCGCCTCGAGCCGGCGCAGGAAGCGGTCCGTGCGCCAGTCCTTGGCAAGCTCCACCGCGGCCCGCATGAGCTGCCCCGGGTATTGCTCGAGCTTGCCTTCGAGCCGCTCGAACAGCGTGAACGCATCCGCGGTCGCGCCGGCGAATCCGCCGATAACGCCGCTTTTACCGAGTTGGCGCACCTTGCGCGCATTGGCCTTGATGATGGTGGCCCCGAGGCTCACCTGGCCGTCGCCGGCGATGACCACGCGCCCTTCCTTGCGGACGGTAAGGATGGTCGTCGCGTGCCAGGAGCCGCCGTCTGCGGGGGAATGCGGGGTGTTTGCCATGAATCCTGCGCCAAGGACGTTGGGCCGCGGCCGAGGGGCGCGTCGCGGGCGCTCTGGAACCGGGTCTCCGAAGCTGATAAACGCTGGGGTCCGTTAAGGCAACAACGGCAGGTTGCCCCGGGGACCTCGGGGACACGCTGCCAAATGAGGATGATCGTGAAGCGGCAAGCCACCATCGCTCGCAGAACCAAGGAAACCGAGATCACCGCCACCATCGATCTCGACGGCACCGGCGTGTCGGAGATCGCGACCGGCATCGGCTTCCTGGACCACATGCTGGAGCAGCTGGCCCGCCACGGCCTGTTCGACATCAAGCTCGCCGCCAAGGGTGATCTGCACATCGACTTCCATCACACGACGGAGGACGTCGGCATCGTGCTCGGCCAGGCGGTGGCCAAGGCGCTCGGCGACAAGCAGGGCATCACGCGCTATGCGGACGTGCTCCTGCCGATGGACGAGGCGCTGACGCGCGTCGCCCTCGACATCTCGGGCCGCCCGTACCTGGTTTGGAAGGTGGCGTTCTCGCAGCCCAAGGTCGGCGACATGGACACCGAGCTGTTCCGCGAGTGGTTTCAGGCGTTTGCCCAGAACGCCGGGATCACGCTGCATGTCGAGAGCCTGTACGGCGACAACAACCACCACATCGCCGAGACCTGCTATAAGGGCTTAGCGCGCGCGCTCCGCGGGGCCGTCGCGCTCGATCCGCGGCAGGTGGGACGCGTTCCCTCCACCAAGGGAATGCTGGCCTGATGCTGGGATGGCTTTTGAGTGGGATGGCGCGCGTGTCGGCGTTCACGGTTCATGAGCCGCCCGCTTCCGGCGGCACGAGGCTCGCGCGGGCGGAAAGCCTGGTCTTCGTCGGCGACGGCTTTTCCTGGCGCGCGGCGCTGTTCTCGCCCGTCTACCTCATCGTCTGCGGAGAGTGGCTGGCGCTCGCCGTCTATGCGACTGCCGCCGTGGCGTTGGCCGCCCTCCTGGCGCTCATCGGCGCCCAGGGCGATTGGGCGGTCTGGATGTTCGTGCTCCTCAATGTCGTCATCGGCTTCGAGATGAGCGACCTCAAGCGCTGGTCGCTCGCACGGGCGGGCTGGCGGGAGATCGCGACCGTGAGCGGCCGGGGCCAGGACGATGCCGAGCGCCGCTTCTTCGAAGCCTGGCTTCCGGCCGTCCCGGCGGACGGGCCCGATGCCGGCGGCGCTACGCGCGAGGCGGCGACCGGCTTCGAAACGCGCCTCGAGGCCGGCGTCCGGCGTCTGGCGCAGCGCCTGCGCACCCCGTTCGCTCCCGGCACCTGAAGCTCCATGCAGCGCGTCGTCATCATCGATTACGGATCCGGCAACCTTCACTCGGCTGCCAAAGCCTTCGAGCGCGCCGCAGGCGAGGCGGGGGCCGCCGCCGAGATCGTCGTCAGCGCCAAGGCCGAGGACGTGCGCGCGGCGGACCGTGTCGTGCTCCCCGGCGTCGGCGCCTTCGCCGACTGCAAGCGTGGCCTCGAAGCCGTGCCCGGCCTGCGCGAGGCGCTGGAGGACGCCGTGCACGGCCGCGGCCGCCCGTTCCTCGGCATCTGCGTCGGCATGCAGCTCCTGGCGACGCGCGGCCTCGAGTTCGAGGTGACGGACGGGCTCGGCTGGATTGCGGGCGACGTGCGGGCCATCGCGCCCGGCGACCCCGCGCTCAAGATTCCGCACATGGGCTGGAACACGCTCGACGTGCGGACGGATCACGCGCTGCTGTCCGGCATTCCGACCGGCCCCGAGGGGTTGCACGCCTATTTCGTGCACTCCTATCATTTCGTGCCGGCCGACCGCGCCGTGGTCGTCGCCGAGACTGATTACGGCGGCCCCGTCACCGCCCTGATCGCCAAGGGCAATGTCGCGGGCACGCAGTTCCACCCCGAGAAGAGCCAGACGCTCGGCCTCACCCTGATCGCCAATTTCCTGAAGTGGAAGCCCTAGGTTGCGTCCCCTCTCCCCGATGGGGAGAGGGACAGGGTGAGGGGGCACTGCACGGCTTCGATCCAAGTCGGAAAGAGGCTAGCGCCGCCCTGGCCCCGAGGGAGGGGACACGGGGCTGAGCGGCTGGACTCGCCCCGGCCCGGCGTTTATTGAGCACGTCCGAACTCACAACCGGACACCGGCTCATGACCAACACCCACGACGCCCGCACGCGCCTCTACGAGATCGTCAGGACGAAGTCGTTCGTGCGCGGTCCCGTGGTGCTCGCCTCCGGCAAGGAGAGCGACCACTACTTCGACATGAAGCCCTCGATGTTCGATCCCGAGGGTGCCGATCTCCTGGCCGAGCTCATCTTCGCGCGCATCTCGGAAACGGGCGCCGACATCGTGGGCGGCCTCGAGATGGGCGCCGTGCCGCTGATCACGCCCATCTCCATCGCCAGCCGCCGTGCGGGACGGCCGATGCCGGGCTTCTTCGTGCGCAAGACCGTGAAGGACCACGGCACCCGGAAGCTGGTGGAAGGCTTGAGCGATGTGGCCGGCAAGCGCGTCGTCATCGTCGAGGACGTGACCACCACCGGCGGCTCGGCCATGAAGGCGGTCGAGGCGCTCACGGCGGCCGGCGCCACGGTGACGCTCGTCGTCTCGATCCTCGACCGCGAGGAAGGCGCCGAGAAGCTCTATGCCGATGCCGGCATCCCCTTCGCGTCCCTCTTCAAGGCGAGCGAGTTCCTGAAGAGCTGACGAAGCTCCGTATCGAGCGGATTGATTTTAACGTGGATCAAGATCAGGGTTCGGGCGCTGGGGCAGAGACGAGTTGGAAACGGCGGACGCGGCCTGTTGCCGTCGAGGGCAACAGCGGCGATGGGCCGTGCGGGGTTCATTTCCGCCGTTTCCTTTTCCGCCTGACCTCTGCGGCCGATGCAACGGCACTCCCCATGCGGTGGCCGACGGTCCTCCCCCGAAGCAGCATGCCGATTAAAAAAGGGAGGCTCAAAAGCCTCCCTTGAACTGATGCATGATGTGCTGGCGCAGGGTGCGCTGAGCGCGTCGATGCACTGTTGCTGCGAGCGGGCGTGCGCCGGACGTTCGGCCTCAGCAGGCTTCGGCGAACGGCAGCTCGGGCTCGTCCGTTGCCGGCTTCGGCATCGGGAAGGCGATGACGTTGGTGTCGCCACCGGTCTCGACGCCCGCCTGACGCCGCTTGAACCAGCGGATCGAGGTATTGGTCAGGACCGCCTCCTCCTTGACGCGCTGGATGAGCAGGCCGTCCTCGGAATCGAGGATGCGCGTCAATTTGGCCTCCAGCGCTTCCTCGCTCTCGTCGCTGCGCACATACCAGGTCTGCTCGAGCGGGCGCGCCCAGCTCTGGCCGGCAGCCATGATCGCCTGGGCGACGACGTGCTTGATGAGGTGCGGCTTGGCGAGATCGTACGAGATGAGGTAGGTGCGCATGGGGCTCTCCGTGGGCAAGAAGAGGGGGAAGCTCGGTGAGAACGTAGAGAGAACGTGGCATGAGTCGCTCACCACGTCTAGAGTCCGTTCGAACTTTGTTCTCTTGAGGGTCGGGTCGCGGTCAGACCATGGCAGACAGGGCTGCCGCAGGCGCCGGAAGAGATTGCCCCCAACCAGGAGGAAATAAAAACATACCTGAAAAATCAAAGCAATAAGTCATATTGCTGCATGCAACTTCAACGCGCGGCCCGCTCACTCGAAAAGCCGCAGTTGGTCCGGATGGACCGCCTTCGACTGGCTGAGGTGCGGACCCGGATCGATCCGGTCGGCAAGCGCCGGAAACTTCGCCAGAAAGAGACGGAGCGCCTTGGCGCGGCTCTCCGGGAAACGGTCCTCCTGCCAGATCTCGTAGAGCCGGCGCGGATCGCAGCCGTAGCGGCGAATGAGGTCGCGTGGGCGGATCCTGAGCCAGCGCGCGATCCAGATATCGACCGCGTCCGCTTCCGTGAGGGCGGCGCGCGGCGCGTGGGAAGGTGGCGGAACGGGATCGGTGAACTGCATAACGTGACGACGCACTTGACGCTTTGAACCAATCACGATTGATCGGGCGCGAAGACAGCAATCTTATGGCACAACCCCGCGAGGAACCGACTTGATCCTTTTCCCGGCCATCGACCTCAAGGACGGCAAGTGCGTCCGCCTGAAGCTCGGGGACATGAATGCGGCCACCGTCTTCAACGACGATCCGGCCGCCCAGGCCCGGTCCTTCGAGAGCCAGGGCTTCACCTATCTGCATATCGTCGATCTGAACGGGGCGTTCGCCGGCAAGCCGGTCAATGCGCCGGCCGTGGAAGCGATCCTCAAGGCCATTACGATGCCCGCCCAGCTCGGCGGCGGCATCCGCGACCTGGCGACCATCGAATCCTGGCTCGCCCGCGGCATCCGCCGTGTCATCCTCGGCACCGTGGCCGTGCGCGATCCCGCGCTCGTCCGCGAAGCCTGCAAAGCCTTCCCGGGCCGCATCGCCGTCGGCATCGACGCCAAGGGCGGCAAGGTCGCGGTCGAAGGCTGGGCCGAAACGTCGGAGCTCACCGCCATCGACCTCGCACGCCGGTTCGAGGACGCTGGCGTCGCCGCCATCATCTACACCGACATCGAGCGCGACGGCGTGCTGAAGGGCCTGAACCTCGCCGCCACCGCCGAGCTGGCCCGCGCCACCTCGATCCCCGTCATCGCTTCCGGCGGCCTCGCGTCCCTCGACGACGTGAAAGCGCTGCTCGCGCCCGAATATGACAGGCTCGAAGGTGCCATTACCGGCCGCGCGCTCTATGATGGCCGCCTCGACGCGCGCGAAGCGCTAGCCCTGCTCGGCGCCGCAGGCTAGGGTCTTGCCTATTGAGGTGGCGACATCAGAGCTTTGATTTCGACATATCTGGACTCCGGCCTTCGCCGGAGTGACGTCATTTTTGCCGATAGCGCATGGCCCAACATTCAACGTCATCCCGGCGCAGGCCGGGATCCAGTCACGTATGAAAAGCGCACATCATTATTTTCCCCGGCGACACAAGACCGGGCCGGACCTGCATGCCGAGTGGGGGCAACCGAGCCCCCACTTTGACATACCTGCCCGCATCACCTTAGGTCGTAGCCCCGTTGCCGGTCAGAAGGTCGCCCGTGCAGACACCCCCTTTGACAGCGCTCGCGCCGGCCGCCGCAGCCGACGCCGTCTGGCCCGACGGCATCACGCCGACCGAGGAGTTTGCAACCGCGCTCGCCCACGTCCGCGACGGCGAGGGCCACCTGTTCGTCACCGGCCGCGCCGGCACCGGCAAATCCACGCTGCTGCGGGCCCTTCGCAACGCCACCGATCAGGAGCTGGTCGTCGTCGCGCCGACCGGCCTCGCCGCCGTCAACGTGGGCGGCCAGACCATCCATTCGTTCTTCGGCCTTCCCCCGCGCCTGATCCGCTCCGACGACATCCGCCGCTCCCGCAACGGCCAGGTCATGCGCAAGCTCAAGTTCCTCGTCATCGACGAAGTGTCGATGGTGCGCTCGGACCTGATGTGGGCCATCGACCAGTCGCTGCGCGTCAATCGCGGACGCCCGCGCGAGCCCTTCGGCGGCGTACGCCTGGTGCTGTTCGGCGACTTGCATCAGCTGCCGCCCGTCGTGCAGGAAGCCGAGGTTGCGGGGCATCTGCACGAGGAGTTCGGCGGCCCCTTCTTTTTCTCCGTCCCCGCGCTCCGCGAGGGGGCCGGCACCACGCGCCTCGAGCTGACGCAGGTGTTCCGCCAGAGCGACGAGGCTTTGATCTCCGTCCTGAACCGGATCCGCGACGGAGAGGCCGAGGAGGAGGACCTTGCCGAGCTCAACCGGCGCGTGGCGCCCATCCGCACGCTCGGCGAGGGAGAAAAATTCGTCATCCTGACGCCGACCAACGCCGCCGCCCAGCGCATCAACACCGCCTATCTCGATGCGCTCCCCGGCCGAGCTTACACCTATGAAGCCGGAATCACGGGTGATTTCACGCAGGCTTCGCACCCGACCGACAGCGCGCTGACCCTGAAGCCGGCCGCCAAGATTATTCTCCTGCGCAACGATCCGGAGAAACGCTGGGTCAACGGCACCATCGCCCGCATTTCCCGCCTCGAGGAGAAAAAAGTCTTTGTCGAGGTCGCGGGCCGCGAGCACGAGCTCGAGCCGGTGAGCTGGGAGCAGCGCCGCTACGCCTACGACAAGGATGAGGAGAAGATCGTCGGCACCGTCGCGGGCACCTTCAAGCAGTACCCCGTCCGCCTCGCCTGGGCGCTGACGATCCACAAGGCCCAGGGCCTCACCCTCGACAACGTGTATATCGACCTCGGCCGGGGCACCTTCGCCCACGGCCAGGCCTATGTCGCTTTGTCGCGGTGCCGGTCGCTCGAGGGCTTGGCGCTCGCCCGCAGGCTCGAACCCCGCGACATCCTGTTCGATCGCACCGCCATGGGATACCGGGACCTGTTCCCTTCCCTTCAGCCGTAAGACGATGGTCTTGTTCGCGTTTTCGCATTTGCGAAATAAACGATCGTCAACTCGATCCGCGGTACGGGAAAAATTCCCAATGTAGGAGCGTTGATGCCGAAGAAAACGGGCCTATTGCGGGGCAACGAATTTTTATGTTGCACTGCAATACAGATCTGCTATGGTGCCTCTCGAAGTTAGGACGTTCGCGCGGGCTGCATGTAAAGCGTAGCGTGGCTTGAGCACCGGCAGCGTTCCCTCGTCCCGTTGAGATTGCCAGACCCACCAAGGAGCATTGCCGTGAACGACTTTACCCGCCAGACCCAAGAATTCTTTTCCGCCGCCAAGGATGCCCGCATTCCCGAGCAGGTCCAGGCCATCGCCGAGGACGGCGTGACCAAGGCACGCGAGACCTATGACAAGCTCTCGACCGTCGCCAAGGACAACGCGAAGGTTCTCGAGGAGGCGACCGCCGCCGCGTTCGCCGGCGCCAAGTCGATCAGCGACAAGGTGCTGAAGAACACCGAGCAGAACACGGAAGCCGCGTTCGAGGCCGCGAAGGCGCTCGCCCGCGCCAAGACCCTTCCCGAGCTGATCCGCCTTCAGTCCGGCTTCGTTCAGCAGCAGCTCACCGTTGCCGGCGCCCAGTCGAAGGAGCTCTTCGATCTCTCGACCAAGGTCGCGCAGCAGACGTTCGAAAGCTTCAACTCGGCTGCCGCAAAGACGTTCGAGCAGCTCAAGAAGGCGAGCTGATCGCGCACGGTTCTCCGGCCCCTTGAGGCCGCGAGCCTAACATCGGACAGAGAGCGCCCGGCGAGTTTTCGCCGGGCGCTTCTTTTTTTGAAGCCGCGCGCGCGGACTGCCTTCCGCAGTCAAAAATTCACGCTATAGTGAAGCGATGTTAGGGTCGCGTTCCGATATCAAGATTCGCAAGGGCAGGCTCGCAGACGCCGCGGCCGTCGCCGATACGTTTCGCCAATCCTGGCAGCAGGCCTATCGCGGCATTCTCCCGCACAATCACCTGGAAAACATGATCCGCCGCCGCGGATCGGAGTGGTGGGCCAGCGTCATCCGCAGCGGCGACAGCCTGATCGTGCTCGAGAAGAGCGGCACCGTGATCGGTTATGCGACGCTCGGTTTCTGCCGCACGCGCGGCCCCTACCAGGGCGAGATCTACGAGCTCTACATGTCGCCGGTCTATCAGGGGCTCGGCTACGGCGAGCATCTCTTCGAGGCCTGCCGCTTCGGACTGGACCAGCGCCGCCTCAAGGGCCTCGTCGTCTGGGCGCTGGCCGAGAACACGATCGCCACCGACTTCTACTGGCGCCGCGGCGGACGCCCGGTGAAGCAGGGCTTCGAGACGATCGGCGGGCGAAAGCTCGAGAAGATCGCCTTCGGCTGGTCGTCCTGACCCCGATATCGGCCGGCCTCTACATCGGACTGAACCCTTGAGTGCCATGCGCGGAGGGTGCTGCGGGACACGCCTCGGAGCGCGCCACCGTGTCCGCAAGCTTGCGTGCGAGCACGATGGCGTCGGCGTTGGCGAGCGCGTCCACGTAGGCCACGTGGCAGGCTTCCCGATCGGTGACGCGCATCACGACCAGCACTTCCCCGTGTCCGCCCTCGTCGCGCGTGAAGTACCGCACGATGGTGGCATAGGGCACCGGCGTCCCGTCGCGCACGATGAAGCGCCACTCGACGGTCGTCCGCTGGCCACCCTTGTCGAACAGGGTGTTGCGGGAGCCGAGCGTCTGGCGTGCGGCCAACCGGCTGCCGGCATCCGCCCCGACGCTGAGGTAGGCTTTCTGCGCCCCTTCGGTCACATAGACGGGATAGCCGGGGAGCCCCTTGCACAGCCGCCCGCCGCCGGCGACGGCCTCGCATAGGGAGAGATCGATAGCCGTATAGAGGCTCTTGACCTGTTGGATGGCCCCCGCCGCACCGCACCAGCAAAGAACGGCAATGGCGGGGAGCCAGGCGCGAGAGGCCGCCATGGAGGATCCTCGTACGGTCGTCCCAAGGGCAAGAATTCCCTTGTACACGTCTTCGTGGCCAAAATCCGCGACCGCCTCGCGGACCCCGGCGCGGGGTTGCGGCCTAGGGCCCGCGCGTCGGATGCGAAACCTTACCGCAGTTGAGAACCGTCCCTCCGCCAAAAGCCGCACTTCCTCTATGCGCCTGCCGTTGCTATATCGGCGCCCAACGCAACCCCTGAGGATGTGATGAGCGAAACCCGGATCGCCGTGACGGGAGCTGCAGGCCGTATGGGCCGCGAGCTCGTCCGCGTGATCTCTGCGACCTCGGGCTGTCGGGTGAGCGGCGGGACAGAGGCGCCCGGCTCGCCCCATCTCGGCGCCGACCTCGGGACGCTCGCCGGGCTCCCCCCTCTGGGCATCGCCGTCACCTCAGACCCGCTCGCGCTCGCCGCCGGAAGCGATGCGATCATCGATTTCACGGTTCCTGCCGCGACGGTCGAGCTCGCGGCCATCGCCGCCAACGCGCGCATCGTCCACGTCATCGGCACCACGGGCCTCACCGAAAGCGACGAAGCCGCAATCAAGGCCGCCGCGCGCCATGCCACCGTCATCAAGGCCGGCAATATGAGCCTCGGCGTCAACCTGCTGACGGCGATCACGCGCCGCATCGCGGAAGCACTCGACGCGGATTTCGACATCGAGATCGTCGAGATGCACCATCGTCAGAAGGTGGACGCGCCGTCCGGCACCGCATTGATGCTGGGTGCTGCGGCCGCCGAGGGGCGAGGGATCGATCTCAAGTCGAAGAGCGTACGCGTACGGGACGGCCACACCGGACCGCGCCAGCGGGGCGACATCGGCTTCGCCACCCTGCGCGGCGGCACCGTGGTCGGCGATCACACGGTCGTCTTTGCCGGCGAAGGCGAGCGGATCGAGATCACGCACCGCGCCGCCGACCGGAGCATATTCGCGCGCGGCGCCGTCAAGGCGGCGCTGTGGGGCCAGGGCAAGGGTCCGGGCCTTTTCAACATGAGCGATGTACTGGGACTCTAGGATCTTAGATGTCGACATTGCAGAGAACGAAACGGGCTTCCTCCATGACGAACAAGTTAGTGCTCGTGCGCCATGGAGAAAGCGAGTGGAACAAGAAGAACATCTTCACGGGCATCCGCAATCCGGATCTGACCGATAAGGGCCTGATCGAGGCCGTCTGGGCGGGGCGCGTGTTGAAGGCCGAGGGGCTTCACTTCGACATCGCCTTCACGAGCAAGTTGAAACGCGCGCAGCACACGCTCGACATCATCCTGGGCGAGATCGGCGGCGCGGCGACGGACGTGATCGAGGATGCCGCGCTGAACGAGCGCGACTACGGCGAGCTCTCCGGATTGAACAAGGATCAGGCGCGCGAGCGGTGGGGCGAGGAGCAGGTTCTGGCCTGGCGCCGCAGCTTCGATACACCGCCGCCGGGCGGCGAGAGCCTGAAGGACACGGCTGCGCGCGTGCAGCCCTACTACCTTGAGAACATCTGGCCGCACGTCGCGGCGGGCCGCAACGTCATCGTGTCGGCCCACGGCAATTCTCTGCGCGCCCTGATCATGTACCTCGAGAAGCTGACGCCCGAGCAGATCCTCGACCGCGAGCTCGCCACCGCCGCACCTCAGGTCTACCGGTTCACCCCCGCGGGCGACGTCGCGGAGCACCGGGAGCTGGTCCGCTCGGAGGGTCGTGACAGTGGCATGGGGTGACGACCGCGGCCGCGACGGCGCAGACGAGACCCATCACAGACGGGAAAAGTGGATCGGCGTCTATATCGGCGTTCTGGCCGTGATTCTCGCCGTCAGCGCCATGGGCGGCGGCAATGCCTCCAAGGAGGCGACGCTCAAGAACATCGAGGCGACCAACGTCTGGGGCTTCTTCCAGGCGAAGAACATGCGCCGCCACGTGCTGCGCCTCGAGATCGACGAGCTCGAGCTGACGGCGCTCGCCAACCCGGCGCTCACGGCCGAGGGGCGCACCGCCATCGAGAGCAAGATCGCCGATTACCGGAAGCTCGACGCCGAGCTCACCTCCAACCCCAAGACGGGCGAGGGACTAGACGAGCTCTTCAACCGCGGCAAGGCGCTCGAGGCCGATCGCGACACGGCCATGCTGAAGGACCCGTATTTCGACTACGGCCAGGCGCTCTTGCAGATCGCCATCGTGCTGGGCGGTGTCGCCATCATCTCGGGCGGCGCGGCGATGCTGGTCACGAGCGCCGTCATGGGTGCCCTCGGCACGCTGATGACCCTCAACGGGTTCACGCTTTTTCTCGACCTCCCCTTTATCGGCTGAGGCTGGCAGCCGATCCTGCCAGGAGAGAGCGAATCCGCCACGCGTCCGATGGCGAACCGCGAGCTTGCCGCTGACCCATCCGCGCGCTAGACCATGATCGCGTCGGACCTCTTCCTGTTCGACGCATGAATCATCGGCCTCATCAAAAGCTTAGAGCGCGGTTCCGATCCGGATGAAACCAACCGCGCCGGCGAAATCCTTGCGACGGAACACCCTCATGACCACCCACAAGCTGCTCCTCCTGCCCGGCGACGGCATCGGCCCGGAGATAGTTGCGGCGACGGTCCGCGTAATCGAGGCGACAGGCGTTGATATCGAATGGGAAACACAGATCCTTGGAGCACAGGCTCAGGAAAAATTCGGGACGACGCTTCCGGAAGCGACCATCGAGTCGATAAAACGCAATAAGGTCGCGCTCAAGGGTCCGCAGATGACGCCGATCGGCAAAGGCTTTACGTCGGTCAATGTCGGCCTTAGGAAGGCTCTCGACCTTTACGCGAATGTCCGCCCCGTAAAGGCCCTACCAAATATTCCGTGCCGCAATCCCGAGCTAGACCTTGTGATCGTTCGCGAGAACACCGAGGATCTTTACGCCGGTCTCGAACATATCGTTGTCCCCGGCGTGGTCGAAAGCCTCAAGATCATCACAGAAAAAGCCTCGACGCGCATCGCACGCTATGCGTTCGAATATGCAAGGGCGAATGGCCGAAAGAAAGTAACGGCCGTTCATAAGGCCAACATCATGAAGCTCTCGGACGGGCTTTTCCTCGAATGTTTTTATAACGTGGCCAAGGAATTCCCTAACATTGAGGCCGATGACAAGATCATCGACAACTGCTGTATGCAGCTTGTGATGCGGCCGGAACAGTTCGACGTGATGGTGCTCGAAAACCTCTACGGCGATATCGTTTCGGACCTTTGCGCCGGTTTGATCGGCGGTCTCGGCCTCGCACCCGGAGCAAATATCGGCGAGCTTGGCGCCGTCTTTGAAGCCGTGCACGGTTCGGCGCCCGATATTGTCGGCCAGGGCATCGCAAATCCGACCGCATTGATGCTCTCGGCCGTCCAGATGCTCCACCACATCGGCGAAAAGGAGGCGGCAGATCGTATGAAGAATGCGATACTCGCCGTCTTTGTCGACGGCAAGCACCTCACACGAGACCTCGGCGGCGAGGCAAAGACCAACGAATTCGCCCGTGCCATCGAAGAGAAAATAAAAGCCGAAGCAATGGCCGCGTAAACGGCCGCGTTCGTGCAAATCGTGCAAATCGTGCAATTTGATACATTCTGTGCGGAATGTGCTTCTAACGATCGCGGCGTTTGGCTATGATGAGAACACGGTCGAAACGACCGTTTGGTCTTTGAAAAAATGTAAATGGTGAGTGGTGAAAGGCGGAGCTAAAGCTCCCCTCCTTACGAAGGAGGGGTGGCAGCCGCCTCGGCTGGCGGGGTGGTTCTCTTTTTCGGGAATTTCGTCCTTCACGGCTACACCAAAGAGAAAACGCAAAGGCCGCAAAGCAAAACCTCGCAAAGACCGCAAAGGTACGGGATTCTGAACCTCAAATTCGAAATTTGAAATTTGAAATTGAGAGCGATTAGATTCGTGCATTCGTGGCGGCTTTCCTCCTTCGCGAACTCTGCGTCGCCTTTGCGTTCTTTGCGTTTAAATTCCGGTTTGGAAACGCAAAGGCCGCAAAGCGAAACCCCGCAAAGACCGCAAAGATCTTAGTCCCCGAAGGGGACAAAGAATATAGCCCAGGGTAAGGCCGCCTCGGCCGCCACCCTGGGAATCCGTCGCAAAACGAACCCCGGAGCTCCGTTAGGAGCGACAGGATCTTGTCGGCGGCAAGCCGCCTCCGAGGATTCATTTGCCGCCGTCACCCACGCCGTAAACGACGTGGCTATGCGAGGCCATTGTCGGCGGCAAGCCGCCTCCAAGAGAACAGAAAACGGAGAATTGAGAATGGAAAATGTGGTCTGATAGTTTTTTCCGAAATTCTGGGACAAATCACATAAGTGATTGACAACACATCACTTATTTGTCCCAAGAGCTGTCCCAGAGTTGTCCCACGAGCGTTTTGGCTGGGACAAAAGGCGGCCATTGGCGGCGGCCGAGCCGCCTCCGAGATCGATTTTGGGGCACAGTTCCACGGCATAAATGCCGTGGCAAGTCGGCGGGAATCTGCGTTGAGTGTTACGCCCTTACTGACGTGCGGGCTTCTGCAATGCTGACCGCCCACTCACGCAGGCGGTACTGACAGGACTGACCGCCCGCTCACGCAGGCGGTTCTGACATGATGCGGACGGGGGCGTCCGCGTTCCGGCAGGCGGTGTTAGCAAGACAACCCGCTGACGCAGGTGGTACTGACGATGCCTGCTTTAGCGGAAATCAGGCCGAGCGCGTCACTCTAAAGGGCAGCTAAAGCTCGGGGTTTTCTTCGACGAAGGCGATGAGGTTCTCGACATAATCGGGGAAGCGTGGACATTTGATGCTGTGTTTTTCAAGGAGCTTGTCGGCTTCGGAGGTGTCATATTTCTGCTCGATGAAGAAGTATGGCACGCCGTAATGCGGCAGGCCCGTGATCTTTGGGGAGATCGAGGTGTTCAGGAACCATTTTGTGATGGCGACCGAAGGTGCGAACTCGGATCTTCGGCCCGTAAGCGCATACGCGATCGCATCGAACAGTTCGCCGGTCGTCAACGGATCAGGATCGGCGATCGCGAGCGTCTTGCCTTTCGCTGCATCGTCTTCTGACAAGGCGGCGATCGCTTCGACAACGAAATCGACGGGGACGAGGTTCAGCTTCACGCGTTTATTTCCGACATTAAGTATGCGGAGGATGATCGCGGCCTTTCGAAGGTATTGGATCAGGTAATAGATGCCGTCGTACTTTGCCGTCTCGCCGGTCTTTGAATCGCCGACAACGACCGATGGACGAAAGATCGTGACCGGGAGAGTCTCTTTGAGCCGCTCGGTCTCGAGTTCGGCAAGATATTTGCTCTCTTCGTAATGATTTTTGAAGCCGGCGGAATGTTCGAGTTCGGTCTCCAAAATGCGGCCTTTGCGTTCGCCTGCGACATAACACGTCGAGATGTAGTTATATCGCCGAAGGTTCGCGATCTGGCCGACAAGATCATTCACGTTGCGTGTGCCTTCGACGTTTACGCTAAAGGCGGTTTCCTTGTCGATCCCGAGGTCATAGACGGCGGCGAAATGAAATACCGAGGTTACTTCGCGTCGGATGGCTTCGAGGTCTTCCTCGTCGGCTCCGAGGTTGGGTTCACGAATGTCGCCTTCGATGATCGAGAAACATTCGAGCGGAGTTGCGGTCTCTTCCGAGATCGCCTGCACCTCTTCCATAGCCTGTTCGACGAACTTCGGCTGTACCAGCAGGAAGAACTGAACCTCGGTACGTGCAAGGCGTTCGACGAGACGGGTCGCCAAAAAGCCGGGAAATCCTGTTATGAAGATCGTTTCGCGAAAAAGCACGTCAATATATTATCAACTCTTGCAAGAGTTTTGGCAGTCAGGCCGCATTTCGAGGTTACATGGAACTATCTTGTCTTTTTGTCGCATTGCGAACACAATAGATAGAAGGAGATATGATGATGACAAATGAGGAAAGAGCGGCTTACGCGCGCAAGAAATGCCGCGAAATAATGACGACCAACGTAAAGACGGCCGCCCGTTCGACCTCGCTCAAGGAGGCCGCACTAATGATGCTCGACGGCGATATGGGCGCTGTCCCGGTCGTGGATGAAGGCAAGCTGATCGGCATCGTAACAGACCGCGACATCGTTGTTCGCGGTGTTGCGGACGGTGTCGGGCCGGAGACGAACCTCGGCGATGTGATGACCACGGAGCTTTTTACGATCGGGCCGGACAGCTATGTTTTTGAGGCCGTCAGGCTGATGGGCGAGAGAAAGGTCCGTCGCGTTCCCGTCGTAGAGTCTGACGGGAAACTCGCAGGGATCATCGCAATGGCAGACATCGCCCTTCAAAGTGAGGATGAGCAGGCGATCGCCGAAACGTTGGAAGAGATCTCGTCCGGTGCAGGGTTTTGGCAGAATAAATAGCCTGATTTCTATATGGCAAAGTCCATAAATCGTCATTTCCAGTTCATTTCGTCTTCCCGCAACGTCCGCTCGGGCAACCTTTGGTATCCTGCCGCGGATGTCTATCAAACAAGCGAAGGCTGGATCGTCAAGGTCGAACTCGCGGGCGTTTCCCCCGAAGATATCGTGATCGAGGTGCATGGCAAAACGCTTTATATCTCCGGCACTCGTCGGGATCGCTCGTGCGGCGTCGGAGCGAATTACCACCAAATGGAGATCACGTACAGCAATTTCGAAAAAACACTGAATTTCCCTGCTTCTATTGAAGGAGCGCGTGTCGAGCATAATTTTGACAACGGCCTTCTAATGATCCATTTAAGGAAAGGTGCAAATGGCTGATAATACCCCTGAAAGCGAAAACGAAAGGCCGGCAGATGCGTTACCGGAAGAACTAGAGATACCGGTCCTGCCGCTGCAGAACACGACGCTTTTTCCTGAAACGGTCGTGCCGCTTGCCGTCGGCCGCGAACGCTCGACGCGTGCGGTCGAAGCGGCGCTTGCCACCGAAGAAAAGCTGATCGCCTGCGTTACGACAAAGACCGAAAATGTAACTGGCGATGATGCAGCCCCAAAAGACCTTTATCAGATCGGCACTGTCGTAAACATCAAGCGAATGATGCGGAACGAGGGCGTGATGCAATTGATCGTTCAGGGCATCGAGCGCTTCGAGGTCATCGAGTGGGTCAGCGAGCAGCCGTATATGCGCGCGAAGGTGCGTGTGCAGTCAGAGCTGCGCGTCATCGACAATGAAGAGGTCGAGGCACTCAAACGCAATATTCAGGGGATGATACAGCAGGCCCTTGCTCTGCTGCCGAATGTTCCGCCCGAGATCCGTATGGCGATAATGTCGCAGCAGGATCCCGTGCAGCTTGCATACTTTCTCGCCAGCGTCCTTGATCTCGGGACCGAGACCGAGCAGAAGATGCTCGAATCGAGCACGGTTGACGGGCTGTTGACACTCACGCATGCCGCACTCGCTCGCGAGCTGGAAATAATGGAGATCCGTTCGAAGATCGCCACGGAAGCGCAGCACGAGATGGACAAATCTCAGCGCGATTACGTTCTGCGGCAGCAGATGAAGGCGATCCAGAAAGAGCTTGGCGATGAAGATTCGGGCGAGAAGGCCGAGGCCGAACAGCTTCGCGAAAGGCTCGAAAAGGCCGACCTTCCGGACGATGTAAGGAAGGAGGCGACACGCGAACTCAAGCGAATGGAGCAGCTCCCGCAATCCGCTCCGGATTACCACGTGATCCGCACATATCTCGAATACGTCCTGGAGCTTCCGTGGCGGAAATCGAGCGAGGAGAAACTCGATCTCGTCGAAGCACGAAAGATCCTCGATGAAGATCATTACGGCCTCGAAGATATAAAGGAGCGGATCCTCGAATCGCTTGCGGTCGTAAAACTTCGGCCCGACAGCAAGAGTCCGATCCTGCTTTTTGTTGGGCCGCCGGGAGTCGGAAAAACGAGTTTGGGACGCTCGATCGCAAGGGCGTTGGGTCGTGAATTCGACCGAATGAGCTTGGGCGGTATGCGTGATGAGGCAGAGCTTCGCGGGCATAGACGCACGTATATCGGTGCGATGCCGGGCCGGATAATCCAATCGCTCCGACGCGTCGGTGTCAACAATCCGGTCCTGATGCTCGATGAGATCGACAAGCTCGGCAACGATTTTCGCGGCGACCCGGCCTCGGCATTGCTAGAGATACTCGATCCGGCGCAGAACAACACGTTTCGCGACAATTATCTCGACCTGCCGTTCGATCTCTCTAAGGTCTTCTTTATAGCGACGGCAAATCAGCTTTCGCCGATCCCGATGCCGCTTCGCGACAGGATGGAGATAATCCAGCTTGCGGGTTACAGCGATCGCGAAAAACTTGAGATCGCGAAGCAATATCTAATTCCCCGGCAGATAAAGGAAACGGGCCTTACGCCTGAACAACTCGAGATCAGAGACGATGCGGTCAATCTGCTAACGACGCGATACACGCGCGAGGCGGGAGTTCGCCAGCTTGAGCGTTCGATCGGGAACATCGCAAGGAAGGTCGCGTTGAAGGTAGCACAGGGCTCGACCGACAAGGTCGCTGTGTCTGCGGAAGAAGTTCGCGGTTATCTCGGCGCTCCTCGTGTGTTCCCGGAAGAAGCAAGGAAAGAACTTCCGCCGGGCGTTGCGACCGGAATGGCCTGGACGGAGATGGGCGGCGAAGTTCTCTTTATCGAGGCGACGCTTTTGCCGGGCGGCGGCGGACTCACGCTGACAGGCCAGCTTGGCGATGTGATGAAGGAATCGGCGCAGGCTGCGCGAAGTTACCTTTGGTCGCACGCTGCGGATTTCGGCATCGACACCGAGTTGATAAAGCACAACGGGATCCACATACACGTTCCGGCAGGTTCGATCCCAAAAGATGGGCCTTCGGCGGGCGTGACGATGGCCTCGGCGATGGCATCGCTCTATACGGGGCGCAAGGTCCGCTCAGACACGTCAATGACGGGCGAGATCACCCTTTCGGGGCTCGTTTTTCCGGTCGGCGGCGTAAAAGAAAAAGTTATGGCCGCGCATCGTGCGGGAATTCGCAGAATTATCCTGCCGGATAGGAACGAGCCTGACACTGACGAAATTCCGGAAGATGTGAAGAAGGAACTTGAGTTCATTCCCGTCAAGTATATTTCCGAAGTGCTGAAGGCCGCCCTCGAACCGACGGGAACGCCGCCGAAGGTCGATGAGTTTCCGCCTCGCGAACGCGACGATCATCCTGCGGCGAGTAGCGAGCAGCCTATGGCCTAGGATCTTTTTGCGGCCTTGAATCGCGGATTCATCTCGATCGCTCGAGCGAAATGCTGATCGGCGAGGTCGTCCATTCCGGCGGCCTTTAGCCGCATTCCCAACATAAAATGAAAGAGCGGATCGTTCGGAGTAAGCTGATTGGCTCGTGCTTGAAAGTTTGAGGCAAGAGCGTCATCGCCTGCGGCTTTGGCGGCACCGGCGAGGAATGATGTCGCGAGCGGAAGGTTCGGATTCTCACGCACGGCCTGCGACCACGTGTCGAACGCGTCCTTTTGTCGCCCGAGGCTCCATAGTGCTTCGCCTTTTTGTTCGAGAGCAAGCGTCAGGTCGGGACGTTCTTTAAGTGCGGCATCGAGGCTCGTAATCGCCTCAGCGTGTTTTCCGGTCCGGTTCAGGATGGCACCGCGATAATAATCTGCAAGAGCTTTTGCCGCACCATGCTCGTGGGCAGAAGCGTCCGCAAGCGTATCCGTCGCTTTGCCTGCATCGCCTCCCAAATATTCAAGCCAGGCGAGTTTCGAGAGTGCCTGGACATTCGTGAAGAGGCCGTTGTTCCGCGCGGTCGAAAAATGCGTACGGCCGGCGGCGATGTTCTGCTTATCTGCGGGTGAAAGCCATTGGACGGGATTTGCCTGTGCGAGTGCGACCTCATCGGGCAAGTCTATCGCTTCGAAGGCGTTCGCACCCTGCCATTCGTGATAGCGTATCCAACCGCTGTGCGCCGTTAGGCCGAGCCAGACGAGCGAAAGTACGAGAAAGATCGAACCCGCACGCGTGACCTTGCCGCCGTTCTTTAGGTTGAATTGATAGAGCGAAAGGTCGTTTGAAACGAACAATCGATATGTTCGCCATGCAACAAATGTCGTGATTCCCGCGAGCGCAAGCGCAAGCAGCATCGGGATGAGCTGGTATGTATCCCAAACCGCGTAAAGGCTTAGAAGGAAGAAGACGGCAGCACCGATCTCTTCCGGCCAAGTAAGCGAAAAGGTCTTCTTTACTTTGTTTGCTGTACCGAGCGACGGCTTGCCGAAACCATAATAAAGCGCGTTGGTCGGACAGACGCTGACGCAGTCCATACACTTCATGCAGCCGGGATCGACTACCATTCCGTGCTCGCGAACCTCGGCATGCACGATCACATTCGATGTACAGGTGGCCGTGCAGAATCCGCACTGATCGCATGCATCGGTAACGCGGATGCGTCCCACCGCGACCTTGTCGGCCACGGCAAAAAAGCCGCCATACGGACAGGCATACGTGCAGAAGCCCTTTGAACCGAGGAAATAGACCGTTACGAAGCCGCAGATAAAGAGGAACGGGATCGCAACGGCAAGTGTCGGGAATGTGCTCCAAAAATCCTGAGTGACGATGTGGTTCGTAAATTGCGGGATCACACCTTCGCCCGGAGGCGGAGCAAGAATGCGGTTCAGCACAGGCAGCCCGAACATATAAAGTGCCGCAAGCAGCGGCACCCACATTAAAAGGCGCGAACGGAAAGGCCGCGGTTTAATGCCGACCTTCTTGAGCATCCAGGCCGCAAGATCTTGAAGCGCGACCACGTGGCATGCCCATCCGCAGATCCAGCGGCCGAGGACCAGAGTTGAAAGTATCGCAAGAGCAAAGAAGATAAAGCCGGCATTGATGGCACCGCGGCTCAAGGTCTGCATTGCCTCGGACGGTTCTATAGGCGATACGGTAGAGCCGGAGATCTGCCACTGGATAAAATGGGCTACCATCAAAGCCGTCAAAAGGATAAGCGCGCCGGCGCGCCAGCGGCTGATCCTTGAATGGGGGATTTTCGCGGCGTTTTTTTCGGTGTTTGGGAGGACGGGCAGAGCCGTTGATCGCCGGCCTTCGCCCGTCTCGCCTGTGCAGCTGCTACTCATACTTAAACAACATGATGGTTAGCACGTTGGCCTTCTATGCGGATGATTTAAAGAAAATTCTACACAAAAGACTTGCTATTTGCACCCGAACGGGTGTAAAAAGTAGGATACGTCTCCAAGACACAACTCAAGACTAACCAAGACGGGTAAAGACCGCGTTAACCACCTAGGTTAATTGTAATCAAGAAAAAAGACTATGTTGAAGCCAATTCTAATTGCTTTGCTCCCATTCCTGTTTTTATTTAACAGTGGATCGGATGCCCTGCTTTCGGGTGTGAATCCAAAACCCGATGGCTATTCAGGAACCTTGGACAAAATGCTTGTTGAGAGCGGCACCGTCTCGATGAGGCTCGATATGTTCAAGATGAACGCGAAAGCGGGAATCGTACAGATCGATATGCCGATCAAGGCGAATTCGTTCTTTACGATACTAGTGTTCAATGACGAGCTTCGCGGGCCGAATCCGGGCTCGATGGACCTTGAGGGCAGTTTCTCGGGCGGCACCGGCCGCTCGGCGCTGAGCTTCAACGACCTTGCACTAGAGAATCAGGCGTGGGAAGAAGGCGGCGATCTTGTCGTCCGAAGCGCACGAACGGGCACGGTCTATTTCCGGGTCGAGGGCCAGGAATATACCTACAACCCGATGATCCGCGGCCTTGTCGTTTCCGACGGCCGCTTGGTCGTTGCTGATGCTTTCGCTGCTTCGCTCGGACGCAAAGACCTCGCCGGCACCACCGTCGGTACGATCGGAGTGGACGCGAGGATGCGGACGATTGAATCTTCGCAGATCGTTGATGGCGAGGTGAAGTCGGAAAATATGCCTGCGATGGCCCCATCGGCCGGCACCGTTCCGGGTCCCGACGTTATAGTAGGTGACCTTTCCGGCCTTGCCCAATTCGGTCAAAGTTCGGGTACACAGGTCGGCTTGGCCGTCGCGACGGACTCATGCAACTTCGGTACTGAAAATCTGCACTGGCAGGCAAATCCGAGCAATGACCACCCGGTCATTCCACAGAATCTGTACCGGATGTCGGCAAACGGCGATCGAATGGAGCAGATCGGCCAATCGAGCGTGAAGCACGCGTTCACGGCTCTTACCAACAACATTTGCGGCCTTGGCTGTAACGGCGTCGGCGGTTCGAATCTCGGTTCCGGCTGTTCGGATCCTTATTCCGCAAGCTTGAATTCCGGTCCGAATCTCGGTTCACGTGCATGGATCAATCCGTTTACGGGTGATTTTCCGCGTGGTGATTCGGCTACGCCGAACAATTCGCACACCGGCCATTCGCACACCGGCACATCGCATCGCATTCTTGTTGAGATCAACGACCTTAATACGTCGATGAACGCCGGTGCGACCTATTTTGCCGAAGGACAGTACATCACGCGCCATGAATATGACTGGTGTGCGACGCATCCGGGCCAGTGCAATATGTACAATAACGTGTCCTATCGTCAGTATTCTGTCAACGGAACTACAAGTCCATTCAGCTTTTCACCGGTCTCATCTACCGTCCGGACAAAGCCGGCGATCATGGCTTGGACCGGTGCGACGATGGTGGACATCGAACCCGCACCGGGAGTGGATGGCATCGGAACCGTCGCTTACAAGGTGACGCAGCTCTCGCCGACTCTTTGGCACTATGAATACGCGATCTACAACCAGAATTTGAATCGCGGAATTCAATCCTTCAGCGTTCCGGTAACTAGCGGAGATGCTACGAACATTGGTTTCCACGCACCGCCGCAGCATCCCGGCTGGGCAAATGACGGAACGGTCGGAAATGCAGGCTTCAGCAGTCAGCCTTGGGTCGGAACTGAAGCAAACGGTGCCCTTTCCTGGTCTAGTGAAAGTTTCGCCCAGAATCAAAATGCCAACGCGATCCGTTGGGGTACGATGTATAACTTCCGATTTGATTCGACCCACCCGCCTGTGGCCTCTACAGCGACGATCGGGTTCTACAAGACCGGAACACCCATCACGGTGAACGTGCAGGCCCCTGCATCGACGGCCCCGCCGGCGACATACACGGTCTCGGGCCGTGTTGTTAACAGCAGCGGAATGGGCGTTGGAATGGAGCGTGTTTTCCTGTCGGGTAGTGTTGTCCGTGTCGGCGCTTTGACGAATCCGTTCGGGTACTTCACCTTCTCGTCAGTGACGGCGGGTGACTACACTATCGGTGTTGCGTCGCGAAGGTATACGTATCCATCATCGCAGATCACGATCGGCGGGAATATTTCGGATATTCTGATCACGGCCAATCCATAGTACCGGACCTCTTCACGAGGTACGAGCGAATTGAGCGGCCTTGCCGGAGATCGGCGGCCGCTCTTTTCCTTTGCAGGAGTTCGACAGATGATGCTGCGATCAAAAAAAAATGCCTAAAGTCTTAATAATGCAGTTTTTCAAGTAGAAATACGCTACGGATAAAGTGTATTCTTTCTAATTAGACGTTTTGGGCGACAGGCGGCCTTACTTTGCGCCTTTTCTGCACTACGCGCGGCAGATCCAGGCACTTCCCTCCCCGGTTCGTAAAACGGATCTAATAACCAAAGCTTTAGGAACTTAAGATCGGAAGATGGCATTTAAGTCTTTATTTAGTTTATTTTCGAGCGATCTGGCGATCGACCTCGGAACGGCAAACACTCTTGTTTACGCGAATGGACGCGGGATCGTGGTCTCGGAACCGTCGATCGTTGCGATCAATAAGGTAACCAACCAGGTCGAGGCGGTCGGCCGCGACGCAAAAGAGATGCTCGGCCGCACACCGGGCAATATCGTAGCGATCCGCCCGATGAAGGACGGCGTTATCGCGAATTTCGAAGTTACGGAAAAGATGCTCCAGCATTTTATCCGAAAGGCCCACAACGGCAAGTCTTGGGTCAGGCCGCGTGTGGTTATCGGCATTCCGTCCGAGATCACGCAGGTCGAACGGCGTGCGGTCGAAGACTCTGCATATCGGGCGAAGGCGTCAGAGGTTTACCTCGTTGAAGAGGCGATGGCCGCGGCGATCGGTGCCGGACTTCCAATCACCGAACCTCACGGCAACATGGTCGTTGACATCGGCGGCGGAACGACGGACATCGCCGTCATCTCGCTTTCAGGCATCGTTTACTCGCGTGCCGTTCGTGTTGCCGGCAATGAGATGGACGACGCCATCACGCAGTACATCAAACGCAAATACAACCTTCTGATCGGCGAGCGTACGGCCGAGGCGATCAAGATCGCTTTGGGCAGCGCATTCCCGCTCGAAGAGCCGCTCTCGATGGACGTTCGCGGCCGCAATCTCATCGAAGGCATTCCTAAGACGATCACGATGACCGATGAAGAGATCCGCGAGGCCCTGTCGGATGCGATCTCGACGATCATCAACGCCGTTCGTGTCGCACTCGAAAGGACGCCGCCAGAGCTCTCGGCCGACATCGTGGAACGCGGCATTGTCCTTACCGGCGGCGGCGCGCTCCTCAAGAATCTCGACAAACGCTTGATGATCGAGACCGGATTGCCGGTCGTGATCGCCGAAGATCCGCTCTCATCCGTCGTGCTCGGTACGGGCAAGATGCTTTCGGACTTCGAACTCCTCAAGCGTGTTAAGTGGGATAACTCGATGATGACCGGAAATTAACTTGAGTCCAAAGCCCCAAGTCCAAGGTCCAAAGAGGAACGTGGCAGGCGGAAGCCGTATTCTTTTCGGACGTGTGGACATCGAACTTTTGGATATTTGACCTATCGGATGGTTGAGCGTAGTCAAAAGGATGTATGGCGATTGGCTCCCTGGCTAATGGTCGCCCTCCTGTTGTTGAATTTCGTTTTGATGGCCTTGGATGCCCGCGAAAGCACGTCGGGCAAGCTCGTGGTACGCTCTTGGACCCAAACCGTCGCCGACTTCGTCCAGTCTCCTGTAACGACCATCTCAGCCTCGGTATCGAACTACTTTTCTTCGATCGCTAACTTACGCTCGGCTCAGGACGAGAACACGCTGCTGAAGCAACGCGTTCAGGAACTAGAGGTCGAATTGCGGCAGAAGGACGGCCTTTCCAACGAGAATGAAAGGCTACGCTCACTGCTGCAGCTTAAGGATGACAGCAAGTACAAGGTCTTGTCGGCCCGCATAATCGGCCGCGATCCGTCTGCGTGGTTCAATGCCTCGATAATCAATCGCGGCAGCCTCGACGGCGTATTGCTGAATATGCCGGTCGTAACGGACGGCGGCATCGTTGGGCGTGTTACTGCCGTGAGCCCGCTTACGTCGCAGGTCGATCTGATAACGTACAGCAAATCCGGTGTCGGGGGGATCGTCGGCGAAGTCGGGGCGACGAACGCGCTCGGTGTCGTTGTCGGCACGGGAAAGACGGACATCCTGGAGATGAAATATGTGCCGGGTACCGCAGAGGTCGAGGTCGGGCAGCCTATTTTCACGACCGGCCAGGACGGCATCTATCCCGCCGGCCTGAAGATCGGCGAGATCGTCAATGTTGTTCGCGGCTCGGCAACGACGGCACACAAGATCGAGATCAGACCGGCAGCGAAACTAAATTCGATGCAGGAGGTCGGCGTACTTTTGTACCAGCCGCCGCAAAAGCCAGAGTTCGAGCAGCGTGTAACGCCGGAGCAGACGAAGAAGAAATAGATGGAGGGAGTTAAGCTCACGATCGCGATAATCATCGCCGTCGTTCTGCAGTGGACACTGCGGAACGTGGCGGATTTCTTCATGTACGTGGACTTCCCGCTCATCATCGTGGTTTATGCGGCCCTGCAGCGAAATTCGATTCGTGCTCTGCTCTTTGCGACGGTCTCGGGGATTGCCGTCGATGCCTTAAGCGGCGGACTTCTAGGGTCAAACGGTTTTACGATGACGGTGATAGCATTTATCGTCGCCGAGATCGCACGGCGGGTTTATCTGGACAACTTGCTTCTTCGGATACCCGTCATAGCTGGTGCAAGCATTCTTAGCAGCCTGATCTATTTTGGTATCCATGAGTTGTTCGGTCAGGAGCCTGCAGGATCACTTGTGTTCGTTGGCGCCTACTCGCTAATAGGTACTATGATCGCCGGCACACTTATCTTTTTGCTCCTGGACGCCATCTCGGCAGGCAAACTAAAGCCCAGAAAGCGAGAGATGTTCGCCCAACGCCGTCAGACGAGGCGGCGAAATCCAATTCGGCTTACGAAATGAGGCCGCGGGCTTGAATCTTCGATGAAGATCTACGATCACATACAGAATTTAAGTGCCAGGGTCGGCGCGATCCAGGTGATCGCATTTGTGCTGCTCGCATTGTTGGGTGCACGCCTTTATTACCTGCAGATCGTAAACGGCGAATATTACAGCGACCGTGCCGAGAACCAGCGGATCCGAATGATACCGATCCCGGCTCCCCGCGGTGCGATCTTCGATCGAAAAGGCCGCATTCTTGTCGATTCGCGGCCGATCTACAACGTCGTTATCTCGAACGACGGATTGAAGCATGCTGCCGGTGCGGATAAGGTCGTTGATTATTCATCGGGCCTGAGGCTCGAGCCGCAGTTCGTGACCGAAAGGCTTTCGGTCCTAAAGAAGCAGAATGAGTTCGAGTCGCTTGTCCTTAAAGAGAACGCGACGATCGAGGATATTGCGTGGGTCGAGGCCCATTCGCTCGAGTTTCCCGAGCTGCGGGTCGAGCTCCAGCCGCAGCGGCATTATCCGCTTGGAACGACACTCGCCCACGTGCTCGGTTACGTAGGCGAGATCAGCCCGAAACAGCTCGAATCGGAGGTATATAAGGAAAAAGGCTTTCGTCCGGGCGACATAATCGGTAAAGGCGGCCTCGAACAGTATTACGACGAGTATCTCCGCGGCCGGCCGGGATATAAGAAGGTAATTGTTGACAGCCGCGGCCGCGTACAGAGCGAACTCGAGACCGTTCCGCCGCAATCCGGCCAAGACCTCGTAACGACGATCGACCTTGATCTTCAAATGACCGCCGAAGATCAGCTTGCAAAATCGGTAACAAAACGCGGCGTGGTGGTCGCGATGGATCCGAATAACGGCGAGATACTCGCGATGGCGTCCGCTCCGTCTTTTGACCCGAACATTTTCGTCAAAGGAGCTTCGACTCCGGAAGGCCGAAAGCAGATCGCCGAATATTGGAAGGACGAGACGCGTCCGCTTCTTAACCGTGCGATCCAGGGGCGCTATCCGCCGGGTTCGACATGGAAGATACCGGAATCGGTCGGTGCCCTGCAGGAAGGCGCGATCACCGTCGCTCATTCGAACATGCTTTGCGGCGGCGGCATTACGATCGGCAACAAACTCACACGCTGTATGGGTAACCACGGCAGCCCACCGCTCGATACAGCGATCACGCGTTCGTGCGACGGTTATTATTATCGTCTCGGCCTGAAGATGGGAATCGAGGGCATTATCAAGATGGTCGAGACGTTCGGCTTCGACAAACGTTCAGGCATCGACCTTCCGAACGAGAAGGTTCCTCAAACGCCAAAAACGTGGATGAAATATGTCGTCAAGCACGAAGGAAAATGGAGCGATATTCGCACCGTGTATGCTTCGATCGGGCAAGATACGGTCGTTGTTACACCGATATCGATGCTGCGTGCGGTATCGAGCGTCGGAATGCGAGGAAAGGAATACATTCCGCATTTTCTGAAAGAATTCAGGCCGATCGCGGCGGTCGGCGAAGATGGCGATCCGAACTACATACCGGCACGCGAAGGATTTACATTCCAGCATCCGGAACCGAACGTCATCGAGCTCCAGCCGGCTCAGTGGGATCTTGTCCTAAAGGGAATGTGGGGCGTAGTGAATGCCGGCGGTACGGCCGGTTCGATACGCATTCCCGGATTTGATATCGCAGGTAAAACCGGTACCGCACAGGTCGCCGAAGTCGGTAAGGATACGGGCAAGAACAAAGATCACTCCTGGTTCGTAAGCTTTGCCCCGGCCTATAAGCCCGAGATGAGCGTGATCGCGCTAATTGAGAATTCGGGCTTTGGTGCGGCAAACGCCGCTCCCGCCGTGAAGGCAATGTACGAGTCATATCTCTCCAGACGAGATGGCCAACAACCCGCAGCTCAGGAGGTCGCTGCTCGCTGACCTCTTGCGAGAAACGCCCGCTTAGAATCTAAATGGTCGCCCTTACAGAACGCGGATTACGAGATTTTGATTGGCAAACGGCGGTTCTCGCCATCCTGATCTCGTTTTTTGGTGTCTGGCAGATCCATAACGCCGTTCCTTCGGAAAATTATTGGTCGAAGCAGATCTTCGGGATCGTCGTTGCGTTTATCGCGTTCGTGGTCGTGGCGTTTACGGACTACCGTCGTCTGATTGACGCTGCACCGATCTTCTACGCGTTCGGCCTCTTGCTTTTGTTTCTTGTGCTTACGCCTTTGGGCGTCGAGATCAACGGGCAAAAAGCGTGGGTCAGGCTTCCGCTCGTCGGACAGTTTCAGCCTTCAGAATTCGTCAAGATACCGACGGTTCTGATGCTTGCAAAATATTTTGGCGCGAGAAAATCCGCGGTTCTCACACTGCGTGAGGCCCTTGTCGGCGGTGCGATCTTTGCCGGGCCGCTCGTCCTGATAATGCTCGAGCCCGACGCGGGCCAGGCGATAACGTATTTTCCGATCCTTGCCGCAATGTTCTTTTTATCGGGCATCAAGATCCGCTATGTCATCATCGGAACAGTATTGGCAGCGGTGATGGTGCCGACGGCGTATATTGTCGGTGTTAAGACCGGCAAGATAAAACGCTACCAACAGGAGCGAATCCTTGCGATCATCGATCCGGACAAGGTCGATCCGCGGGGTTATGGCTATCATACGATCCAATCTGTCATAACGGTCGGCAAAGGCGGGATATCGGGCATCAAGGGCGATCCTGAGACGTCGCAGAGCGTTTTGAAATTTTTGCCCGAACCGCAGACGGATTTCATTTTCGCGGTAACTGCTGAGAACACAGGGTTTATCGGCTGTGTATCACTCCTGCTTGCGTATGCCTTGCTGCTCTCGCGAATGATCGCGAGTGCAAGACAAGCTTCTGACCGAGCGGGAATGCTTGTTATAATGTCGATCGTCTGCGGTTTGGCCTTTCAGATATTTATGAATGTCGGAATGGCTCTAGGTTTTCTACCCGTGATCGGTGTTCCGCTCCCATTGATGAGCGCCGGACTGTCGGCGATCCTTTCGACATTCATCGCGATCGGATTCGTGGTGAGCGTTCGAATGAGAAGGTTCGTCAACTAAGAGGTTTTATGGCGAAAGAAGCTAGTACTATCGTTGAAAGTAAAGCGGCACCGCGCAGGAAGATGAGCGGTATTTCGATGTTCCTGACGGCGTTGATGCTCGCCTTATCGGCGGGCGGCCTGACGGGCGTTCTTGCGTCGTATTATCTGAACAATTCGAGCTACACGACCGCGGTCTCGGCCCTTGCGACGTATCGTCCGCCGCAGGTAACTACGATCTACGCTGATGACGGCGAAACAGTGCTCGCCGAGTTCGCCATCGAGAAACGGATCCCGGTCAAGATCCAGGATGTGCCCGACCGCGTAACCGACGCCTTGCTTGCCATCGAAGATTACCGGTTTCGCGATCACATCGGCATCGACCCGTACCGTATCCTTGGCGCCGTGTTCAAGAACGTTACGACCGGCAGCACCGAAGGTGCATCTACCATCACCCAGCAGCTCGCAAAGAACCTTTTTCTTTACAAGGATCAAACCTATACGCGCAAGGTGAACGAGTGGGCTGTCGCGCTCCAGATCGAACGGCTTTACACAAAGGACCAGATCCTTGAGATGTATATGAACTACGTCTTTCTGGGAGCCGGAGCCTACGGTTTTGAGGCCGGTGCAGAGACGTACTTCGGCAAACACTTGAAAGATCTTTCGCTCGAAGAGGCAGCTCTTCTTGCCGCGATCCCGAAGTCGCCCGAATATTCACCGACGCGCAATCGCGAGAAAGCAAAGATCCGCCGCGACCTTGTCCTTGATCAGATGGCCAAGTATTTTCCGGAGAAGTATTCGCAAGCCGAAGTAGATGCTGCGAAAGCGATCCCGATCAAGCTTGCTGATACTGCCTACTATCAGTCTTTGCCGAAATCCACCGCGTGGGATTATCCGGTCGAAGAGATCCGCCGTTACCTCGAACAAAAATATACGACCCGCGTCGCACAGGGCGGATTAAAGGTCTATACGACGATCAATGTTGCCGCGCAGAAAGAAGCGACAAAAGCGATACGCGAGGGCCTTCGAGGTTATGACCGCGGGCAGCGTTGGCGCTCGGATTATAAGAATATCCTGCTCGATGAGAACGACCAGCCGCTCTTTACCGATCAGAAAGACATAGATAAGGCTCTTGCTTCGTACAAGCATCCGGATTGGTATGGCGATCAGTACGAGGTCGGCGAATACATCAAAGGCCTTGTGGTGAAAGCCAACCCGGGAGCGGATGAGGTCGGTGTTCGGTTCGGTATGTACAAGGCTGTTGTCCGGGCCGGCGATATGGGCCGCAGCGGGAAGCGCCCGACGGCCGAGCTAAAGCCGGGCTACCTTGCGGAATTTGAGATCAAGAAGGTCGATGACGAGAAGAAGACGCTCGATGTCGAGCTCGAACAAGTGCCTGAGGTGCAGGCGGCGATCGTCTGTATCAATTCGCACACGGGCGAGATCGTTGCGGAGGTCGGCGGTTACGATTTTCACACGAGTAAATTCAACAACGCGACGCAAGGATTACGGCAAACAGGCTCGTCCTATAAGCCGTTCATTTACACGGCAGCCGTTGAGGACGGAATGACGCCGGATATGACGGTGAGCGGTGCCCCGATCAAACGCGGAGGCTGGACGCCGCACAACTACGATGGCAGCTTAAGCCACCCGAACGTCCCGATGAAGATCGCACTTGCGAAATCCTACAACATCGCGGCGGTCCATTTGCTTGAGCAGGTCGGAATACAGTCGGGAGCGCAGATGGTGCGGCGTTTCGGCATCACAAATCCAATGGCTCCGAGTCTGCCTTCGGCCTTGGGAGCGAGCGAGGCGTCGCTTCTTGAGATGACGTCGGCATATTCGACTTTCCCGAACAAGGGTGTGAGGATCTCGCCCCATCTGATTCGAAAGGTCTATAACCGCGACGGCGCTCTTCTTGAAGAATTCGACGGATCGAGTTCGCGAGTTACCAGCGAATATGTTGCTCTGACGATGGTTCAGATGATGCGCGGTGTAACCGCGGGCGGCGGAACGGCACCCGGAGCAAGTGCCGCGGGCCAACAACTCGCCGGCAAGACCGGAACGGTGAACGACCACACGGACGTTTGGTTCATCGGCTACACGCCAACATACGTTACAGGTGTGTGGATGGGCAATCCTTTAAGAAAGACGAACCTCGGTAACAGCATGACGGGCGGCCACGGCGCATTGCCGTACTTTAACGCCTTTATGAACCAGTTCATGAAGGGCAAGCCGCGCGATACGTTCCCAGGCCCACCGCCGATGCCTTCCGACATCAAATCTTTAATGGAGCGAAACAAGCGCGAAGAGCTTGAGAAGCTTCAGGAAGCAGACATCGCGGGCAAGAAGACCGGTATTGAATTCACACCGGGAACAAAGATCGAGGATGACCCTGCGCTGCTGCCGAAAGAGAACAACACGGGTGACGGTACGCCGGATGGTGACGGCAGGCCTGACAAACCGCTTACAGGTGAGCCTTCGACAATAAAGCGTCCGGAAATAAAACAGCCGGCGAAAACCGAAGGTCCGCCGGCTGAGAAGAGTACACCGCCTAAACGAAAAGGCAAGAAGGGCGACGGTTAGTCGCCGCAGAAAAGGCCGAGGTAATAGGGCAGCATTCGACGCCACCAGACCCAGTCGTGGTTGACGTCGTAACCCCAAACATCGAGCCTATGCGGAATGCCTTTCGAATGCAGGAGACCGGAAAACTCGCGGCTTCGGTCGGGAGCTTCGAACGAACCTTGCCCCGTTACGATCACGATCGAGTCCGCCTTCTGCAGACGCGGAAGGTGATAATCGTCGTTGAGGTGCTTTAGGTACATCGCGGGATTGTTGAAATACACATTGTCGTCGAAATAGCTTTCGAGATAATTGTAGATATCGTAGCTCCCGCTCATCGCGATCGTTCCGCGAAACTGATCTGAGTGCTTGAAATAGGTATTGGCGGCCAGGAAAGCACCAAGCGACGCTCCCGTGGTCAGCGGCCGGGCATCAGGCCCGCACTCGTTGCGGATCAGCGGAAGGACCTCTTCCATGATGTATCGGTCATAACGAGCGAGCATCTCGACCTTCCAAGAGGGCGAGCTCTCGCGGTTCAACAAGCTGTACTTGTTGACCGAATTGATCGAATAGGCCCGGATCTTGCCCGCCTCGATAAAGTCCTTGATCGAATCCACCAAGTAGAATCTTTCGTATTCGAGATAATCGGCGGCTGCCGTCGGGAACATCAAAAGCGGATATCCCGCGTGCCCGTAAGCTACGAGCGGCATTTCCATTCCGAGATTGTGGCTGTACCACGAAGTTATTTCGCGTCGCATATATCGTTTGCTCCAAAAAAGAGGTTTTCGACCGGAGCCGAAAACCTCAATTCTACAACTAACTGTCGATATTGCTAAGGGCTGAAGCTATTTCGTTACGGTGATCTCCCGCGTTGTCGAATTATAGCCGCCGTTCTCGATAACCTTTCCGTTGCGATCCTGCAGCTCGAGCTTGATCGTGTGTTTACCGGGTGCAAGGCCGTTCAGCCAGAGCGGTTCCCAGCGATTGAACTGTCCCATATCGGTGCCATCGACCCAGTATTTCACGTGGCAAGGGCACGGATCGACCCCGACAACACGACCAGCAGGCGTCAAGTCGGTGTTTACGACCCAAAAATCGACCATAATATTTTCGGCGTCAGCACCCTTGTATTCGCCTTTCGGACGGCTGTAAGTAAGCAGAGGCTTCTTCGGATCGACCTTTTCATCGGCCTTCTTTTCGGGCGACGCAGCGTTCGCCATCGTGTTTCCGTCGGCCGTTGTTGTCGGTTTTGAAGCATCCGCACCGCCGTTCTTGACCGTGAATGAGACGATCTGGAACGCGCCTTCGTTCTTATAGCTTTCGTGCCAGGGCCGCGACGGGAATACGCGTATCGTGTGCGGGCCGTCCGTCACATTCTTAAGGACGAACGGCTTCGTGATGTCGTAATAGGCTTCATACGGCTGGTTATCGAGGATCACGTGGATATGGTTCCCGGTGTGCGTCGTCTCGTCCATTCCCGGCATATAGCCTTTCAGGTCGCCTGAAAGTTCCAGCTTTAACTCGACATCAGACCCCGAGACGACCGATTGGTCTTTCGGTTCTATGATCTTCAGCACAGGCTTTGCGGCATCCTGTTCCCCGCGGGCCTTCATCATTTCAGTGATCGCAGCTGGCCGTCCCATTGCGGTTACGGTGCTGTTAGGTGCGGCGCTGCCGCCATTGGCCGAATTTGCCGAGTTCGTATTATTTCCGGCCGACGGGCCGCACGCGACGCCTATCGCCGCAAGAATAAAAGCCAATGTGATAAGGACTATTCGTTTCACAAAAACACCTCCCAATTGTCTGGTTGTCAGGAACTTGCAGGCGAAATTGCCGCAGTTTCCTTCGATGAGTATTCAAAAACCTCGCGGAAGCGTTGTTCGAGGCGGTCTTCGACCTCAGCGAGCGTTATGTCGCGTCCAAGCAATTCTTCCATCGAGGTTACGGGTTCGCCCTCGCAGGCGATGATCCAGTTGTAGTAACTAAGGTCGGTCGAGACGTTCAAAGCGAAGCCGTGTGTCGTGACCCAGCGTTTAAGGTGAACGCCGATCGCGGCGACTTTCCCTTGTGCCGTGTGCACGCCGGTGAGGCCTTCGATCCGAAAGGCTTCGATGTCGAAGTCCGCCATCGTACGGATCAAGACGTCTTCGAGGTCGCGGACATACCGATGTACGTCTTCACGATGCGGTGAAAGCGAAATGATCGGATAGCCGACGACCTGCCCGATACCGTGGTATGTGACGCGGCCGCCTCGGTTCGTTTCAAAGACCTCGACCCCGAGTTTTCGCAGGATCTCGGCGGTCGCAAGAACCCCGTCGTTAGTGGCCCGTCGGCCGATCGTAAAGGTATGCGGATGTTCGAGCAAGGCGAGATAGTCTTTTTCCCGCCTGGCGATAACCTCGGCCTCAAGGCGAGCTTGCAGATCAAGCGCATCCTTATAGCCAACCCTTCCAAGGCGTAAGACCTCTAAACTCCGTTCGGTCACATCATTATGATAAGATTTTCGAACAGCTTTTAACAGGAAGGGAGGAGTATGAGGTTTTTTCACACGGGTTTGTCAGTAGTGCTTATAGGGACCGCTTTCGTTGTCGCGGCGTCGGCTCAGAAGACTCGACCGCGCCGGGCCGAGCCTTCAAAACCGCCGACCTCAAAGACCGTTCCTCCTCTTGACGTGCGGACCGCACGCGAAAAGGTCGAGATCCAGCGGTCTAACACATCGCGGTTCATCGACGTTCTTGGCCCGATCGCTCAGGAGATCGAGAACACGAGCGAAGCGGCGAAGAGGCAGAATCTTCCGCGTGCGACGGTCGATCGGAACGAGCAGAATAAAAAGCGAGTGATCGCAGCGATCAGGAATTTGAGGGTCGGTATCGCAAACCTTGAATCGGAGTTCCGTACAAGATCTTCCCTCAGGCGCTATTTGTCAACGATCCAGGGAGCGACCGACCACGTCGCATCGAGTGAGGATCTGGCTCTGGCAGGCAGGTTCGTCGCGGCGAAGGACCCGCTTCGCGATGTTCTAAAAAAACTTACGGATACTCTGAACGTATTGCCAAAGTAGCTTACGGTTTCTTGATAGCCGGCGGTTTACTGGGATCACAAGCCTCGATTGCCGCTGTTGCGGCCGGTTGGGGCTTTTTTGCCGCATCTTCGGCGGGCAGGCCAAGGGCCTTTCGAATGTAGGCCTCGCCCTCGGTCATTATCATCTCGCCGTTGATCACGTCCGCCCTTTTGACAAGCGTTTCTCCATCTTTTGAATACTTCATCGGATCAAGAAGGATGTACCAAGGCGAGCCCGTGTACCGCTTGTCGCCCGTCTCTTTTCTATATTCGGAGTGCTTTGTCGCTCCTCGTTGTGCTCGGCTGACAGATTCATAGACGACCGGAAAGGTAATGCCAAGCGAATCAAGATTCACTTTCATACGATCGACAGGGTCATATTCACCGACACCGACGACTTCGAGTCCCTGAGCCTGATACTTCTTATACAACGCCTCGATCTTCGGAGCGTCGAAGCGCCAGTTCGGGCACCATGGTGCAAAATAGACGACGACAACCAGTTTCTTACCCTTAGAAAGCTCCCGCAGGTCAAGCTCCTTCGAAATATCGCGAACAGTTGGATATTTCCAATTCTGATACTTGATATCTTTATCGACGATCGGCGACTGCTCGTTCTGAGCAGCGATAGGCAATACAAAAACAAGCGAGAGGACGAAGAGGGAAATTAGTTTCATAAATGGAATTCCGGACAAAAACAAAGAGTAACGTCTCGATCGTAAAGTTGGCAACAGTTTTTCTAAAATGCCGGCAGTGTCCGATACCGAATACGCGGCGCGTTGTGCTAATGTTTATCTATGGCCGAAAAACCGACCGTTACTGAAATCTTTCAATTTGCCCTCGATCTGCGAAAGTCGGCTCCGAACGGTACGTATGATGACGTAAAGAGCCGGATAGTTGACAAGTTCGGCTCCGGGCCGCTGCCGGATACGGCATACCTGACCATTCCCGAGTATGACAATATCGTACCCGAAGAGGATTGGACATCGGGATTGCCGGTCATCCTTCGCGGGATCCAGAACGACAGTTGGAAGGACGTTGCTCACGGCATCGTTATCAGCCTTGAGCAGGTCGAAAACTATCCTAAACAGTCGCTTCGTGAAGACGATCCGTCTAAGGATTGGCGTAATCGCAATGAAGGCATTGCGGACGCAGAAGCTCAAGTGTTGGACAAGTGGATGCCTGAGGAACTGATGGATCTTGCACGCCGCCAGATACAGCCTTAAACGTCGATCTTCATACCATCGAACGCAAGCAGGACCTCGCATGGCGGTGAATATCCGCAAGCGAGGTCTTCGAAATTTACGCCGTCCCATTCAGGATATAGATGATTGAGCAACGCCTTTTTTGGCCGGGCCATAGAGATCAGGTCCATTGCCTCGGGAAGGATGAGGTGCGTATCGACCGCTTTATCCGCAACGAATGACGACTCAACAATAAAAAGATCGGCAAAAGCGGCAAATTCTCCGATACTCGTGTCAAATCCCGTATCAGACGTATAGCAAAGCGATCTTTCCCCGTCATCGAGCCTGATCGCAAGACTTTCGGGCTTGTGAGGCGTCTTAAATACTCGGGCGTTGCCGGAAAGCAGTTGGAACGCATCACCTTCCACAACTTCGACTATATCGACCGGAAAATTCTGTTCTAGCAGGCGATAGGTTCCCGCCGAATCCTGAGCGTCAAACAGCGCCTTTAGCCCACGATGCCCGCAGATCGTAAGCGGTTTTCGGCGTTCATGCGTTTGAGCAGCATGCTTGATCCCGAACAGGAACGGCGCGAGGCCGCCTATATGGTCGAGATGAAAATGCGAGATCCATATCGCGTCCAATTCCGCCCAGGGCAAACCTTCTTGTGCCATTCGATGGATCGACGGCCCCGAGCAATCGAGAAGGATCGAGCCCTTTGCGGTTTCAAGCCAAAAGCTCGTGCTGCTCCTTGTCGGATGCGGGTGTGATGTCCCGGAACCTAAGACGGTAAGCTGCATGTTCTCTATCTTAGCGGCTTTTTATCCATTAGCTGAGCCACTTGCGCAATCTTGACGAAAAAATAATGATTTGAGATACTGAGTTTGCGGAAAAATTGTGCTTTTACGGGCCCCCAAAGCCCCCGGACGATAGGAAAAGTAGGAAGATATGAAGATCTCTGCACAGGAAGAGTACGGGTTGCGCTGTCTTGTACAACTTGCGGCCCTGCCGGAGGGCGCAAGCCTGACCCTGCCGCAGATCGCTGAGCGAGAAGGCATCTCGACCGCGAATGCGGGCAAACTGATGTGGCTTTTGAACAAGGCCGGATTTGTTCACTCGACACGCGGCACGAAGGGCGGTTATTCACTCGAAAGGCCGGCCGAAGACATTCGCCTGAGCGAGATCATCAAGGTGCTCGACGAGGATGTTTTGAACAAGCACTGCGGAAGCTATACTGGCGTTCTTGATTCTTGCGTGCATAACGGCGATTGCGGCATCCGTCCGGTCATAATCGGCCTGCACGCACTTGTGGAGAATGCCCTCTCGCAGATCACGCTTGCTCAACTCGTCGGCAGCGAGCGTTCGGTAGATGCAATGTTTCATAAGGTCTATTCGATAGACAGGACAATCGAGCCGCAGGGAGTGTAAGAGATTTTAACCAGAAGAAATGAACCACAGAGGACACAGAGACCTCAGAGAAAAGAGATATTAGATAGCAATGAATATAGAAGCACTAAGGATTTACTCCCGACCCGTCGATCTCCGTGGTCTCTGTGCTCTCTGTGGTAAGTAGTTTTTATGTCAACAGCAGCGGAGTTACTAACAAATCGGGAATACAAGTATGGCTTTGTCACCGATATCGAGACAGAGACCATTCCCAAGGGCCTAAACGAGGATACGATCCGCCTCATTTCTGCGAAAAAGAATGAGCCGGACTGGATGCTCGAATTTCGGCTGAAGGCGTATCGGCAATGGCTCAAGATGGAAGCGCCGAGCTATTGGGCGAACTTCAAGTATCCCGATCTCGATTTCCAGGACATAACGTACTACGCCGCTCCGAAGCAAAAGAAGAAAAAGGCTTCGATGGACGAGGTCGATCCCGAACTCATCAAGACGTTTGAGAAACTCGGAATTCCGCTCTCTGAACAAAAGCAACTCGCGAACGTCGCGGTCGATGCCGTATTTGATTCGGTTTCGGTCGCAACGACCTATCGAGCAAAACTCGAGAAGGCGGGTGTGATCTTCTGCTCATTCAGCGAGGCGATAAAGGACTATCCCGATCTCGTTAAGAAATATCTCGGCTCGGTCGTGCCTGTTGGCGACAACTTTTTTGCGGCGTTGAATTCTGCGGTCTTCTCCGATGGCTCGTTCTGTTTCATACCGAAAGGCGTTCGCTGCCCGATGGAATTATCGACCTATTTCCGGATCAATACGCAGGAATCCGGACAGTTCGAACGCACGCTGATCGTCGCCGAAGAAGGCGGTTATGTTGCGTATAACGAAGGCTGTACGGCGCCGCAGTTCGATACGAATCAGCTTCACGCGGCCGTCGTCGAACTCGTTGCTTTGGACGATGCCGAGATCAAATATTCGACGGTGCAGAATTGGTACGCGGGCGATGAGAACGGCAAAGGCGGTATTTATAATTTTGTGACGAAACGCGGAGCTTGCCGCGGCCGGAACGCAAAGATCTCTTGGACGCAGGTTGAGACAGGTTCTGCGATCACATGGAAGTATCCGAGCGTGATCCTGCAGGGCGATAACTCGATCGGTGAGTTCTACTCGGTCGCGCTTACCAACCATGCACAGATCGCCGATACGGGGACGAAGATGATCCATCTGGGCAAAAATACGAAGTCCACGATCGTCTCGAAGGGCATCTCGGCCGGCCGATCGAACAACTCGTATCGCGGCCTCGTAAAGGTAATGCCAAAGGCGGAAGGTGCACGAAACTATACGCAGTGTGACTCGATGCTCATCGGTTCGACGTGCGAAGCGAACACGTTCCCTTACATAGAGGTGATGAATAACACCGCCCGTGTTGAACACGAGGCAACCACGTCGAAGATCAGCGAGGACCAGCTCTTTTATCTGCAGCAGCGAGGCATACCGCAGGAAGATGCTGTCTCGCTTATCATCAACGGATTCTGCAAAGAGGTCTTTCGCGAACTCCCGATGGAATACGCCGTCGAAGCGACAAAACTCCTCGGCCTGAAACTCGAAGGAGCGGTTGGGTAAGTGCGCAAGGTCGGAAAGGGACGATGAAAGAAAAGACTCCGCAAGAAAAGAAAGAGTTGAGTTACGAAAGGGATCGAAGGAACACTTACCGCGGGAATGATAAGGCGTCGAGGAAGTTGATTCCACTCCGTAAGGCACAAGCAAATCGTTCTTATCGGCGTAAGGCGAATGGAGTTTTGGCGTTGGCCATCGAAGATGGATTGGAGAATTCTGATGCTTTAGAAACTTCTGCTCGAAGTAGCAAGGGAGAAAGGTGGAAGAAAGTTCCTGACCAACCCCTTGGGGAAGTTACGACGAGAAATCGAAACCGACGTGAAACCCATGCGGGAAACGGAAAGACTGCGCGAAAGAAAGCAGCGGAGTTCTTAAAAACGTTGGAGATCAAGATAGTGCAGGAAGTTGATGGATCGTGGTTAGCTGAGGCGAGCGGAATGACGGGCGTTCGACACTTTGGCGATACAAAAGAAGCCGCTATTGGAGCTTGTAAGGCTCTGGCCCGGATCGTCTATTTGGAAGAGATCGGAGCCCTTAAGATCCTGGAAATTAGTGATAGCTATGTCAGCGTGTTATCTAAATGAAGTTATGTTCCTAAGCGAAGCGGACAAACAAAAGATCATAAAGATCTGCAAGCGCAATGATATTTCATCCTGCGCATTGTTCGGTTCGTTTTCGCGAGGTGAAGCTAACGAAAATAGCGATATCGATCTGCTGGTTAAGTTCAGCAAACCCGTTGGATACGCGTTTTTTGCATTTGCTCTGGAACTTGAAGAAGCCCTTGGCCGCAAGGTCGATCTTGCTACTGACCCAATGATCGGTCCACATCTTCGACCTTACGTAATGGCTGATCTAATGACTATTTATGAAGAGACCGAACGACCGGTTGCGGCTCCGGCATATTCTTGATGCAATTTCGCGCATACGCGAGTACGTCAGCGGAATGGCGTTTGACACGTTCCAGAGTGATGAGAAGACGCTTTATGCGGTTCTTTGGCAATTGAGCGTAATCGGGGAGGCAGCGACAAACATCACGACCGAATTGAAAGAGGCAAATCCACATATCCAATGGCAGTCAGCGACGGCGGCCCGAAATCGATTGGTTCATGGATACTTCGATATCGACCCAAATATTATTTGGGACCTTGTGGAAAACGATCTACCTTTCCTGAAGTTGCAGGTGGAAACGATCGTCGGGGAGTTGGAAAAGAACGTATGAAACTTACCATCTACCAAGTTGATGCATTTACGAGCGAGCTTTTCGGCGGGAATCCGGCGGCGGTCGTTCTGCTGGATGCGTGGCTGCCGGAAGATGTGATGCAAGATATCGCGGCGGAGAATAATCTTTCGGAGACGGCGTTCTTCGTAAAAGATGGCGATAGATATCACATCCGCTGGTTTACACCGACGATAGAAGTGAACCTCTGCGGGCATGCAACGCTTGCCTCGGCCCACGTGATCTTTAACGAACTTCAGCTCGAAGATGCGTTGATCCGCTTTCACTCGAACCGCAGCGGAAAACTGCCTGTCCAGAGGCGACAGGACAGTATCGTGCTCGATTTTCCCGCATATGCAATTACCGAGATCGAACCGAGTGATGCGTTGGCATTGGCTCTCGGCGTGGTGCCCGTAAAGTCCTGGAGTTCCGTAAACAACGGCGTGCTGGTGAGACTCAATACAGAGCAGGATGTCCGAGATCTCAAACCCGACTTTAATGCGCTAGCGCAACTAGAATACGAACGGATCTATGTGACGGCTCCGGGCGAGACGTGCGATTTTGCTTCGCGCATGTTCGCACCGAAGATCGGCATTGCGGAAGATCCGGTAACGGGAGCAATGCACTGCACGCTCATTCCGTACTGGGCGAGTGAACTTGGCAAGAATAAGCTCCTTGCAAGGCAGGTCTCGAAACGCGGCGGTGAGCTGTCCTGTGAATTGGCGGGTGATCGAGTAAAGATCGGCGGAAATGCGGTTACGTACCTCAAGGGCGAAATATATGTCGAAGCCGGAAGCGGGAAAAGCGTTGGGGCTTGAGGTAAGGCTTGCGGAACGGGGCGATGCGCACGCGATCGCCGACGTGCTTCTAGAGGCGTTCTCAGCATTTCGCAATGACTATTCGCCCGAGGCATTCGAGATCGTGACGCCTGATGCAAGCGAGGTCGCTGCCCGATCCGTTGAGGGGCCGCAGTGGGTCGCCGAATGCGACGGCGAGATCGTCGGCACGGTTTCGGTCAGCGTTGAGGACGGCGATCTTTATGTTCGCAGCATGGCGGTGCGGCCGAGATCTCAAGGTCAGGGCGTTGCACACAGATTGCTCGAGGCGATCGACGAATACGCGGGAGCAACAAAGTTCGAGCGCATCTTTTTGTACACGACCTATTTCACACCGGGTGCAAAAGAGCTTTATGAGAAGCACGGCTATGCATGGGTCCGCGATACGACCGCCGAAGAATGGTACGGCGTGCCGGGACTCGAGATGGACAAGATTTTGAATGGGGATAGTAGATAAAAATGTTACTAGAAGTTAAAGACCTGCATGCAGGCATTGACGGTAAAGAGATATTGAAGGGGCTGAATCTTCAGGTCAGGCGAGGTGAAGTGCACGCCATTATGGGGCCGAACGGCTCGGGTAAATCGACATTGTCGAAGGTTCTGGCAGGACACCCTTCTTACGAAGTGACATCGGGCACCGTTACCTATGACGGCAAAGATCTGCTCGAACTCGAACCTGATGAACGTGCTCGCGAGGGCGTCTTTATGGCGTTCCAGTATCCGGTCGAGGTTCCCGGCGTTTCGAATTCGCAATTTCTGCGGCTCGCGTACAATCAGAAGGCCATCCACAACGGCGGCGAAGAACTCGATCCGCTCGAATTCAACGATCTGTTGAAAGAGAAGGCAAAGATCGTCGAGATGGATCCGCAATTCTTTAAGCGTTCGGTCAATGAAGGCTTTTCCGGCGGCGAAAAAAAACGCAATGAGATCTTGCAGATGGCCGTGCTCGAACCGAAGCTCGCGATCCTGGACGAGACCGATTCCGGCCTCGATATCGATGCGCTCCGCATAGTCGCCGAGGGTGTCAACAAACTCCGCACGAAGGACAACGCGATCATTCTCGTTACGCATTATCAGCGGCTTTTGAACTACATCGTGCCTGATTTTGTACACGTCCTTGCGAACGGCAAGGTTGTCAAAGAAGGCGGCAAAGAACTCGCCCTCGAACTCGAAGAAAAAGGTTACGACTGGGTGAGGGCGGCCGCGAAGTAACGAAATGCAGAACGGGAAGCTCGCGACCACCGTCTTGATCACAGGCCTCATCGCCGGAACGCTCGATATACTCGCCGCGATCTTTTTGTTGGCCGGAGGTGAGGCGACACGTGTCTTCAGGTTCATCGCAAGCGGAGCTTTCGGAAAAGCGGCATTCGAGGGCGGCGCCGAAATGGTCGCCTGGGGAGCGTTCTTTCACTACCTGATAGCGTTCAGTTGGACCGTCATTTACTTCCTGATCTGCCCACGTAACAGTTTCTTTCGACGCAGCAAATGGCTTAGCGCGATCGTTTACGGGACGGTCGTGTGGACGGTGATGAACTTGTTCGTTGTACCGTCGTCTCAGATCGGCTTCCGCGGCGTGAATCTTTGGAACTGGATCGAGAATTGGCTGATATTGATCGTTTGCATCGCGTTGCCGATCATAATATCCGCACAGCGTTTTTATCGAACGGGAAGTAACGAGAGGAATTCGTGACCGAAGTCAAAGCGAACAACAAGGCCGGTAATGCGGTGATCGTCGCGATCTGGGCGGCGGCACTGCTTGTCGTTTTTGTTGCTTTCCGCAGCTCGGACCTCTTGAGCTTGCCTAAGCTGCTCGGAAATTTAGGCGGCGGAGCGTTGTTCGGTTCCGGCTTTGTTGATTCGCTCGTTGGCGCAATTGCCGCGGGCTTTGTCCTGGCCGCGTGGTTCGGGCTTGGCAGCGTCGTCTCAAGCTTTGTGAAGATCGAACGACGCGAGGGCGATTCGCACATTCTCGAACTCGCACGCACCGTCGGCGTCGGCTCGGTGCTTTGGTCGCTCGTCTGGTTCTTTCTTGGGCTCGCAGGCCTATATTCGACAGCGACGGCTATCATAACAACGGTCGTCGGAGTTGCGTGCTGTGTTCCCGGCATCGCCAGGCTGCGTACAGCTCGCGGCGAAAGCCGAACTCCTGAAAGCGTGTCAGGCAGCGACCGCGTCATCGTCCTTTTGATCTTGTTCGTGTTGGCTCTGGCATTTCTTGCCGCACTCGCACCGCCGATCGCAAAAGACACGCTGCTCTATCATTTCGCCCTGCCAAAGGCTTTCATCGCTCAGCACGGCAACGCGTTCGTCGAAGGCAATATCGCAAGCTACCTCGCTCTTGGCGGCGAAATGCATTTCGTGTGGGCGATGCTGCTCGGCGGTGTGTACAGTGTTCGTGCGGGCGAAGCCGCGGCCGGGATGGCCGCATTTCTATACCTTCCGCTGCTGCTTGCGGTCGTTTTCGGCTGGGCACGCGAACTGAAGAGTTCACGACGCTGGTCGCTCATCGCGGTCCTGATCGTCGCGGCAATTCCGACCGTTTTTCACTCGGCATCGAGCGGCTACACGGATGTTGCACTGGCCTTCTACGCGACCATCGCGGTCTATTCGCTGATGCGTTGGCTCGACGGATACGATACGAAGCCTCTCGCATACCTTGCGATATTCCTTGGCGGCGCGTTGGCGATCAAACTCACGACGCTCTTCCTTATCGCGGCATTACTGCTTGTAGTTCTTTTAAACGTTCGACGGGAAGCGGTCGCAGGTAAACTTGCCGGGACAGCCGTGTTTGCTCTAGTGCTTGCGGGTGTGCTTGCTTCGCCGTGGTACCTGCGGACGTGGGCCGCGACGGGTTCACCGCTTTTTCCCTTTTACTTGAGTGTCTGGAAAGGTGCGGCTCCGGGCTGGGATGTTGAGAGGTCGAACCTGTTCCAGGTGATGAATTCGCAGTATGGCGGCGTCGATCAAGCACCGGTGAGTTATTTGCTCGCACCGTTTCGACTTTCGCTCGCGGCTCAGCCTGAGGATGCGAATCTTTATGACGGTGTGCTCGGTGCAGCGTTCCTGATCGGCCTGCCGCTCATTTGGTTCGGTATTCGAAGAAGAACGAACGCCGCTATCACATCTTTGGCTGCGATCTCCGGCATATACTTTTTGTTCTGGCTTTTTTCGAGCGAACAGATCCGATATCTCTTGCCGATCGTGCCGCTGCTTGCTATCGCTATCGCAGCGTCGGGAGATGGCATTCAAGATACGGGAATGCGCAAAGCGTGGTATTACGCGTTTGGCCTGGCGTCTATCCTTTGCGTGCTGACGTCGCTTGCGTGGTTCGCGATGCGTTCACCTTTGCGTGTGGTTCTGGGCGGCGAATCGCGTGATGCATACCTTACACGCCAACTCGATTACTACCCGTATTATCGAATGCTGAATACCGATACAAACGCCAATGGAAAAGTTTGGCTCGTCAATATGCGCCGCGATACGTACTATATCGAGCGCCCGTACTTTTCAGACTATTTGTTCGAGGATTGGACGCTGCGAAAACTTGTGTGGGAGGCGAAGGATATCAACGAACTTCGCGCACGGACGCGTGAACTCGGGGCAGAGTATATCTTGGCGCGTCATGATTTTCTATTTGATTATGACCGCTCGACGCTTGTCGATGACAAGAAGTCTCGTGCGGAGAATGCAGCAAAGCTGCAGCTCGCAAAGGATCTTCTGCTCGATCCCGAACGAGCATTAACGAAGGACGACCGGTTCACGCTTGTGAGGGTGGATTAGGCAAGGTTTTTGGGTTCTAAAGAAATGACAACAGTGGCAATTAAAGATACATATTTTTCGACCGCATTTCGCGAACGATTCGGCGAGGCAACAGATGCGCTCGGCAAACTTCGGCGAGAAGCATTCGATCATTTTACCGAAGAAGGCTTTCCAAGCGTTCGGCTCGAAGACTGGAAATATACGAACGTCGCGCGCATAGCAAGCGGCGAATGGCGCGTCGGTGAGCAGGTATCTGAAGACGTTTCCGGCGTGCTCGATCTCGTTCGCGAATTCAAATTCGACCGTAACGGATTCACTGCTTTGAATCAGGCGTTCGCCGCGTATCGCGTCATCCGCGTCCCGAAAGACACGTCTGTTGAAGAACCGTTCGTCATCGAGCACGTCGCAGCGGCCGGCGAAGCGATCTTCCCGCATACGATCGTCGTTGCCGAAGCCGGCAGCCGCGCAACTCTTGTCGAGGTGTTCGCATCCGAGGAAGCAGGGTTCACGAATTCCGCGACGCAGATCTTCGTTGAGGAAAATGCGAACTTGACGCATTACCGCGTTCAGAAAGATGCCGGCGAAGCGTTCAATTATGGCGTTACAGAAGCGGCGGTCGGACGCGCGGCTCGCTACGACGCGACGAGCATCAATCTCGGCGGTGCGATCACACGGCACGATATCGAGGTTTCCTTCAACGCAGAGGGCGGCGTGGCGAACGTTGACGGCCTTTATATGCTTTCCGGTTCGCAGCATCACGACACGCACTCGATCATTGACCACAAGGTGCCGAATTGCACCTCGCATCAAAGTTATAAGGGTGTTCTGAACGACACTTCGCGGGGCGTCTTTAACGGCAAGGTCTTTGTCCGCGAAGGTGCGAGCGGTACGGATGCGATACAGTCGAACAAGAACCTTCTGCTCTCGAACGATGCCCGTGTCGATACAAAACCGCAGCTCGAGATATTTAACGAGGACGTAAAATGCGCGCACGGCGCCACCGTCGGCCAGCTCGAGGAAGAGGAACTTTTCTACTTGCTCACGCGTGGATTGCCCGACGCACTCGCACGCAACTTGCTGACATACGGTTTCGCCGAGGAGATCATAAACAAGATCACGGTCGAGAGCATCAAAGAAGAACTTGATGCCGCGGTGCTGAATAGGCTCGGAACGGAGATTTAACCACAGAGAACACAGAGAGCACAGAGAAGTTTTATGGAACTGAATGAGATAACCGAGAAGGTCATTGGCTGTGCGATCAAGGTTCACCGAGCTCTCGGTCTAGGCTTGTTGGAAAGTACATATGAGGTTTGTTTGGCGCACGAGTTGGTAAAAGAGGGATTGAAAGTCAAGACTCAAGTTGCTCTGCCGGTTGTATATGATGGCCTTCGTCTGGACGCTGGTTATCGAATTGATATGTTGGTCGAAGATGCGGTCATAGTTGAATTAAAGTCGATCGAAAGCTTACATCCTATCCACGAGGCTCAGGTCATTTCTTATTTGAAACTTAGCGGGAAAAAGATAGGGCTACTGATAAATTTCAACGTAAAGCTATTAAAAGGTGGAATAAAAAGGCTTGTAAATTAAATCTCCGTGCCCTCTGTGCTCTCTGTGGTGAATAAAATGAAGGCTGTAAAAGAAATGACAAGTTGGGATATAGAAAAGGTTCGCAAGGATTTTCCCGTGCTCTCGCGTGAGGTGAACGGCAAGCCGCTCGTGTACCTCGATAACAGTGCGTCGTCGCAGGTGCCGCAAACGGTGATCGACCGCACGTCGAAATATCTCGCCGAGGAACACTCGAACATCCATCGCGGCGTGCATTACCTTTCGCAGCACGCAACGACCGCCTACGAGGCTGCACGCGAGAAGGTGAAACGCTTCATCAACGCAGCGGCGGCAAAGGAATGCATCTTCGTTCGCGGCACGACCGAGGGCATCAACCTCGTTGCTTATTCTTACGGCCGCAAATTCATCGGTGAAGGCGACGAGATCGTTCTTTCGGCGATGGAGCATCATTCTAATATCGTTCCGTGGCAGATCGTCGCTGAAGAACGCGGAGCGAAGATCCGCGTTATCCCGATGAACGAACGCGGCGAGTTGATCATCGAGGAGTACGAAAAACTTCTCAACGAACGCACGAAGATCGTCGCGATCGCACATGTTTCGAATTCGCTCGGCACCGTGAACCCGATCAAGGAGATGATCGCAACCGCACATAAATTCGGCGTGCCTGTGCTGGTGGATGCCGCGCAGAGCGTACCGCATTTTCCGGTGGATGTGCAGGATCTCGACGCTGATTTTTTTGTATTTTCGGGGCACAAGATGTTCGCTCCGACAGCGAGCGGCATCGTTTACGGCAAACGTGAATGGCTCGACAAACTGCCGCCGTATCAGACCGGCGGCGGGATGATCCGCACCGTCTCTTTCGAGAAGACGACGTATGCGCCCATTCCCGAAAAATTCGAAGCCGGGACGCCCGGCATCGCCGCAGGCATCGGACTCGGTGCAGCGATCGATTATTTGAACGCGCTTGATTTCAACGCTGCCGCCGAATACGAGCATTCGTTGCTTGAATATGCAACGGCCCGACTTTCGGATATTCCCGAGGTCAGGATCATCGGGACCGCGGCGAATAAGGCGAGCGTTCTGTCGTTCACGATCGAGGGCATACACCCGCACGACATCGGTACGATCCTCGATCAGCAAGGCATCGCCGTTCGGGCCGGACATCATTGTGCGCAGCCTGTGATGCAGTTCTTTGACGTTCCCGCGACCGCTCGTGCATCGTTCGCTTTCTACAACACGCGCGAAGAGGTCGATAAACTGGCCGACGCGATCCAAAAGGTGATCGAGGTCTTTGCGTAATTCTGGAGGATCTTGCCGACGCGGAAAAGCTTCGTGAAACAAGTGGTGAGAAGACATTCTTGATAAGTCATGATCGAGTCTATTATTAAACTGGTTCTGATCATGTTGCTGGTATTTGCCGGTCTATACGAACTCTTCGACTTTTTCTTAAAAGATCGGAGAACGCGAAAATACTGGATAAAGTGGTGGATAGGGACATCGGCTGTAGTCGGAACTTGCTTTTGGCTCATCCTTAATATCACCGGAAATTGAAAAGGAAACATAAGTTATGAAATACATCGTCATCATTTCACTTGCAGTTTTCCTCGCCGCATGCGGCTCGCCCGCTGCGAACAATTCGACGGCAAATAACACAACGTCGAACGCGGCGCCGTCGCCTTCCGTGGTGCCTGAGTTTCAAGCAAAGGCCGAGACCGTTACTATCGACACTCCTGACGGCGTGAAGCTCGTCGGCAGCTTTTACAAGTCGCAAGGGCCGAATGCGCCGGCGTTGCTTCTGATGCATCAATGGACGGCGAACCGCCACACCTACGACGAATTCGCGGAGCGGATGAACCAGAACGGCTATGCGGTTCTCTCGTTCGACGGCCGCGGCTTCGGCGAGTCGAATAAGAAAGCCGATGGCACGGAGGTCAAGGTCGATCTCGACAAAGGCATAGACCCGAAACTTCTCTTGGCGGACGCGAATGCGGCGGTTGAATTCCTGAGCAAGCAGCAGAATGTTGACGCCAATAAGATCGGCATCATCGGAGCTTCGTACGGCAGCAGCGTCGCGATAATGTACGCCGCCGATCATCCTAATATCGCGGCGGTCGTTCTGCTTTCGCCCGGCGTGAATTACTTTGACAATTTGCCGACCATTCCCGCGATCAAGAATTACGGTACGCGGCCGATCCTGCTCGTCGCCGCCAAAGACGACAAAGATTCCGCAGAGGCCGTCGAGAAGTTGATGGAAGATTCGGAAAACCCGAATGCTGAGGCGACGGTCTATCCCGACGGCGGCCACGGCACCGCGATCTTCGCTCGCAAGGACCCCGACAACAAGGCGGCCCATCCGCTCACCGACCTGATGCAGAAGTTTCTCGACAAGGCGCTGAAGGTGCGTCCGTAGTACTCTGTGGCACTGTGAGTAAAGAAATGAACAAGGTGAATTTGTCGGAAAAGCTTGCGCTGATCAATGAACATTGGCGCCCGAAGGTCGTCGGCGAACTCAATGGCCAGGAGGTTAAGCTCGTCAAGTTCGAAGGGGCCTTCCCGTGGCATACACATGAGAATGAGGACGAGATGTTCATGGCTGTTCGAGGCAGCTTCCGCATCGAATTTGGCGACCGTTCCGTTGATCTTGAACCTGGCGAATTCATTATCGTTCCACGCGGCGTCGAGCATCGGCCGGTGGCTGATAAGGAGGTCGAGGTCCTGCTTTTTGAACCCGCCGCATTATTAAATACGGGCGACGTGGTCGATGCAAGGTTCACGGCACCGATCGGGGAGAGAATATAAACAACGTAATGTCCGAACTTAGCGAGCTTTATCAAGAGGTCATCCTCGAACACAACAAGAATCCGCGGAACTTTCGTGAGATCGAATCGCCCGACCGCACCGCGGACGGCAACAATCCGCTTTGCGGCGACGCACTTCGCGTCTATGTAAAGCTCAACGGCGACACGGTCGCGGACGTAGCGTTCAAGGGTTCGGGCTGCGCGATCTCTAAGGCATCTGCGTCGATGATGACGCAATTCGTCAAGGGCAAGACCCGCGAAGAAGCGGAGATCATCTTCGACGAATTCCACAAGATGGTCACCGGCGAACTCGACGCCGAGGCGACAGAGAACCATCTCGGGCGACTCAAGATCTTCGCCGGTGTGCTCGAATTTCCCGCTCGTGTAAAGTGTGCTTCTTTAAGTTGGCACACGCTCCACGCGGCTTTGAAGGGCGAAGAGGAAGTCACCACAGAATAGATCCTATTTGCAGTAATGAAAGACATACAAGAACGAGCCGACCTTGAAAAACTTCTATGGAAGTTCTATGAGACAGCGATCGCCGACGACGAGATCGGCCATCATTTCATCGACCTGAACCTCGACAAGCACATCCCCGTTATCACCGATTTTTGGGAAAAGGTGCTCTTCGGGCGTCCGGTCTATTTCAACAGTCCGCTCGTCCCGCACATCGATCTTCACGAGAAGTCACCGCTCCTCCCCGATCATTTCGCCCGTTGGATCGAGATCTTCTACGCGACCCTCGATGAGTTCTTCGCCGGCGAGGTTACCGAAGAAGCCAAGATGCGAGCCGCCTTTGTCGCCCGAAATATGAGCAACCGCCTCAACGGCGCCTTCATGCACGCCTGAGGCAGTCGTCAGTGAGCCGTCAGCAGAAGTCAGATCCGCCAGTTCCCCTCCTGCCCGAGGAGGGGTGGCCGAAGGCCGGGGTGGAGGGAGCAGCGGGCGGTCAGCATTGCAGAAGCCCGCACGTCAGTAAGGGCGCAGCACTCGACGCAGATTCCCGCCGAATTGCCACGGCATTTATGCCGTGGAACCGTAACCCAAAACCGATCTCGGAGGCGGCTCGGCCGCCGACATGGCCGTCTTTTGTCCCAACCGAGACGCTCGTGGGACAACTCTGGGACAGCTCTTGGGACAAATAAGTGACGTGTTCTCAATCACTTACGTGATTTGTCCCAGAATTTCGCAAAAAAAAGATCAAACCACATTTTCCATTCTCAATTCTCCGTTTTCAGTTCTCTTGGAGGCGGCTTGCCGCATTGCAGTGCGGTCGGGCTCGCCCGACCGATAAGCGTAACCGCCTATTCCGGAGGCGGCTTGCCGCCGACTTCTTGTCGCGTGCTCCGCACGCTCCGGCAGAATATTGAGGAAAAGCTCACCACGGGCTGAAGCTCGTGGCAATTCAGCGGCCTTACCCTGGGCTACATTCATGCATCCCCTACAGGGACGAAGACAGTTCCTCGATGTTTGTTCCGTTCCGCCCGCAACGGAACAAGCGGAACAAAACGGAACAAACATCCGCGTTTTTCGAGGCTCGCGTTACAAATTCTGTCAATTTTGTCAAAGATCAGGTGTAAAACGTATGTTTGCACCGCACTCACGAGTATATCATACGTGTCAATGGATATTTTTCATTCGTCGCTACAAACTTGCATTAAAAGATAGCCACGAATGCACGAATGAATTCCTCTATGCTCACTGAATAAATAGAGATCCATCGGTCAACGCATCCGTTCTTATTCGTGCATTCGTGGCTTGATGGATTTGAATTGCCACAGCATCTAAAATGCGGTGGATCAGGGCAGAAAACTATCCCTCGGAGGCGGCTTCGCCGTTAAGATCCTCTGTCGCGTGCTCCGCACGCTCCGGCGAACATTATTGGCTCGTTCTACACATTTCGCCTGCGGCTGCATGTGTAGCTACCGATCTTGACGCGTGCTCCGCACGCTCGCGGCCGCGACGGCCTTACCCTGGGCTATAATCTCGCGTCCCCTACGGGGACGAGGTCTTCCCGCCGATCATTACCTTCCTTAGTAGAATGATCTGTGACTGGTCGACGCCTCCCAATCTTGGTTTCTTGTCGAGGCCAAGGAACAGGTAGATCCTATTGATGCGTGGATTCGACTCGCTAAACTTGTAATCGGGTGACCCGAAGACCGGGATGAGCTTTCCGGTTGACTCGCCGAGTAAAAGCGAGCCTTTCGGTAGAAGCTTTTTCGAAAGGATGGACGATATCGCGTCCTTCCAACCGACGGCCAACTTCTCGGAGCCGTAATCGGCGCTTGTCGATACCGCGGCGATGATCTCCTCTGCGGACAAGGGCATGTCCGATTTGGGATAGCATTTTAGCTCTGCGTTATAGATAGATACGGCTTCGTCCAAGCTGGTGTCGGACGGATAGCCGTACATTTCGCGATTCTGCCGAACCCTGATGACGTCTTGAGGAGTCACTTCAAAGCCGTTCGGTGCAGTAAACCAACACGGGTCGACACTATTATTTGTCGTTGGCGACGCAAGGGGTGAGGTGTGCAGCGTCAATCGGAAGGACGCGGTTCTGGCACCGCCGGCTTTTTTGCGAACGAAGAAACAGTAGTCGCCGTCTTTCGGCAGCGTGAGCGTGAGTGTCGGCGAGCTTTCGAACTCTGTCTCCAGGTCGGCCTCTTCGGAGAATACCCGAAAATCGAAAGCGCTTGGCGATGAGTTCTTGATCGTGATCTGCGAACCCGCTTTTGCGCTAAAGACGTATTCCATTTCCTGGCCGTTCGACAGGCGTCCGCGGACGGTCGTGCCGCTCGGCCCAACGTCGATGCGATTCGGCTCTGCCTTGCCGCCGCCTTGTGCAGAGGCAAAGATAGCGAATGAAAGGACGATGGCCGATGCGAGCGTAAAATAGACGATCCTGGACATTATCTACTCCGAAGTTCTCTGCTATTCTAGCAAACTAAAGGAAAGTTCATATGTTCAAACCGGAAGCAGCGGAATTCAACCCATATTACAGCAAGTATCTTGACCTCGTCCCGGAAGCCGACATTCGCGAAGCCTTCGTTGCGCAGGCTGCGGAATTGCGTGCCGCGATGAAGGATCTGCCGGAAGATCGCGGCACGTTCGCCTACGACGAGGGCAAATGGACGATCAAAGAGGTCATAAGCCATCTCACTGACTGCGAGCGGATCTTTGCGTATCGGATGCATCGCATTTCGCGGGGCGATACGACGCCGATCGAGGGTTTTGATCAGGAGAATCCGGGTTACACGACGTTCTCACACGCGAATGAGCGCACGTTCGCCAACCTGTTCGACGAATTCGACCTGATACGCCAGGCCAACTGCCTGATGCTCGACAGTATGGACGAAGCCGACCTAAAAAGAATTGGGACGGCAAACGACAGCCCCATTTCGGTCCGGGCGCTTGCGGGCATAATGCTCGGCCACGTTCGCCATCATCTGAACATCTTGAAGGAACGCTATCTTGCCTGATCGACGTTTCGATGCGGTGGTGATCGGCGGCGGTGCGGCCGGGCTTTTCTGTGCGATCGAGGCAGGAAGACGCGGTCGTCGTGTCGCCGTTCTCGAACGCAACGGCCAGGTCGGCCGCAAGATCATCATCTCAGGCGGCGGCCGCTGCAATTTTACGAATCTCGACGTCGGCAGCGAGAATTTTGTCTCGCAGAACCCGCATTTCGCAAAATCCGCTCTCGCAAGATACACGCCGCAGGATTTCATCGGCCTCGTCAAACGACACAAGATCCCATTTCAGGAGAAGAAGCACGGACAGCTATTCTGTCGGGAATCTTCACGGGCGATCGTCGAGATGCTCCTGAAGGAAGCGAAGGCGGCGAAGGTCGAGATCTTTACGAACTCACAGATCAAGGGCGTGGAGCATACAGGCAAATTCACTGTTCGCACCGACGCGGCGAACTTCGAAGCCGAAAGTCTCGTCGTCGCCTGCGGCGGACTTTCTTTTCCGAAGGTCGGCGCGACCGGCCTCGGATACGACATCGCACGGCAGTTCGGCCATAAGATCACGGAAACAAGGCCTTCGCTCGTCGCGATGCGGCTCAAGGGAAGGGCGTTCCCCGAGCTTTCGGGTGTCTCTGTCGATGCCGAAGCTCGTTGCGGCGGCGCGGCATTTCGCGAGAGCGTTCTGTTCACGCACCGAGGACTTTCCGGCCCGGCGATCCTGCAGATATCGAACTACTGGTCGCCGAATGAATCAGTTGAGATCGACCTGCTGCCGGATGTCGATCTTACATCTCTGTTTGAAGAAAGAGCGGAATCTCCCCAACATCTCGCAACCGTCTTGTCAGAACATCTCTCGAAGCGGATCGTCGAGGCGTTCCTTCCGCAAAAATGGGCGAGAAGAAAGATCAGCGAACTCGATCCGTCCGCTCGAAATGCGGCCGCCGATATCTTCAAACGCTGGCGTGTGAATTTTGACGCCACAGAAGGCTGGGATCGAGCAGAGGTTACGCTCGGCGGCGTTTCGACCAAAGATGTCTCATCCCAGACGATGGAATCCAAATTGCAGTCGGGACTTTATTTTATCGGCGAAGTCCTGGACGTAACGGGTTGGCTCGGCGGATATAACTTTCAGTGGGCGTGGGCTTCGGGTGCGGCGGCGGGACGAGCGATCTGACGTGCAGGCGCAAAACGAGTTGACAGGCTTTGAGCTAGGCTTTACGATAACGTATCTCACCCTACCGGTGCGCAGATTAAATTTAGGAGAGATTGCCAATGAAGATGCTCTATAGCTGGCTCCTGCTTGCGGGTATGGTTGGTCTAAGTTTTTGCTCGGTCAACGGTCAAGCTTTGTCAGCAGATGGATCGACCTTTGTTTCGGATCAAGTTCCGATGGAATGGATATCTGAATCGAACTTGAAGAGGTTTGCGCCTTCCTTCCGTAGTCTGTCGGGCGAAATAGTAGGGGNNGAAGGCGCGCTTTGTCTATCTCGTGCCATCCGATAGACAGGTCCGAGACGACTATAAGGTTGCACTTTTCGACATGGCTCTGTACTTACGCGAGAGATACCAGATTGAACTTGGAAACGATGTAACCTTTGAGCCGCAGATTGAGGTTTACCAGACTGATCATACTGCGGATTGGTATCGGACGCATGAGAACGGTGGTTTTGCATCATGGTTCCTCAACAACTCCCTTGGCGAGGGGTTTCGTTACACTGGAGGATACTTTGGTGATCCAGATAATCGATGGAATTTTTTTATCGACGCAGATCCCGAGTGCGGACAAGGGATCGGGGCGAATGGTGTACCACCAAATGGCGGCTGGGCGGTGCTAGCCGAAAATGATCTCAGGGGTCTCACTCGGAAACAAAATGTGCCACAATGNNAATATATCGTTGGATAGGTGGAGCCGGGCATGAACTTGGGCATACATGGGACTTACCGCACCCACCGGGTTGTGGTAGTGGCGGAGAATATGGTGGTTGCAGTGGTGGGGTTACGGCTTATCTTTCGTGGATGTATGTTGGATATTATTTCTTTCCTGATACTTATTTCTTGCCAGAGGATAAGCAGAAGCTTTTGACGGATCCGATCGATGCCCCTTTTTTTCAGCCGATTGATCTCCGACCACCCACCATTCCTGATTTTGACGATGACCGGAATGCCGACCCGACGCTCTGGGATCCGTCAACAGGTACGTGGAAGGTTTTTAGGAACTCCGACGCCACCGTTAGCACCTTTCAGTGGGGAACGAATGGCGACAAGCTTGTGCCGGGTGATTATGACGGCGATGGCCAAACAGATTTTGCTGTTTGGCGGCCCTCAAACTCTACTTGGTATGTCCTTCAGAGCACAAATAATTCCCTTGTGGCTGTTCCATTTGGATTGTCTTCGGATACGCCGGTAGCGAAAGACTATGACGGTGATCTAAAAACGGATATTGCTGTATGGCGGCCGGGGACGGGTGTCTGGTACGTCCTTCGAAGCGGCACTGGCATCACTACCGCGGTACAGTTCGGAACTAACGGCGACGTGCCGGTTCCGGCTGATTTTAATGGCGATAGACGAGCCGATTGTGCGGTTTTCCGACCCTCAGACCGAGTCTGGTACATTTACGATTACTACCTAAATTCCTTCTCAGCCATAGAGTTTGGCCTCAATGGTGATCAGTTGGCTGCAGCAGACTATGATGGCGATTCTAAAGCTGACATCGCGGTTTGGCGCCCATCCGACGGGAATTGGTATGTGCTTGGATCCGAGGTTGGCTTTTACTCGACACATTTTGGTTCCACGGGTGATGTACCGACATCCGCAGATTATGATGGGGATGCAAAGACAGATTTGGCAATTTGGCGACCATCAACGGCTACTTTTTGGATTCAGGGCAGTTCGGTTGGTCTCCAAGTTGTTTCAATGGGTCAAAGCTCGGATATTCCAGTTTCATTCCAACCATATTAGGAATTTGTGCGTGAGACCCGGTCTATCGTTATTTTCGTTGTTGGGGCCAAGCTTGCGATCTTGAGCTTCGGTTTCATTGCGTTTCTCTTACTTTCGACTCAGACCGTTGGGCGCTTGTCAAGCATTTGGGTTCGCTGGGATGCGCTTGCATATCTCAATATTGCGCAACAGGGATACACGGCAGTTGGACCGCACAGATGGGACATCGTCTTCTTTCCGGTGTACCCGCTACTGGTGAGTTTGCTAACACCGATAACGGGTGATAGTGCAATGAGCGGTATTATTGTTTCGGGCATTGCATCGGTGTTCCTTGGTGTATTTTTTCACGACCTTGTTCGCCTTGACCATCCTTCACGCGTGGCGGATATCTCCGTGTGGTTTCTTTTCATTTATCCGACATCTTACTTTCTGCACATTCCCTACACGGAGAGCGCGTTTCTTGCATTAGTGGTCGCGTCGTTTCTTGCGGCCAGGAAGGATAGATGGCTGTTGGCCGGATTGCTCGGAGCAGTAGCCTGCGCTACTCGAATTAACGGATTGGTCCTCTGCTTAGCCCTGCCATTGGAGGTTTGGTACCTCTGGCGACAAGACCGAAAATTCAACTGGTCGTGGCTTTGGCTTGGCCTTGTACCCATCGGTTTCCTTGCGTACTTGGCGCTGAACTACTTCGTCTTTGGCGATCCATTCGCATTTATGGCAGCTCAACGCGAGCACTGGCAGAAATTCTTGGCGAATCCGATTCCCGCGGTGTTTGGAAAGTTTCGTGGAGTCCTTGCCGAGACGCGTCCTACGCAAATGCTAGAGGGAGCGTTCGAAATCATATTTCTGGGCTTCGGGCTCTTGATGACTCTAATTGGATGGAGATCAATGCGAGCATCGTACCGAGTTTGGATGATTGCTTCGTTGCTACTCTTTGTAAGCACCTCATTCATTCTGAGCGTACCGAGATACACTCTGACTTTGTTTCCAATGTTTATTGTGATGGCAATTGTCTTCAAGAAGCCCGCGCGACTCGCTGTTGCCTCTATCATCTCGATCCTCTATCTTGCTCTTTTTACGGCATCCTTTGTGCAAGGACGTTGGGCTTTTTGACCGTTGGAGATTGGAGGGCAGGACGGGCGATCTGATAGGCAGGCGCAAAACGAGGGAGACGTCTCCCACACCGCCTCCCTCTTTTTTCGCATTCCCGTACGTGGAGCACGTTCGTGCGAAAAACCTTGTCGTTGGCTTGTAAAGCGACCTTCTCAACGCAAAAAACTCCGGAGAGGGTCAGAGGGAGCGACGCAATACTTCAATAACTCACGTCGACAGTAAATAGAGTTTACATAATCAGCGATTCTTGTCAACAGGCTTTTTATGCCCTTTTGCGCCAGATTCGCGAAAATCCTCGATATTCATGCCGAACGTCTCCTGAACGTGGGCTTTTGCGGCCCTATTGACGCTTCTGAGGCTCTCCAGACGGCGATTTGCACGCATGATGTGTACCGCGGTGCGCGCGGCGATCTGGGCGATCATATCGCGTCCCTCGGCCCTTTCATCGCGTGCTTTGCAGAAAAGGGCGTAGGTTTCAGAGCTTTTTGCGGCCTTCGCCTCCTTTTCAAGCTCAGAAACGCGGTTCTTCACCTGTGCGATCTGCCGGATAACGCGAACGAGGCGGTCGCCGATCGAATCTCCCGCGACAAGGGCCGGAGAATGGCGCAGATCATCTGCCAATTTGTCTAACCGGGCCTGATCGCCGGAAGAATATGCTTTGTTGAGTTCGGCCATCAGTATGTGACGCCGCTCTTTCTCTTCGGAATCAACGGCAAGGTCGGGGTGTATCGTACGTGCGAGGTCGTGATACGCCTTTTTCGCCTCGGCGGTCGGCTTCCAATCACCTTTTTCGGCAGCTTCGGCGGCAGCGGCACGAGCGGCGGATTCCTCGGCCTTTCGGCGTAGTTCCTCGACACGCTTTTTGATCTCCTCGTCGTCGGGCACGAGCTTTAACTCTTCTTCGGCGATCTCGGCCTCGATCTCGTCGATCTCGGCATATAGGCGGCCGACCTGCATCGAATACTGAGCTTCGAAGCGTTCGAGTTCACCGCGAAGGTCCGCCATATCCTCTTCGCGGAACGCGATACGATCCTTCAGGCGCTCAAGGACGCGCTCCTTCTTCTTGAGTTCAAGCTCTTCGGGAGCGAGCTGCCGCGATACCGATAGATCTGTTGACGACATCTGTTGAACGACCACAATTCAAACAAAAAATGGCACGAACGAGAATGAACTCGGTCCGTGCCATCTTGCAATGTTCACGCACCCGCGTGATGCCTTACGGAACAAACGTCGATGGGAGCGGCTTGTCACCCGCAAGGCCGAACCCTGTAACGGTAAAGCCGCCGGTCGAACGAAGCAGATACCACACCCCATCACGGTAAACACCGGCGTCGGCCTTTCCGTCGCCATCGTAATCGCCGGGAGCGGGAATATCGGAAGCGATCCCGAACTGGAAGGCAGAGAAGCCCGCGGTCGTTTGCTGGAGATACCAGACGCCGTCACGATACACGGCGATGTCGGTCTTTCCGTCGCCGTCGTAATCGGCAGGAACGGGCTTATCGGTCGAAATGCCGAACTGCGTTGCCGTGAAGCCGGCCGTCGAGCCCAGCACGTACCAAACGCCGGTTGACGGCCTGTACACGGCCTGATCGGCCTTTCCGTCTCCATCGTAATCACTCGCGGCGGCAATGTCGTCCGCAAGTCCGAATTGCGTAACAGAGTACTGCGAGCCGTTGCTCTTCAGCACATACCAAGTGCCCGCACGATAGACGGCCTTGTCGGCCTTGCCGTCGCCGTCGAAATCCTTCGGCTGAGGTTTGTCGCCAGCAAGTCCGAAGCTCGTGATGTTCACCGTGCTGTTGCCGCTTAGCATCGAATACCATACACCATCGCGGTAAACGCCGATGTCGGTCTTTCCGTCGCCGTCAAAATCCGCGGGGACAGGCTGATCCGTTGAGAGGCCGAATTGCGTCGCCGAAAATCCCGCCGTCGATCCTTGAATATAGAAAACGCTGTTGGACGGCCTAAAGACCGAAACATCTGTCTTTCCGTCACCGTCGAAATCCGCGAACTTCTCGCCGGAAGCGGCGGCGGGAGCGATCGTGCCCTTTGCGAGCTCTGCCATATAGGCACCCGCGAGCTTCGCGAACTTCAGGGCGTGGTTAGCGTTCGGGTCACTGTTGGCGAGCGTATCGTTCGCCGTGTGGATGAACGGATTGTCCGAATTCATTGGAGCCTCGAACGGGAAAGACGCTGCGTATCCGCGAGAGTCCCATGAGGCATGATCTGAGCAGGAATATCCGCACTGCGTATCAACAACGATCAGCGAGGGCAGATAGGTGCTCGCAAGGCTCCGGACGAATGTATTCTGGGCCGCGTTCGTATGATCTGTGATCATCGCAATGTCGGTCGAAGGTGCCTTGTAGTTCGTCATATCGAGCTGAAGAACACCGACAACATTCATTCCTGCCGCCTGATAGGCGGTCGCGATCGCCTTTGAACCGAGCAAGCCGGCTTCTTCACCGGCGTAGGCCATAAAGGTCACTGTTTTTGCCGGATGGTAGTTATTTTCCATCGCCACTCGGATCACCTCAGTGAGCGAGGCGATACCGGATGCGTCGTCGTCGGCACCCGGGGCAGTCAGTGTCTGACACGTCGTGCTTGCCGAACAGCCCGAACGTATCGAATCCTGGTGGCCGCCAAGGATCACGATCTCTCCGGGTTCCGTCGTTCCCTGAATGGTCATTATCACAGACGGCTGCAGCCAAGTGTGGTTGAAGAACTGCACGGTAATATCGCTGCGTCCGGCGGCGAGGGCCGTCCATCTGTCTTTGATCCAGAGTGCCGAATCCGCACCGGTCGGCGAATTGTAATAACGCGTATTGAACGCGGAAAGCGAAGTGATGGTCGATTTGATATTTGGAGCGGCCATGCCGTCGATAAGCGGCTGAACGGTCGCGAAATTGTCGATCGTATAGCTGGGCGTAACGACAGAGGCTTTCGGCCCGGTGACCATATCGATCGTGTCCAGAGCATCCTGTTCATCGGGGTGGGCCATAAACCCGGCGCATTTATGGAGAGCCTTATGCGCGTGTTCGGAGATGATCGATATTTCATCATCCGTCGCATGAAGGACGGCGATTCCGTTCTTCACCGTCACGATCTCAGGAGCGAGGAATCGGCCGTCCATCGCGGCGAACACCTGCATCGTCTTGAGCTCATTGAGATCGACCGTTATCCACCTCTTGTGCGGTGCGGCGGCCGAGACCTGCGTACGTTCTGCTGCTGTGTGGACAAGGATGGCGAGTGTAACCACAGCTATCGCCGCCAACAAAAAATTTCTGCTCTTTAACATAGGAATTATTGGATCCTCGGACACAAACCCAGAGATAACACAGGTTAGACGGGCAGGACTTACGGAAAATTGCGTTCTACTTACTTCTAGATCTAGACTCAGCCTTCGGCTGATGCCAAAAGGCGGCCGTTCTACGCCACAAAGAGAAAACTGCGTCGGCAAGATCAGGCTTTTGGAATTATCTCAAGAAATGCCGATATCTTCAATGCAAAAGAGTAATTGGCCGATCTTGCCGGCGGTTGGACACCCCCGCAAAACCCACCCAATTATTAAAGCCTAAGCCTATAAAGAAAAATTGAAGTTTACGAAACCGACCGCCTTTACCGGTTGGCCATCGCGTTCGAAGGGCTTGAAACGCCATTTGCGGATCGCATCCTTAGCCGCACCCTGCAGCAAAGACGGCCCGCTTGTCTTTTCGATCGAGGCGACCTCGCCGCTTTCGTCAACGACCACATCGACGCGCACGACGCCTACCGCGTGTGCCGTCCGGGCGAAGGAAGGATAGATCGGGGCCGGACGGTTGGTGGCATATTCGGTGAGGGATCCGACGCTCATAGGGCCAACCTCTTTTGTCGGGTCGGTCGAAGGTCCGGCCGGAACGACCTGTTCGGGCTTTGGATCCGGTTTCACGGTCTGTTGTGCTGCGGCCTCCTGAGGGGCAGAAGGTTTTTCAACCGGCTTGGCCGCGGACGTATCTCCGGCACCATCAACTTGACGCGGGCGCGAAACGTCCGGGGTCGGTTCCGACTTTGGCCCTACGGGTTCGAACGCAATTGAAGTTGACCGAGGCGCCGATGAAGCCGCCTTGACCTCGATGGTCGGAGGCGCTTGCTTTTCGGCGACCGCCTTGCCGTCGGCAACATTGGTCGACGGCACTCCGCTGATGGCGCTGACGACCACCGAACGCGAATTCGCGATGTCCTCGCGAGCATCTGCTACCTCGTTCCTCCAACGCCTCGAATCATATTCGTCGCGCGCGAGCATGCTTCGCGAATTCGTCGCCTCTTCGAGAAGAGCCATCGCATCGCCGGATCGTGTCGGGTCTGAGCCCATTTCCCTAGATTCTGCGATTACGATCTCGAGGGTTTCGCGCATTCTTTCAAGATCGTTGACGGCCTCAAGCGGAAGCGTTCGGTCGGTGACGCTCAGGCCGAGCATTTGATAGCGCTCGAGGCGATTGCGCGCCCCTTTTACGATCTGGCCGGCGACGGCAAAATAGTTCGCTTTTGCGCCTGCCTTTGTGGTCTTCTGCTCGGCGTAAAATTCTTTCAAAAGGTCCTGCGCGCGCTTGTAATCGCCCTGCTCGAGATAACTGTTCATCAACAGCACATTTACACCCGATAGGATCGCGGGATCGGAAGATTCACGACGAACATTTTCGAGCTCGTAGGTTGCTGCGCTGTAGTTGCGGACGGCTATGAATGCTTTTGCTTTGGAAATGCGGGCACGGAGCAGGTCACCTGAAGTTACGGTCGGTGCGGCCGGAGCTGATTGAGTAGGGGCTTGCACCGCCGGCGAAGCTTGCGGGAGCGGCGTCGTTTGAGCGAGAGCCGCGGCGGAACAGCTGCCGCAGATCAAAAGCATTGATGTAAAAAACTTTCTGACGTTTAACGGCATCCTTTCTCCATTTGGATGAGGTGTCTCCGTAAAGGCCAGAGCCGGCCGAAGCGCCGGCTCAATACAAAGGACCCAAGAAAAACCTTAAAAACACAAACAAAAAGGTGTGGAATCCCCACTCCTTTCTCACCCGCCCGATCAATTGCCTAAACTCTTGATGATTTTATCGCGGTATGCGTTTGCGTCTTTTTTTATAGCATTTTCGTTTAACGTGAGCAAACGGCGACCCTTCATCACGATTCGGCCATTGATGACAACGGTGTCAACGTCAGCGGCCTTCGTCGAATAGACGAGCGCCGAATAAATGTTGTAGAACGGCGTCTGATGGTCGGAATCGAGACCGACGATCGCGATGTCGGCACGCTTTCCAACCTCGATCGAGCCGATGAGCTTATCGAGATGAAGCGCTCGTGCGCCGCGGATCGTCGCCATCTCGAACGCCTGTTCGGCACTGACGACCTTCGGGTCGCCCGAGTGGTTTTTGTGAAGTTTCGCGGCGGTATCGATCTCTTCCCACATATCTAGATCGTTGTTCGACGCCGCACCGTCGGTTCCGAGCCCGACCGCGAGGTCTGCTTTCAGCATTGCGGGAACCGGTGCGACGCCCGATGCGAGTTTCATATTCGATTGCGGACAGTGACCGACGCCCACGTTCCTTTTGGCGAGAACGTTGATCTCCTCGTCCGTCACCCAAATGCTGTGGGCGATGATCGTGCGGTCCGAGAGAAAGCCGATGCTCTCGAGATAATCGACAGGCGTCTTGCCGTATTTTGCGAGAATGTCGTCGCGTTCTTTCTTTGTTTCTGCGACGTGGATGACGACCGGTGCATTTAGCCTGTCAGAGAGAGCTCGAACGCGCTTGAGATCATCGGTCGAAACGGTATAAGGCGCGTGCGGAGCCGCCGCGGCGACGATCAGCGGATCGTTTTTCCATTTGGCGATGAAGCGGTCGGTGTAGGCGAGGGCCTCATTAGGAGTCTTGTTATCGGCGACCGGAAACTGAATGATCGTCTCACCCAGAACGCCGCGCATTCCGGCCTTCTTTGTTTCGTCGGCGATAGCGTCCTCAAAATAATACATATCGCAATACGTGGTCGTACCGCCGCGAATCATCTCGGCAAGGCCAAGCCGAGTACCGACACGAACGAACTCCTCGTTCACGTTCTTCGCCTCGGCCGGGAAGATGTATTTCGTAAGCCATTCGTTCAGGTCGAGGTCGTCCGCGATGCCTCGAAAGAGCGTCATCGGCACGTGCGTGTGCGTGTTGATGAGGCCCGGAATCACCGCCTTGCCCCTCGCGTTGATGACCTCGCGTGCACGATATTCTCTCGACAGCTCTCGCGTCGAACCGACCGCAACGATCTTGTCGCCGCGTATCGCCACCGCTCCATCCTCGATGACGCGTTTATCGCCATCCATCGTCACGACCGTCCCGCCAACGATCAAAACATCAACCCTTTTCGCAGAAGAACTCGCAGCCGCCCCTGCAACAGGAAAGCTCAGCGAAAAGAAGAGTAGGAGAGCAACGAATAACTTTAACTTGTACATAGTTGAATATTATGGATCCGACCTATCGATTTCCCGAGTTCATTAGCGGGCACAAGTACTAATGTATTGAAAATACCCTTGACGGCACCGGGCCCAGCTGAAAATCAACCACCAAGTGGCTGAAAATCGTCCACTAGGTGGCTGATTTTACGGGCTAAGTTGTTGCGAACATTAGGTTCGGTCCAAAAATCCTGCATCAAAAGCTCTTGGCAAAAGTTCGCTCATTCGCATTGTTTCGACGCGGCCTTTGAGGTTCGCCATTGTGACGGGAATGTCGCCGCAGAACTCCCAAATGATCTGGCGGCAGGCACCGCAGGGCGGCGTAAGCTCGTCGGTATCTACAACGACGGCGAGTGCGGAAAATTCCCTTTGCCCGTCGGACACCGCCTTAAAGATCGCGACCCGTTCGGCGCACAATGTCAGGCCGTAGCTCGCGTTCTCGATATTGCAGCCTTTGATGATCTCGCCTGTAACGGTTTCGAGTGCGGCTCCGACCTGGAAGTGCGAGAAGGGAACATGTGCGCGTTCGCGGGCCTCGGCGGCCGCCGCGATCAGATCAGTGTTGGAGACTTCAGATGACATATTGTTCTCAACTCACGCTCACGGTCAAAAAAGTGGCACAAAGGCGGCCGCGAGATCCTACGAAATCGTCAAACGGCTGCCGAGGTCGATCCCTTGCGCTTTAAGTTTTTCGCGCACAAGGCTGCACAACATACTTACGCTCGTGTCTGTCTGTCCGCCTTCAGGAATTATCACATCAGCAAAACGCTTCGAGGGTTCGACGAACTCGAAATGCATCGGGCGGATCGTCTTTTCGTATTGGTCGAGAGTTCGCTCGAAGGTGCGTCCGCGTTCGTTGATGTCGCGTCGCAGGCGTCGGATAAGGCGAACGTCATCGGGCGTGTCAACAAAGACACGCACATCAAGAAGCTCCAGGATCCGCGGTTCCGCGAATATCAGGATCCCTTCGACGATCACGACCGGACGGGGTTCGATCACATCGACACGGTCGCTGCGTGTATGCGTGACCATATCGTAGATCGGCATATCGATCGGCTGGCCGAGCTTGAGACGTTTGACGTGATTTACGAGCAGATCGCTGTCGATCGCGTCGGGATGATCAAAGTTTGCATGATGACGATCATCGAGCGGCATATCGGCAAGATTTCTATAGTAGGAATCCTGCTCGACCAGAACGACGTTCTCGGAACCAACGGCATCGACGATCGCACGGGCGATCGTTGTCTTTCCAGAACCTGTGCCTCCACAAATACCAATTATCATAGAGTCGAATTCAATTTCCGATCCTTACGATCACGCGTTTCAAAAGATCCTTGAAGACGCCTTTTACCCTTTCGCCCGTTTCCATTACCTCTGCGTGGTGTATTATCTCACCGCTTAGGCCTGCGCCAAGATTCGTAATGCAGGAAATTCCGAGCACGCGCAATCCGGCATGTCGGGCCGCGATCGCTTCGGGGACGGTGGACATTCCGACGGCATCCGCGCCGAGCAGACGATACATACGGATCTCCGCTGGGGTTTCATACGTCGGGCCGGAAAGGCCGCAGTAAACGCCGCGTCCCAAAAAGAAATGTGATCCATTGCTCGCGATCGCCGCGGCTTCTTCTTCAGCGTACTGCTGAAGTTCGCGGTCGTAAACTTCCGTCATATCAGGAAATCTCGGCCCGAATGAATCATCGTTCTTTCCGCGCAGCGGATTCACACCCATAAGGTTCAGATGGTCGGTGATGACCATCAGCGAACCGGGCGTCATATCGGTGTTGAGGCTGCCCGCCGCGTTCGTGAGGATAAGGTTCTTCACGCCGAGCGATGCGAAGGTACGCGTCGGAAAGATCACCTGCTCCATTTCGTAGCCTTCGTAGAAATGAAAGCGTCCCTGCTGGACAGCAACGTTCAGACCGCCAACTTTTCCGAGAACAAGCTGGCCGGCATGGCCCTCGACGGTCGAGCGAGCGAAGCCGGGGATATCTTCGTAAGGGATGCGTACGGCATCCTCGATGTCGTCGGCAAAAGCACCGAGGCCGCTGCCGAGAACTACGGCGGTCGAAATAGGGTCGCTAAAGCGCGTCCGGATGAATTCAGCCGCTTCACGCGGATCTAAAGTGGAAGGCATAGTTTAGTCTTCTTTACTATACGGAATGCCGAGGGCCTTTGGCGCACGCGAGAGGCCGATGAATCCTGCAAGTACAATTATCGTAAGCAGATACGGAATGATCTGGATGAACTGGACGGGAATTTCCTCTCCGCCGATCTTCGCCCAAGATGCGCCTTGGATCTGGATCGACAACGCCTCGGTCAAACCGAAAAATAGACAAGCTCCGAGGACGGGAACAGGCCGCCATTTTGCGAGGATAAGTGCTGCAAGAGCGATAAACCCGCGGCCGGCGGTCATGTTCCGTGTAAAGAGCGACGATTGCCCGATCGAGAGATACGCACCGCCAAGTCCTGCGAGTACGCCTGAGATCGTTACCGCAACATAACGCAGCCGAATTACATTCACGCCCGCGGTCTCGGCCGCTTCCGGATGTTCGCCTGTCGCTCTGATGCGAAGGCCGAACGGCGTCTTGTACATTATCCACCAGCAGATGGGAACGAGGGCGAGGGCCACGATGGTGGCGATCGAGATGCGATTGTAAAAATCTGGAAGCTGCAGGATCTTGTCGATCTGCGGCGTCGAGCCGGAAGAATCGTAGATCGCGCCCGAGATCAGCGCAGGCAGGCCGATCATCAGAAAGTTGATCGCCATTCCAGCAACGACCTGATCCGCCTCGAACTTGATGCACGCAACGGCATAGACGAATGCAAGAAATGCCCCGGCTCCCACGCCTGCGAGAACGCCGATATACGGATCGCCGACCTGATAAGTCACGACCGCGGCCGTGAACGCACCGGCGAGCATGAGGCCTTCGAGCGCGATGTTGATCACGCCCGAACGCTCCGAAAAAAGTCCGCCCAAAGCAGCGAAGATCAACGGCGTCGCGAGCCTAAGCGATGAGAAAAGAAGTGCTAACGTAAATATCTCGCCCATTGCTTATTTCCTCGAATATTTTTGCAGACACGCAACGAACAGGATAATGATCGCCTGCAGGACCCAGCCAAGATCCTTCGAAACCTTTGACGTGAATGCATCGACGAAGATCTCGCCGCGAAGCAGCACGCCGAAGAATATTGCGGCGACAAAAACTCCGAGCGGATGATTTCGCCCGAGCAGAGCGACGGCGATGCCAAGAAAGCCCCATTCCGCCGAGAAGCCATTATAGAAATTGTGCCGCGTGCCGAGAACCTCGCCGATGCCGACCATTCCCGCTAGAGCGCCGGAGATCGTCATCGCGAGAATGATCTGCTTTTTCGGCGAAATGCCGCCGTATTCCGCCGCCGATGAATTCTGTCCAACCGCTCGCAGCTCATAGCCCCATTTCGTTTTCCAAAGGAAAATATAGACCGCGATACAGGCCAGGATCGCGAGTAGAAAAGCGACATTCAGTGGAACGTCCGCGGGCAGCCCGGGAATGAACGAGCTGAGTTGCGGGATCGTCGCATTCTCGCCGATCGGTGCGGTCTGCAGGATCGGGTCGCCCGGGATCTTGTAGTAATACTGCGTAAAGTAGCTCACGAGCGCGATGCCGATGAAATTCAGCATGATCGTGTTGATCACTTCGTGTGAGCCGAATTTAGCCTTCAGGACGCCGGGAATGCCGCCCCATACCGCACCCGCGATGATCGCCGCCGCGATGCACATCGGTACGAGCAGGATCGCAGGAAGCGACGCCCACGACCAATTCTGATGATCCGTGCCGACGGTTACGATCGTGCCGCCGAACTTGATGCCGACCCATGCGGCGGCAAAGGCTGCGACGTAAAGTTGGCCTTCGGCGCCGATATTCAAAAGTCCGCAGCGAAGGGCGACCGCGACCGCAAGGCCCGTGAATATCAGCGGCGTTGCGTAATGCAGCATCCAGCCAACGTCGCGCGGCGAGCCGAATGAGCTCGAAAGCAAAAGCCGATACGCCTCGATCGGGTTGTCCCCGAGCATGAGGATAACGATGCCGCCGACAATAAATGCCGCAACGACCGCCACCAGCGGCCAAAAAATCTCTTTTAGGATCTTCATCTAAACAGCACCCATCGCACGAAGCTTTCTATTCGGTTCTAATGAAAAACTGCGTCACCGGGCAAAATGTTCTTACGATCTGTCGAAGAAGTGAATAGCGTAGATAATATACCGTCAATACAGCGAGATGTCATCTCAAAAAGGCCAATACTTCCGTACCAGGTGGCGGCAAAGAATATACAAGATAAGGCCGTCGGGCGATAACCCGATGCAGAACTGGGAAAGCGGCCGAAACCTGAACTCTTGGGAGGGTGTCGGGGCGGGTCTTATAGACGCAAAGGCCGCAGAATGGCTCAAAAGGGCTCTCAGCCGTCAGCTATAAGCTTTGAGCCGAGCCGCAGTCCGAACAAATCGGCCTTCAGCGGAAGGTCCGCTCGAAGGGCATTTTCGAACCCGCATTTGTCGTGCCCGTAAGATCTTGAAAACAGGTGCTTTAACCTGCCCCGGCGATCCATTGGGACCGTGGGGCAGGGAAAGGACATCGTGCGGGAAGTTTACCAGACACGCACACGGCTTTCTGGGGCAAGGTAGAGTTTCTCGCCAGGCTTTACACCGAAGGCGGTGTACCAGGCGTCGAGGTTTCGGACTGTGTCCGCACGGAACTCGCCCGGGGCGTGTCCGTTTGTCGCGATGATCGCACGAAGCAGTTGCGGCCGCATCTTTCCGCGCCAAGCCTGTCCGAACGCCAAGAAGAACCGCTGATCGCCTGAGAAACCATCCTTGGAAGGTGCTTCCTTGCCGTTGTAAGCCACCCTGTACGCATCGTAAGCGGCTGACAGGCCTGCGACATCGGCGATATTCTCTCCGAGGGTCAATTTACCGTTCACGTGTACACCGGGCAGCGGTTCGTATGCATCGAATTGAGCGGCAAGACGGTTGCCGGATTCGGTGAAATGTTCAAAGTCTTCCGGTGTCCACCATTTCGTCATCTTGCCGTAAGCGTCGAACTCGCTTCCCATATTGTCGAAGCTGTGGCTTATTTCGTGGCCGATGATGGCGCCTATTGCGCCGTAGTTCTCGACCGGGTCGGCGTTCATATCAAAGAACGGCGGATTCAGGATGGCCGCAGGGAAGTTGAGAGCGTTCTGAAGAGGCACATTGAGTGCGTTGACGGTTTGAGGCGTGATCCACCATTGCCTCTTATCGACCGGTTGATGGAGGCTTTTGAGATTCCATTCGTAATTGAAAAGGCTCAGGCGCCGGTTGTTGCCAAGAGCGTCGTTATCCTTGATGACAACACCATCGTAGCTGCGGAACTTATCGGGATATCCGACGCCGACATAAAGCGTGCCTAGCTTCTCCTTTGCCTTTGCCTTGGTTTTTGGCGACATCCAAGTAAGACCGTCGATCCGGTTGCCGAACGCCGCGACGATGTTCTTGACCAGAGTCTGGATATCGCTCTTTGCGCGAGCCGGAAAATATTCTCCTACATAAAGCTTACCGACGGCATCCCCCAATGCGTCGCCTGTGGCGGCGATCGCGCGCAGTTCGCGAGATGATTGCTGCTGGAGGCCGGCCACCGTCTTGCCGTAGAAATCGAAGCTTTCATCGGCAAATGCCTTGGGCAAAAGCGGCGACGCAGAATCGATGGCCCGGAAGGTGAGGTACTCTTTCCACGTTTCGAGAGGCTCACTGCCGACAAGGGCCGATTCACCTACGGTCGCGCCGGGTTGCCAAACTATAAAAAGCGGCTGGTCATCGAGCTTCGCCGCCGTAAAGAAAGCGGTCCAATCGATGCCGGGTGCTTTTGCCGCGAAATCGACGCGCTTCCAAGGGTTGTTCGCCTTGTGTACGTCGCTCGACTCTTCAGGATCCGCATGAACCTTTGCGATCTTGAGCTCGAGGTCGAAGATCCGCTTTGCCTTCGCGTCGGCGTCGTCGATGTTTGCGAGCTTCAAAACTGCGGCGATATGCTCAAGATACTTTTCTCGAAGCATCTTGCTTCGCTCATCGTCCTTCAGATATACGTCGCGTTCCTGCATGCCAAGGCCGCCCTGCAGGAGGTATGGGACGTTCTTCTTCGGGTCAGTGAAATTCGGCGAAACAAAAAGCCCGAAAAGATGCGGCGTGTAGAAATCCGTCATATTGAGCGGATCGACGTCCGCCCGGAGTTGGCTTCCCAGCACCCGCGAAAGGCCTTTGGCATCTTTGATCGCAGCGATCTCCGCGAGGCCGGACCTGAGCGGCGAAAGGCCGAGCTTTTCTATCTCCTCGACATTCATAAAGGCTTTGTAGTAGCTGGCGATGGCCCGCGATTCGGGATCTTTCGCCCTTTCGGCGTGCTCGATCAGGCTTGCCGTACGTTTCTTTACGACATCGTCGATCACGTTGAACGCACCGAGGGATGAACGGTCGGCAGGGATCTCGGTATTCTTGTACCAACTACCGTTCGCATACATAAAAAAGTCGTCGCCGGGCCGGACCGCGGTATCCATTCCGGCGGCATCGATTCCCGCGGTCTTGGCCTGCGCGGCCGCGGCCGTTGGCAGAAGGCCGACAAATAGAGTGAAAGCGGCGGCAAATGTGACTGTCTTTTTATAAATCCGGTTCATAAAACATCCTTTCCTTCTTTACGCTAAAATTTGGTGTTCTTGGCTATTATACGAAGCGGCGTCTCGCTAAGTTATAGTAAAATCTAGGTGCAACTTTGCGGCACCTTCTCCGTTCTAAGGATGCGGCGGATCGAGTCCCGAGTTCGCCATTTGTGAGGAAGATGATGAAAATCGCGATCTTAGCCCTGATCACTACACTACTGTTTACGATGACGATCACCGCCCAAGCACCTGAAACCGTAACACTGAAGGCCGGTCAGCGGAAGAGCGCTGTCAAGGGCCGCCTGAAGATAAAATTTCTCTCGGTCGAAGAAGATTCGCGATGCCCGGAAGGTGCTCAGTGCATCTGGGCAGGAAACGCGAAGATAAAGATCTCGGTAAGCGGGATGTACGAGACAAAAACGTTCGAACTTAATACGAATATGGCTCCGCAGTCAGTAACGATGGATTGCTGGGCGATCGAGATCGAAGATCTGCTGCCGGCGAAAAGCGCCGACAAAGCGACCGATCAAAAGGAGTACGTCGCAAAACTGAAGATCACGAGGCTCCAGCGATGACGCCTGTGCGTGCCGGAAGCGAAAGGATCATCATCAGCATCAAGAGTAGAAAATAAGGGATCAAGATCGCAGCTCCGGCGTAGTCCTTTGCGATGCGCTGCCCAAAGAACAACCCGCAGATCGCCGCCGAGCCAACGATCGACGCGTAAAAAAGTACGATGGCCGACCCGGTAGCAAGTAAATATGCCAGTCCGACAACCGACGCCACGCCGGTGGCGAGTTCCATAACGGTGATCGTGATTAGCATTACGGGTACGAATGGAGCCAACGGCGACTTCTCAAAATGCGAGGTCAGGTATTCAAGGTTACCTTTCCAATCGGCGACCTTATCAAGCGAAGACTGAACAAAAAGTATTGCGACGACCAATCCCGTGAACGCAAGCGGCAGATCTCTGGTTAGCTCAAAAGTCACGATTTCTTACCTCTTGGGACGAGATTTCGCCATTAACGCCTCTATCTCATCAGCATTCTTCGGTACGGCCGATGTCAGGTTCCGATTACCTTCCTTTGTTACGAGCACGTCGTCCTCGATGCGGATCCCGATGCCGCGATATTTTGCCGGCGCTGATCTGTCATCTGGCGGAATGTATAGGCCTGGCTCGACGGTTAGCACCATTCCGGGGGCGAAAGGTTTCGAACTGCGTGCATGCTGATCGGTGAAATAACGTCCCGCATCGTGCACGTCGAGACCGAGATAGTGGCCGACGCCGTGCATATAATATTTCAGGTACGCTTTCTTCTTTATCAGGTCGCTTGTTTTGCCTTTAAGCAAACCGAGCTTCTTCATTCCTTCGGTAAGTAGCTCGATGGAATATTCCTGTCTCGCTTTTACCGTGTTGCCTGTAACGGTGTATTCGATGCATTTTTCCTGCACATCGAGCACAACGTCGTAAACCTCACGCTGTGCGGCAGAGTATTTGCCGCTGACGGGAAAAGTACGCGTGATGTCAGCGGCATAGTTCTGAAATTCGGCGCCGGCATCGACAAGCAAAAGATCGCCGTCCTTGAGCGGCATATTGTTCTCGACATAATGAAGGATCGTAGCGTTGTCACCGCCGCCGATGATCGAGTTGTATGCAACGCCGCTCGCACCTTTGTCACGCATATACGCCTCGATGAGCGATTCGACCTGTGATTCGTTCATTCCGGGCCGAGTCTTTTTCATCGCGAGAACGTGGGCTTGGGCCGAGATCGTCGCGGCCGTCTGCATCAATTCGACCTCCTTTGCGTCCTTGTGCAGACGCATCTCGCCGATGATCGGCGTCGGGTCAAAGATCGTATGCGGCGGATAAGACGTCTTAAGGCGCCGAACGCGCTGCTCGGTAAAATAGTCGAGTATCGTGTTATCCAACCCGCGATCGACGGAGAATCGATAGTAAAGATGATCGTGCCCGTTCACGTGCTTTGCCAGGTCGCCGGCGAATTTCTCGATAGAGAACGCCTGGTCGCATCCGAAGTGCTTCAACGCACCTTCAACGCCGTGGCGCCGCCCGAACCACGTTTCCATAAGCGGATCACGCGGACGAACGTAGAGCGTGAAAGGCTTCTTCGAAGCATTGTCGATCACGGCTATCGCGTCCGGTTCCGGAAAACCGGTCAGGTACCAAAAGTCCGAATCCTGCCGGAATTTGAACTCCGTGTCGTAACTTCGTGTCTGTTCGTGAGCAGCAGGGATTATGGCGATGGAATTCGGTTCCATCTGCGAGATGAAGCGTTTAAGTTGGGATCGCATATAAAGAGAATAGTATCGCAGAATCACGAAAATTGTCAGTCCGGATGCAAGTGGTTCGCCATCTTCGCGTTCTGCGAATGTAGTCGGTATAATCGCGGAAACCTTTCGAAAAACTTTCTACAATAAGGGGAAAATAAAATGTACAAGAAATATCTGGTTCTGCTCGCTGTCCTGCTGTTCGCCGTTCCGGCCTTTGCCGATATCGCACGGCCCGACCGAACTCCGAAACGGCCGAAGAAAGAGACGGCCATCGACAGCCGCCTGACCATTCGGCTCGATAAGGACGCAAAAGAAGCTCGGCTGATCATTCCGCGAAGTGAGCTAAAAGGCCTTATCGCCCAACTCGGTACGGACGAAATGCCGGCAGTAAAGGTCGGCGGCATCTCACAGGCACAGACCATTATGGGCGGCACGCTCATCTCGCTCGCGATCATTTTCGGCGGAGTGTGGGCGTTTCGTTCGGGAAAACTTGCGACAAAGTCGGGCAAAGTTGCGGCATCCATCGCACTTATTCTTGCCGGCGGTGCTCTCACGTCGCTGGTTTACGCGAACATCGCTCCGCCGCTCGAAACGCGGTCGATAAAGGGCAGCATCTTTTCACCCGCGATCCAGAAATACAAGTTTGTCAGCGGCCCGATCAAGCTTGAGGTCAGCGATGACAAGACTGTCCCGACGCTGATCGTTCCCGATCCAAAACCGACAGAGTCGCCGGCCGCAAACTCGAACCCGGAATAAATGCAGGAGATCCGCATCAACCGATACGCTCTCTCAAGCGCGCACGTCTTCTTTGTGGCGTTCATCGCGGCCTGCGCGCTCGGAGCGGTGTTGATCGGGTCTTTTCCGCTTCAGCTTTCGATCATCACGATCTTCCTTTTTGCTGGCCCGCACAATTTTATGGAATTCCGCTACTTCGTAGCGCGGATGCCGGTGCGTTGGGGAAGATCGCGAACATATTATCTTGTCGGCATCGGCGGCGTCGTTGTGCTGGCGTCGGCGTATCTAACGCTCTATTTCGCAAGCGGGAATTGGCTCTGGTCCGGTGTGAATTGGGAGCTCTGGGCGGCGTTCTGGAACACAGGATTGATCCTCTGGGTCGGCTCGCTCTTTTACCTACGCGGGCGGCAGCGAAGGAGCGATTGGTCGCTTGCCATCGCGGTCGCATGTTTGCTTGCGGGAGCTGCGTGGATCGCTCCGCTCTATTGGAGCCTCGCGCTGGTTTACATTCATCCTTTCGTCGCGATGTGGTTCCTTGAACGGCAAATACGCCGCACTCGGCCTGAATGGCTCCGCGCGTATCACTATTGCCTCGCTTCGATACCGATATTCCTGCTGATGCTGTGGGCGTCGCTCGCGGGACGGCCTTCGCTTTCGGAAGAAACGAGCCTTTTTTGGCGGATCGTTCAGCACGCGGGAAGCAATGTCATGCCCGGAGTTTCCAGCCATCTGCTCGTTGCGACACACGTCTTTCTCGAATCGATACATTATTTCGTATGGTTGTTGCTGATCCCGCTTGTGGATAGACGGGCCGTGCCGTGGCGCCTCAAAGAGATCCCGCTCTTTTCAAATGCCGGCGGTTGGCCGAAACTTATTGTTGGGCTATTGATCATCAGCCTATGCTTGACAGCCGTGCTTTGGTTCGGCTTCTCCATCGATTACCTGACCGCCCGCGACGTCTATTTTGCATTTGCGATCGGCCACGTCCTCGCGGAATTTCCTTTCCTCGTAAAGATGCTTTGAGGTCCTGATGATGATGTTCCTTTTTGACGAAGTTGACTTCGTTCAGACTCAAAGTCTTCCGCTCAGCGACCTATGGTATTTTCTGCCTTTCGGTTATCTGGTTACGATCCTGATCGAAACGCCGATACTGCTCATCGGCCTCGGGCGTAAGTTTACCTTCAAGCAAAAGCTGTTAGCGGGAATTTGGCTGACTGCCTGCACGTATCCGATCGTCGTGATCGTGCTTCCCGCCGTATTTCTCGGCTCGCCTAGATGGCTTTATCTCACTGTCGCCGAGGTCTTTGCGCCCGTTGCAGAATGTCTTCTCTTTTGGCTCGCATTCCGAGGCACCGAGGCCGTCAGTTGGACTCGCACGTTCGCCGTCATCATCATCGCAAATCTCGCTTCTTTTGGTCTCGGTGAGATCCTTAACGCGTACAACTGGTTCGGTTTGTTCTAATATCAAAGTTGTAATGGACCAGCAAACATCGAGCGGCGAACAGACGCTTCGCATCACAGAGATATTCCTTTCGATCCAGGGCGAATCTTCGCACGCCGGTCGGCCGTGCTCGTTCGTGCGTCTGACAGGCTGCCCGATGCGTTGTATCTGGTGCGACAGCGAATATACGTTCTCCGGCGGCGAGAAGATGTCGTTCGAGACGATCTTCAAAAAGCTTGAAGAATTCGGATGCAGCCTTGTCGAGGTAACGGGCGGCGAACCTCTCGCACAAAAGAATGTGTTCCCCTTCATTACCGAACTTTGCGATCGCGGGTACGAGGTCCTCATCGAAACCGGCGGCTTCGTTTCGACCGAAAATGTCGATTCGCGGGCGAAGATAATTCTCGATATTAAATGTCCCGCATCCGGCGAGGCCGAGCGAAATCATTGGCCGAATCTCGAACGCCTGCGGCCGGAATTGGATGAGGTAAAATTCGTGGTTGCCGATCTTGAAGATTGGGACTTTGCGAAGGATATCATCGCAGAATACGGTCTCGAGGATCGCTGTCGCGAGATACTGATCTCGCCGGTTCACGGCATCGATAATCTGTCTGAAATTGCTGAGGCAATATCGCAAAGTGGAATGAACGTACGCCTGAATTTGCAGCTGCACAAATACATCTGGGGCGCGAATGTTCGAGGCGTTTAAGGCCGCTTCGCTCGTGATGCCGGGAGAAGCTCGGTAGAATGCTCGGTAACACTTGCAGGTTCAAATGGCGGATCGTTGAGCAATTTGTCCGTCGCCAACGGTGGCGTATTGTCTGCCGATATCGAGGGTGACAGCCGCGGGTTAACCTTCTCGAATTCCATGAATAATTTTGGATAATTGAAGAAAAAGACCGAGAGCAAACCGAAAACGGCAAAGGCAGCGAATCCTATCCAGGGCGAAAAGTCAGGACCGAAAACCTCAAGGCCAAGTATCTTTGAAAGAAGAGCGACGAGGCCTATCATTGCTGTAACACTGATCGAGGCTATTCCGAGCTTTTCAAATCTTTCTTTTCGCTGAAGCAGCGCAGAATATTCGCTTGATGGCCTTTGTGAAGCCAGTTCCGCCGCGATCAAATCGAGCTTTAGGCCGCAGGTTCGACAATAATGGTGTTCGGGAACGTTTTTGGCGGAACAGTTTGGGCAGAACATTATTGATCATTGTACGCTATCTTTTTCGCTTTGGTTCGATCTTTAAGCCTCTATGATCCACACCGATCTGTCAATTTGTCTTGTGTCCGGAGGTATGGACTCGTGCGTGACGGCCGCTATCGCGGCCGGTGAAGCGGACGAGTTGGCATTTCTCCACGTTTCATACGGCCAGCGGACCGAGTCTCGCGAGCGAAGGGCTTTTAATGACATTGCCGATCACTATGGCGTCGAGAAACGGCTTGATGTTTCGATCGAGTATCTTGCAAGGATCGGCGGTTCGTCACTCACTGACGAACGAATGAACGTGACTGAGGCCGATCTTTCGTCGAAAGAGATTCCGACAAGCTACGTACCGTTTCGCAATGCGAATATGCTTTCGATAGCGACGAGCTGGGCCGAAGTGATCGGCGCTACGGCTATTTATATTGGTGCGGTCGCCGAAGATTCGAGCGGCTATCCTGATTGCCGTCCGGAATTTTACCAAGCATTTCAAAAGACGATAAACGAGGGCACAAAACCTGATACAAACATCACGATCCGTACGCCGATCATCCATCTCTCAAAAGCTGAGATCGTCAAAAAGGGAATCGAACTAAACGCTCCGCTTTATCTCACATGGTCGTGCTACCGAAATGAAGACCTCGCCTGCGGAACCTGCGATTCGTGTGCCTTAAGGCTCAGAGGATTCGATGCCGCGGGCATCACCGATCCGATCTCTTACAAGTGATCTCTTATTTGCTCACAAAAAGCTCGTCCGCGTTCCAGAGTGAATAGGGCAGCATCGGGCTCGGAGCAATGTTGCCGACACGCATATTCGCCGCCGAGACAATGTGACGTGTTACGACAGGGATAACGGGCATTTCGTCATCAACGATCTTCTGTATCTCGTCAAAGAGAGCTTTGCGTTTGGTTGGATCGGATTCGGCCGCCTGCTCGTCAAAAAGCTTGTCAAGACGTGCTTCCCATTCGGTCGCAGGTGCTTTTTGCATCGGCTGCCACTGATGCATCGAACCGCTGCTTTCTATGAATCCCGCCATCGACGATGGTTCCATATCGCTCGCCGCGAGTCCGAGAAATATCGCATCGTAATCAAAGCTCGTGGTCCAGCGAGCGGTAATGTCTTTTGATTCGATCGGCGCGACCTGCACCTTTATTCCGAGTTTGGCGAGGTCTTCCTGAATAACGGCGGCCGCGAGATTGCGCGGCTGATTCTCAACGCCGACCAGAAGCGTGAATTCGACACGGTTGCCTTTGGCGTCATAAAGCTCTGGAGTTTGTTCGGTTCCTTTGGTGACAAATGCCGCATCTGCAAGGAGCTGTTTGGCTCCGGCAAGGTCATAGGTGTCGGCGGAGATCGCCTTGTTGAGCCACGCCTTGTTCCCGGGCGAAACAAAGCTGCCCATCGGCGTAGCGAGACCGCGAAGGGTCGTCTCAGCTATCGTCTTCTTGTCGATAGCCTTTGAGATCGCCTTTCGGAACTTCACGTCCGAGAACCACCTGTATTTTGGCGAAGATGCAAGGTCATTGCCCTTAACATCCTTCTTGTTGAGATTGAAGAAGATATGATCCGTACTCATTCCCGGGCCGACATCTATCGCCTTTATCGGCGAGCCCGGCTTGCCAAGCGATGCGAAGTCCGAAGGCCGAATGCGATCAATGATATCGATCTGGTTCTGCTCCAGCTTTGCAAGGGCGGCGTTCGGTTCGGGAACAATGTCAAAACTGATCTTGTCGAGATAGGGAAGCTGCGTCCCGGAAGCGTCCTTTTTCCAATAATTGGGATTGCGTGCGAACGTCAGGCGTTCGCCGACCGCGGCAGATTCGACGACGAACGGACCGCTTGAGATGACAGACTTCGGATCGGAAGTTAAACCCCACGCCTCGGCGAGCGTTCCGGCATCAAGAGCCGGCTTTAAAACTTTAGCCGGCAGAACCCCGACATTTATCAGGTAATTTTCAACCGCGGCGACCTTTTGCGGGAAGATGAGCTTGAGGTTCATCTTATCGATGACCTTGACCGCGATCTGTTTGTTGTCGCCGATGGTCATCGCACTCTTCCACGCGGGTGAATTCGTCTTCTCGTCGTAGATCGCGGCCATCGTAAACGCAACGTCGTCTGCGGTGATCTCCGATCCGTCAGAGAATTTTGCTCCGTCGCGAAGCTTTACATCGACCGTGACGCCATCTTCCTCACGCTTCCACGATTCGGCGAGACCGGGCTTGTAGGTCTGCGTTGCATGATCGAGGTCAACTAATCGACTCGTGAGCATATAAAATGCAGCATCGATCGTGGCCTCATCCTTTGCCATCAGGTAGTTGAATGTTGTCGGCGCCGTGCTGAGACGATAAACAAGTTCGCCGCCGCGTGCCGGTGCAGCGGATGTTGGCGTCGTATTTGCCGCTGGTGAACCGCACGCAGAGAGAATGGAACTTATGGCAACGCAGAGTATGAATAGTTTCGTTTTCATTTATTCTTTGCTCGCGGTCTAATGGGTGAGAATGCTGATAACATTATACCCGATACTTTGATAAACAAACGCTAATAGTTGAGAATTATCGGCGGGCAGTTCGTGCTACAGTTTTTTATACGCAAGATCGTTCAGGGGATTCTGCTTCTGCTGATCACATCGGCGGCCGCATTTTTCCTGCTGTCTTCTGCGGGCAGCGATGCATTCACTTCGCTTCGTGAAAATCCACAGGTCTCTGCCGCTGCGATCGAGAAACTGCGGGCTTCCTACGGACTCGATCGGCCAGTGATTGAACGCTACGGCTCGTGGCTCGCATCGGCCGCACGAGCCGATCTTGGAGACTCATTTTATTACCAGGTCCCGGTTGCCCAACTTGTCCTTGCGAGGTTTTGGTCAACCGCGGTTCTCGCCTTTGCAGCGATCGGGATCGCGTGTTTGATCGCCTTAACCCTTTCTTTTTTGAACGCCCGTTCGCGCAGCCGGCCTCTTTCCGCATTTACGGACGGCATCATCCTGGTTTTTTCGTCGACGCCGCGGATAGTCATCTCGCTTTTCGCATTGGCGATCCTCGTTTACGGGGCGATCACTTCCGTGTTTTGGCTTTCCGCGATTTCGTTGTCGGTGCCGCTGGTCGCTTTGCTTTTGGCGCAGTTCAACCAGAGCCTGCAGGATGCGATGCTCGAGGATTTCGTGCGCACCGCGAGGGCGAAAGGGCTGAGCGAAACGGCGATCATCCTGCGGCATGCGTTTCGTGCGGCGATCAATCCGGCGCTCACTCTTTTCGGGCTTTCTCTCGGCGCATTGCTTGGCGGGTCGGTCATCGTCGAGACGGTGATCGGAAGGCCCGGGATCGGTTCATTGACCGTAACCGCCGTACGAAACCGCGACATTCCGCTCTTGATGGGCGTGATGATCGTGGTGAGCGTGGCGGTTTGGGCGGGGAACACGCTTGCAGAGGTATTGCAGTTCGTTAACGACAAACGCCTAAAGGCTCAGGAGGGCGAATGAGCGATAGCGGCGGCAAAAGACGGATCCCGATCGCGGCAAAGGCCGGCATTCTTCTCCTTGCGGGTTTTGTTCTCATTGCGATCTTTGCCGACTTTCTTGCGCCGTACGACCATACTTCGCAGTCTCGAAGCCTGCCTAATGCTCCGATCTCGACCGTTTCATTTGCGAATGATAGCGGAAGTTTCTCGCTGGTACCGCGCGTCTTTGAGCCGAAAATGACCGACGCATTGCTGCAGTCCTACACGCACGATCCGTCAAGGTCGGCGAAGGTCGAGCTTTTTGCAAAAGGGTACAGTTATCGCTTGCTCGGTGTCATTCCGCTTGACCGACATCTGTTCGGGACCGATAGCGACGAGATCGGCCTGCATCTCTTGGGCACTGATGCAATTGGACGCGACCGGCTATCGCGGCTGCTGATCGCGATACGCTTTTCGCTGATCGTGTGTACGATCGGTGCCGCATTTGCGAGTTTGGTCGGTATCGCACTCGGCCTCGTCGGCGGATACGCGGGAAAGATAATTGATACCGTGATCTCAGGCGTGGCTGACGCGGTCATCTCTCTTCCGTCGATGATAGTCATCCTTGCGGCACGCGTCGCATTCCCGCTCGAGCTGCCGCCGATGACCGCCGCACTTCTGCTTGTCGGACTTTTTACGTTCACCGGATGGGCCGAGATGACGCGGCTGACGCGTGGTCTTGTGAAACGCACGCGAACGCTCGATTACATAACCGCCGCACGCATTTCCGGCGTGAGCGGCGGCCGCATTCTTGTCCGTCATATACTGCCGAATATCGCGCGTCCGCTGCTGACTCAGGCGACGCTCATTCTGCCGGCATTCCTTCTCGCCGAGGCGACCCTTTCATTCCTTGGTGTCGGGCTGCAGGAACCGGAACCGAGCCTCGGGAATATGCTTGCTGCGGCGAACGATCTGACACAGCTTCGCGAACACGCGTTCGTGCTGCTTTCGCCGGCGATCGTGATCGCATTGTTTGTCCTCGCGGTTCGCCTTATCAACACAGGATTTACTTCAAATGAAGATAGCAAGAGTTTTTAGCTGCATCGCAATTCTTCTGGCCGCAGCAAGCATTGGTATCGCGCGCACGGGATTTGTCGAGGTTCGTGGTGAAAGATTCGTCGTCGGAGACGCGCCCTACTACTTTGTGGGTGCGAACTATTGGTACGGTTCGCTTCTCGGCCGCGAAAAGGACGAACATCGCGGGGCCGCCCGTCTTCGCAGTGAGCTGGATATGCTCAAGCGTTTGGGCATCACCAACCTCCGCGTTCTCGCCGGTGCCGAAGGTGAAGGAATGCTCAACGGCATCACGCGTGTCGGCCCGCCGCTGCAGCCCGAAAAGGGAAAGTTCGACGAAGATGCTCTAAAGGGTCTCGATCTGCTCCTCGCAGAGATGCGGAAACGCGATATGCGGGCGGTCATCTACCTGAGCAACAATTGGGAATGGAGCGGCGGCTTTCAGCAGTATCTGCTTTGGGAAAAACGCATCGACCCAACGCTCACGACGCGAAAACCTAGCTGGGACGAACTTCGCGATACGGTCAAGGAATTTTACTCTTGCTCACCGTGCATCGCTGCGTATCAGACCCAAGCGGCGAAGGTCATCTCGCGACGCAACAGCATCAATAAGATCGAGTATGCGAAAGACCCGACGATAATGGCCTGGGAGATCGCGAACGAACCGCGTCCGATGCGGCCCGCTGCGAACGAAGTTTACGCCAAATTCCTAAAGGATACAGCCGCTTTGATCCGCACGCTCGACCCGAAGCATCTTATTACGATCGGCCACGAAGGCCATATCGGGACCGAGAGCATCGAGCTTTTCAAGAAGGTCCATTCCGACAAGAACATCGACTATCTGACGATCCATATCTGGCCGAAGAATTGGGGCTGGCTCGCCGACGGCGATCTCGAAAAGGCCATTGCCAATGCCGAGAGCGAGACGCAGAAGTACGTCGTTGCGAACCTAGCTGTCGCGCACGATCTCAAGAAGCCGCTTGTGATCGAGGAATTCGGCTTTCCGCGTGACGGCCGGAGTTTTGACCGCAGCTCTACCACCAAACTTCGCGATCGATATTTCGAACTGATCCTGTCGCAATTGGGCAGCAGCAGGCGAGGCACGGTCGCGGGTGTGAATTTCTGGGCATTCGCAGGACGCGGCCGGGCCACGCATTCCGACTATATCTGGAAGCCCGGCGACGATTATACCGGCGATCCGCCGATGGAAGAGCAGGGACTGAACTCCGTCTTCGATACCGATAGATCGACGCTATCGGTGCTAAGGAAGGCCGCACGGAGAGCGAAGAGCCTTTAGAGGTCGATCGCTCTGCCCGAGACATTTGAGGCGTGAGCGGCATCGATCACGCTCTGCACCGCGAGGCCGTCCTCGAACGTTGCCGCATACTCGATCTCCGATCTGCCCTCGCGGATCGCCTCGACCAGCCTTGGAGCGAAACTCACGAATCCGCGTGCAAAGCCCGTATCCGCAATGCCTTCGATCGTCTCACCCGGATCTGTATCGACCATCTGCCAGCGTTTTTCGCCCCGAGGTGCGATCGAAACACCGCCGATCGCGTCGATCTTCATCGCGCCGTGTGAGCCATGCAGCTCGATGATGTTCTTGTAGCTCGGGCCTTCGGTCATCGAAAGGGAAATAACGCCAGTGGTGTCGGCCGTAAGATCAGAATCCGCAAAACGCACGATCATGTTCACTTCGTCATCGGAGGTCACTTCGCGGCTTTTGCCATCCTTGCCAACACGTGTCTTTATCTGGGCTTCCAGTTGACAGAAGACGCGCGAGATCGGCGTTCCTAACAGCCAGTTGAACGAATCGATCACATGTGTGCCGATCGCGCCGAGCGCACCGCCGCCGGAATTTACGTCCGACCACCAAGTCCACGCGACATTCGGGTCGCCTCTGTGCGGTGCGCGGAAAAATGCCTTGACGTGCCGAATCGTGCCGATCCGTCCATCACGAAGCAACGCGAACGCCTTCTGGCGGCCGTCCTGAAAGCGAAGTTCGTGGTCGATCAGAGCAAGCACGTCCTTGCCGCGCGCAGCAGCACACATCGCTTCGGCTTCGGCAACATTCATCGCCATCGGCTTTTCGCAAAGCACGTGCTTGTCGTTCGCGAGGGCAGCAAGCGTCATCTCTTTATGATGAATGGGCGGCGTCGTGATGCAAACTAGATCGACGTCCGGGTGAGCGACCGTCTCCCGCCAGTCCGCCGTAAAATGTGCGGCGCCGCTTGCCTCGGCGGTCGTTCTTGCGTTCTCAAGCGAATGACTCGCGACCGACGCGATGAACGCTCCGTCCACCTTCTGAAACGCCGGTATTTGCGTCGTGCGCGCAAATCCGGTTCCGATGATCCCGATCCCGACCTTTTTGCTCATCCTTTTATTTAACCACACTCCGCTTCAGCATTTGCTCCATGCAGCACCGGATACATCTTTTGAATTGTGCGGTCGGGCGCGTGTTTGGATCAAATATGTCTTGGGCTTGCCCTTTGGCAGTACGGTCGGGCGCGTGTCTAGATCTAATACTACTTTGGGCTTGCCCCATAGCAGTGCGGTCGGGCTTGCCCGACCGGTTGGCATCCTTCAAAATAATTGGAGGCGGCTTGGCCGCCGACAAATGTTTCGAATCTCAAAAGATAATCCCGCATTCTACTTAACAGCAGTTACCAAAGAACGGCTCCCGATCTTTAGGACGGAAGCTCTCGCCCAGGTTGCTTGCGATGCGTTGCTGGAAGCTCGAAGATCGGGCAAGTTCCTCGCCTTCGCGTTTGTTTTGATGCCGGATCATTTTCATCTTGTGACGGACAGCAAGGTTGAGTCCAAGGAGGTGCTGAGGTTTACGAAAGGCATCTGTGGACGGCGAGTGATAGATCATTTGAGAGAGAACGGCCACGAGGATTCGCTAGGTAAGCTTCGAGTCGATCGGCAAACCGACGGTTCTGACTTCGTGGTTTGGCAGCGGCATTCGAATGTTCGCTTGCTTTGGAACGAACAGATGCTTTGGCAGCGGATCCAGTACACGCATTTGAATCCGGTTCGGGCAGGCCTCGTTCACCATCCGAATGAATGGCACTGGTCCACCGCTCGTATTTGGCACGGAAGGTCGTTGGAGAATGAACCGTTCGAGGTTGACCGTTCAAAGATCGAATGGCATCGGTAGTGTATCGGATTGTCGCCTGCTTCGCAGGCG
>JRYI01001704.1_pt1 | contig 85021 bp, 92 predicted proteins | sample 235361 | NCBI WGS metagenome assembly JRYI01 (sample SAMN03074212, study PRJNA261471) | activated sludge metagenome | biome: Common Effluent Treatment Plant; feature: Wastewater; material: Activated sludge; isolation source: activated biomass in a lab-scale reactor treating industrial wastewater at...
AACACGGCGGGCTGGACACTCTCTACTCGAGAGCTTACGAACAGTCTCCGAAATGCAGAACAGAACGGGGACTAGGCCGTAATCAGATCGAAGAATCTCAGCAAACTCCGACCCGACATCTAGAGACTAGCCGCTTCTCGACGGACGCTGGGTAAGCGAGCATACAAACCGAACAAAAAAAATTAAGAAGTTGTTTCGATGGGTTTTAAGAATCGGATGCGGACAAAGACGCGCCCGCGGTACGAGCCGCGTTGGCGGGAATTTCGCGGCGAAAAATGCATCTCGCGCATCCATTCGACAAGCAACCGGGCCTGTCGGTCGCCGTATGGGATCTGTCCCGAAAGGCTCATTTCGTGCGGGTTGCGCCGTGGGCGAACACCGAACTCGTTGAGGTTGTCGAGGGCATTCTCGGCCGGTATGCTCACCAGTCCGAATGGCCGAAGTCCATTTCGAGGCATATTTGATCCTTAGCGAATAAAATACTAACGATCAAGGCTTTCCAAGTTTGTAGGGTGGAATACTCGAAACGGCGTTTGTGCCTAGGCACCCGGTGTATTGTTTTGTGATCCCTTGTCGTCCGGGAAGAGCTCTTCCCGAAGACGCTCGGCCTGGATCTCTGCGTGGCGATCGCCGCCCTGCATCTTTTCAGTAATGCTGAGCTCTCCGGGCGTACGCGCCGGTTGGATGTGCTTGCCGAGTCCGCCGTAGGACTTCTTTGCGGGGATTTCGTTCTCTGCCATGGCTTCATTGTAAACAAAAAGCCTGCCGGCACGCTAGAGGCTGAAGCTAGAAAAAGGGCGTTAAAAAACGCCCTGAAGTAGATTTATTTAGTATTCGCCGCACCTGAAAATGGTGCGGCAATGCTAAGGGTTTCGTATCAGCTGTATCGTTCGTCAGATCGCATATCGACGTAGATCGCGTCAACAAATGCGAATTGAGGGCGTTTTGGCTGCTGCGGCTGCGGTTCAGGCCTTTTGGGCTGAGGATTCACGACCGGCGGAGTGCCTTTCGGCGGCGGATTCTTTGGCTGATCGCCGTGTTGGGCCGCGACCGCCAATGCGGAAGCCCCAATAACGACCACCAATAACAAAAAATGTCGAATTGCTTTCATTTCTCTTTCTTTCACTCCCTATTTTAACAAACGCAGCATAGGGAAAGTCGGGAAAGTGCGCGTCTTCCGCTCTATTTTACAGCAAGTTAAGTGCCAGTCGCCTGCATTATGACGCTAAAGCGGCAAAATGGGTTGGAAAAGTTTACGCATAGGCCGAAAGGTCCGTGCAGATGCACCGATTGGGGCTATTTTTATACGTTTTGGTTGATTTCGGCAAGCGCAAGAGCAAAACAGTGCCATGTCCAGCTTCACTTCGTCGATCATTTTGGCATAATCGAAGTTATGGCAACGAACAAGGTCTCTCCACTGGCGATGGTCGTCATTGTGGCTACTGCAGCTGTTCTGATATTGAATTACTTCGTGGTCGGAACGCTGAATGCTTCCGCGACGAACCCGATCGCAGCACAATTCCCAACGCCTATAACTCCGGCCGGATACTCGGCATCCCTTTTGACCATCGTTTACCTTCTGTCGATCGCTTTTACGGTCTATCAGGCGCTGCCGACAAAGGCTGCCAGCTTCGCCGGCATCCGCATCACCTACATTTTGGCTTGCATCCTAAATTGCCTTTGGGTCGTTGCATGGCATCGTTCAATGCTCCTGCTTTCCGCATTCCTGATCGTCGGGCTTCTCGGTACGCTGATCGCAATGCTCGGTCCGCTAAAAAAAGTCGAAACCGCGACAGAAGCTCTTCTGGGAAAGGGCACTTTCGGCCTTTATGCCGCCTGGGTTTTGGTTATGGCTCTTGTCAACGTTCTCGCGCTTGTCCGTTCGCAGGAAACTTCGATGAGCGACGGCGCCTTTCAGACGCTAGGTGTCATTTGTCTGTTGATCGCCGGCGCTTCGGCAGTTCTGGTGCGCTGGAAGCTAAATAACTATTTCTTTCCGTTAGGGATCGCATGGATCGCCGCCGCTGTCGGCGTCAGGCAAAGTGGGGAGACCGCGTTGGTCGTAGCTTCAGCCGTAACTATGATCACAGGGCTCGTAACGGCCGCGACGTTCATCCTGACGCTGCCGACCCGAAGATATACATGAGGCGCGATTCGAAGATCTGCGTTGCCATCGCTCCGACGAACACGAGCGAGTTGGCGATGCGTCTCGATGAAGCTATGGAGCTTGGACCAGGCTTTATCGAGATAAGATTTGATGCGGTCGAACCTTCCGAATTGGCGGCCGCAGTCGAAAAAGCACTCGAATTTGCCGCTCGGTGCAGATTGATCGCGACTTTTCGCCCGGAAGCCGAAGGCGGTTTTCGGCAAATTTCTGATACTGAAAGAAAGGCGTTTTGGCGGAATCTGCCGGACGGATTTTGGGGCTGCGACGTCGAATCTGATGCTGTCTCGTGGGCCGAACACCCGAACAAGATCATCTCTCGGCATGATTTCAACGGCGTTCCGGACGACATCGAAGGGCTTTTCGACGAACTCGCGCAGGCCGAGGCACGAGCCGTAAAGCTCGCTGTCATGCCGAATGACACCGTCGCTGCCCTTCCTGCGTGGAAAACACTTCAAAGGGCTTCAGAACGTAAAAGAGAAGCGATCGTCATTGCTATGGGCGACGCCGGAATGTGGATGCGCATCCTAGCTCCTTCTCGCGGTGCTCTGCTCACATATGCATCGGTTGACGCGAACGTTGCGACGGCATCGGGCCAGGTGACCGCTGGCGAGATGCGTGAGTTGTATAGCGTGGACGAGATCGACGAACACACGCAGATCTACGGCGTCATCGGCGATCCGATCGGTCAATCGCTCTCTCCGAATATTCACGACCCGCTCTTTCAAAATGCAGGACTCAACGCGGTTTTCCTTCCTTTCCTTGTAAAAGATCTGCCCGGGTTCATCGAGAAGTTCGTGCGGCCGCAAACGCAGGAAGCCGGACTCGATTTTGGCGGGCTGAGCGTTACGATGCCGCACAAACTCGCTATCATCGAACTGCTCGACGAGTTGGACGAATCGGCCCGCAGGGCCGGTGCAGTGAATACCGTGAAGGTCGAGGACGGAAAGCTGATCGGCTTCAATACCGATGCGGACGGCTTTCTCGAACCGCTAAAACGCTGCGTCCGCGATCTAAAGGGCGTTAATATTGCGATCTTTGGTTCCGGAGGGGCGGCGAGAGCGTGTCTTTCCGCACTAGCGGAAAATGGAGCCGAGATAACCGTCTTTGCGCGAAACGCTGCAGCAGCTGAAAGTTTGGGGAATGATGTGAAATATTCCGTCGCAGGCCTGCGGGATGGGAATGATCTTTCCGGTTTCGATATAATAGTGAATGCGACACCGATCGGAATGCGAGGCGAACTCGAGCGGGTTTCGCCAATGCCGGAAGCGAAATTCTCGGAGGGTCAGATCGTCTATGATCTTGTCACAAAGGCGACGGACACGCCCTTGCTTGCGACCGCACGAAAAGCGGGAGCAGAGGTCATTCCGGGTATCGAAATGCTTATTTCGCAAGGGCTTAGGCAGTTTGAGATATGGACAGGCCTTCGGGGCGACGAGCAGTTGGTTCGCGAGTCTATTGCTAAGAAGATGAGACGATAGAAGCGATGCAGGAACGCTACAGCAGACAGATCCTATTCCATCCCATCGGTGCCGAAGGGCAGGAAAAGCTTGCCGAATCGACGGTCTTGCTTATCGGCGTCGGTGCTCTTGGCTGCGCTCAGGGCGAAATGCTTGCGCGCGGCGGAGTAGGCAGGATCAAGCTTGTCGATCGCGACTTTGTCGAATACACGAACCTGCAGCGTCAGACACTGTTTACCGAAGACGATGCCGTTGACCGCCTGCCGAAGTCCGTTGCCGCAAAACGCAGAATTTACCAGATCAATTCGGAGATCGAGATCGAAGATATCGTCGCAGATGTTTCAAATTCGAATATTGAACAACTTGTTGCGGGCTCCGACCTCGTCATAGATGGAACGGATAATTTCCAGGTGCGTTATTTGATCAACGACGCATGTGTGAAGCTCGGGATCCCGTGGATCTACGGTGCGGCTGTCTCAAGCTACGGGATGACGATGAACATCATCCCCGGCGAGACTCCGTGCCTTCGATGTATCTTTCCCGAGCTTCCTGAACCGGGTTCGGCACCGACCTGTGATACGGCGGGCGTGATCGCGCCGGTCGTAATGCGTGTTGCGGCAATGCAGGCGGCCGAGGCGTTCAAGCTTCTCGTGGGCGATCTTGATGTTGTGAGCCGTAAGTTACGGCAGTTCGACGTTTGGACGAATGAGGAAAATTCGATCGGGATCGGCCCGCCGGATCCCAACTGTCCGACCTGCGGGAAACGCGAATTCGAGTTTCTTGACGCCGAATCAAGCGAGTTCGTGGCCGTCCTTTGCGGACGAAATGCCGTACAGGTCGCGCCGCTCGCGAGTACGAAACTTGACCTAGATCAGCTTGCCGATCGTCTTAAGTTCAACTTCCCGGTCGATCAGAATGAGTATCTCCTGCGTTTTTCCCCGCCTGATGTTGAGGTAACGGTCTTTACTGACGGGCGTGCGATCGTAAAGGGAACGGACGATCTGACCGTTGCCCGGACGCTCTACGCAAGATATATCGGCGTCTGAAACATTGGGGAATTCATGGCAAAGAGGCCAAAAGTTGTGATGATCGGAGCCGGTTTCGGCGGCCTCCGTGCGTCAAAATTCCTGGCAGACAAGGATGTCGATGTCGTGGTCATCGACCGGCAAAATCACCACGTCTTTCAGCCTTTGCTCTATCAGGTCGCAACTGCCGTCCTTTCGCCCGGCGAGATCGCGCAGCCGATCCGGCGGATCCTTCACAGCCACAAGAACATCGAGGTCGTTCTTGGCGAAGCCGTCGATATCGACGGCGCAAACAAACAGGTCGTGCTTGGCGACGGCGTGCGTGTGAGCTTCGACTACTTGATCGTCGCCGCAGGTGCCAGACACTCGTACTTTGGGCATGATGATTGGGAAACCTCGGCTCCGGGGCTAAAGACCCTTGACGATGCCGTCGAGATACGCCGCCGCGTGCTTCTTGCCTTCGAGATGGCAGAACGCGATGCCTATCTGCAGGATCGAAAGCGTCAATTGAATTTTATTGTGGTCGGCGGCGGCCCTACCGGCGTTGAACTCGCGGGCGCGATCGCAGACATCGCTCGACAGGCTCTTGCGAAAGATTTTAAGGCGATCAAGACGGCAGATGCCAGAGTCGTGCTTTTTGAAGGCTCTGATCGGGTTCTTGGAACGTTTGCACCTGAGCTTTCCGACAGCGCAAAGCTCCAGCTCGAAGATATCGGCGTCGAGGTGCGGCTGAATTCGTTCGTGACAGAGATCGAGCCGGGCCGTGTCAAGGTCGGCGAAGATTGGATCGACTGCGACGTGGTTGTTTGGGCGACGGGCGTTGCGGCTTCGAGCCTGGGAAAGAAACTTGGTGTAGAGACCGACAAGGCAGGCCGAGTCTTTGTTGAACCCGATCTATCGATCAAGCCGAACAAGGATATTTTCGTGATCGGCGACATGGCATCGATCAAACAAGCCGATGGTACGCCTGTTCCCGGCGTGAGTCCCGCGGCAATGCAAATGGGCGAACAGACAGCGAAGAACATCCTTGCCGAGATCAAAGGCAAGCCGCGTAAGCCCTTTGAATACAACGATAAGGGGACCATGGCGACGATCGGCCGCAGCAAGGCGATCGCCGAGGTCGGCAAGTTCAAGTTTCGCGGATTCATTGCTTGGTTGATGTGGCTGTTTCTCCACGTCTTTTTCCTGATCGGCTTCAAGAACCGGCTCGCGGTGATGACGGACTGGTTCTGGGCATACTTAACTCGCGAGCGGAGCGCCCGTCTTATCACGGGCAAAGCCGAGCATATGCAGGATGCGATCGAGTTTATGCAGGCCGCAAGGGCACGCGGTACAAGGTCAAAATCAAAAACGAAAGTTTGAAGAGCCGTTGAATTTGCTATCATTTATCAAAAAAAATGAAGCGAATATCATTCTCTGTCGTCATCCTCCTTTTCCTTGCACTCAACATCTTCGCGGGCGGCCCGCAGGTATGGACCGTCGATTCGCGAGCCGACATTCTGAAAGGCGATGCCGACGGCGTCTCGATCGGCGATGACGGGCGGCTCTCGATCGCCCCGAAACTCACCAAAACGTTTGCGACGGGCGAATCCTATATCTTTTCTGCCGCTAGAGACGCGGCGGGCAATACTATTCTCGGCACTGGACCGAACGGCAAAGTATTTCGCGTCGATCCGGCGGGCAGGGGCACATTGTTGACGGACCTTTCTGAGCTGAATGTGTCGGCGGTCGCGGTCGCATCGAATGGCGACGTTTTTGCGGGCACGATGCCGGACGGCAAGGTTTATCGAATTGAGAAGAACGGCACGGCGAGCGTCTATTTCGACCCAAAGGCAAAATACATCTGGGCGCTGGCGATACTGCCGACCGGCGAACTCGTAGTCGCGACAGGCGATCAGGGAAAGATCTACAAGATAAAGGCTGCCGGTTCCTCGCCGGAGACTTCCGTGCTCTACGACTCGGAAGACACGCACGTGGTTTCGCTGACCGCCGACAACGCCGGCAATGTTTACGCAGGCACCGATGCAAATGGAATATTGCTGAAGATTTCACCAGACGGGAAGGCATTCGCTCTCCTGGATTCGCCGTTAAGCGAAATGCATTCCGCCGTCGTTGCTCCTGACGGCTCGATCTACGCGCTTGCGATCGCCGACACGGCCTCGACAGTTAAGGCAGCGACTGCACCTGCCGACGGCGAAAAGGCCGAGAAAGGCGATAAACCGGTTACCGTTCCGAAGCCGTCAGCGGCCGCTCAAGCTCCCAAGTCCGACTTCGATCTCACAAAGGCGAAGTCGGCCGTCTATCATATTCTGTCGGACGGAACGGTCGAGCTGCTTTGGGCGCCGGAGAACGTGGTCGGGTTTTCACTCGCCGCGGTAAGCGACGGTGTTTTGGTGGGAACGTCGGATAAAGGCCGCGTTTACAAGGTAACGAACGAGCGGCGTGAAACGCTCCTCCTGCAAACGTCTGCGGGACAGATATCAAATTTCCTTTCGATCGGCCCGGCAGGCTTTCTTGCATCCGGAAGCAATCCCGGCACGCTCTATGGCTTCGGTCTGAATGACGGGGCAGAGGGTTCGTATTCTTCGCCCGTTCTAGACGCCGGAGCGACGGCGTCGTGGGGACGTTTGCGTTGGCGTTCGAGCGGTGCAGTTGCGCTTCAGGTTCGTTCAGGAAATACGGAAGTTCCAAACAATACATGGAGCGATTGGGGGCCGGCCGGCTCAGACCCGAACGGATTCCAGGTGTCGAGTCCCAAGGCACGATACGTCCAGTGGCGCGCGACACTTAGAAATGCGGGGGCGACCCTGAGTTCAGTGAGTCTTGCATTCCTGCCGCGAAACACCGCTCCCGAGATAACATCGCTGGAGGTTCTCCCGGCAAATGTCGGCCTTCAGCAGAATCCTGCAGCCCCGATGGATCCGAATATAGAGCTTTCAGGGCTTTCTCCGGAAATATTCGGTTTGCCGACGGCGGCCGCAGCACCGAGACGTCTTTATCAACGCGGGGCGCTGTCGCTCCAATGGACGGCCGCTGATGCGAATGACGATACGCTCGTGTTTGACGTTTATTTCAGAGCCGTTGGCGAGACTGTTTGGCGGGAATTGAAGACTGGTATCAGCGATGCATTTCTTACGGTCGATGGACAATCGTTTGCGGACGGACAGTACGTATTCAAGGTAGTTGCGCGCGACAGTATGTCGAATCCTGCTCCATTGGCGATGACCGGTGAACGTTTGACCGACACGATCGACATCGACAACACAGCGCCGGTAGTTACAGAGGCGGCACCTGCCGTCGTGATGAGCGGCACGGCCCAGCTTTCCTTTAATGCGGTGGATGCGGCGTCATACATTTCGCGAGCCGAATACACCATTAATGCAGGCGAGTGGAAACCGATCTACCCGGCGGATGGCATAGCAGACAGCCCGAACGAGAAGTTTGTTGTTGACGTGCCGGCGGGAAAAGCATCGGCAGTGACGATCCGCGTATTCGACGCTAACGGCAACTCAGGAAACTACCGCGTGTTTGTGAAATAAGATCTATTCGTTTTTTGCGAGCGGCCTTGTCTGGCCTTCTTGATCGACAACATCCAAATGACGTGTCGTGTTGTCGGTGACGCTCGGCGGGACTAGGTCGCCGGTCTTATAGCGGGATTCGACGTTAGCGTATTCCGGTTCACGGCCGGGCAGGCCGTAGTTGGCTGGTGCACTCGTGACCTGATTCGGCATTCCGCCCGAGAAGGCCATCCTTCCTTTTTCAAATCGCCTGATCTGCAGATATTGTGCGACTCCGGCTCCCAGCGAACCGAACGCCGGGATCAGCATCCAAAACCACCATCCATATCCCATCTTTGAGAACGCAAGGGCGATCGAAACGGCAAGAAATGCAAGCCCTGTAAAGATCTTGCCGATCGCGCGTTCGTACGTGAGGGGTTTGCCCTTTTCACAAGTTAACGCCGTCGAAACGCCGGCGGCGAGAGAGCCGGTCGGGACCGCAAGGTCGGTACCGCAGCCTCGGCAGAATCTGCCTTCTTCAGGATTCTTTTGACCGCACTTTGGACAAAACATCGATTTTATTGTACACCCTCGTTCATTTTTCGCTGCCTGCGAGCTTCAAAGAGAATTACGCCCGCGGCAACTGAAACGTTCAGGGAATCTATCTTTCCATACATCGGGATCTTTACCAAAACATCGCAATTCTCGGCAACAAGCCGATGCAGGCCGCGGCCTTCGCCGCCCATAATTAATGCTGACGGCCGCGTCCAATCCCATTCGTTATAAGACATTCGAGCATCGACCGAGGTGCCGACGACCCAAATATCCCGTTTCTTAAGGCCTTCGATAAATCGATTCAAATTTTGCGTCTTTGCGACCTTCATATGCTCGATCGCACCGGCCGATGCTTTCGCCACTGTTTCCGTCAAGCCGACCGAACGCCGATCCGGAATGACGATGCCGTCCACGCCGGCACACTCGGCCGTACGGATGATAGCACCGAAATTACGAGGATCCTCCACACCGTCAAGCACCACGATCAGCGATGTATCGTTCGCATTTTCAAGGATCGCGTCAACATCCGCGTATTGCGCCGGCGAGACGAACGCAAGAACGCCCTGAACATTTGCCCCGCGATCGGCATATTTTGCAAGGGCTTCGCGAGCGACTCGTGTGAATGGAATTGAGTTCGCACGGCAATGGTCGATCACCTCGGAGAGACGATTTTCCTTCGCGCCTTGCGCGATCATTACGCGGTCAACACGCCGCGGATCCGCCCGCAACGCCTCCAGCACAGGAAGCACACCGTAGATCAGCGATGAATTCGGAGATGCCGGCAAAGGACGCGCATTTCTGCGATATCCTACGCTGTCCTCAGCTCGCCCTCCTGCTTTTGCCTTGTCGTTTCTAATCACAGATCTCAAATAGATACTACCTGAAGTCGGAGATCAAGACGACATCTCGGATCTCCTGCCCCCGGACGAAAGCAAATTGTTTGCCGTCCTTTGACCAGGCAAAGGATTAGAGTCTTTCGAGGGGCAGTTCACTCATCCTCTCTGCTTCTTGATTATCCAGAGATTGCCGCCAATAGCCGAACCTGCCGTCCCGATATACGACCGCCATACCGTCCGGCGTCCAGCGTGGACGCATATCGAATGCCGCGCTTTCGGGAACGTCGAATTGTTTGATGATCCGGTTCGTATCGGTTGAGAAGATCGCGAGCCGGAGCCGATCCGTGCGATAGGCAGCGGCAAATAGCCTGCCGTCCGGCGAAAACGTTGACCAGCTTGTCTGTTTGTCGGTAAAGGCCTCAGGTTCTCCGCCTTCGACCGGCACACGGCGCAATTCACCGACACCACCGAGCCAGCATTTGTAATAGACATATCGGCTGTCCGGTGAAAAGGACGGCTGAAAGCTCTTGCTTCCAAAAGTAAGCTGCTTTAGGTCACTTCCGTCAATATTCATTCGCCAGATATCAGATACACCCCCGCGGGCCGAATGGAAAACAACGTAGCGTCCGTCGTTCGAAACCGTCAACGCGCTGTCCATGAATCCGGGCGAGGTGAGATCTGTCCTGTTTGTGCCGTCAGGGTCCATTGCCGAAATGTGCTGCGTTTCGGCACTCGAATTGGTAAAGACAATCCGCCCGTCCGGTGTCCAGTCCAGCCCCCAAAGACCGTCATATCTTCCGAACGAGCCGAATGTTATCTGCTTTGCACGGCTCAAGTCATCGGCGGGAGCGACCCAGATATTATTGAGTTGCCGGTGTTCGATGGTCAGTAGAGATCTTGAATCGTTTGAGACCGAGATGTCGGCGTTATAAGTGTTCAGATCGTTCGTGACCTCGTGGATCTTGCCGTTTGAAAGTTCGACGCGGAGTATCTGGTAGTTGACGACCGATGACAGATTCTTTGCGGGAATTGCAGTTACGACAACGCTGTCGCCGCTTCTTGGCCAAACTGTCTTGAGGATGGAGCGATAGTTCGGCAGTGGGTGCGCTCGATGCTTCGACTCGAAATGTCAGCCAGGCATAGATCCTGGGAGTACATCTCACTTTGTCGGTTACAGCTGAATGCCATTTGTATGCCGTCCGGCGACCACGAGACCGAACCGTCAACCAAACTCTCAGATCGAGGCACCGACAGGAACTCCCGCTCGCTCTTGGTATCCAACTCCAACACCCTTAACGATACTGAACCGTCATCAACTACACGTACGACTGCAAGTTGCCGGCCATCCGGCGAAAGGCTGAAATGGCCTGTTCCGTCAATGATCTTGTCCGGTGCTCCGCCAAAACTCGGCATTCGAAAGACAGAAAATTCCTGATCGTGTTCACCGCGGATCGAAAAATATAGCTGATTGCCATCGGGCGAAAATGTCAGTTGTCCGTAAACGGAACCTGCGAGCGGCCGAAGCTGGATATTGTTGCCACCGGTCGTATAGCCGAGCCACAAGCTTGTTTGCCCAAGATCATCGGTTACGTACGCAAAGAGCTTTCCGTCCGATGAAAGTGTTGCGAGTTGAACATTGCCGTTCGTTGTAAGCCGTCTGACCGAACTTGCGGCATGATCTTCCGTCCGGCCGCTCTGCCAAACATAACCGCCAACCAATAGTAGGAAAGCCATCGACAATACATAGAAGGCTAATGTACGGAGTCGATGCCGTACGCCGTTTGTTTGCCCCGGATCCTCGGTAAGCTCGTCTTCAATATCGATGTGCTGAATTGTTTGCTTTTCGACCAAGATGCTGTTCGATCGGATCTCAAGGGGTGCGACGAACTTGTAGCCCGTGCCCGCCACCGTGGCTATAAAGCGGTTTTCGTCCTTACGCTCGCCCAGCGCTTTTCGGATCGCTGCTATATGGACGGAGAGATTCTTTTCCTCGACAAACTGATTCTGCCAGACGGCGTCCAGAAGGTCGTTCTTTGAAACGACGATCCCGTGATTTTCAACAAGTGCGAGAAGCAGGTCGAGGCCTTTCGGCTTGAGCGCGACCGGCCGTCCGCCTTTGAGTAAGATCCTGCGTTCTCCATCAATCTCAAAATCGTCGAAGAAATATCGTGTTTCTACGCCTTTATTCATTCGTTAGCGCATTTAGCAACTTTTTGCCGCGAAATTAGGGACTTTTTGCCGCCGAGCGTTGGAAGATGTCGGCGTTCAAAGTTTTGTCCCGAAATTATAGCAAGAAAGGCGAAGGCGAACGGAATTTTTTTTTGAAGAATGAGGCACAAAGACAATGAAACGAAGGACGAGCATAACTATCGAAACCGTCGAAAGGACGGTGATCCATCAGGTGCCGCTACTAGCGAACCAAACTGGATGTCGATTTTGCGACATTGAAACTAAGGCAACGGGAACCGCACCGGAAACGTTTGCTTCCAAGCACGCAGCCGCCGCAAGAAGGGGAATTGTAAAAATTATGAGGAAAATGATATTCACTGCCATCTTGGTCAATATATTGGCCGCATTCGGCCTTGCCCAGGCAACCGGTTTTACCTATCAGGGCAAGCTGATGGACAACGCAACGTTCCCGACCGGGGATTATGATCTGGAGGTGACGCTTTGGGATTCACTCGCGAACGGCAATCAGGTAGGTGCCACGCAGACGTTCGCCAGCGTGCCGGTCAGAAGTGGAATATTCAGCGTCGATCTCGATTTCGGCCTGCAGTTCGATGGAAATCCCAGATTCTTGCAGATCGCTGTGCGGCCTGCGGGCGGCGGCGCCTATACGACGCTTGCTCCGAGGCAGACGATCACGTCGACGCCGTATTCGATCCGCAGCTTGAATTCAGCATCGGCAGGCTCATCCGATTCGCTCTCGTCCGCCTGCGTCAGTTGCGTGACGGCAGGCCAGGTCGGCGCCGTGAACGGCAGCGTCGTAACGGGCGAGATCCCGGTCGCCAGCGTTCCTGCGGGCAGCGACAAATATATCCAGAATCAGACCTCACAAACACAGACGCCGAGCAGCTTCAAGATCAGTGGCAACGGGACCGCTGCGGTCTTTGACGCGGGGACCCAGTACAACATTGGCGGCAACCGTGTGCTCACAACGGTAGGAATCCAAAATCTATTCGTCGGCCTGGGAGCGGGAGGGTCAAATTCGTCGGGAATGACAAATACTTTTGTCGGAAACTTTGCCGGGAATGCAAATGGTGCGGGGGCCGAGAATACCTTTGTCGGTGCGGATGCGGGTAGAAAGAACTTGTCCAACGGCAACTCCTTTTTTGGAGCAAGGAGTGGCGAGAATACCCTGAACGGTGACAGCAATGCGTTCTTTGGTGCACGTTCCGGTCAATCAAACGTCAGCGGAGCGTTCAATGCGTATTTTGGCCACAATGCCGGTTTCAGCACAAATAGCAGCTCCAATTCTTTTTTTGGATTCTATTCAGGATTTTCAAATACGGCCGGGGGCAATTCGTTCTTTGGATATTTCAGCGGACGGAACAACACAACAGGGTCGGGAAATGCCTTCTTTGGCCTGCAAGCTGGAGCACAGAATGTCACCGGCAATCGGAATTCCTTTTTTGGCTCGGCCTCCGGTGGGCAGAGTACAGGCAGCGACAATTCATTCTTTGGCAGCCTCTCCGGCTTTGGTAATACTGCCGGCACAGGGAATGCATTCTTTGGCAGCGGTACCGGCCAGGCCAATACTTCCGGGAACAACAACACCTTTTTCGGCGGCTCGTCGGGTACGTCAAATACTACCGGAAACAACAATACAACACTTGGATCCAATGCCAATGTCGGCAGCGGCAATCTTTCGTTCGCAACCGCGATCGGCTCGGGATCTACGGTTACGACGAGCAATTCGGTAACGATCGGGCGTGCCGCAGATACCGTAATTGTCCCCGGAACACTCGTCGCGAACCTGCCGCTAAACGACGCGAACTATATTCAGAATGGACCTGTCTCTCCGCAAACCGCGTCGATAAATGTCACGGGAGCTGCCAACCTTGGCGGCAATCTCAGCGCCGGTGGTTTTGTCAATGCTTCGGAATATAGAATAAATGCGAGTCGCGTATTGGGCGTTACGGGTACGCAAAACCTTTTTGTCGGCCCGAGCTCGGGTGCGGCCAATACGACGGGCTCGTCCAATGCTTTTGCCGGATCGTCTGCCGGTTCGGCGAATACGACCGGAAACAACAACGCTTACTTCGGTTCGCAGAGTGGGATGAGCGGAACGACCGGAGGCGGGAATTCATACTTTGGATCTGAAGCAGGGAAGAATTCAGGTGGAACGGACAGTTCCTTTTTCGGTTACCAAAGCGGTCAGAATAACACCGGTCTTAGTAACACGTTCATCGGAGCACATGCCGGAATGGATACAACGGATAGTTTTAATTCCTTTGTAGGAGAGTCGGCCGGGCGTTTCAATACAACGGGCTTCTTCAATTCTTTTGTTGGTTGGCAGGCGGGCTATCTGAATACCACCGGATTCAGTAACTCATATTTCGGCGTCGATGCCNNAGACAATTCCTTTTTCGGCTATAGAGCAGGCAAGGGGATTGCTGACGGGATCCAGAACACGTATCTGGGAGCGCACGCAGGCGGTAGCGGCTTTGGAGACAATAATACTGCCGTGGGTGCCTATGCTTCCGTCGAACCCACGATCGGAAATCCCCATCTGAACAATTCAACGGCCATCGGATTCCAAGCCGCGGTCACCCAGAACGATTCGCTTGTTCTCGGCAGGATCAACGGTGTGAACGGATCAACCGGTGATACGAACGTTGGAATCGGCACGACGGCGCCGAATGCCCGCCTGCAGGTACAAAATGGAAATATATACGTTGGCTCACCGGGGCAGGGAATGATCCTAAGGTCACCGGACGGCGCGACCTGCCGGCTGCTTTCAATAGACAACGCGGGCGCAATGGTGCTGTCAGCGATCGTGTGTCCCTAATGTCGCTCGGGTCTATCTCTTGAGTTCATCTAGGTCAAGTGCTTGAAGGCGCGAGAATTTTGTGAATTGTAACGTGTTGTCGATCGTTGCGATGCGGCCGTATCGACGCTGGCCGATACCGGTTTGCACGCGGCCGAGGCCGTCGGCTCGGCTCGATTCGGGCCAAGGCCCACCCAGGATCATACGGATCGCGTCAAACTCTGTAACGATCTTTGCTTGCGTAGCAATGACTCGCATCTTGTCGGCCAAACGTGTGAAGTTCTCGGAAGCAAGGAGCGATCGATCGCCCGCCAAGATCGAAAAATTAAACCCGGTCGAATGGACCGAAAACGGAATACGGTCACCGTTTACATAGATATCGAGCAGCGGCGAATCACGCGCATCGGAAATTTCATCCGTGATCGTCGATTTTTTTCGAATGCCGCGTTTCTCATAGGTCGTTGTACGCGAGACCCGGATTGTGCCCAGGACGACGGCCAAGACGTCGGTAACGTTCCGACTCAGTTTTGTGCCGCGATTGAAGTCCGTGAACAACAAGGACTCGCCGTCTAGCTCGAGTTTCGAGATGCGCGTCGCGGGTTTCTCTACTTCGAACCTATCGTCGCCTACGATCGCGGTCTCGAACGCCGTGAGCCGTTTTTGGGCGACCTGAGCTGTCTGCTCGCTAGAAAACCTCGCAATCGGGATCAAAGCGTTCGATCCGCGAAGGCCAGGAGCATCAGAAACATGAAAATTGAGCGATTCAAGTTCCTTGTGAGATCGAGAGTCGCCGATGTCGCAGGCCCGGCCGATAATATTCCATCCGGCCTCGTCGGGCGCAAGGTCGTTTGCCACGACCTTTGCCTGTGAAAGGAATTCATCACGGATCGCTATCTCGGCACCGCAGTATATGCAGCTGGAGCGATTCGGAGCGTTATCGCGGCCGCAATTTTCGCATTTCGTCAGTTCATCCGGCGCGAAGGCGATCGGTACCGACTGGATCTGCTGGGCCTCTGTAGTCTTGTTCTCGTCTGACATCGAACCTGATAAGCCGTAATACTTATGGACGGATTAGATATTATCACCTCACATTATGGAAATGCTTGACCGAAATGGCCTTTCAAGGGCAAACTGTAGATGAAGGTTCCGCTTTTGCGGCCGTTCTGTTTAGAGAATTTTATTGATATCGAAATTGAAAAGAATCCCTAAAGAGGGGCGAAGTTTGCTCCAGACCCTTTATTTTATTAGGTTTTTTGGTTTGTTTGGACAGCCTATTTGATCCGATCTTGAGAGTCTTGCCGGATTCTTCGCTCTCTCGCCTAAACAGGTAGAACGTCCGTCTTGCGGCACCCAACATTTTTTCAAGGGGTGTTTGTACGGATGCATTTTGATACAAAAAGCAGTTCATCGTGGCAGCTTGGCAATCGCGGGCGCGTCGCCGTTTTCATAGACGGCAATAATCTTTTCCACGCGGCACGTTTCCACAATATCGATATCGATTACAACAAACTTCTGCGCGTCCTTTTGGGCGACGGAAGGCTTCTGCGTGCATTCTTTTACACCGGAGTTGATGCCGGGGCCGAGCGGCAGCAGGGCTTCTTGCTCTGGATGCGTCGTAATGGCTTTCGTGTCGTTCAGAAAGAACTGAAGACGTTCTATGACGGCACCCGCAAAGCGAACCTTGATGTCGAGATCGCGGTCGATATGCTCAGTCTCGCGGGCCGGTACGATACTGCGGTACTCGTATCGGGAGACGAAGATTTCGTATATGCGATCAATGCAGTTGCATACAAAGGCTGCCGCGTAGAAGTTGCCGGCTTTCGATCGAATACCGCGCCGCGGCTTATCGATGTCGGCGATTTCTTTATCGACCTTGGCGATATTGCCGATATGATCCGCAAGGACACGACGAGCGGCGACTACGAAATGCCGTCATTTCCACCGAATGTCAGCAATCCGCCCAATACAGAAGTTTTCTCGGCAGATGACCCGGCCGACGACGCCGCGAGATTTGACCGCGTTCGAGAGCGCCGATGAAGACATTTACGCTATCCGAAGCCAATGCGGCTTTGATCGAGATCGAAGCCGACCTGCAACAGCTGCGCCGGCACAACGACCTTCTAAAGGCCTGTCAGGCCGAGGCCGAGGCCGCAAGCTCTTCCTCACGGTTCGGCGGCGGAATGCCTTCGGGAACAGCTTACATAACGGCCCTTTGCGGGCTCCGCGACATTGCCGCAGCGATCACTGAACGCGGCATTGAGATCAAAGATATTTCTCGCGGACTTATCGATTTTCCTTCCCTTCGAAACGGCCGCATCGTCTATCTTTGCTGGCAGCTTGGCGAAGGCAGCGAGATCGAGTTTTGGCATGAGCAGGACGGCGGTTTCGCCGGGCGCAAACCTCTGTAGGCGCAAAAATTTCCACAAAATTCAGCTATTGCATATTTCAACTGCTTAAATAACGGCAAGTAGATGATTTTTGTGCGCTTTAGTATTGACTGCTTAAGGTAAATGTTGATACCATCACTCAAGTTTTGTCGATTTTCAAGCTCAAGAATGGGCGATCAAGCAAGAAAACTTTAAGCTTATGAAATGTCCGGTCTGCGCACGAGATCTGGCACCCACACTTTCGATCTGTCTTACATGTGGGGCGATGAGGGACGACAGCGTGAGAGAGGAGCTTCAAACGAAGATCACCTCCGGTCCGCTTTCCAAGAGAACGGCGACGGTGGCTCAACCCATGGAAAAGGCCGCTGATATGCCTCCCGAACGACCGCCTGTGCTTCAACCGAAAAGTGTCGAGCCACCCATTGCTCGTACCGCGGAACCGGCCGCCGGTGGCCCGACCGCCGGGCTTCGGCAACACGCAAAGACGAGTCCGACGCTTGTTGGCTTTCCAAACAAAGAGGCAGCGATCCCCGAATGGCGTCTTCAGATGCAGAACGCCGTCCGGCAGAGGATGGGCATCGCATCGGCTACGGCCGTAGCCGCGACGCCGTCACCGGCAGCGAACGAGACTCCTGCACCGGTTCGTGTCATAACTCAAGCGGCAAAAGCACCTCCGGCACCCAAACCTAAAACCGTATCGGTTCCGCAGGATGCCGATCCGCGGCTTGCGGCCGCACTCGGGCGGATCCAGGCGTCGCGTCACGCCTTCTCTACACAGGCAGCAGAGCCGATCGTTCCGCAGCGAACACTGGCTCAGAAAAATGTTCGATTCAATGTTGTTCCGCCGACACCCGTGAAACCTGCACCACGGAAGCTTGCCGAACCTGCGTTTTACACGCCGATGCCGAAGCCATTTGAGGCTCCGATGCGGATCAAGCTTGATACGAACAAGCTGCCGAAGTTGGCTGAGATACTGCCGCAAGAAGGCGAACCGGTAAAGCTTTACGAGGATCATATCGAAGAAGTCGCGGCACCTGCGCCGACTCACGTTGATACGGCGACCGTCAGCCGCTTTGTGATCAATGCTGAGACGGAGGAGACGGATTCGGCAGCAAATGAGTTCGAAGAAGATGATTTCGAAGATCTTGCTCCGCTATCTATGCGCGTGAATGCCGGCCTATTCGACCTGATCATTGGAATCGTCGCAACGATGGTCGTGATGTCGCCATTCGTGCTCGCGGGCGGCGAATGGATGTCGCTATCGGGCGGACTGCTTTTTGCTGGGGCACTTGCCATAGTCCTGTTCCTTTACACGACCTTCTCTATTGCATTTCTCGGCAAGACGTTGGGGATGAGGCTATTCTCGCTCGAGGTTGTTGATGTCGATGAGAATGAATACCCCACGATGCAGCAGGCTGCGGTAAGCTCGTCGGTCTTTCTGCTCTCGATCGTTTTTGGCGGTCTCGGTTTCGTTCCGATGCTCTTTAATCCGGAAAGACGCGCCGCACACGATCTCGCCTCGGGTACGATAGTCGTCAGAGAATTCTAAAGTCAAATCTTTCCCACGCAAAATCGGCCTCCGGATCAATGAGAATGATATGTTCTCGAGCTGGAGGCCAGACCTTTTCTGCCGATGATCACGACACGAGACGAAAGGCTCGAAGAAGAGCGACGGGAACGCATCGCGAAGTTTGCGGCTGATATCCGTAAGCGGGTCAAGAGCGAGATCGCACGTGCCAGCCGACTCCTGAAAAACCTCGACGGCGACCTTGAAAAACACGGCGAACCCGAGGTATGGAAGCGCCTGGGCGATATCCTGCTTGCAAATGCTCATACCGCAAAACGCGACGGCAACGGTTTTCGCGTGATCGACTATTTTGACGACGCAACGCCCGAGATCGTCGTTGAAGCAGACCCACGCCTATCGGCTTCCGAGGCGGCCGGAGAATACTTCCGTTTGTATCAAAAGGCCCGCAACGGCCGCGAGGTGATCTTCGAGCGAATAGCTAAAGCAAAGCAAAAGATCGTCGAGGCCGAAGCTAAGCTTGCGAAGATCGACGCGGCCGAAGAAGCTCTCGATGAAGATCAGCTGCATTCCATACTTCCTGCGAAAAAGGCGCCGACCGAGACTCGAAAGCCGAAGAAACACGACGCCGAAGTCAAAGGCGTTCGGAAGTTCGTTTCATCGGATGGTTTTGAGATATTGGTCGGTAAAGGGGCGGCCGATAATGATTATCTGACCACACGGCTTGCCGCAGCTCGCGATATGTGGCTCCATGCGGCGGATTATTCCGGCTCGCACGTAGTTATTCGAAATCCAAATCGCAAAGAGATCCCGCAGCGGACGCTGCGCGAGGCGGCATCGCTTGCAGCCTTCTACAGTTCGGCAAGGGAATTGCCTCGGGCCGCTGTTAATTACACGGAGCGGAAGTTCGTGAATAAGGTAAAGGGCGGGGCTCCGGGCCTTGTCCGCCTTGCGTCATTTAGGACGATCGACGTAAAACCCGAAGTCACAGTTGAGAAGCACGAATAGCACTGAGGCTATTCTGCCATTACGCGATCGACCGTCGTCTTGAGTTTTGAAATGACGTTCGGGCCGCCGCCGACGAAAACGCCGCGAAGTTTTCCTTCGCGATCTACAAGAAAGCTTTCCGGTACCGCCGATATCTGAGCGATCTTTTGGAGTTGTTTTGTAACGTCCGGCTGGATGCGTGCGAGCTCATAATTCAGACGCATCTTTTTCGCGAAGGCCAAAATATCGTCGATCGGTTCCGGTTCGTCAGTGTCCTGAAAGCCGACGTTGAGGCCGATGACCTCGAATCCTTTATCGCCGTACTTGTTCTTTAGTTCGATGAGGTGAGGCATCTCTTCACGGCATGGTCCGCACCAGGTTGCCCAAAGATTCAGCAGAACGACCTTGCCGCGATAATCCTTGATCTTCATCGTGCCGCCCTTTACGAGTTCGATGTCGACGTCGGCGATATCGTCCTTAAGAACGGGATAGATATTGCCGATGGCCGGTTTTTCGTCAGTGTTTGCCTGCTGTTGATTCACCGAGGCCGGAGTGGTACCACAGCCGGACATTATTGAAAGGCCGAGAGCTAGAACGCAAAAGATCGCCGTTGTCCTAAGGAAAAACTTCATAATAACTACGCATTCATCGAATGTCCTTGATCCGAAGGACGAGAAGCGTGGTGAATGCCAATACTCCAAACATTAACATCAGGACAAGCTGATTCAAAACTTCGTTCATCCACGGATGCAGGAAGGTCACATAAGGGGAAAGATCGTCCGGCACTTTCTTTGCGTTCGGAATTGCCGGCATCTCGTCGAGATCAGGCCGCGGCGGAGAAAGCCCGGCGTTACGGTCATCGTCGTATTTTCGAAGCTTTGTTTCCGTCTTCGACTGATATTCTTCGAGGTCGTGCCGAGCCTTCGTGAGGATCGCATCATTCTCCTCTTCGATCTCCTTGTAAAGCCCGCGTCCGTAGGTCGAATCGCCGGGAGACGCTCCTTCAGGTTCGAGTGTCGAAAGGGTCGAGAAGCGTTTCATCGTGTCGTACGACCATGCGGCCGGCACGGCCATACTAAGCGGCCGCGATACGTTGTTCGGAACGCCGAAGATACCCGAAAGCAAGATCTGCGGAATGAGTACGAGCGGTACGAGCGTGGTTGCCATCTGGCTCGATCTCACCACTGCGGAGATAAGCAGGCCGATGGCCAGCCCGACCGCGGCACTCAAGAGGACCGCCCAGAACTGCGGTACTCCAAAAAACTCGCCCGGCATTGTTCCCGGCAGCAAAATGTCCGCGATCTTCAGCGGCAGGAACAGTAGAATGCACTGAACCGCCACAAGAAGACCAAGCACCGTAAACTTTGACGCGGCGTAAGGAAGAATGCCGAGATTGACCATTCGCTCGCGTTTATAAATTGGACGTTCGGCGACGATCTCACGAGCTGCGATGCTTGTGCCGAACCAGATCGCCACGATCGACAGCATAAAATAGATGAAGTCCCGCGGACCTTTCGGATTGACCGCAGCGAGCGTCAAAAACGCGACGATCGGAGCTTCTGCGATAAGGATCGCCAGATTGAGTTTGTCGCGGAGCAGAACCTCGAAATACCGCCGCGAAAGGATCACCCATTGCCGGATCGATCCAAAAACACCAAGGCGCGTACGTTTAGCTCGGCGTCCGCTATCCGCATCGGCTGCGGCTTGGGATTGCGGTTCTGCAACATACTCTCGAAAGTCCGCCGAAGCTAAATATGCTTGCCGATACCTTTCGGCGACGGCATCGAGAGAACCATTGTCGCCGGATTCGAGACGGGCAAAAAGTTCGATGACGCTCGAAACTCCGAAGGCTTTCAAGGCACGGTCCGGCGGACCGAAATACACTAGGCGTCCCTGCATCAGAACGGCGATCTTGTCGTACATTCGCACAGTCTCGGCAGCATGTGACGTTATGACGACGGTGCGGCCGGAATCCGCGATCTGACGGAAGAGTTCCATCATCGAGAATTCGGTCTGCGGGTCGAGGCCGCTCGTCGGTTCGTCCAGGAACAGAAGCGACGGCCTCGTGATCAATTCAACGGCTACCGAGACTCGCTTTCGCTGCCCGCCTGAAAGGTCAGCGACGCGTACATCTCGTCGCGGAAGCAAACCTGTAACATCGAGCACTTCGTTGATCGTGCGGTCGATCTCCGCCCGGCTCACATCTCGAGAAAGCCGCAGCTTAGCGACATAGAGCAGAGTTCTATAGACGGTCAGCTCCCGGTGAATTATGTCATCTTGCGGGACAAGCCCGATCGAATGCTTGAGCGATGCGAGTTCGCGGTAAAGATCGCGTCCATTCACGCGTACACTGCCCGCCTCCGGCCGCGACGCACCGCTCAAAGTATGCATCAGCGAAGTTTTGCCTGAGCCGGAAGGTCCGATGATACCGACAAATTCGTTAGGTTGAACGGTCAGCGAGATATCGTCGAGGAGCTGTGATCTGCCGCCTTTTGAACGCACCGAACGAGCAAGGTGCGAAGCATCGATACGCATCCTTGCGCGCGTATCAAAAACCCCGATCGTTCCCGCCGCATCTATCTTAATCAGGAATTGCCCGATCTGTACGCTGTCGCTCGGCGAGAACGGCGACGAGGTGATCGGCGTTCCGTTCAGATAGACACCGTTGGTAGAGCCAAGATCCTCGACCGAGATCTGCCCGCCGGACACTCTTAGGCGTGCGTGTCGAGAAGAGATATCCAGCCCGTCGAGCCGAATATCGCTCGTTGCCGAACGGCCGATCACGAGCTCATGCTTTTCGCCGAAAACGACCGACATCAGCAACTGCGGCTCCACGCTGTTTTTCGAGATGCCGACAGGCTGGCCCAATCGAGCGACGATCGTCTTGCCCTCGCCGACAAAGTGCTGAAACTCCGCAGCATTCTGCGTAAGATGAGCGACGCGTTCGTTGGCGAGTGAATGTTCGAAGGACGAATGTTGAGACGGTGCGAAGAATTCGGCCGTTGGGCCGCCCGTGCCAAAGCGGACCTTGTCGCCGTGCGTCAAAGGCGTCGGAGCGGTGATTCGCTGGTCATTGAGAAACGTGCCGTTGAAGCTGCCACGATCTTCGAGGACAAATCCGCCTTCTGCCCGAACGATGGCCGCGTGATTTCGCGAGACGATACGGTCATTCGCCGGAAACGGGACCGTACTCTGAGGATCACGGCCGAACGTGATCTCCGCTTGTCCGATAGCGATCGCCTGCTGCAAAGGGTTGTCAGGAAAGCGGACTTCGGCAGGCGCATTCTCTGAAATGCCGCCGGAAACGTTGGCCGGCCGGTCTTCGACCGAAACAACGCTCATTGAAGGCCCGTTCGGGCCGAACTGCATAACATCGCCAACGCTCAGGCGAGAGCGTGTGATCCGCTGTCCGTTGAGGAATGTTCCGTAGGAAGAATTGTGATCAGTGAGAACCCAGCTCTCAGCCTCGTGAGTGATGGCCGCGTGATGCCGCGAAACCATCGGGAATCGGTCGTTCGGAAAAATGATATCGCAATCAGAGGCATCGCGGCCGATCGAGATCGCGGCCTTCTCGAACGCCTTTTGCTCACCGTCGGCAAGCCCTTTCTCAACGCCTGTTAGGACGATCTTCATCCAACGAAAACGGTCGGTTTACCGACAAGAGGAAATGCGGTTTCGTATGCGCTTGCGATACGGAGAATTTCGGCCTCGCCCCAAAAGTTGCCGACAAGCTGCAGGCCGATCGGAAGCCCATCGGACGAAAGCCCGCACGGCACGCTGACCGCGGGCACTCCTGCAAGATTTGCCGACACCGTGAAAATATCGCTCAGATACATAGCAAGCGGATCATCCAGGCGTTCACCGATCTTGAAGGCGGTCGTCGGAGAGGTCGCCGTCAAGATCGCGTCGCAGCTCTTGAATGCTTCAACATAATCCTGTTTGATCATCGCACGAACTTTCTGAGCTTTCGCATAATATGCATCGTAGTATCCGCTCGAAAGCACGTAGGTTCCGAGCAGGATCCGGCGTTTGACCTCGGCTCCAAAACCTTCTTCACGCGTCTTCATATACATCTCGCGGAGTCCGGCGGCTTCTTCGGCACGAAATCCGTATCGGACGCCGTCGAACCGTGCAAGATTCGAAGACGCCTCGGCGGTCGCGATGATGTAATAGACAGCGATCCCGTATTTCGCGTATGGAAGCGTGATATCGACCGGCACTGCGCCAAGTTTCTTCAGGTTGTCGATCGCCTTTTCAATACTGTCTCTTACGTCCGCGTCGAGCCCTTCACCGATAAGGTCGCGGACGATGCCGATCCGCATTCCGTTTATGTCGCCGGTCAGCTCGGCCGCATAGTCAGGGACTTCAACGTCTGCCGATGTCGAATCCATCGAATCGCGGCCCGAGATCACGCCGAGCACATCGGCAACGTCTCTCGCGGTCTGTCCGAAGATTCCGATGTTATCGAGCGATGACGCGAATGCGACCAAGCCGTAGCGCGAGATGCGTCCGTACGTAGGCTTAAGGCCGGCAATGCCGCAAAAGGAAGCAGGCTGGCGAACGGACCCGCCCGTTTCGCTTCCGAGTGCAGCTCGGACTACGCCTGACGCGACCGCGGCGGCCGAACCGCCCGAACTGCCGCCCGGAACCCGCTCTTTGTCCCAAGGGTTTTTCACAGATCCGAAGGCAGATGACTCGTTCGATGAACCCATCGCGAATTCATCCATATTCGTCTTACCGACGACGACCGCTCCCGCGGCCTTTAGCCGTTCGACGGCCGTTGCATCGTAATGGGCCTTGTAATTTGCGAGGATGCGCGAACCGCACGTGGCCTGCATTCCTTTAACGCAGATGTTGTCTTTGATCCCGATCGCAAAGCCTTTCAGCGGCATCTCGGCCGAAGATGCATCCACCTCCGCGGCCCGGGCAAGAGCCGTGTTCCGCTCGATCGAAAGAAAGGAATTTAGGTCGCCGTTGACACGTTCTGCGTTATCGAGAACGCGTTCGATTTCGTTGACTATTGACATAGAAGAGAACTTATTTTAAATTCGGGTCGGGCGAAACTTTGTTGACCAACCATTCGCCGCCCCGCTTTGCGACGTCAACCAGAACATCTTTCTGCTCGGTCGTATAATCGTCTTTCCAGTAGATCTGCACTTGTACGGTCGTGTCTTCTGCCGAGTTTTGGGTGCAGTGCCCGATCTTGAACGTGCGGGGAAAATTCTCCGACGCAGTAAAATAATCCTGCCTCGACTCGGTTCCTGACAATTGTTTGAAAAGTTCGTTGGTCAGGTACTTTTTTCGCTTCTCAAGATTTTCGGGCGATGGCGTCATATCATTCCCAAGATGAAATGAGTAGAAGCGTCGGGCGGCGTCGCTAGCTTCTCCGCACGGCGATGTGTCAAAGGTATCGACTCGGCATGCACCCGCCAACACCGACATCAGCACCGCCATCAACGCAGTAGCCGCCAACCTTGGAACTATGTTCGTCCGAGCTCGCATTTCTATTACCTAAAGCACCTTTGGAACACGAAAGTGTTCTGCGACCGGATCCGGCGCTTGCCCGACCGCTTCCTCGACCGTAAACGACGAGCGCGGTTCATCGGCACGTATCGTGCGCGTTGACTCGCCTTCGGCAGTAAGGCCGCCGAGCATCGGTTCGACCGCAGTTGTATCAAGTGTGTTCAGTTGCTCGACATATTCGACGATCCCGGCAAGCTGAGGCCCGTATAGAGCGGCCTCTTCTTCCGTGATCGCGATATGGGCGAGATTTGCCACGTGTTTTACATCCATAAAATCTTACTATCCGCGAAGCAGGTACACCTCGGCCGCCTCAACGAAACTGCGACGCAGATTCGCGTCTTCGATCTTTGACGCGGCAAGCCGAAGTTCCGTTGAAATTTCAGCAGTTTCACCTTTTTCCGAAGTTCGCTTCGCTTTTGCCTTCAGAGCCTCGGGTTCCACCCTGAACTCAACAAATGCCACCGAGCCGTTGCCGCAAAGCTTGTTCAATCTTGCGATGATCTGGCCGGCAAGATCTTCTAAGTGAAGCTTCCAGGTCTTATCTTCGGTCGCGACCACAAGCCGTTTTTCGCAGAATTCGAGCGGCTGTGTACGCTTTTCGACAAGTTCGCCGACCGCCGCAGGCCACGCAGCAAAAACGAGGCTTTGCAACGCCTCGGCAGGTGCCTTAGCTTCACTCAAGATCGCCGGAAATGTGCTGAAGAGCGATTCCATTAGATAGTTATCCTGTTCATAATTTATCATTTTAAGGGAGCATTACGACAATGCCGCCGTTCTTGCTTCAAACTCAACGATGATAGATCTGCCGAAAATCGTGCTCGCATCGGCGAGCCCACGACGAGTCGAAATACTGACCTCGGTCGGTTGGCCGTTCGATAAGATGCCCGCTGACATTGACGAAAGTGAGGTCGAGGGCGAGACACCGGCCGAGTACGTTACGCGGCTCGCTGAGGAGAAAGCCCTCGCGGTCGCCCGTCAGCGACCTAACGAGATCGTGCTCGGTGCGGACACGACCGTTGTGATCGACGACGGCATTCTCGGCAAGCCCTTGGACCTTGACGACGCAAAACGTATGCTCGGGTTACTTTCGGGACGTTCGCATTTTGTGTTGACGGGAGTCGCGGTCGCGATCAATGACAAGGTTGAAAGTGCCCTCGAGCGGACACGTGTCGATTTTCGTGAAATGGATGAGGACGAGATCGAGTTCCTTGCTGTCAAAGGCGATCCGCTCGACAAGGCCGGTGCGTATGCGGTTCAGGCGCAGGCCGCACTATTTATTTCGGGCATCGAAGGTGATTATTGGAACGTCGTCGGATTGCCGATCGGCCTCGTATATCGGCTGATAATGAACAAAAAAGCAAAAGCCGGACGATAAACGCCCGGCCGTTATCTTCGTCATAACCATTCTCTAGAGAAGTTTGTCGATCGCCTTTGATATCGGGATCGACGTATCAAACTTTGGATCAAGCCCCCCGAAAGGCTCGCCCGCAACAGAGCCTGTTTTGTCCAAGATCACAAAGGACGGCACCTGCTCGACCTTCAGCTTGCTCATCACGACGGCGCCGTCCGGATCGCGAAGGATCGGCACGGTGATCTTGTTCTTCGTCGCGAATTGCTTCAATTCGGCGTCGCTCACAGCGTTTTTTGCCGTGGCAGCGTCGGTCGCCACAAAGTAGAAAACGACCGGCTTTGCCGCGTATTTCTTAACAAGGGTGCTTGTGACCTCGGCCTGCGTTTCCGAAAGCGGAAGCCAACTCGCGCCGACAACGAGGACGACGACCTTGCCTTTTTGGGCCGTCACGTCGACATTTCGGCCGTCCACAGATCTGAGCGACGCCTGGCCGAAAGCCGTTGCTCCGAAAGCCGCCATCAGACCGAAAATACCGATGTAAAGAGTTAGTCGTCTCATTTCTTCTAGAAAGACACCGCGACGCGGCCTTCCGCTCTAGTTAGATGCAAACTTTATGCCAAGCTACTGCTTCCGATTTAGGATGACATTGTCGATCAAGCGAATGTCATCGATCTTGATCGCCGCGGCGATCAATGCTTCGCTATCTCCAATCTTTTCAATAGATTGCAGTGTTTCACGGTCAACGATCGCAACATAGTCCAGTTCTGCCGAAGGTTCCTCTTCGATTGTCGTTCTAACGATCTGAGCAAGATCTGCGGCATTTCGTTCACCGTTCTTGAAGGCTTTTTTTGCTTCGCGAAGGGAATTGATCAACACGACAGCTTTCTCGCGGCCCTCGTCCGACAATCGTTCGTTCCGCGACGACATCGCGAGCCCCGAAGCCTCTCTTACTGTCGGCATCACGGCGATCTCCATTTCAAAACCGAGATCGCGCGTAAGACGTTCGATCACCGCGACCTGCTGAGCATCTTTCTGCCCGAAAAAGGCGATGTCCGGCCGTATCGTGTTGAAAAGTATCGTCACTACCGTGGCTACACCGCGAAAATGTCCGGGCCGCGACGCGCCCTCCATAACGTCGGTCAACCCCTCGACATCAACGTAGGTCGAGAAGCCCGGCGGATATACTTCCTCAACATCAGGAGCATAAATATAATCCACGCCAAGTTCGGCGAGCATCGCCGCATCCTGCGTAAGATCGCGAGGATATTTTTCGAGATCTGCTTTGTCGTTGAATTGTGCAGGATTCACGAAAATCGAGACGATCGTGATGTCGGAGCGTCGACGCGACTCTTCGACAAGCTTCAGATGGCCGGCGTGCAAGGCACCCATCGTCGGGACAAAGCCGACCTTCTTGTCTTCGCGCCTAAACTTGCGCGAGATAGAAAAGATGCGTTGTCGTCTGTTGATGATCTCCATCGCAGGCCTCACTCCTATCGATCCTCTAATTCTAAGACCATTTCTTTAATACTTGCTCTCAACGATCCAACCTTTGCTGAGGCGGCTTCCCACACGATGTCCAGGTCGCACGAGAAATACTGATGTGCGAGGATATTGCGAAATCCGATGATCGCCCGCCAGTCTATTTCGGGGTGTGCATCTCGCATTTCAGGTGAAAGCCTTGAACACGCCTCGCCGATGATCTCAAGTTTCCTAGTGACGGCGCTCAATACGAGGTCGTTCTCCAGGAATACGTTTTTCGACAATCCGGCAATGAACAGTTCAACTGCATCGCACGCAGAGACGATGTCCTCTAGATAAAGCCTGTCATGCCGCATAGATCAGCTGAGCCTCAGCAAGCACGATGTCGCGGATCAACCGCTTTAGCCCCTGTTTTGGCACGAGATCGACATGAACTCCCAATAGATCCTGGAGATCGATCTGCATACGTGAAAACTCGAACAAGCTGATGCCCGAATCAGGGTAGAAGTCCACTAATAGATCAAAATCGCTGCCCGGATGAGCATCACCACGCGACCTTGATCCAAAAATGCTCAGCTCGCGAACATGGTTCCTTCTGCAGAGTTCCGCGATCTTCGATCTCTTTTCTTCAGAGAGAATGTTCATCCGGCGGCGATCTCCTTCTTCGTCTCTTCGGTCAAGCCGTAGGATTCAGAATCGTTCGGGTAAGCTCCGCTCTTTACATCGGCGGACCAATTTTTGATCGCGTCGGTCATCACGTCGCGAATGTTCGCGTACTGCCGCACGAAACGCGGCTGCCTGCCGAACGTCATTCCCACAAGGTCGTGAAGCACAAGTACCTGAATGTCGCACTCGAGCCCGGCGCCGATGCCGATGGTGGATATCTTGAGCTCTTTTGTGATGATCGCAGCGACCTCACGCGGCACGAGTTCGAGAACGATCGCGAACGCGCCGGCGTCCTCCAACGCCTTTGCATCGTCGATCAACCTTTTTGCATGCTCAGCCGTACGGCCTTGAACGCGATAGCCGCCCATCTTATAGACCGATTGTGGGGTCAGTCCGATATGGGCGACGACCGGGATCTCCTCGTCAACGAGCCTGCGGACAAGGTCGGCACGATTGCTCCCGCCTTCGAGCTTCACCGCTTCGGCACCGCCGTACTTCATCAATCGAAGGGCATTTCTAACCGTTTCGTCTTCGCTGACGTGATATGTGCCATACGGCATATCGGCGACCACCATCGCACGTTCGGTCCCGCGTTTTACTGCAATACAAGCCGACGTTATCTCGTCGAGCGAAACGGGGATCGTGTTGCCGTAACCGTGTATGACGTTGCCGATGCTGTCACCGACAAGAATGATGTCAACACCTGCTTCATCGACGATCCGTGCGGTCGGATAATCGTAGGCGGTCAGGCAAACGAGCTTCTCGCCCTTTTCCTTTGCGGCGCGTATCGCCGGCAGATAAACCTTACCTTCGCGATCAGGTTGGAGATATGCCATAAATTTGCCTAAGAATAGCGTTTTTCTCCGCGAATAGCTAGTAAATTCAGCCTGGCGGTCAAGCCGCCGATTCGCCCTTCGCCCGCGGATTCGGCGACCAGCGATGGACGGCACTCGTATCTTCTGAAGCGGCGAGAAGTTCGACGACCTCGGTCTTAAGTACAGGATGCACGAAGTTCGGAATCAGCTCTGCCAAAGGACGGAGCACGAATTTTCGCAGGTGCATTCGCGGATGCGGGATCGTCACCAGATCGGAATTCAGCTTCACTGAGCCGATGAAGATGATGTCGAGGTCGATCGTGCGAGGCTCTTTCGGCCCGGCGTGCTTCTCGCCGCGGCCAAGCGAATATTCGATCCGCAAGAGGCGCGCCATCAACTGGGTTGGTGTCGCCGCTCCTATCTGGACCTCAGCGACCATATTCAGAAATTTAAGGTCCGTGTCCATATCGATCGGCTCTGTTTCGTAGATCGTCGAGAGACGATGTACGACAAGATCCGCTTCGATCAGGCCGCGTACGGCCAAGAGCAAATTTCCCGCTCGGTCGCCAAGATTTGAGCCGAGGCTGATGTATGCAAAAGTCGGTTCAGAGTCCATTTTTTTCAAGATCTTCCTGCAGCCCGTCAATGGCATCGAGCAGGACGGCAAACTTTTCGCCGAATGGCGTCAAACGATATTCGACCCGCGGCGGCACTTCCGCAAACTCCTCGCGATCCAATATGCCGAATCGGACGAGCTTGCGGAGACGCTCGTTCAGGACCTTTGTCGTCAGGCCATCGACGTTCCTTTCCATCGCTCCCGGCCGATTGACGCCGCGTTTTACAAGATCGATCACCGACAGCGACCATTTGCAGCGGATGATATTCTCGACCATTCGCTTGGCGTCCATTTCTTGAGGATCTTTTTTTGCAGCAGTCATCACAATGCGAACCAAAAAGTACGTATCTCACCGAAAAGTGCCTGCTTACAGCGGCCGCTCATCCTTGCTAGTCTTTAGCATACAGCAGGAATTTTGCTAGTTAAAAGGACATCAAGGAGATACATTCAATGAAACAGAAAGCGATCTTTTACCACGCGGGCTGCCCCGTTTGCGTCAGTGCCGAACAAATGGTCGCCGAGGCGATCGATGCCGAACGGTTCGATGTAGAGATAGTTCATCTAGGCGAGTCGAAAGGTAGAGTAGGCGAAGCCGAGGCCGCGGGCGTGAGGTCCGTGCCGGCACTCGTGATCGCCGGCCAACCATATCACATCAACTTCGGCGCCTCGATCGAGGCGCTGAAGTAATGGGCGAACTGCCTTTTTGTCAGAACCGCCTGCGTCAGCGGGCGGTCACCGCGTTCTCCGTTCTGTTGTGCCGCTCCGGAGAAGGCAGGGCTGCGGTGCGAGAATTGCATTTCCGGACAATTAAATGCTTCAATAGGGAAGTCAGAGTTGAAGTACGTTATGCCGCGAAAAAGATTCCGACATAGCCCGCGTTTTGAATCAACAGGAGATCATTCCTTTCAGGAATATCTCGTCAATCAAGATTCTCCATCGACAACCAGAACCGAATTGCTGCGATTGATCCGCGGCGGCGAGGACACGTATCTCGAGCTCAAAGTAAAACTTTCGAACAGTGAGCGAATAGCGCAGGGCATCGTCGCCATCGCGAATACAGACGGCGGGACGATCATTTTCGGCGTCAACGACCAGCTTCGGATCGAAGGCGTCAGCAATCCCGAATGGGTGCAGGAAGAACTTGCGCGTATTTGCCGCGAGGAGATCGTGCCGCCGGTCGTTCCCGTTCTTGACACGATCGCGTTCGACAGCGGAAAACGTGTCGTCGCTCTCGATATCGATGGCCGCAGAAGGCCTTACCGAACGCGCGACGGGCGATTCTATCTTCGCTTCGGCGCAGAAAAACGCGAGGTTTCGCGTTCGGAACTCTCGGCATGGCTTGATGAACTGCGGCCGCTCGGCTTTGAGAATATTCCGCTGCAGAATGTGAAGGAATCAGATCTTGACGACGCACTCGTTTGGAGTTTTGCGAGCGGCTTTGACGAAAATGCTCCGAATCTGAATCTTTACCAGACGAGCGATTTTCTGAGGAAGGACCTTCTGCTCGCGGTCGGCAATGCTGATGAATTCTTTCCGACGGTCGCCGCCGTATTGTTGTTCGGAAAGGACGAGAAGGTCGCCGAGCTTCTTCCGCGTTCGAACGTTACGGTCGCACGTTTTTCGGGTGACGGTGCACGTGCAGATCTGATCGAGGCGATCGAGGTAAAGGGCAATCTTCACACGCAGTACGAAGCGATACTTGCGTTCATAAAACGCTACGTCGATCTTGCTAAAGAGCGGCCGAAGCGAAGGTTGACGCTGGTCGGTGACAGCGTCGCAAAGCCTCGCGGACACTATCATTTCTATTCGATCTCCGAGGCGGTGATCAACATGCTGATGCACCGCGATCTGGCGATGCGCGACATTCGAACTAGGGTCAACATTTACGATAACTCGATCGAGTTCGTAAATCCGCGTCGAACGAACGGATTCTCGCCGCCGGCGTCGCGTGCGATCCGATACGGCATCACGCAGCGGCTCAATCCGCAGATCTCCGCGATCTTCACCCGCCGCGAATATGGTATAAATACTCCTCATGGCGGACTTCCGATGATCCTTCGTCAATCGACGCGCTTTTCTGATCGACGGCCCGAGATCTACATTGCAAATGACGAATTCAAGCTCCGTATCTTTGCAGCCTGAGGCAGGTGAAACAGGGCTCGGAGCAAAGCAGCGCGCGGCGCTTTCGCTTGCTGCCGCCGTGGTCTATTTCTTCTCGAACCCGAAGCCGCAGAATTATTACGATTACACGTTTCGCGTAGCAGGAAGACTGCTTTCCGGGTCGATCTCGCTCTCGGAACCGCCGCCGCCATGGCTGAATGAATTCGTGCCGTACCACGGCAGCTATTATTCGGTCTTTCCGCTTGGGGCCGTTCTGTCGATGATCCCGGCGGCAGTTTTGAAGGCGATCGGGCTGATCAACGAAATGCCGGGTGCATGGATCTCGGCGATCCTTGCCGGTGCGGCCGCTTGGTTCTTGCTATCGATCGGTGAGAAGTACAAGGCGCCGCGTTCACGTTCCATCCTGATGACCGCCGCCGTCCTTTTTGGAACGTGGATGTGGACGAATCTCGCGTTCGCCGGTGCCTGGCAGCTTGCACTTGGTTTTGCGGTCGTCGGTGAATTGGGGGCGTTGTATTTTACGCTGTTCGATCGAAGGCCGCTGATCGCCGGAGCGTTCTTTGCACTCGCGTTCGGCAATCGGACCGAGATCCTTTTGACCGCACCGATCTTCTATTATTTCCTCAGCCGAAGGGAACCAACCGCAAAAAAAGCTGCGTCGATCAAGCAAACAGCTTACGTCGCCCTCGCAAGATTCAATGCGGTCCCGTTCGTCCTCGGCGTTGCGACGCTTGCGTACAATTACGCGAGATTCGGCGCGTTCTCGGATTTCGGTTATGCGAGGATACCGGGCGTTTTGAGCGAGCCGTGGTACAGATACGGGATCTTCTCGACGAAATACATTCCGGATCAGGCGTGGCAGATGCTGCTGAAGCTGTGGGACGTCGTCGATCATTTTCCGTATCTGCTGCCCGACCCGTTCTCGACCTCGATCCTTGTAAGCAGCCCATTTCTTTTCCTTCTTCTACGAATGGGGGCAAAGGACGGCGGCGTAAAGCTCGCCGGTTGGCTTTCGATCATTGTGATGACGTTTGTCCTCTGGATGCACGGAAATGCCGGCGGCTATCAATTCAGCTATAGATATGCGATGGTATTGCTGCCGTGGACGTATATCATATTGTTGGAGTCCGCACCGCAAAAGATCACGATTCCGGAATGGTGCATCTATATTTTTTCGATTTTCGCGAACATCTACGCGACATGGCTATTTCATTGGACAGATCTGCTAAAACGTTAATGGATCGAGCTTCGTCAAATGCTGCTTGATCTGTCGCCGCTAAAAGCGTCGCGTGATTATCGGCTGCTCTTTTTCGGGCAGCTTATCTCATTCTTTGGCTCGATGATGACGTTCATCGTTGTGCNNCACGAATTCGAACGCGATGGTCGGTTATATCGCCATCGCCGAGTTCGTGCCGATGTTTTGTCTGGCCTTTGTAGGCGGTGCTCTCGCCGATTACGTCGATAAGCGAAAGGTTCTTCGGTTCACCGAGATCGGTCAAACCCTGCTCACAGGCGTTCTTGTCCTAAATGCGCTGCTCTCAGAGCCATCGATCGCGGTGCTTTTCGTCGTCGTCGCTTTGCACGCCGGGCTTGCCGCACTTCAACGCCCAGCATTTGAATCCTTTATTCAAAAGGTGATCCCGCCGGAGATGATGTCGGCGGTAATGGCGATGAATTCCGTACGCTTTCATATCGGGATGATCGTCGGCCCCGCGATCGCAGGCATCATTGCGACGCAGTTCGCACCGGTCGATGCTTATCTGATCGACCTTGCGACCTTTGCGGCATCGCTCGTTGCGGTCTATATGCTCAAGTTCGTGCCGCCGCCGGACAATGCCGAACGCCCGAGTTTTGCGGCGGTTATGCGTGCGGTCAGATACGCGTTCTCCCGACAGGAATTGGTCGGAACGTACTTTATCGATATCGCGGCGATGTTTTTTGCCTTTCCGCAGGCACTATATCCCGCGTTGGCGACGCATTACGGCGACGAATATGTCGGATTTTTCCCCGCGTCTCTTGCCATTGGTGCGCTTATCGCGAGTCTGACGTCCGGTTGGACGAGCAAGATCGAACGGCATGGGCTTTTCGTTGTGGTGGCGGCAATACTCTGGGGCGTCGGAATCTTGCTGTTCGGGCTTTCTACGACCCTCGTGCCGGCTCTTATTTTCCTTGGGGCGGCGGGATTCGCCGATATGATCTCCGGCATCTTTCGAGGTTCGATCTGGAATCAGACGATTCCGAATCACCTACGCGGACGCCTTGCGGGCATCGAAATGATAAGCTACCTTACAGGCCCGATGCTGGGAAGCGCGAAGATGGGCATTCTCGCCGAACACACGAGCGTGCGGTTCGCACTTATTTCCGGTGGTGCCGTGTGTGTCGCGGCCGTGGGGCTTTCGGCTCTCTTACTGCCGAAGTTCCTACACTATCGCGGTTCGGAGGGCATTCGCCAACGAGAATATGAAGAGGCCGTCCGGAGCGGAACGTTCAAAGGCCAGCGTACAGAATATGATGAAATGATGCGGCTTTCAGAAGCCGAGTTTTAGGTTGCTCCAATGCCGATAATCAGAAAAGCAGAGATCGAAAATCTCGAACTAATGAATGGAGACGAGCTCGAAGTATTTCTTCAACTCGTTCCCGCCGACCAAGAGACGGTGAGCCGTATGCTCGACTTCATCGAAGACGAGCTTTACGAGAGCGAGTGCGACCATCATCTGAAGCACGCGATGATCTTTATGATGCGCGAGCGTCTCGATTTTCCGAAACTGACCGCGTGGCTTAACAACAACGGCGGCTATTGCGATTGCAAGGTGATGAAGGAGATCGCACCGCACTGGCGCGCAAGATTCGGTGATGATTGAGCAGGTTTAGACCCCGATAACGGGACGCAGATACTCACCTGTGAAGGAACCCTCGGTCTTTGCGACCTCTTCCGGAGTACCTATCGCTACGATCTCGCCGCCGCCGATGCCGCCTTCCGGCCCAAGGTCGATCACGTGATCGGCCGTCTTAATTACGTCAAGATTGTGTTCGATCACGAGCACGCTTCCGCCGTTCTCGATCAGGGCATTGAATGCTCGAAGCAGTTTGTTTATATCGTCAAAATGAAGTCCCGTGGTCGGTTCGTCGAAGATGAAAAGCGTGCTGCCGACGGTCCGCTGTGCGAGATGCGAAGCGAGTTTTACACGCTGGGCTTCGCCGCCGGAGAGCGTCGTTGCCGATTGGCCGAGGCGTAGATAGGCAAGGCCGACAGCATCCAGAACTTTCAAACGGTTGACGATCTTCGGCGTATCCTTGAAGAACGATATGCCTTCGCGGATCGTCATCTGAAGCACTTCGTGAATATTCTTTCCCTTGTATTTTACGTCGAGGATCTCTTGCTTGAAACGTGTTCCGCGGCAGTCTTCGCACGTGAGTTCCACATCGGCCAGGAATTGCATCTCGATCGTGACGGTTCCGCTGCCCTGGCAGGTCTCGCAGCGTCCGCCGGGCACGTTGAAAGAAAAATGCGATGCATTGAAGCCTTTTGACTTTGACGTGCTCGCGGCGGCAAACACATCGCGGATAGCGTCATACGCTTTGATGTAAGTGACAGGATTAGAACGCGGCGTGCGGCCGATAGGCGATTGATCGACAAGGATCACGTCGTCGATATTGTCGATGCCGCGAAGATCCTTGAACGCACCCACCTGCGAGTTCCATTCGCCTCGCTTTTTCTTGAGGCCCGCAAAAAGCACGTCGTGTACGAGCGTCGATTTTCCCGAACCGGACACACCGGTGACCGCGACCAGCATGTTGAGCGGGATCTTGACGTCGATATTCTTCAGATTGTGTTCTCGGGCACCGATGATCTCGATCTTGCGCTTCGACAGTTTTCGGCGTGATTGCGGGATCTTGATCTCAGCATCTCCCCGGAGATATTTTGCGGTGAGCGACCGTTCGTTCCGCAGCAGGCCTTCAAGATCGCCCTGATAAACAAGTTCGCCTCCATTTTCCCCGGCATGGACACCTACGTCGATCACGTTATCCGCGGCACGCATCGTTTCGTCATCGTGCTCGACGACGACGACCGTATTTCCTATATCTCTCAGATCTTCGAGGATCTTGATGAGCCGCGAATTATCACGCGGATGTAGTCCGATCGAAGGTTCGTCGAGAACGTATAGCGTTCCGACAAGCAGGGAACCGAGGTTCGTAGCAAGCTGAATTCGCTGTGCCTCGCCGCCGGAAAGCGTTGCGGCAAGCCGGCCGAGCGTCAGGTATTCGAGGCCGACATTCACGAGAAAGGCGAGACGCCGGCGAATCTCGAGCAGAAGTTTGTCCGCGATCTTCATCCGCTCTTCGCTGAGCGTGAGATTCTCGAAAAATTCATGAGCATCCGCGACGGAAAGATCAACGATGTCCGGCAATGAACGCCCGCCGATCTTCACGTCTCGGGCCTCTTGGCGCAAGCGTTGACCGCCGCAGTCCGGACAGCGTGTGTAGCCGCGATATTTCGCAAGGAATACACGCACATGCAGCTTATACTTTTTTGTTTCGAGCCATTCAAAAAAGCCCTTGATACCGCGCCAACCTTCGTCGCCGTAGATGATGCAGTTCTGCTGATAGTCTTGCAGGTCGGCAAATGCCTTGTTCACATCGATGCTCGCGTTCGCAGCGTATTTCAATAGCTCTTTCTGTGCCCAAGCATTGGTCGGCCTCGTGAAAGGGTCGATCGCCCCTTCTTTCAAGGAAAGGTTCTGATTCGGGATGACAAGGTCATAATCGACGCCGATCGTGTTCCCGAATCCCTGACAGGTCGGGCAGGCGCCGTAGGGCGAATTGAAGCCGAAGAGTGCAGGTTCCGGCTCGTCGTAACGCGTGCCGTCGTACTTGCAGATGAAACTGTCCGAGAATTTCAGCCGTTCGCCGTCCGTCGTTTCGATGACGGCGGCGTGTGCTTCGTGAAAACACGTTTCGAGCGAATCGATCAGGCGTGAACGCACTTCCTCCGACGCCTTCAGGCGGTCAATGAGAACAAAAACGCCTTGAAGATCCTCGAAAGGATAATCCTCGGGTTGTTTCAATTCGATGACCTCGCCGCCGCGATAAAGTCGCGAAAAACCCTGCTGAAGAAGGGAGATGAGACGCGCCTGCAAGCTGAGTTCGTCCTTCTTTGCGGCTTTCGACCGCGAACGGGTCGGTTTTTTTGCACCGACCGCGATTTCGCCTTCCGTAAGAGGAAAAAGCACGTAGAATCTTGTTCCTTCCGTGAGCGTTTCCAGAACCTCATCGGCGGCATCCTGCGGCGAATCTTTCTTCACTTCGCGTCCGCATGCGTGGCAGAACGTCTGGCCCGCACGTGCAAAAAGCAGTCGCAGATAGTCGTATATCTCGGTCTGTGTGGCGACGGTCGAGCGCGGATTCTTTGTCGAATTCTTTTGTCTGATCGCGATCGCGGGAGCAATGCCCGTGATCTCATCGACATCCGGCTTGTCCATCCTCTCGAGGAATTGGCGCGCGTACGCGGAGAGCGATTCAACGTATCGACGTTGGCCTTCTGCATAAAGCGTGTCGAAGGCGAGCGAGGACTTGCCCGACCCGGAGACGCCGGTGATCACCGTAAGTTTATTTATCGGCAGGCTGACGGAGATGTTCTTTAGGTTATGGACACGAGCCCCGCGTACTTCTATCTGCTCTTCTTTCTTCTGTGCGGGTTGCATAGTGGTAAATCCGTGCCTGAGGGCAATAGATGATTTTACCAAATACCGGGAGGGGAACAAAAAAGGCGGGCTACTTTCGTCTGGAAAAACGCCTATGGGGCGTCATCTTTTGGGCCATTTTCAGACGCGTAAAGGCAAAAACCGGTGAGTAATTCTGCACACGCCTCTCAGGGGAATCGGTTTCGACCGCCCAAGAGTTCGAATCCGGCGAGAGCGAGAATTTCAGCTTGCCGGAGCCTTTTCCTAACTTTTCAAACGGATAATAGCCTGTGCTCCAGCTTTGTGATTCAAGAGCGGTCATCGTGATATCGCCGAGAAACGTCGACCGCGGGAACGTTGCGATACCGTCGGCCTTTGAGAGGTCTCGGAGCTGCCAGGTGCCTTCGCCAATGGCCGTGTAAGTCTCATCTACGGAGGCGAAGTCGATCGAGATGATAGGGATCGGATCCGCGAGAAATTTTAGGTCCGACGAGGCCGGGAAAGAGATCGTGTCGGAATAATTGAGCGTTAGATCCCGCAGGAAAGATGTCTTTATGCCAAGGCCCACAGCCTCCGCAGATGCTCCGCCGCGGTATATTATCGGAGCGGCCATCAACTCGAATCTCTCAGGGATCAGGACACCGCCTTTTGCAAGGAAACGCTTGCGAATATCTACAAACGAGGCGACCGTCTCCTTACCGAACGCATTTGAATCAAAGATCTCGCTCGCGATCACGTCAAAGCGTCCGCTCAGGCGAACATCATTGCTCCGGCCGTGGATGATCTCGATCCTATCCGCCACGCCGTTCTCTTGAGCAACGCGTCCGATGATGGGTATCAAACTCTCTTCCGTTTCGATCGCGACCACGCGAGCGGCACCAAGCTTTGCCGCGAGTATCGCCCAAACGCCCGTGCCTGCACCGATATCAAGGAACGACATTCCGGGCTTGAGCACCTTACTGATCGCCTTTTTGAGCAGCTTATTCCTCACCTTATCGGTGAGCATCGTGTTGTGATAACGCAGCACTGAGGGGAGATGCGCGGCGATTCGTTCGTCACGTTCTTTTTTTGTCGGCTTTTTCTTTATGTCGTTCGGTTTTCCTACCATCGAGAATCGAGCGGACTGAAATTCTCACGCCAACTATCATCGTGATCACCAAGCAGAACGGCGATCGCCCCATCATAGCCGACCGCGGCGTCGAGATCACGCCGAAGGCGATACGAATATCCGCTCGGAGAGTGCACCGTGAGCACGACCTTGTCTTCCGCTACGCGGGCTATCGCCGCGTGGCGCCAATCAAGGCGTGAACGAACGACTATCCGCGAGCCGACGGGAAGCAGGCCAAGAGTTGTGTTCACGGCCGAGTTCACAAATTTTCGCCGAAGACCGTGTCGTCGTGCGGTGTACTGCGAACGGCCGTGTACATACGAAAGCCGATGAAGAGCAGCCCGAGCGAGATCACGATCCAGATGATGACCCAGAAGAATGCCGGAATTCCTGTCGCGTTCGCCATATTCGACGCATCATTCTGCATATCGGCCCCGACCATTGGGGCGTTGATAAAGAAGACGGTCTTGAGGTCTGAGATAGCGTTCAAAAGGCATTGGACGGCCAAGAAACCGGTCACCCAACGCGCCGTACGTTCGTTAGCAAACTTCGCGAGAGCGAATAATGCGGCGGTCAAAGCGAGAGCTACGACCAAGGTGAACGCAACGCTGCCGAAACCGACCTGCAAAGACAGGAAATTAAAGATCGGACTTAGGAGGCCAAAGACGAGCGATATTACGAGAATAAATACGCCGGAGCCGAAGAGTATCTTGTTCGGCGAAATATTTTTGCGGATCAAATAGAGGAGAAAGACGCCGAAGACCATCGTGCCGACATAACCCGCACTTGAGGTGAAGATCTGCCCGAGCAGGGAACTCGATGACGAATACACCAGCCCGCTGCCGTCCGCCGCGATCGTCAAACTTTGCACCGAACCGCCAGTCAAAAACGCGACAAGCGCGTGGCCGCTCTCGTGGATCAGCGTAACGAACAATCTGAACGGATACACAAGATATTCCGCGTACGGAATGAACCAGAGCACGATCGAGATCACAGTTGCGGCGAGCAGCAACTGTGCATGCGGGCGGGCATCTTCGGCAAGTGTGTACTTCATATCGTCTCGGTCGGCCTCCTACACTAATATTACGCTCAATTCTACCGCAAAGTTCGGCAAGGGTCAGCCTGCCCGATAGTCGCTTTTTCCGCCTGTCTTCTCGATGAGATGGATATCGGTGATCGCGATGTCGCGTTGGACGGCCTTGAGCATATCGTATATCGTCAGGGCCGCGACGCTTACGGCCGTCAACGCCTCCATTTCGACACCGGTCTGGCTCGACGTAACGGCCTCGGCTGTGAGTTCGATTCCATCTTCAACTATCTCGGCTCTGACATCTGCTTTCGAGAGAGCGATCTGGTGACAAAGCGGAATGAGCTCCGAAGTGCGTTTTGCGGCCATGATGCCCGCGATGCGTGCGATCTCCAGCGGATCGCCTTTCGGCGTTTGCTTCCGACGGATCGCGTCGAGCGTTGCGGCATTCACGGTGATCTTCGCTGTAGCGACCGCTCGTCGAACCGTCACATCTTTCTGTCCGACATCGACCATCGAAATCCTACCTTCGTCGTCGTAATGAGATAGCTTTGTCATAGGTTTACACAGGTCATAAATAGAGGATTTGCACAAGACTGCCGGCTTCGGCACTAGTGCCAATTTCAAGGTCGATAAGGGCTTCGGCACGAGCGAAACTCACAAGATCGGATGATCCCTTGCCGCGAAGCGGAATTGCTGCAAGCTTGCCGAGATCGTCATTTGCGAGATGAGCCGCCGCAAGCGTCCGCCGGTCTTTTGCACCCTTCACTGCATCGCTTAGCACGGCTGTTCCCCGTCGCATCCCGGTCGATCTGACGCCCTGCATTCCCAAGATCGCCGTCCTCACAAAGAGATAGAATGTGACGGCCGCGGAGACCGGATTGCCGGGGAGCGAGAAGACGAGCGTCTTTCCAAGTCTTGCCGCGATGACAGGCTTTCCGGGCTTTAGTGCGACCTTCTCGAAAAATATCTCTGCTCCGAGTTCGGTCAATGCAGCCTTCGTTAGGTCATATTTTCCGACCGAAACTCCGCCCGTTGTGATCAAAATATCGCGGCCGCGAATCGCCGACTTTATCTGTTTCTTGAGGGAAGCGAGGTCGTCCTTCGCGTTCGGGAAGATCTCTGCCGTTGCTCCGAATGATGCAGACAGTGCAGCGAGCGTGATCGAATTCGAGTTTCGTATTTGATCGGCGCCAGGCCTTTTGCCGATCTCGACGATCTCCGTTCCCGTGCCGAATATCGCGACACGCGGCCTTTTCGCGACTAAGACCTTCGCATAACCGAACGCCGCAAGGGCCGCGATATTCTGCGGCGTAACTCTATCACCCACGAAAAAAAGGCGCTTGCCGCGTCGGATCTCTGATCCCTTTTTGACGATCGACATCCCTTTAGTTGCGGCTTCGAGGATCTCGACGAACTCGGTTCCGCCCTCGAAAAAACTGCGTGTCAATTCGACGCGTTGGACGGTGTCGGCGCCTGTGGGAACCGGAGCTCCGGTCATAATGCGGATCGCTTCACCGCGTCTGAGCTTCTTGTGCCAACCTCTTCCGGCGGCAGACTCACCGACGATCTTCAGTGTTGCCGGTGCGTTCGCAATATCGCTCGCATATACCGCAAATCCGTCCATCATCGAGCGGTCGAACGGAGGTTGGTCGTCGTCGGCGAGGATATCTTCAGCGAGCACGCGGCCGACCGCATCGCCAAGTCCGATACGTTCGTTTCCAAGCCGCGGGATCTTGCGAGCAACGATCTTTAGTGCATTTATGAGCGGGATCATTCAAGTCGTCACGGCTATAATCGCCGGCAAAAAAGTGATAATCTTAAGCTTTGCTCCAGTTGCGGAGAATCTTATCACAAACACTTATTTAGCGAGGAAGGCCATAAATCCGTGATCGATCTTGAACTTACCGAAGAACACAAAGCACTGCAAAATACTGTCCGCGAATTCTGTGCGGGCGAAGTCGAGCCCTTTATCAAAGAGTGGGACGAAAAGGCCCATTACGAGCCGAAGGTCTTTCAAACAATGAAAGAACTCGGCCTTATGGGCGTCTGCATACCCGAAGAATACGGCGGTGCGGGCTTTGACTATGTTTCGCTCGGCCTCGTCTGCGAGGAACTGGAAGCTTGCGACACATTCCTTCGCGTCGCGATGAGCGTACACGTCGGCCTGAACAGCCTTAGCCTCTACTCGTGGGGCACCGAAGAGCAAAAACAGAAATACCTTGTCCCGCAGGCTAACGGCGAGAAGCTTGCGACCTTCGGCCTTACGGAACCGAACGCCGGAAGCGACGTTATCGGAATGCGTTCGACCGCTCGCCGCGACGGCGACGATTGGATCTTGAACGGCGAAAAAATGTGGATCTCGCTCGCTGATCTCGCGGACAACTTCCTCTTCTTCTGCTGGACAGATCCCGAAAAACAAAAGGTGCGTGACCACAGCGGGCTTTCGTGCTTTATCGTCGAACGCACGATGCCGGGATTTTCAAGCGGCACGATCCACGGCAAACTCGGCATTCGTGCCGGCAACACCGGCTTTTTCTCGCTGCAGGATGTTCGCGTGCCGCAGGTGAATATGCTTGGCAAAGAAGGCGAAGGTTTCAAGATCGCGATGTTCGCTCTTGAGAATGGCCGCTATACGGTCGCAAGCGGTGCAACGGGCGTCATACGTGCGTCACGCGATGCTTCGATAGCCTACGCGAACACTCGCGAGGTGCAGGGCCAGGCGATCGCGAATTTCCAGCTCGTCAAGCAGAAGATCGCCAATATGGAGGCGGACTACGAGATGTCGCACCTTTTGTGGCTTAAGTGCGGTTATCTGAAGAATGCCGGGCTTCCGTCGGGCAAGGCCGCATCGATGGCGAAATGGCAGGCCACCACACGCAGCGAAACGGCGGCCTCGATGGCGATCGAAGTTCACGGCGCGAACGGCTATACGAACGATTATCCTGTCGAGCGTTACTTAAGGAACTGCAAGGCGGCCGTGATATACGAGGGAACTCGCGACATCCACACCTTGATGCAGGCGGATTGGGCTCTCGGCCTCAAGAAAGAGAAGCAGGCACGCGTTACTTTGCCGCCATATAAGGCCGCCGCTTCTGCCTAACGACGCGATGAACGCTATCGTCGTAATGACAACGATCGAGAGCTCGGAGGCTGGTGAAAAAATTGCCTCCGCACTCGTCGAAGAAAAGCTCGCGGCATGCGTGCAGATCCTTCCCCCGATGACCTCAATTTATCGTTGGAAAGGCGACGTTCAAAAGGAAACCGAACATCTCCTTCTGATCAAAACGACGGCCGATAGATGGGAAGCTCTATCGGCCTTTATCGAAACGAACCATCCATACGAAGTGCCCGAGCTCATTGCGCTTGATGCCGTAAATATCGCACCAAAGTATCGAGAATGGCTCGCCGCACAGATTGAACCATAGGCTATTTCTTGCCGTTGCCGTTGTTGGACGCCATACAGGTTTCGATAATGAAATCGACGGTGTCTTTTGGCGAATCGGTGAGATACATCAATCCAAGGTCGTCGGGGTTGATCATCTTTTCGTTCAGCATCGTGGATGTAAGCCATTGCAGAAGCCCACGCCAATACTGCGAGCCGAAAAGTACGACAGGGAAGTTGCGGATCTTTCGCGTCTGAATTAGAGTTAGCGGCTCAAAGAGCTCGTCCATCGTGCCAAAGCCGCCCGGGAAGATCACGTAGGCGTTGCTGTATTTGATGAACATCGTCTTGCGGACGAAGAAGTATTTGAAGCTCAGGGAACTCGTCTGGTACGGATTCGGATCCTGCTCCATCGGGAGCTCGATATTGCAGCCGATCGACGTGCCGCCTGCATCCATTGCACCGCGGTTGCCCGCTTCCATGATTCCCGGACCGCCGCCCGTGATGACGTCAAAACCAGATTCTCCAAGAAGACGGCCCGTTTCGCGGGCCATCTTGTAGTAGTGGTCCGTCGGCTTTGTCCGAGCCGATCCAAATATCGACACGCCTCTCGTAACTGTCGCGAGATCGTCGAAACCGGCAACAAATTCGCTGGCGATCCTAAGGACGCGCCACGAATCTGACGTCTTATAATCGTCATCCGGTTCCGGCGAACGCAGAAGCACTTCGTCATCTGTTAGCCGCCAATAACCCTGCTCTTCGTCCTGCCGCAGAGCCTCGGCAACGGTCTCGGGTTCAGGATTTATCTTTCGCGAGGCCCTCGGCTTCCGGCCTTTGTTTGCTTTTGTATCTGCCATCTATAAAGTTACACACCCATAATGTTATATCCGCAATCAACGTAGATCGTCTCGCCCGTGATGCCGCTTGAAAGCCCGCTTACGAGGAACATCGCGGTCGAACCGACCTCGGCCGCCGTGACATTTCGCTTGAGCGGCGAACGCTCGCCCACGTAGCCGAGAAGCGAGCCCATTCCGCGAACGCCGCGTGCAGAGAGCGTGTTGATCGGACCTGCGGAAATGGCGTTAACGCGAATGTTGTTCTTACCGAGATCGGCCGCAAGGTAGCGCGTCGAGGATTCGAGTGCCGCCTTTGCGACGCCCATCACGTTGTAGTTCATCACGACCTTTTCGGCCCCGTAGTAGCTCATCGTTACGATGCTGCCGCCATCGGTCATCAATGGCGACGCGGCGAGGGCAAGCTGCGTAAGCGAGAAAGCACTGATCTCGAGCGCCGTGCGAAATGCGTCGCGGGTCGTCGTGACGAATTCGCCTTCAAGAGCTTCTTTCGGTGCAAAAGCGATCGAATGAATGAGAAAATCGAGCTTGCCGTATTTATTTTTTACCGCATCGAATGCCGCATCGACCTGAGCCTGATCGCTCACGTCGCATGGCACGACCAGCGAGTCATTGAGTGTGCCGGCGAGGTCATCGACCGATTCCTTTAGGCGTTCGGCCTGATACGTGAACGCCATCTTGGCGCCTTGCTCGGCACACGCGGCAGCGCACGCCCAAGCGATCGAACGCTTGTTCGCAACGCCAAATACCATCCCAACTTTATTTTCAAGCAGCATAAAATTCTCCGATCCTACTCGCTCACGTAGAGCTTCTGCAGCAACTCAAAATCGAGCATCCTGATGTCGACATCCACAGGCGTTTCGTTAAAACGCTGGGCTTTCAGCACGTTCCTGAGCGTCATCTGTTCGCTCTCGGTCAACTGCGTGACGAGTACGATCATCAACCGCAGCCGCAGCCGGCTCTTGAGCATGTGAAGCCCGTGCTTGGCCGTCGTGATCTTCTTCATTATCGCCGCGGTCCGCTCCGGCCGGAGGTCAGGCCGTACGAGAAACGCGACCTCGATGCACGTAACGAGATCTTGATCGACCAGAATTCCGTCAAAGCTCGCACCGCCGATGCTCACGTGCCGCATGAGCGGAAGCTTTTCTTCCTGCTGAACCTGCCTCAGGGCAAGATCTTCGGCGACGATGAAGGCCGAAAGAAGGTCGGTGAGCTGATCGTCATCGACCTCAAGGAGGCGAGCCAACTCGCGAACCTCAACGTTCACGCTTTGCCGCTGGATCTCGGTCGCCGCAGTGTCCCAATGGACGAACCGACGATCATCGACGGCGGCGAATCGCCGCTGCGATGCGATATGCAGCAAGGCGATGAGGCCGAATACTCCTAGCGAGGCCGCAAATAGAAGAGCGATAAGCCAACTTCCTGCATTAATGCTTAGAACGATGCCGACGGCCAATGTCACGGCGAGGATCGCACCGACGACGACAAAGGGCCAGTTCGTCCGCGGCCTTTCAAGCCTCGAAAATGGATTTTCGGCCCTTTTTGCCATCATCTAATCGTTCCGGCCGCTAAGCAGAGACCGCTTTCTCGAACGGAATGTCGTCGAACTCGGTGATCGTCTTGAAAGTCTTGAAACGCTCGTTGATCTCGGGATATGTGAGTGCGTCAACGCGTTCCGTGCCGAATTTCTCGACGTTGAACGACGCCATCACCGAACCGTAAACCATCGCCCGACGCAACACCGCGTCGTTGATCTCGTTCTGTGCAGAGATGTAGCCCATGAACCCGCCTGCGAATGTGTCGCCCGCACCTGTCGGGTCAAAGACGCTCTCAAGCGGATACGCCGGGACGACGAAGTAGCCGTCGTTCGTGAACAAAGTGGCGCCGTACTCACCGCGTTTGATAACGACCGCCTTGAGGCCAAAGTCCAAGATCTTTCGGGCGGCGGTGTAAATGCTTGGTTCTTCCGTGAGTTGTCTCGCCTCAGCGTCGTTGATGATGATGCAATCGACGACCTTGATCGTCTCGATCACAGCGTCCTTCATCGACGAGATCCAGAAATTCATCGTGTCCATCGCGACGAACTTCGCATTTTCGCACTGCTCGCGAACCTGTTTCTGCAGCATCGGGAGGATGTTGGCGAGAAACAGGAAGTCCGCATTTTTCGAGTTCTCGCTTAGCTTCGGGTCGAAGGTCTCGAATACGTTCAGCTGAGTGTCGAGCGTGTGCGCGACGTTCATATCGTATTCGTACTTTCCACGCCAGAAGAACGTCTTGCCGTCCGGAACGACCTCGATATCATCGGTGTTGATATGATGACGCTGAAAAACCGCCCATTCGTCATCCCCAAAATCACCGCCGACCACGCCGACCGCGTTCACATCCGTAAAAAAGCTCGCTGAAAGGCCAAAATGCGTTCCCGCACCGCCAAGTATCTTATCTCTTGACCCAAAAGGCGTCTCAAGGCCGTCAAAGGCCACCGAACCAACAACTGTTAAAGACATAAAATTAGTGGTCAGCGGTCGGTTGTCAGCTGTCAGAAAGAGAAAAGTTTCCTGAGCGTTGACCGCCGACCGTTGAGCACTGCTATTTTACACGCCACGGCGGGTTTTTACGATTGTCGCCAGCGTGAAAAAGACATATCTTGTTCCTGTTAGGGTCTTTTAGATAAGCTTGGCGCCACAGCCAAGGCCTGTCTGTTGGATCTTCGTCAAATTCGAGACCGAGAGCCTTTAGACGGGTGACTTCACCGTCGAGATCGTCGCATTCGAAGTAAAGAACTATATTGTTTATCGGGGTGTGCGCGTCAAACTCATTAACCGAAAGCGTCGCTTCGCCGTCGGGACATTCGAGCCGCGCGTATCGTGGCAAAGAATCTACGATCAGCTTAAGGCCGAGTTTATTAAAGAATTCGACCGTTTCGACCGGCTTGTCAGAATAGATCGTTACCTGATTTAGGTTCATTTCTGCGACGCTTCGCTGTCCTCGATCTCTTTGAGGCCTTTTTGGGCGTCCTCGACGAATTTACTCTGCGGATATTTATCGACGATCATCGAGAGAAAGGCCTTTGCGTCGATGACGAGACGTTCGTGAGCAAAGCGTTCGAGATCGCGTTTATTCTTCGGGTCGATCTTCTGCTTGCCTTTGTTTTCGGAGAGATAGAAGCTGCTCATCCCCGCGATGTAGAGGAATTCGTCCATCTTCGAGAATTCGGGATAAGCCGCAAAGGTCTCGTCAAAACGCAGCAAAACCTGCTTATACGCCTGCTTGAGCGGCGTGAAAGCCTGCTTTGCGACATCCAAATTGTGCTTCGCATCGGCCTCCATCACCGGATCGCGTTGGATCGCCGGCGTCGGATTCCGCTGCGCCATCGCAGGCAAATAGACGCCAAGAATGAACCCAAGAGCAAGGATGGCAGGAACTGTTCTTATTCTCATCGTTAAAGAGATGTTATTTGGAACCGAAACGTTTACAACGCTGTTTTTCGCGGCTAATTAGAAATTACTAATTATCTAATTACTAATTAGGTTCGACAATGTCTTAGCCCTTATATTTCCCGATGATCGCGTCGAGTTTCTTTGCGGTGGCCTCGGGCCAATTCGCCGGGGCGGTGAATATCGCGTTCTTGATGGCGTCGGCGTATTGATTGGGCGTCGTCTTGGCGGCGACCTTTTGCACAGCGTCTTTTAGGACGACTTGGGCATTGCGGACGTTCTTATTCAGATACTCGACGACCATATTGACGGTCACGTCGTCGTGGCCTTCGTGCCAGCAGTCGTAATCGGTGACGAGTGCAAGCGTCGCGTATGCGATCTCGGCCTCGCGAGCGAGTTTCGCCTCTTGGAGGTTCGTCATTCCAATGATGTCCATTCCCCATTGGCGATAGACGTTCGATTCCGCCTTTGTCGAGAACGCCGGCCCTTCCATACAGACGTATGTGCCGCCGCGATGGGTCTTAACGCCTGCATTGCGGCAGCTTTCTTCGAGAATGTCGCCAAGTTCGCTGCAGACCGGATGAAGCGAAAGTAACGTGGCCGACGATGCCTTCGCCGAAGAATGTCGATTCGTGAGCGCGTGCACGCGTCCGGTCGAAGAACTGATCCGGAATCACGAAATCCGTCGGTGCATACCGCTCCTGCAAACTTCCGACCGCCGACACCGACAAGATGTATTCGACACCCAAGAGCTTCATCGCGTAGATGTTCGCGCGAAAGGGAAGTTCCGTCGGCGTGAGCCGATGCCCGCGTCCGTGCCGAGGCAGGAACGCGACCGTCACGCCCTCAAGCTCGCCGATGATGAACGCATCCGACGGCTTGCCGAACGGCGTATCAACCTCTTGCTCTCTTACATTCTCAAGCTCGGGCATCTGATAAAGCCCCGAGCCGCCAATAATTCCGATCTTAGACGTTTGACTCATTTAGTTTCAGTAAGAAAATTATATTTTGTCTCGAAAATGAAGACCCCGTCTTCTTGAGGTCTAGGCCATACCCTCGGCAAGCATCTGATCTGTAAACTGGCTTCCAACGAATCCGGCACCGCCGGCAATGAGGATCTTCATAATTGGTCCAAATGGTGTAATATCGATTTTGGATTCTATCATCATTTTCTTTCCGGAGGATAAATATAGTGAAACGAATTGAACGGCTTGGGGACTTGACATCACTTTTGTGGATAGCTCTTTTCCTATTTTTCATGTGTGTAGGGACGGAACAAGTTAGCGCAGCTCAACTCTTAGTGCCTAGCAGCCAATACCCAACAATTCAATCCGCCGTTAATGCGGCTGCCTACGGCGATACGATTATCATCAATGCTGGGCAGACCTACCTTGAATCGGTGGTTCTTAAATATAAAGGTGGCAGTGGTTGGATTACGATTCAATCGAATGCCCTTGCAAGCCTGCCGCCTCAAGGGGCTCGCGTTGCGCCTTCTGACGCAACATTTATGCCGAAAATTGTGCCTCCCTCAGCGGGAATTCCTGCAATTTCAACTGAGATCACAGCCGCCGGTCCAGCACATGGATATAGGTTAATTGGACTTGAAATTGCTAAGGCCGATTCGGCTAGCCTTACCTATGACCTTATTCGCTTAGGAAGCGGCGATTCCGATCAGAATACCCTTGCCAAAGTCGCTTACGATTTAGTGGTTAACAGATGTTATGTCCACGGTAACCCTACCGCTGAACTGCGTCGTGGAATTGCCCTTAATAGCGCTAGCACGACGATTTCAGACTCCTACGTGTCTGATATTCATCAGGTCGGCTCAGATACGCAGGCTATTGGCGGCTGGAATGGACCTGGACCATATTCGATTACAAATAATTACCTCGAAGCGGCCGGTGAAAATGTACTGTTTGGCGGGTCGGATCCATCTATTTCCAACCTAACACCTGCTGATATTGTTTTTCGGCACAACTATGTTTCTAAACCATTGTCTTGGTTCGGAATGACACCGAGCTGGAGTATAAAGAACCTTTTTGAACTTAAGAATGCAAAGCGTGTCAGCGTGACTGAGAATATCTTTGAGAATAACTGGGCGCAATCTCAAAACGGCTGGAGCGTGTTGTTCACCGTTAGAAATCAGGATGGAACGGCACCTTGGAGTACGGTTGAGGATGTCCTTTTTGGATCTAATGTCGTTCGGAATGTTCCGTATGGAATTAACCTACTGGGCCAAGACGACACCTTTATTAGCGAAAATGAGAAGAATATAAATATCAGCCGCAACCTATTTCAGAATTCGAGCAGTGTTCAGCCGGGGGGTGGAAAGTGTTTCCAAATCACTAATGTTCCATCCGGAAGTCTTGGAGTCCAAGGCCTTTTAATCAACCACAATACATGCGTTGGCCTGGGGAATTACCCGTATATCATTTCAGGCGACAACTCGACGCACGTAACCGGACTGAATATTGAGAATAATATTGGGGTCGGAATTACGCCTGGTACAGATGCTTCGATCACGGGCAACGATTTGGCTGGCACCGCTGCCCTGAACTCTATGTCTGGCAGCACTTGGGTTGCGGCGAGTAACGTTCTTATGTTGCCTAGTGGTAGCTCGAACTATCCCGCTGGCAATCACTATGTTAGCGATACCGCAAGTGTTGGCTTCGTTGACTTCGCTAATGGGAATTATGCTTTGTCCTCATCCTCAGCGTACAAGAACCTTGGTACAGACGGTTTCGATCCGGGCGCCGATGTAAAACATCTAGACCAGGTTAATTCGTGTATTGAAAGTGGGAATTGGTCGGCTTGCACTTCGCCCCTATTTGACTTCGATGGTGACGGTCGAACTGACATATCTCTGTATAGGCCTTCGGACTCGGTTTGGTATCTGAACCAGAGTAGAGATGGATTTGCTGCTATAGCTTTTGGCGCGGCATCAGATGTTATTGCCCCGGGAGATTTTGACGGCGATGGTAGAGCCGATGAGGCTGTTTTTCGGCCGGCTACTGGGACTTGGTACGTCTTGCGAAGTTCTGACGGTTCAGTATCGATTCTTCAATGGGGCGCGTCTGGGGATATTCCTGTACAAGCCGACTACGACGGCGACGGCAGGACTGATTTTGCGGTTTGGAGGCCTTCTAACGGGGTCTGGTACATAGTAAATAGTTCTGACAGCAGTTCGACGACATACCAGTTTGGACTAACGAATGATCAGCCTTCCGTCGGAGACTATGACGGTGACGGAAAATCCGATTACGCCGTCTTCAGACGATCTAATGCGACTTGGTATGTTCAGCGGTCTGCGGGGGGATTCTACGCTGTGGCTTTTGGCCTCGCAACTGACAAAATAGCTCCCGCCGATTTTGACGGAGATGGGAGGACGGATATAAGCGTCTTTAGGCCGTCAAATGGCACTTGGTATCGAATCGATTCGAGTACGGACGCCTACTCTACATTTCAGTTTGGATTAAACGGAGACACTCCCTCTCCGGGTGATTACGACGGAGATGGTATGGCTGACCTTGCAGTTTTTCGACCATCTAACGGTGGCTGGTATCTACAAGCGTCCACTGAGGGCTTCTCCGCGCAGGCGTTTGGTCTTTCGGGTGATATTCCTGCGCCATCAACCTATGTCCGATAGGCATAGGTAGGCTCATGAAATGCTTGTTGCCCTAATACCAAATGAATCCAGTTGCTAGCATCAGAAAGTTAGTGGTCGAGCAATATCTTGGCTGTATTGCGCCGTCGCCTACAAGTAACGCTGATTGGCCGATTGCTACCTCCAAGAGCCTTACCATTCGATGGCCAAGCAAATACGAGTGGGATGAGGCGAGCGATTGGGTCGAGCTTCTCAGGTTGGGCTTTCGGCGACATTTGCGGGTTGAGACCGTTGACGACATTCCGCAGCCTTACAAAGGCACGGTCGTTTTTGAAGCCGTCTGCGATAATTTGGTACGCCGAATAGCCATCGGTTATTCCGACTATTTGGCGATAGACGAGGACTGTGCGGACAAATGCGAGCTTTATTTCAAGATGCAGTTCGACAAGCGTGGTTACAGCCGCAGCAACGTTATTCCCGGCGGCTATGTTCCTGATGGGAAGAGGCTGTATTTCCATCTAACGAGCCTGAGAAAACTGCGCGATAAGCGTGAATATCGATTTGACGTAAACGCTCGATTCAGTCTAAATTACGCACCGGAGATTCGCAAAAAAGCAATCCACCTACTCTACGAACAGCAAAGATTTGGCTTCGAAGGCGGCGTAAAGACGCTTCCTTATATCGATTTCCTGCGGGAAGCAGCGCAGTCCCGAATCTGCATCGATCTGCCCGGCCTCGGCCCGTTGTGCTTTCGACTGATGAACTATCTTGCGATCGGAACCTTCGTGATCGCGTATCCGCACGAGAGTCTGCTGCACGTTCCGCTCATCGACCGCGAGCATATCGTTTACTGTAAAGAAGATTTTTCCGACCTTGTTGATCTTTGCGAATACTATCTCGCAAACGATGCCGAGCGTGAAAGGATCGCCTCAAACGCCCGCACATTCTTCGACCTGAATCTACACAAAGACAACCTCGTCCGATACTACCTGCACAAGATCTTCATCGCGTAGCGATGTCTAGTTGCACCCACGGCTACATTCAGATTGGCGCTCACGCGGCAAAACTGACGCAAGCGGCTCAGCCTGCCACGATCTTTCCGTCCCTTTCGACCAGTCTTGCGATAGGCACCTCGACGTCGTGGTAGAACAGCAGGTACCAGCCCTCGCGGACGGCCTGCGGGATGATGCGTTTCTTGAAGGCGAGTGTCTCGGTCGGATAAAGGTCGTAGCCCGCGATGTAGGGCAGCGGGACGTGTGCCTTCATCGGAATGAGGTCGGCGGAGCCATAGAGCGTCTTGCCGCCGGACGTGAGCATCCACGTCTGCATTGTCTCGGAATGGCCGCGTTCGGTCATAAGTTTGATGCCCTCGATCTCGTAATTATCCGGCATCGGCTCGAGCTGGCCGGTGTCGAGCATCGGCTGCCAATTCTCCGGCAGATAACTCGCACGATCCCTCTCGTGCGGCGAATCTGCGTGTGCAAGCTCGCTCTTTGAGACGAGATAACGAGCATTCTTGAATTGCGGAACGCAGAATGCGGAGTGCGGAATCGTGCTTGCCGCCGACTCCGCATTCCGAATTCCGCATTCCGCATTCAATGTGTTTCCGCCGGCGTGGTCGAAATGCAGATGCGTGTTGATGACGATCGTGATGTCGTCGGGCGAATACCCCGTGATCGCACGCAGCGAATCAGCGAAAGGCCTTGCCCGCTCGATCCCGTACATCGCGGTCTGTTTCTCGGTCCATTTCTCGCCGATGCCGGTCTCGATGAGTATCTTTTCGCGAGCGGTTTCGACGAACACGCAATTCATGTTCATCGCTATCCGGTTCTTTTCGTCAGCCGGGCAAACTCGCTCCCAAATGACGCGAGGGACGACGCCGAACATCGCCCCTCCATCAAGTTTGAACAGTGTATCGGGAATGATCTCGATACGGTGGTCGCCGAAAAGCATAGTGCTATTTCTTCTTCGGTTCGGCAGCCTTTGGTGCGGCCTTTGGATCCACCTTCTTGACCGTCGGAGGCGGCGCGTCACCTTCTGTCGGTGCTCCTTGCGGGGCCTGCATCTGCTGCTGAAGCTGCTCTTGCTGCTTCTTCATCTGATCAAGCTGCTCGGGCGTTACCTCAGGAACATCGAAATCATCAGGGACCTGAACAAAGTTCTTTGCTACGAGCTTGTCGATCAGGTCTTTCTGTTTTTGTTCGCCGAGCTTGCCTTTGACGAACTCCTTGACGGGCATTTCGCGGGCCATCGGATCGTCCGGATCTTTCGTCATCGTCGAGATGAGAATGTGGCGGACATCGTAGGTCTCGGTCGTCGAAGGCTTGCCGTCACCGCTCTTTTGGGTCGGGTCAACGCCGAGCTTGCGTTCGAGCTTCACGATATGGAATCCATAGTCGGATTCGACCAACTGCGGATCGACCTNNTTCGACCTGGCCGGCCTCAAGGCTGAGTGCCGCCGTCTCGAAAGCGGGGACCATACGGCCCTTCGGAACATCTTTGTATAGGCCGCCTTTGCCCTTGCCGTCCGGCCCCTTGTTGCCGGGGTCTTCAGAGAACTCGTCGGCAAGTGCCGCAAAATCCTCGCCGCCAATTGCACGCTTCAGGATATCGTCAGCCTTCGCACGTTTTTCTTTAGGGTCAAGTTCAGGATGCTCCGATATATATTTCGCTACTTCCTCGTCAGTAACGTCGAGCTGATCCTTTGCGGACTGAGCGTAGAGACGCGCCAGGAACTGTGCCTGCTGGAGTTTTATCTGAAGCCGAACCTTTGCGACGAATTGCGGGTCGAGCTGGCCTGCGTCGGCCTTATCGTTGAACTCTTTGCGGTAAATGCGGATCTTCGCAAAAACTTCCTTGGCCTGTTCTTTCTCTTCGTCCGAGATCTGGCGATCCTTCATCTCAGGGTTGCCCTGTTTGAGAATGTCGATCTTTGCATTAAGAAAATCGTCAAATTCGACGGCATGCGTACGCGTATCGGCGGCGTGTCCGAGGCCGAGCTTGTCCATAAAGCTCGCAAAGCCCGACTTTTGTGCAGCCGGCTGATCGTCCTCGCCCCAATATGCCTTCACCTGATCGTCCGTGACAAAGCCGAATGGCGGCATCGGGCCCTTGTCCTTATTGATCTCACGATCATAGTTGACCGCCGTAACCTCGGCGGCGATGCTGTCAAGTTCCTGCTTATTGGTCTGCTGGTCGGCGAGGCCTGTGGCCTGTGCCTCGCTGGCCTCAGCAAGAAGCTCGCGGAAGCTGTCAAGCTGCGTCTTTTTCAGGTCGGGATTGTCCTTAAAGCGTTTCAAGATCGCGGGATTGTTCTTTGCCGCGTCCGTCAGGAGCAGCTCGATCTCGTCTTTTGACAGTGTGTTGAATGACTGATGGGTCTCACCGCCGACCTTCTTTTTCCAAACTACGAGGCCGACGCCGATCAACATTATTGCGACGACCATTACCAGGGCTTTTGTTAAATTGCTCAAAATCGTAAAACCTCTCAAAAAGACGCGAAGCGTGAATTTGCCAAACGCACATCATAGCAAACTCCACGCTCACATAACTAATAAAAAACGGGATTATTTGCTCTCGACCAGCTCAAGGAGCACGCCGTTCGTCGAGGCAGGATGAACAAATGCGACCAGGCAATCCTCGGCGCCGACCCTCGGAGATTCGTCTATGAGCCTTGCGCCCTGTGCTTTCAGGTGTGCGAGGGCCGCATTGATGTCTTCTACTTCGATGGCAATATGATGAATTCCGCCGCCTCTTTTTTCAAGAAATTTGCTTATCGGAGAGTCTTCGCTAGTGGGTTCGAGGAGTTCGATGCGGCTTTCGCCCACGGGAAGCATCGCAACACGCACCTTTTGATCCTCGACGACCTCGGTGTGCACATTTTCAAGCCCAAGCCCATCAGCCCAGAATTTCAGGGCCTCTTCGATGCTTTTTGCGGCAATTCCAAGGTGGTTGATTTTCATACAGTAATTACCTGCACTATTTTGTTTTCTACTTCCGAAAGTGCCTCAATCTGGAAAGTGCGAGCAAACTGTACGACTTCTTGTAGCGAACTATCCTTGTGGAAAGTGGTGTCAACGTAGAAGTCAACCTCCATTGTTCCGTCCCCGACCACGAACTCATCAATCACGTCGTGCCATATTTCACAATCTTTACCAACGGCACAAACTAGGTGGACCCGCTCGTGAATCATCCGAAGCAAAAGTCCATCGTGTGCAGGCAAATATCCGCTAATGGAATGTAGTACGATCTTTTTTGAAAGGTCACCCATCAAGGATCTTCTCTCCGACGGAAAACGGCTTCAGGCTCTTCGCCACGACTTCAGGCGATAGTTGCTAGATCAGTTCTCAAGACTCAATACGATCCTGCACGTGGAGCGCTATCGCATCTTTGATGTTCGCGATCACCTCTTCATAGGTGTCGCCCTGCGTGTAGCAGCCTTGCATCTCATTGCACGATGCAAAATATCCGTCTTCGTCCTTTTCAACGATCACCGAAAATCGATAGTTCGTCATAGTGGCAACCTCACCAAAATCAAAGTTTACGCATTCGTCCCCACCCCAAGCAACTCCTCTACCGCCGAATACGGATCGATCTGCTTTTGAGCCGAGGCGGCGGCGAGTTTGTCGAGTTTCGCGTCGATGCCGTCGCTCTTTAGAAGGTCGCTCAAGAGCCTTTCGCGCAGCAATTCGAGCAGTCGCCAGCGTGCGATCGACTCTTTCCGCTCCGAAATGCCCTCGCTGAAGGCGCGTGACGAGAATCCGACATATTTTTCGATGGCGGCGGCAAGTTCGTCGATGCCCTTGTTTTCGGTCGCGATCGTCGGGACGATCGGCGGATTCCACATATCGGGGCGATGTGCGAGATTCAGCAAGGCCTCGAGCTCCTTCTGCGTCCGCATCACGCCCTCTCGGTCGGCCTTGTTGATGGCGAAAACGTCGCCGATCTCCATTATTCCGGCCTTTATCGCCTGGATGTCGTCGCCCATTCCGGGGACAAGCACGACGACCGAAACGTCTGCGGTCTTCACGATCTCGACCTCGTCCTGCCCGACGCCGACCGTCTCGACGATCACTTTATCGAACCCGGCCGCATCCAATATCGACACCGCATCGACCGTCGCACGCGAAAGGCCGCCGAGGTTGCCGCGCGTTGCCATCGAGCGAATGAAGACGTTCTTATCAAGCCCCAGCGTGCTCATCCGGATGCGGTCGCCGAGGATCGCGCCGCCCGAGAACGGGCTTGATGGGTCGATGCAGACAATACCAACGCGTTCGCCCGCATCCTTATAGAACTCTGCGAGTTTATCGACGAGCGATGACTTTCCCGCTCCGGGAGCACCCGTGATGCCGATCACCATCGCTTTCCCGGTCTTCGGAAAGACGGCCTTCATCAATTCTGCGGCACCATTGCCGCCATTCTCCGCAAGCGTGATCGAGCGGGCCACGGTCCGCGGATCACCTGCAAACAATTTTTCGAGAAATTCTGCGTCGGGCATCAAGCTGCTTCTAAACGTCCGCACCGCCAAGGCGAAAACGGCTCCTATTCGACCATGAGGTTGAATTTTCGCATTTTTTGGCCGAATCCAAAAGAAGAGCCTTGCAGAAGCCCGCACGTTACCAAGGGCGTAACTCAACTGTCAGAACCGCCTGCGTCAGCGGGCGGCCAGTAGCATTGTCAGAACCGGGAGCGATAGCGACTGGGTTCCGCATTGCAGAAGCCCGCACCTGAGTAAGGGCGTAATTCCGATGTCAGAACCTCCCACGCGGATCGAGATACTGCGGCTGAAAGCTAACGGCTGATAGCTGAAAGCTGTATTTAACTGTTCCTTTGAGGCCAACCTTGCAGAAGCCCGCACCTGAGTAAGGGCGTAACTCCAGGCTCTGCCTGTCTATTTGCGGAAAACCTCAGGTTTTCCGGGCCACCGCCAAAACCAAGGGTCTTCTATTAATCTTTTGTTTCGTTCGCCAGACAGAATTGGTCAACTCCAATTTCCAATATTCTGTAAGTGATCCACCCAAATAGTTGAGGGTCAATAGCGATACGAACTTCCCCGCGAGCGTTAGTCGCCATCAGCACTTCGGAAATGATCTTTATCGCTTCTAGGATAGCGTCAGGTTCAGAAAGATGTTTCGGAATTTTCGCGAAAAGCGGACAAAGCAACGCGCGAACGTCAACATCGCTTAGAATCGTCTTGCTCGTTCTCTCGCGTTCAACTACATCGGGCATTTTGAAGTAAAGGTCGTTGAAATACTTTTCCAGGCGTCCAAATGCCCGCCTGATCATACTTTTCTGTGAGAGCTGTCTTTCGAAGCTAACACGATCTTGGAAACTCTTCCGCTTGGCAAATTGGCGCGCTATCACCTTGTAGTTGGCAAAGACCTTTTCCTGAAAACCATTAAGATCGAATTGGTCGGCTTGTTCCATACAAAACCTCAAGAGTTATACGCAGCGGTCATATAGACGCTGAAACGCCAAATATCGTTCACGCGCTCATTTTTTTGGCGAGGCGAGGGCGTAGCTAGTGCTGCGTCCGCCGGCCCGTCCGCGTACCAAGATCCCTTTCTTTATGAGGTCGTCAATATCCCGCGACGCGGTGTCCTGTGAAGTCTTGGAAAGCCTCGCCCACTTGCTCGACGTTAGAGTCCCGTCGAATCCGTCAAGCAAACGGTTCAAAACTTGTCTTTGGCGCTCGTTGAGCGGCGTGTCTCTGTGAAGATCCCAAAAGTCGGCCTTCGCAAAGACCGAGCTCAGCGTGTCTTCCGCCTTGTCGAACGCTCCGTCCAGGCAATTCAGGAACCAGCTGAGCCAATCTGTGATGTCGAGCCCGCCTTTTTGGGTTTTCTCGAGGATCGCGTAGTAGCCTTTACGATCGCTTCGGATCGCAGAGGAGACGCTGTAGAAACGCTGCGGGCTGCCCTCGGACCGAGCTAACGCGAGGTCGGTTATCGCTCGTGCGATCCGCCCGTTGCCGTCGTCAAAGGGATGAATCGTAACGAACCAAAGGTTTGCGATTCCTGCTGTCAGGACAGGGTCGATGTCATTTTCGGTTTCGAACCAGGTGAGAAAGGCTTTCATCTCGTCCGCGAGGCGTTCCGCGGCCGGTGCTTCAAAATGCACGATCTCGCGTCCGACCGGCCCGGACACGACCTGCATCGGTCCTGTTCGGTCGGTTCTCCACGTTCCTTCGTCGATTTTACGAAGGCCGCTGCGGCCGGCAGGGAATAACGCGGCGTGCCAGGAGAATAATCGCTCCTCGGTCAACGGACGCTCGTAGTTCTGCGTGGCGTCGACCATCATTTCGACGACGCCCTCCACACTTCGATCAGACGGGGCCATTCCCGCAACGTCCATCCCAAGTCTTTGCGCGAGCGATGAGCGCACTTGATCCGGATCCAAACGCTCGCCTTCAATGTCGCTCGATTTGACGATCTCTGCCGTCAGCGACGCAAGCACCGATTCCTCGCGGAGTTGAAAGCCCAGAGCCTCCATACGGCCGATCAGTCTGCCCTGACGGTGCCGTACCTTGGCCAAAGTTCCCGAAACGATCGCCACATCCCAAGTGAAATGTGCCCATTCGTTTTTATCGTAGATATAGGGCATATTCTAATCTCCGCATATCAAGCGTAGATTATCGCACCTATTCTCCGCAAAACGCAACCGCTATCTCCGCAGAATATGCGGAGATAGTATAGCCTTTGGTCACTTGGCCTGTCCCCAGAGTGCGAATACGAGATAGTTCACTAATAGAAGAACGCCCATTGAAGGCCACATTATATCATCCGAGAGGATGTCGTTGGTGCTTACATAGTAGGCTGAGCCAGCTATGCCGATCTGCATTATTGCGGTGACCAACGCAACGATCGCCGCTCTCCATCTCTTTGAGTACCGGCCGGTGACTATTTGGAGTATCCAAACAAAAATGGAATACACGCCGAACAGAGCCATGATCGAGAACAGAATAATGTACATCTCTCAAGCGTTGACGGATCGAGTCGGCAGAAGTTGCAGAGTAGCCGAGTGCCTGAGTCCGCAAGCCAACTCCCGCTCCGATATCTTCGCCGTACGCCGTGTAGTCCATCCTGCTCGTAAAACTTACAAAGATTCAAGCCTTCTTGAATACGACTTCCTTGCAAAGTGCTCAAGCAAGGAGAATATGCTTAGGATTCCAATTGTCATCAACGCTGACACTAAGGTATGGCTAAGATTCCAAAACAGCAAGCCGCCTACGAATATTTGAACTAGTCCATTCAACAAGTTGGCAAGGTCAATTCTCGGCGGCGCACCGCTGCCACCCCGAAAAAATCTTTTTGCTATCTCGATGACACTTACGGTTACAAAAACCAGTCCGGCAACAGTGCTAAGTATGGCCATAACCATGGCGACATAGTAAAGAACATCTTCCATGATTCTTGTACCGCCTTCGTCTGTGGCGGGGACGCCGCCGTATTCCGCGACGATCTTACCCCCAATGTCATAGATGCTGAAACGCCAAACATCATTCACACGCTCCGCAAGGCTGAGTGTCATTTTCGAACGAAGAAGATAACCAAAGCTGCGACCGTCACTACGACGCCAAAGCCCAAATAAATAAGCATTCGTTCTGTTTGCCAGCAGAGCCCCACATTGTCAAATGTTGCATCAAACCAACGGTTGCCTGTAAGCGGAACAGCACATGGGCGATGCCAGGTGCCTGCAAGAAGGGCCCAGTAGCTATTTGCGGTTGCCAGGACTGAGAGGATCAAATACATAAAACGTGTTTTACGATTGATCTGCAACCGGCCAAAAATCGCAATAAGCAGGGAAGTAAAACAGAACAAAAGGGGTAAGTAAAATGGGATCGTCTCGTAGTACGCCATACGGTTGCACCAACTCCTAGGACTATCTGTCCTACACGTTTGCTTTTTTTAAGCATTCTTTGAATGCGTCAGTGACGGCACGAGCCATCTCACGCGGCTTGCCGCCGACACTTGATTTCCCGAAGGGCGAATTGCCACGGCTTTCAAGCCGTGGAACACGTGCGCAATATTCATCCCGGAGGTGGCTTAAGCCGCCGACATCTGCTTTCCCGCAGGGCGAATTGCCACGGCTTTCAAGCCGTGGAACACGTGCGCAATATTCATCTCGGAGGCGGCTTGCCGCCGACAACGGCCTCGCAAAGCCACGTTGTTTACGGCGTGGATTAGAACGGCAAACGATTCCTCGGAGGCGGCTTGCCGCCGACAAGAAGCCGTTTTGTCGCTCGATGCCCCGACTGATCGGGGCCGAGCTCCGGGATCCTTCTTTGCGACCTTTTTCCAGGGTTGCGGCCTTTCGGCCTTACCCAGGGCTACATTCTGTCGTCCCCCAACGGGGACGCAAGGCAAAACGCAAAGTGCGCAAAGCGAAATCCGCGAAGATCGCAAAGAAAGAGCGAACTTATTACCTTTAACTTTCCCCTTATCACTTATTTCGGAGCAGAAGCTGGCCGAGCGGCTTTCCGCGTCATACACCGAAAGCGCGTTCGGTGAGGCCGTAGCGTTGGCGGAGCGAGTCGGCGGAAGTTGCAGAGTAGCCGAGTGCCGAAGTCCGCAAGCCAACACCCGCCTGTATCTCTTCTCCATACGCCGTGTAATCGACGCGTGCACGGGCGTTGCCTGTGTTCGAGAGAACGGCACGATTTGAACCCGTTGACCACATAAGGCTCACTTGTACAATGTTCGGGCTCGCAATCCTGTTTCGGCTCGAACAAGAAACTGCCAATCGAGTGAAATGAGGGTTAAGACATAATTGTCGACCCGCAATAGAATCACAGTGTCGTCGTTTGTCCCCTTTAGCACCATTGCGTCCGACCAAAATCCTTGCGTCGCATAGGTACCGTAGGTTCCACCCGATCTCATTTCGTAACCTAGAGAAAATATCTTGAAGTTTCGAGCGAATTCATGCTTAGCCGGCTTAGTTGAGCTGAATCTAATTATCTCAACAACTAAGTTTTGAGAATGTCTCTGCCTAGCGCTCATCTGACACTCATTTCCGTAATCGTCGTTTCTACTGAATTGAAGATCAGGAAACTCGGCTTTCAGCGTCCTTTCGAAAGGTCCGCAGAATGAATTGGTCGGCGTTTGCGCGGACAGCGTCGTCGGAAAGAATGCAAAAAGGACAAGTCCCATCGCAAGAAATGCATTTTGCCCGTGAGCAAGAAGTTCCTTACGTCTCTTTATTTCCCTTTTTTGAAACACTTTTTAAGAACCTCCTTTTGATTTTGCACGCTTTGGTCGCCAGAGTCTGGCCCAAACTCACCGATTGCATGCAGGAACTCGTGAATGATTCCGGCGACAGCATAGTCGAATGAACTAACTCCAAAGTCCTTGAGCATTTCGTTATATTCCCGTAGGGCCTTGTTGAACTGCTGACGGCCGAGCGGCTTGCCGCGTCATACACCGAAAGCGCGTCCGACACATTCGCCTTCACATTGCCGGTTAAACTCGTCACGCACCGCGTCGAACCCCGTATGTCCTGCTGCACAAACTTCACACCACCCTCATCCGTCGCCGTCGCCCCGCCATGATCCGCCACGAGCCGCCCAAACGCATCATAGACCGCAAACCGCCAAACGTCATTCACACGCTCCGCAACCTTGTTCCCCGCCGCGTCCATCACCGCGATCCCAACTTCTACATTGAAGTCTCTTCAATTTAGCTAGTTGCTATTTCGGCTTGCTAATCACGTGTTCGTCGACATTTTGGAGAAACTCAATAGCATGTATAGTTAATCTGAATCGCTTGCCTGCGTGAGTAAATGCTTCATTTGAGCTAAATACGTCCATCCTACCTGCGAAAACGCCTTTAAGGGCAAAACCTTCTGATGTTCGCTCATCGCTCGGCGACCTCAACAACTCGCAAGCGGTCGAGTAGTTTTTCTTATCCGTCGCACATAACAGATCTACAGCTTCTTGTTCAAAAACTACATCTACTAGAAAGTGTCCGGTCACACAACTCTCATCTCCAGCGACAAGCTTTTTGCCGAAACCTATCACAGTTGTCTGCCAAAGCTGGAACGCCGTATCAGTTGGATGCGGATCATTAATGACCGTACAGATCGACACTGGGTTGCTCACACTGGGCGCACTGACTGCGTCTGGCAGATCTGACAGCTTCGAGGCGCACGTGTTCGTGGATAGAGCAAAGATCGCTAATAGAACCGCTCTAAATGCGAAAGCGCCCACCCGAAATCGATTCTTACGCCGGATGTCCGATATCGTGCTTAAAAACTCGTATTGCCCCACATGCATTTCTCCATCCGCGCTCCCGTATCATGATCGACATTCATCGATGGTACGCCTGCGCCTGCAGTATTGTCGCCAGTTATACCTTCGGTTGAGCCGAAGGAGTCCGCACTGCCTGCATAAGACCAGCTTAAATAGTTTGCGTATTCGTGTGCCAGCGTTCGAAAGAATTGTTCTAATGCTGATACATTTGTACCATCTTGGAGAGTCGAGGAACGATAGACGGCCTTCATCGTGATTGAGCCATTATCAAAAACCCCTTGTGCCCAAGAAAGAGTTCTTGAAAATGACACATTGTCGTAAGGAAAGTTACCTGTGCCAGGAGTCGCCATTATTTGTGCAACATTCGATGCTCCACCCGATGCATCTTCCGAGAATATCTGCCACACGCACCGCCTAAACTTTTTTCCGTACTTCTTGAAGAAATCTGCCACTGCTTTCTTTAGCGCGTCGCGGTCTCCTGGGGATTCAAAAGTATCTCCAGGAAACATTTCAAAGCCGCTCGCCCCACCATCGTCATAAAGGGTTATGCATCCGTCTATCCATGTACGGTATCCATTGCTGTCCCATACCCAATGCTTCGTGCATTGCTGAATCTTCAGTAGGCCGCTCGGATCGATGAAGTTAGTCGGTTGGCCTTGGACGTAGGAGTTTCGATTGAAACTCTGCGGGTTGCCGAGGGAGATCGAGCCGTTGTAGGGATCTGGTGAAGTCCAGCGGCCGGAACGGTTCTCGTGTTTGCGGAACCATGTGTGATCGAGGCCGGTGGCGTCGTCGCGTTCGGTGAGGCCGTAGCGTTGGCGGAGCGAGTCGGCAGAAGTTGCAGAGTAGCCGAGTGCCGAAGTCCTCAAACCAACTCCCGCCTGTATCGCTTCGCCGTACGCCGTGTAGTCCATCCTCGCCTTCACAATACCGCCGTTGTTCACAATCGCCCGCGTCGAACCCTGCCAATCCGAAAGCAGATACGTCACACCTCCCCGCTCATTGGAGTAAACCCCAGATCGCGATTACGCACCAAAATATACCAAACAACACCACAAGTATCCTTGACATCAGTTCAGGCGGAGGTTTTATACCGAAGAGAGTTTGCTGAAAGCCCGTGCTTGTCCGGTAAAACAGTTTGTTGCCGATGACAATAAAGAGTCCAAAAGCGAGCATCAAGATGGCTTGAAGTTTTTCGTTCATAACGACTTAACAGGAATGCTGAAACTTTAGGGCATAGACGGTTCCAACTCCGATGGTTGGCATGCCCGCACCGAATGCGCCATTCTTCCAGAATTGAGAGAGGAGTTGGCTCCGCGGAGTAGATACGGGAGCGGAAGTGCTGATTGCTCCAATATCCGCGACATTGGCAGTGTAGTTACCGCCCTCCATGGTCGTTCCTTTGTTTCCAGTTACGACAACAGCGGCTCCCGGCGGGAAGCTGACCTGTGGTCCAGCGTAGAGTGAAACGTGGCTATTATTAAACTGAGCGCCAAACTGCAAACCGATTATATAGCCAAATGAGAAGTTATAATCGATCGTGCCGCCTTTCTCTGGCTTGCACTTTCTAGGTTTGGGTGGGGGAGGTTTCGGCAAACCACCACCGCCACTGGTGCCGACCTCGTCAAAAATATTTGTCCTGGAAGATCCACCACCAACGAGTGTGCTAAATGCATATCCACAGTCCCAAGTTACATTGACACCGGTAATCTCACCGTGTTCGTTATAGCTAACGGTAGTAATCTTTACGCACGAAAATACTTCCATTGCTATTGCCAACCCTGACGGGTCGATGAAGTTTGTGGGTTGGTTGGCGACGTATGAAAATCTGTTGAACGATTGCGGGTCGCTGAGGGACATCGAGCCGTTATATGGATCGGGCGAGGTCCAGCGGCCGGAGCGGTTTTCGTGTTTGCGGAACCAGGTGTGATCGAGGCCCGTGGCGTCGTCGCGTTCGGTCAAACCATATTGCTGACGCGGATTGATGGCAGAATCGAAGCCTTGGGCAGTAGTGCGTAGCCCTGTTCCTGTTCCGATATCTTCACCATACGCCGTGTAGTCCATCCTCGCCTTCACAAAACCGCCGCTGCTCATCATAGCACGCGTCGAGCCTTGCCAGTCTGAGAGGAGATATTTCACACCGCCTTCGTCTGTGGCGGGGACGCCGCCGTATTCCGCGACGATCTTACCCCCAATGTCATAGACGCTAAAACGCCAAACGTCGTTCACGCGTTCGGCCACACGCATCCCGGCCGCGTCATAGACCGAAAGCGCGTCCGGCACATCCGCCTTCGTCGCCTCAGGAGGCCTCTGTCGCGCGTTTCACACGCTCCGAGGGCGTGGTGGCCTTCGCGATCTGCAAACATTGCGCCCCTAGCGGGGCTATTCTTTGCGAACTTTGCGGGTTTTGCTTTGCGTTCTTTGCGTTTCTGATCGGTGGAAACGCAAAGCGCTCAAAGCAGGCACAAAGGACGCAATGGCAAGAATCCAGCTTGAACCGCCGACAGTTCCTGTCGCGTGTTCCACACGCTCCGCGATCAACGGCCGCTGAGTTCTACAGGTTTCGCTTTGCTTCACCTGTAGCTATTGATCTTGTCGCGTGTTTCACACGCTCCATTCGATATTTCAAACGTTGTTCTACAGGTTTCGCTTTGCTTCACCTGTAGCTACTGATCTTTCCGCGTGTTTCACACGCTTCACCTGTAGCTATCGAAATTCCCCCGTGCACCGCACGCTTCGGATTTGAGCCCGTTGAAACGGGCGAGAAAAGAAGTTCGAGCATTTAACCCCGCCCTAAAGGAGCGGGGCTATTTGCCGCGTCGCGGATGACTTTTCAGGCATCCACCTATTTGCCGTTTGGCGGACAATGTTTCAGGCATCCACCTATTTGCCGCGTCGCGATCACTTTTCAGGCATCCGCCTATTTGCCGCGTCGCGGATGACTTTTTCAGGCATCCTTCTCTTGCGATCGGATGACGTTCTATGCGCCTTGAGCGGCGACGTTCGGATCTTGCCATTCCTCGTCCGCCGAAGGGCCGTAGATCGCGGGAACCGGAATCTCGAGGAGCCGCAAATAGACCGCGAGCTGTCCGCGATGGTGTGCGATGTGGCCGAATGTCGAACGCACGACGACCTTCTTCTTGTCCTGCCAAAGTACCTGTTCGCCATTGCGAAGCGTCCAGGTCTCTTCGAGGACGTCGTCGCTTGCGGCATTTTTCAGCGTGTTGTGCGAATCCTCGACACGCTTCTTCAGGTACGCGACGAGCGTTGCACTGTCGAACTGCTGCGGGTAATCATACGGCTCGGCAAAATCGAGTTTGTCGCGGCCTACGACGAAATCGAACCATCCGTACATATCGGCCACGTGGCCCGCGAGTTGGCCGAGCGACATCGATCTTTCGTGCGGCTTCCAGTCGAGCTTGTCGTCCGGGATGCGTGCGAGCATCTTCTCGGTCGCCGGGATCTCTTCGTTCAATTGGTCAGCTATTTCTTGTAATCTGCTCATTCTATTTATCTCCTAAACTGGGCTTTCATCGGCGCTTGGGCCGTAAATTGACGGGACGGGAATGTCGTTGAGCCGCAAATAAACGCTCAACTGCCCGCGGTGATGTATGCCGTGGCCGGAGACCATCGCTTTGACGGCGCCGATCTTCGGCAGCGTGAAAAAGACCGTCTCGCCGCTGCGAAGGGTCCAGTCCTTTTGCAGGTCCTCGTCCGAGGTCGCAAGGATCGCGGCCTTGCTCGCTGCAACTGCTTCATCGAAGAATTTTAGCAATTCCTCGTTCGACGAAGGCTCGAACGGCTTGTATTCGCGTTCCGCAAAATCGAGCCCGTCCTCCTTCATTATCATCACGGGAAAGCCCTGCAGTTCCGCAATGTGTCCCGCAAGACGGCCGAAAGCCGTCGACTTTTCGTGCGGCTTCCAGTCGAATTTATCGGCCGGCACGCGTTCGAGTACGCGTCTCGTAACCGCCGCATCCGCAATAAGATCGGCCGCTAGAACGCTCGCAAGGCGGCCAGGTGTTGTGTTTGTTTCCATAAGTTTTCCTCCCGGGTATTTTACCAGGGGAGAACAATACTAGCAAAAATGTTTCATAGATGCAACAAGAAAGTTGTTTTGTTTAGAACGCGGTGGAACTGATCGGGCGGATTGGTGCGGGCCCGATCCACGCGCGAATCCGTTACATCTGCAAGATCTGCCGGATCCGCGTTCGGGTCGGTTGTCGAAAGCCAACGTGGGCCTTACGCTTTCAGCAAATTCTTTGCGATGACGATTCGTTGGATCAAGCTCACTCATGCCGAGCAATGGTAGCATTGCAGATTAAAGCAGGGTAAACTACGTACCCGCTGACTGACGACCCGGCGGGTGTTCTTTATGAGAGTCCTCAAGCTTTTACTGATAGTTTTGCTCTTCACCTTTCCGTCAGCCCTGGCCGCACAGTCGGTCGAGCCGACGTCACGTAGCGCGATGTGGAGATTGCGCGCCGAAAACTTTACGGCGAAGGCTGTTGATTCGAGTAGCCAGCTTAAGAGTCTAAATAAGGCTTTTGTTTATGCAAGGCTTGCGGACATTTGGTGGCCTGTAGAGCACGATAAAGCCGGTCAGTTCTACGAGAAAGCGGTTGACGTGATCTTCTTCCTGACGAGCGACGAGATCAAGGCAGACAGACAAGCATTGATCGACGTGTCGGGCAAGATCCTTGTGCTGATCGCCAACCGTGATCCCAAGCAAAGCAAGCGTCTTGTCTCGCTCATAAAGGAAATGCGCGGCAACTCTGCCGAGGAAAACAAGCTGAATGCGGACGCCTTGGTCGGCTTCGCTAAGAAACTCGTCAAAGACAATCCGGAGTTGGCCGCCGAAATGGGTGTCCTCGCCTTGCAGGTGGGGCAGCCATCAGCTATTTACGAGCTCTATTGGAGCCTTTGTCGAAAAGATCGGCCACTAGCCGCAAAGCTTTTTGACGCGATGCTACGGTCGGCGATCGCCAGCCCGACTATATTGATGGCCAATAATATCAAACTGGCAGCATTTCCGGAGTTGAGCATCCCGAACGTGCCGGACGAGATCAAATCCACGGCGATCCAGAAAACTCGATCTCTCGAATTTCTTCTAAGTTATCTTGTCGGGCAAAGGAACAAATTCGATACCAAACAGATTCGATCCTGCGCCAACGACGCGTCATTGGTCTCCCCTTTGTTGCCGCAATTCGCAGTGTTCATTCCGGCTCAGCACGGAATTGCGACAGCGACGGTCGATCATTGCTTGAGGGGAACGACCTCAAACTCACGGCCGGATGCTCAACTTGAGGATCCAGCTCAAGTTACCGTCGAAGCCCTGTTGCGTCTTGCAGAGAAGGCGGAAATGGATTCGCGCGAACGCTCGTACTATTTGTTTCGAGCCGCGTCGCTGGCAAATGATCAGCAGAAGTTCGAACTGGCGACCAAGATACTCGATGGGATGAGCGAGGCCGAGATCGGGTCGGACAGGGATTTTTGGGACTCGCTCCGATATACGGTCGCCGCTGGCCTCTCTTACAAAAAGGTCGAGGAATCGGATTTTGCGGGAGCCTCTTCGGTGCTTGATAAGGTTCCGGAGTCAATTCGCGCGTTCGCTCGGATCGGGGTCGGCCTGAAGTGTTCATCAAGCGAGATCACCTTGCAGCAGTTCTGTGCGGGTCAACTAGACACAGGCGTTCTCGAACTCCCCAAATCAACAAAGGGAGTAGGTAAAAAGGCACGTTTCGCAATGTACGCTGTTCAAAGGCTCGCTAAGTTCGGCCATCCAAGCGAGGCCCTTCAAGCACTTGAAACGGTCGTCAAACTCGTTAACAACGAGAACTCAGAGAACAAGAAAGTCCAGTTTCACATGGACCAGGAGATGTTCGACGGGGCTATCGATGCCGACTTCCTGAAGTCGTATGACCAGTCCATCTCATCAGCGATCGAAAATCTGTCGGACCCGGGATCGAAGGTAAACGGTCTTATCTCTCTCGTAAAGACTTCCGTTCATCGAGCGGCAAAAAATTGACCAAGCTCGCGGACGGAGAGAATACTGGCAGGGGTAGGTCATGCAAAGTGCCAGGAAGTTCATCCTCTTCTGAACGCGGATGGAACTGATTGGGCGGATTTGTGCGGATCGATCCACGCGCGAATCCGTTACATCTGCAAGATCCGCCGGATCCGCGTTCGGGTCGGTTGTCGAAAGCCAGCGTGGGCCTTACGCTTTCAACAAATTCTTTGCGATGACGATGCGTTGGATCTCGCTTGTGCCTTCGCCGATCGTGCAGAGTTTTGAGTCTCGCCAGTATTTTTCCGCCGGATAATCTTTCGTATAGCCGTAGCCGCCGTGGATCTGGACGGATTCCTCCGAGACGCGGACCGCGGTCTCAGAAGCATAGAGCTTTGCCATTGCGGAAGCCTGCGTTACGGGTCTTTTGGCGTCCTTCAAGGCTGCGGCTTTGAGCGTTAAAAGACGAGCGCATTCGATCTGCGTCGCCATATCGGCGAGTTTGAACTGTATCGCCTGAAAATCCGCGATAGGACGTCCGAACTGCTGCCGTTCTTTGGCGTATTTCACTGCTGCCTCGTACGCTCCCTGCGCGATGCCGACCGAGAGTGCCGCGATCGAGATGCGTCCGCCGTCGAGCACCTGCATCGCCTGCTTGAAGCCCTCGCCTTCGTTGCCGAGCAGATTTTCTCTTGGAACTTTGCAATCCTCGAAAACGACCGACGCCGTCTCGGAAGCCCGCATTCCGAGCTTGTTTTCTTTTTTGTCGCCGCGAAAACCTTCCATCGACTTGTCGAAAATGAACGCCGAAATGCCGTGGTTGCCCTTTTCCTTGTCGGTAACTGCGACAGCGACGAGCGTGTCGCACGAGATTGCGTGGGTGATGAAATTCTTCGAGCCGTTCACCGTCCAGCCTTCGTCGTTGGGCACAGCGGTCGTGCGCGTGCCTGCAGAATCAGAGCCTGCCTGAGCCTCGGTCAACCCCCAAGCGCCGAAGTTCTCTCCCTTTGCGAGAGGAGCGAGGTATTTCGCCTTCTGCTCATAGGTGCCGAACATATAGATGTGGTTCGAGCAGAGCGAATTGTGCGCCGCGACCGAAAGGCCGACCGAACCGTCAACGCGGCCGAGTTCCTCGATGATCGTCGCGTATTCGACGTAGCCCATCGCGGCTCCGCCAAGTTCCTCGGGGAAGAGAATTCCGAGCAGGCCGAGTTCGGCGAGCTTTGGACGCAGTTCGGCAGGGAAATGCTGCGATTCGTCCCATTCCATCACGTGCGGTTTGATCTCGCTTTCGGCAAACTCGCGGACACTCTGCTTGATCTGTTCTTGTTCGGGTGAAAGGTCAAAGTTCATAGGTAATATAACGAACGGTTATGATTGCATAACAAAAACCATATAGCAACTCTGGTGAGCATTGCTTGTAGGTGCCCCGAGACCTAAGATTGAGCTATGAGCAACGCAAATATTCTCACGACCGACGATCAGATCCGAGAGCTTCTTACCGAAACGAAACGTATTGCGGTGCTCGGTATCAAGCCGGAGAGCCATTCGACGCAGCCTGCGTTCTACGTCCCGAAATATATGTCGGATGCGGGTTACGAGATAGTTCCCGTTCCTGTTTATTATCCGGAAGTTACTGAGATATTAGGTCAACCTGTATATCGCGACATTACAAAAGTGCCCGGCGAGATCGACCTTCTGAATATCTTTCGCAAGAGTTCCGACCTCTCAAAACACACTTTTGACATCGTTGCGAAGAAGCCGAAGGCGGTTTGGTTCCAACTCGGTATCACGAATGACGAGGTCGCCGAAAGGCTCGCAGATGCGGGTATCAAGGTCGTGCAGGACCTTTGTTTGATGGTGGAACATCGCGCGCTCCTCGGTGCTGCCGGCTAATCCCGATCGAGCGCGGCGAGCAGACGAGCTTTCAGCGGTTTTCGATAGTGGTAAAGAATGCCGAACGCGATAAGGCCGGCGATCGTCGGGATCGGATAAAGAAAGAGCCCCACGAACAGGATGGCGCCCGCCCAAGCCGTCAGCGTGAGAACAGCCACGAAGACAAAATCGAAAATCGCGTAACCGACCACCAAGATAATGAGACCCGCGACGAGAAGCTTTGGCACAGCCAAATAATCCTCGATCGCGTCGGCAAACCGGTCCATTTCGCTTGAGAGCCGATTGGAGGCCTTCTCAGCCGTTTTCCCTTCCGCGATCGCCGTCAGCCCTGCGATCTTTACACGGAAAGTTTCCACTCCGCAGTAACCACAAAGCGATCCGAACTGTCCGGCATCAAAGCCGATCGTTCCGCCGCAATTTGCGCATTGGACGGTCTCAGAATTGGCAGCGGCCGGGATATTTTCGATAACCGGCAGTTCGGACCTGAATTTGCCCGAGATCGAGATCGCGATGAAAGCGAGCATAGCGATCCAGAAGAACAGCGTCAGGTACGGCACGCGGTAAGTATCGGAGAACCGTTCGAACGGGACGAGGTTTTGCGTGTCGATCCATGTGAGGATCACCACGAGGCAGACCGTTAGCCAGAGCGTAAGGATAATGACAACACCCAATGTCCAGTTTGATGTAAGAAAGGAAACGAAGCGCCAGAGTCTTTGTGCCCGATCTATCTTTTCGATCGCAAGATGCCGAGCGTGCCTGATCTCCTGATACTCCCGCGGAACAGGGAACACGTTCCCGCAGCTTGGGCATTTCATCGCAGCTTCGTTCAATGGGACGCCCGAACCGCAGCTTGGGCAATTTAGAGGCTGAAGTTCTGTTTCCGAGACAGGCAGATGCTTGGGGATCTTCCCCTTGCCTCGAATCACAGGCGGCAGCCAGACGACATCTTTGATAAAAGACCATGCGGCGACGATCATCGGGATCGCGAACAGAAAGGTCTGCGCAACGAAGGTTGCATAGACGAGATCAAAGGTTAGCTTTTCCATCCGCCTCGGGTTCTGCTGCGGGAGCCATTAGGAGCAGTGCCCTGAGGCTTAGGTGATCTTTCTGCTCGGACGGGAGTTTGCGAGCCTGTTAACGATGCTACTTCTTCGCGGGAAAGGTCGCGGCTCTGTCCGGTTTTCAGGTATGGATCGGAAACATCGCCGATCTTCGTTCGCCGCAGTTTTACGACCGAGTAACCGATTGCATCGAACATCTTGCGGATCTGCTGATTGTGCCCTTCGAAAAGCGTTACCTCGTACCAACCGTTCTTGTCCGTTGAGTTCAGTTCGCGTATCTCCGCCGGTGCCGTTTTGAAGCCATCTTCAAGCAAAATACCTCGGCGGAGTTTATTGATCGCGTTCTTGTTCGGCAAACCCTTTACCTTCACGTCGTAAACTTTCGCGACCGTCTTTGACGAGGCAACGCGGTCGGTGAATTTGCCGTCGTTCGTCAGGATGATCAGGCCCTCAGAGTTGTAGTCGAGACGACCAACGGGATGAAGCCGCCCTTTGCCCTTTACGAGTTCGACAACGAGCTTTCGCCCTTCAGGATCGCTGACACTCGAAAGATAGCCTTTCGGCTTGTTCACGAGCACATAAACATTTTTAGCGGACGAGATCCGCGGATTGATGAGCTTGCCGCGAACCTTTATGTGATCCTTTTCGGGGTCGGCCTTTGTGCCGAGCTCGGTAACGATGTCGCCGTTCACCGAAACTTCTCCGTCGAGGATCAGCTGCTCGGCCCCGCGACGCGAAGCGATGCCCGCCTGGGCGATAAGTTTTTGTAGCCTTTCAGTCATCCGAGTATCAATTTGTTCGCCTGTTCGACAGTCTCCGTATATCCCTTAAAGTAGAACCAAGCGTAACCTGTCAGATCGATGGTATCACCAGATGCAAGGGCGAGTTGGACACCATAGACCTTATATTCATGACTCCTGGCTCCGTTTCTCCGCCGATAGTCGGTGTTTACGCGCAACGGCCCAAAAGCCTTCGCCAGCTCTTCGAATCTATAAAGCCGGTATCTCGATCCAAAAACTCCAAGTGTCGAAACGGCAACCGTCTTCAGATTTTTGTCGATCAAGGTTGTTCTTATCTTTGCGGCAACCAGAAGCCAGATGCCGTAGCAGAATGCACATACAACGACGACGATCAACGCGTATGTCTTGGTGGGCGGTGGGAATGGTAATTCTATGACCAGCAGAAGTCCGACCGGTAGCGAAAAGGCAAATAAACCAATGGCGCCAAGCAGATAAGCGACGGGAAGGTCGCGCATCCTGATGCCGTTGGGGGTCGTGCTTGTCAGTGTCATCGGTCAGATCGACCCGGCGGCGAGGTCTTCAAAATCTTCGATGCTCGGCAGTTCCGAGAGGTCTTTGAGACCGAATTGGAGCAGGAAGTCTTTCGACGTGCCGTACTGCATCGGGCGTCCGACCGCCTCTTTGCGGCCTTTCGCAACGATCAGGCGTTTGTCGAGCAGCGTTTTTATCGACGTTGCGGACTGTACGCCGCGAATTTCGAGGATCTCGGGTACGGTAACAGGCTGCTTGTAGGCGATCACAGCGAGCGTTTCGAGCGAGGCGAGCGACAGCTTTGCCGACGGCCTTGTTTTTAGGAACGCGCGGATCTCTTCGTGGAATTCCGGCCGCGTGGCGATCTGATAGCCGCCTGCGATCTCGCGTATCTGAAGCCCGCTCGAACGCTCGACGTATTCCGCAGAAAGCTGTTCGACGGCAGCCTGTATCGCGCCTTTCTCTTCGCCGAGAATGTCGGCAAGAAGTTTCGTGCCGATCGGTTCCTCGGAAACGAATATCAAAGCCTCGACGAGCGCGACGAGCTCGCCCGGCGTCCGGGCCGGTGCCTTTGCGACGGCCGCACTTTCTACATTTTCCGAAACCGGATCTTCCATAAAGCCAATATTCTATCAGGCACGACGCAATAATATCTCACCGAAGGTCTTATTTTGCACGAGGCGGACGGCCTCACTGCGGACGATCTCGAGAGCCGCGATAAATGCGGTAACGAGTTCGCGATGCGAGCGCATTTCCTCGAAAAAGCCCGAAAGATTGACCTCGCCGAACTCGACGATGCGTCCTTCGAGAGCCCGTATCATATCGGCAAGCGAGATCTCTTCGCGCTCGATCTCCATTTTTACTTCTTCGAGATGTCGGGCAACGATCTTCTGAAAAACGGTGAGCAGGTCAAAGACCGTGGCATCGACCTCGGAGTTGTTCTCGTCCGTTTCGAGCGTACCGCGCGTGAATGTCGCCTGTTCGATCGTCGTGCGCTCGTGCAGCATCCCCGCCGCCGTCTTGAACTTTTCATACTCGAGCAGCCGATCGACAAGCTCACGCCGCGGATCGTCGAAGTCGATTTCCTCGTCCTCTGCCTTTGGGTCACGCGGCAAGAGCATCTTCGACTTGATCTCGATGAGCGTTGCCGCCATCACAAGGAAATCCGCCGCGACGGCGATATCGAGCCGCTTCATCAGCTGTATCGTTTCGAGATACTTGGCCGTGATCTTCGCGATCGGAATGTCGAAGATATTTGCCTGCTCCTGCTTAATGAGATAAAGAAGCAGGTCGAGCGGGCCTGCAAAATCACCGATGCGAACGCGCAATTCATCGCGTCCGGCGGCCACGATCTCGGGGCGTTCGGTATGAAAATCGAATGAAAAATGTTCCTGTTCTTCAGTCACTTATTTACCGCAAAGAGCATAGAAAGTTTTACCACAGAGGACACGGAGAACACAGAGCCAGAAACAAGAATATCCAAGCCTTCGACCGACGCCCCGCTCAAACCGCGTCCTAAGATGTCTCTGTGCTCTCCGTGTTCTCTGTGGTTAACCTTCTTTTATCAATTCCAGTGCCTTCTCGATCGGGCGTGCCAGAACAGCTCTATCGCCGACCTCGACGATCGGCCGCTGGATCAGGTTCGGGTCCGCGACCATCGCCTTTATCACGTCGGCGTCGGCCGTCTCGTCGGTTAAGCCGGCGGCCGCGGCCCCGCGTGTGAGCTTGATCGGCCGGACGCCGGTCTTAGCGACCAGCTTGGTCAAGTTCGCCTCGGTGAAAGGCTCGTTAAAATAATTAACCTTCTCGTAGTCAATGCCGTTTTCACGAAACAGCGTCGCCATATTGCGGCAAGTCGTTCAAGTAGGTTTCTCGTAAACCGTGATTATAGGTCTGGACATGGTATCCACCATTGTGAATTGTCAATTGAAGGACTGTCAATTGGATTACCAATTAATGATCGGTCAATGCACAATTCACAATTATTTCCGGTCTCCTCACAAGTGTTCATTCAAATACCTCGTTAACAAACTATACAAATGCAAGGTCGTTCCCTTGCCTTCGTTGATGCTGTGCGTTCGGTTTGGATAGGGCATGATCGTGAAAGGTTTGTTTGCGGCGATCAGCGCGTCTATAAGAATTTCGGTCTGCTGGTAATGGACATTGTCGTCGCCGGTTCCGTGAACGATCAGCAGGTCGCCTTTCAGGTTGGCGGCAAATGTTGTCGCTGAGGAATTCTTGTAATCGTCCGCGTTATCCTTTGGCAAACCCATATAGCGTTCGGTGTAGATCGTGTCGTAATAACGGCTGTCAGGGGCAGGTGCAACGGCCATTCCCATTTTGTAGATATCGGGATAACGGAACATTGCGTTCAGCGTCGCAACGCCGCCGCCGCTCCAGCCCCAGATGCCGACACGCGAAGTATCGAGATAAGGCATTTTTGCAAGCATCGCTTTTACCGCAGCAGCCTGATCCTGCGAACTCAAAACGCCGATCTTGCGATAGATGCTTTTACGGAACGCACGCCCACGCGGTGACGGCGTCCCGCGATTGTCAACGCTGGCGACGATATAGCCCTGCTGCGTCAGCATCAGATACCAAAAATACTGCGATCCGGACCATTGATCGTTAACGGTCGTGCCTGCCGGTTCGGTGTATGCGTAAAAAAGTACCGGATATTTTTTCGTTGGGTCAAAGTTTGGCGGCTTCATCATCCAGCCGTCTAGCGAAACGCCCTCGCCTATATCGATGCGGAAAAATTCCTGCGGGCCTTTCGGCAGCTTGTCGAGCTTTGCCTGGGCCGAGGCGTTATCGACGATCGAACGTGCGACCGAGCCGGACCGAAGATCGAGCAGGTCGATCTTTGAATACTTCCCAAATGAAGATGAGGTCTGCACTGCCCAACGAGCATTCGGCGAAAAATTATAGGAGTTCCAGCCCTGAAACCCGGCCGGCGTAACACGTTCGTCATTGCCGCTGCCGTCAAGTTTTGAGCGATACAGATAACGCTGCGTTGCGTTGTCCGGCGACGCAATGTAATAGACCCAGCCGCCGGCCTCGTCAACGGTCTGAATGCTCATCGCATCGAATCGGCCTTTCGTCAGCGGCCGGATGTCGCGGCCGTCGGCCGAAACCGAATAGGGCCTGCGCCAGCCGTCGCGTTCGCTGACCCACAGAAAGCTTTTACCGCCGTCGAGCCAACGCATCTCAGGCAGCGTGAGATCAACCCACGCATCGTCCTTTTCCGTAAGTATTGAACGTGCCTTTCCGGTCTTTACATCCGCAACAAATACCTGCAGAGTGTTTTGCAAACGGTTGAAATGCTGAAGATAGATCTCGTTCGGGTTTGCCCAGTCAACCGATACGATGTAGTTGTTTCGCGGGTCGCCGGGCGTTTCAAGCCAGCGTATTCCGCCGCCGGCGGCAGGAACAACCCCGACACGGACAGCGGCGTTCTGTGTACCGGTTTTCGGATAGGGAATTTTGGTCAGTGTCGGATAAAGGCCGGTTGTGTTGTTAAGAAGCAGAAAATCTTCGATGCCGGACGCGTCAAATTGCCAAAAGGCTATCGCTTTTCCGTCCGGGCTCCAACGCCAGCAATCACGTAGGTCGAATTCCTCTTCATTCACCCAATCGGAGGTGCCGTTTATCATCGTGTGCGAGCCGTTGTTCGTCAGTCGCGTGATCTTGCCGGAGGCAACATCTTCGACGTAAAGATCGTTCTCGCGTACATAACCGACGCGGGTTCCGTCCGGCGAGAATTTTGCGAACATCAGCGTAGCGGGCTTTGCGTCGCCGCCGAGTTTGGCCAATCGGCCTGTTGTTTGATCAAGCACCCAATAGTCACCTCGGGTATTGTATCGCCAGACCTTCTGCGAATTTGTGTATATCAAAACGCGTTTGCCATCCGCCGACCAATCGTAGCCGTCGAGTTCGAGCGGCTTTGTTTCGCCTTTTGGGACCAGTTTGTCAGCCGATAGAAGAATGCTTCGAGCTCCGGTATCGATCTGATACCGCACCAGGTCCTGGGCGTCCTTTACTTTCGCCGAAGGTTCGAACTTCGCGTATGAATCGCCGTCCTTTAGCCATTCGAATCCGCCAAATCGCTCAGGCTGAAATTCGCGGCTCGCGAAAATGCGCTCGACCGTCAGTTTGGGATCGAGACTTTGCTGGGCAGTCTGCGCCAAAAGGGAATATTGCGCCGACGCGATCAAAAACAATAGGGCGAAGGCCGCCGGACGTAACGCGATCGAAAGGTATTTTTTCATTGTTAATCTATGGCCGCAGAGCGCGGCCCCATTTCCCGACTAAAAAGAGAACACCGCCAAACGCTGGTTTGTGGCATATCGACCATTGTCAATTGTAAATTGAAAAACTGTCAATTGGAGTTTGCCAGGCATGCGGGAAGTTCAATGAACGCCATTTGTTGACCGACGGTCGGCGACTGTATCGTCCGCGGCAAGAAATACGGTGCTTCGGCAATGTTCGCCAAGGACAGCGGCTATAACGGCAGCAGCGTCTTCGGTGCTACGTATCTTCCCGGCTCGGGCTTTTTTCTAGAGATCAGTAGTCGCTGAAAGAGACTCAATTCTCTGGCCGGTTCCTTCGGTAACTCTTTATATTCGAGCGCGATTTGGCCGTTCTCTTCGTACACCTTGAAATAATTCAAACGAAACGTCGGAAAATAGACAGCGGGCAGGTAGCCAAAGATCACCGGGATCCGCTTTAGCAGCTTCAGCCAAGTTCCGGTGTTGAGAACGGCCCGACCGTTCTTAACGGTCAGAAATGCGTCGTGGGTGTGCCCGAAAACGTACGCCGCAACGGTCGGATCGTCTGCAAATATCCTTTCCGCGTGCTCTTCGTATCCTTGCTCCGGCACGTACAACGGAACGTCGTTCGTTTCGGGCAGTATCTGCATCCGGAGGAGCGTTTTTCGAACATCGCGCAAAACGAATAGCAGCGGGATCGAGACCGCTATCACGAATGACCAGACGACCATGCTTAGGATCAAGGTCGAGCGGATCAGATCGCCGACGAACCCGAGGCTCGAGAATAAGCGGTTCTGAATAAGTATGTTGACGTCGATCACGCCGAAATGCTTGAGAGCCTGCGCTGCCAATGCCAAGAGAGTTACCGACAGCAGAGCAAGGAAGGGAGCCATCGTCCAGCGGATGATCGGGCTCATCTCGTTATAGAAGTAGTTCGAGAGTATCCAATCCGGAAGCTGGCGAACGTCCACAGAGCGTATGTCCTTGAGCCAAGGCGTCTTCCCAAACGCTGAATAGCGACTTGACCCGGCAACGGCCATCTCTGTGATGAAATATCCGAGCGGCTGCGCATATGGGTTACCATAATCGGGCGAAGCGTTGAGACTATCCGTCTGCTGGCCGTGCTCGATCCAAATCTTCTTCCCGGCAACCTCACGGATCAGCGAGACCGACGTATCCAATTTGATGTTGAAGGCGGCCAATTTTGCGGCGTATTCCGGATCGCACGCAAGGTCGTAATCATGATTGCCGACCATGAGCGTGATCTGGATGTTCTTGCCGGTTCTCTTGAACTGCTCGAAAATGGGCGTGTGGTATTTAACGATCTCGTCGAGCTTGGCCGTCCCTGAAACGGTCGTCAGCTCCCAGAAACCGAAAGCGTTGCCGACGATGATAAGTTCGGTTTCCTTACCCTCAGCTTCAAGTTCTTTTAGGAAAGCAACGAATTCGTCTATGTAATCGCAGATCTGAAGCTGGCCATCACCGCCAAGATGCAGATCGCTAACGAAATAGAAGGTTGTCGCTTTCTGAATGCTCAGACCTTGGTCCCTCGCGGACGAGATGTTTAATTGGGAGCGAGTAAGATCCTTCTATCGGATGCCGGTCTTCTGATAAGCATCGGCGAGCGTGACGCTTGCGATCGATCGAGCTTTTTCCGCTCCGGTTCTTAGGATCCGGCTCAATTCTGCGTCGTCGTAGGCCGAGATTCGTTCCTGGAATGGCCGCAGATATTCGACGACGGCTTCGGCAAGTTCACCTTTGAACTGTCCGTAGCCCTTGCCCGCGAAATTCTCGACGCACTCCTGCTCGGTCTTTCCCGTCACCAGCTGATAGATAGTCAAAAGGTTGTGGATCGCCGGCCGCGTTTCATCGAAGTTGATCTCGGTGCCGCTGTCGGTTACCGCGCGTTTGATCTTTTTCGAGATCGTATCGGCATCGTCATCCAAAAATATCGCTCCGGCCTCGTTCTCGTCAGACTTCGACATCTTTTTCGCAGGATCCTGAAGCGATCTTATGTTCGCACCGCTCTTCGGAATGTAGGGTTCAGGGATTACGAAAGTCTCGCCGAAATCGCGGTTGAAACGCTCGGCCAAGTCGCGGGACAACTCAAGATGCTGCTTTTGGTCTTGTCCGACAGGGACGAGGTTCGTATGATAAAGCAAAATGTCGGCCGCCATCAACGCAGGATATGTAAACAGCCCGACGCTCGAACGTTCGCGTCCGCCCTTTTGAGACTTGTCCTTGAACTGCGTCATCCGCTCAAGCTCGCCCATACGGGCAGTGCAGAGAAGGATCCAAGTCAGTTCGGCATGCTCGGGCACATCCGCTTGGATGAATATCGTTGCTTTTTCGGGATCGATGCCGGCGGCCAGGTAGATTCGAGCAAGATCAAGCGTCTTTTGCCGAAGGGTCTTTGGATTTTGCGGCAAGGTCAACGCGTGAAGATTGACGATACAGAATATTGAGTCGTACTCATCCTGGAGCGCTACCCAATTCTTGAGAGCACCTAAGTAATTTCCTAAATGAAGACGGCCCGTAGGCTGGGCTCCGCTGAATATTCGCTTTTTCATAGAGTCGAGCCGCCGCGTGTCAGACGGTGAGGTAAGATGTTCTGATTTAGGCAGCCTTTTTGATCTTAATGCTGGTTCTTTTGGTTCGATCCACCTTTCCGGTTAAAAGACCGGGGACCGAAATGTCTTCATCCAGATCATCCCAGTGCAGGCCTGATCCGCCACCGCTGATAACATACTTTTTTCGCTGAGCGGTCGAGGCTTTTGCGAGGCGCGGAAAATAGGCGAGTGGTACACCGAGTTGGCGGCCATCGGTCAATTCGACCCACATATTGTCGGCGTCGAATGAAACCGCCGCGGCTAGTGCTTCAAGATTCAAAGTGGTCATTCCAAGCTTCCTCGATCTCTGTCTTTCTATTATCAATGATTTTCGCAATTTTAGTAAGCTCTCTTGCGGAAAATCGGTAGGAATCGTCCAGCCGAACCGACGGCTGGAGCCAGAATTTTGCAAGCTTCGCATCCTTTCGAACATGGATGTGCACGGGTTCTCTCGGATCGCCTTCATTTGAAAAGAAGAAAAACTTGAATCCGTCCTGAAAGAAAACTACCGGCATGTCATCCTAGCCTCGCGATAGCGGTTTCGCCTGTGCTCCGCTGAATATTCGTTTCTTCGCCATTAGAGGTAGAGAATGTAAATAAGGCCGTAATAAAAAGGCGTAATGATCATCCGAAATACGCCAATATAGATAAGCGCTAGGAGTATGATGTAGCCGTATTGTTCGAGCATCCGAATGATAGGCTGCGCACTTTCCGGCAGAAAGGTCGAAAGTATCTGGCTCCCGTCGAGCGGCGGAAATGGCAGCAAATTGAACACAAAGAGCGACAGGTTCAAGAACATCAGGTCGGCCACAAAAATGACGACCGGATTCGTCGTGTCTCCAAAAAAATCTCGAACGGTAAAAACCCCTTGCGAAATAAGTATCTTTGCGATGACGATACCGATGATGAGCAAAATAAGGTTTGCGAGAACCCCCGCGATAGACACCATCACGTTCGCAAGCTTGTAATTCGTCCAGTTCCGCGGATTTACGGGAGTTGGGATTCCCCAGCCGATCAGCGGTATACTTGCCAATCCGCCGCCCATCGCTCCCAATACAAACCCGATTATCGGGATCAAGAGTGTTCCGATCGGATCCGTGTGCTTGACGGGATTGAGCGTTACGCGGCCAAGCATATACGCCGTGTCGTCGCCGAATTTATGCGACATCCACGCGTGCCCGGCCTCGTGGGCAGAGATCGCCAAAAGAAGGACGACCATGAAGATTACAAGGTGACTGATCAGGTTGATCGGATCGATTCCGCCCATAGATAACACGAATTGCCGTCAAACTACGTCTCGCGCATTTGATGCCGAGATCCATTGTATTGGAGCCTAGATTGTGCCATTCTTTTGATACAAAATAAAATGAGGCACGCGGCCAGAAGCTGCCGTACGCGGATCTGAGCGTTCGGTGCCGGAAGGCTCGTCGATCAATATGCAAAAGCACATCGTCTGTATCGCGAGCGAGCAAAAAGGCAATGAATTCCTTGAAGAAGCGAACAGTGCCGGCTGGCGCGTAACGCTCGTTACCCGTAAGAAGCTGCTCGAAATGCCATGGTCTTGGGATGCGGTCAGCGAGGTTCGGACGGTCGAGGATGAGGCTCAACCCGGCGACTATGTGCGAGCGATCACGAATATCGCGGGATCTGAAAAGATAGACCGTGTTGTCGGCCTCGATGAATTCGATGTGATAACGGCGGCCCTCGCGCGCGAACATTTGCAGCTGCCGGGAATGAACAGCTCATATTTGCGGCGCTTTCGCGATAAGCTCACGATGCGGAATCTTGCTGCTGAGAACGACATCCCTTGCCCGGACTTTACGGGAGTGTTCAACGAAAACGAGATCAATGAATTTCTTGCGCGCGTTCCGGCACCATGGATCGTAAAGCCAAGGTTCGAGGTCTCGGCCTTCGGCATCCGGAAATGCGAGACCGCGCAGCAGGTCTGGGACGTTTTAAGCGAACTGGATAACCGCAACAACTGGCGCGACCACCCGTCGCAATTCGTGATCGAACGCTTTGTCGAAGGACGCGTTTTTCACGTCGATTCCGTCGTCGAAGGCGGCAAGGTCCGCGCCGCAGGTGTGAGCCAATACGGGACTGCGCCTTTCAGCGTGACGCACCACGGCGGGGTTTTCACGTCGTCGATCGTGCCTTATCGTGCCGCGATCAGGAAGAGTCTTGAGACGGTCAATTCGCAGCTCTTGAAGGCGTTCGAATACGACCGCGGTGTCACGCACGCCGAATTCCTGCAGAGCGATGCGACAGGCGAGATCTTCCTGCTTGAGGTCGCTTGCCGAGTGGGCGGCGCATACATCGCGAACGTGCTCGAATACGCGTGCGGCTTTAACCTATGGCGCGAATGGGCAAAACTCGAAACGGCCACGAAAGAGCATCCGTACAAACTGCCGAAGCTTCGCAAGGAGCATGCCGGCGTTGCCCTGGCTCTCGCCAATACCGAGGAGCCGAATACGGAACATTACGCTGACGAAGAGATCGTCTATCGTGTCAAAAAATCACGCCACGTCGGCCTGATCTTTCACTCAAAGAAACAAGCTCGCATCGAGGAACTTCTCGACTCATATTCCGAGCGTATCGCAACCGATTTTCTTGCCGTCGCACCCGCAAAAGAACGCTACGACGACTAACGGCGACTACCTCTTTAGGCTGCTTCTATTGATTTTGATCTCGATCTCCGGCCCGAAGTCCAGAGTACTATCATTCTTGCTCGCCCTTATGTTTTGGAAAGTGAAGGCGAAAACTGCCGAAAGATCTTTGTTCAACAATTCGAGGGGTACCGGGAAGATCGCCGACGTATTGGGCAGCAATGATGTTGATGACCCGAAATCAAAGCCGTAGGGAACATTCTTTCCGTTCTTGTCTTCCAAGCTGAACCAAACGCTGATCTCGGCGCCTTCGCACAATCCAAAGTCCTTGTCTCCATTTGGGAAGGTGTAATAGCATTTCGCCGTCAAGTATATGCTCTGGGTTGGTATTACGACCGGAAGCGGGGAACTGTTATGAATACGGAACCATGCGGCGTTGGCTTCGGTCGGGGCTTTCACCGCCGCGCTCTCATTCGGTTCGGTACCTTCGACCATCTTCTTGTTGCCAGGATCGGACATCTCGCCGTAGTGATCGAACGTTACAAAGATCTTCGAGCGATATTTCTTTACGAACACCTTAGCTTCAGCATCGCGACGTGCCCTCTTGGCGGCAAGTTCGTTCAATCGCTGAAGGCGCGCCGCGCCCATTTGGGTTTCCCGCTCGCTAAGCATGAACTTTGCCGGGAAGAGTTCCCAGAGCAGCTTGAAGTCTTTTGAGGCGTAGAGCTTAAGGTTTTGATTCTCTCCGCCGGCGATGAATGTGGAACCGTCTTGGCTGAATGCAATGGAATCTTCGCCTGAGTAGCCGTTCTCTATCTTCCGAATTGTCAGAGCCTTGCAGTCAAAGGCCGTAAGATTACCTAAAATGTCACTTGCGATCGCATACCGACTCTTAGGATCAACGCCCATTTTTTCCAAATACGAAGGATCAAACTGCCGCGATTGACCTAGTATCTTGCCGGTCATCATATCGATAACTATAAATCGCCCCACCTTTCCTCGATCGCCGACAGCCACTATCCGTTCAGTGTCTATCGAGCCAACAAAACGAATGTTATCGGCAACCTTTATCTTCTTTTTTTGCGTAAGTTTATCCGGATCCCAAGTGCGAATGGTTCCGTCTGCATGGCCCGTGATGATCATGTCCGCATATTCCTTGCTGAACACCGCATCATTGATGGGCACCGACGTTGATGTCATTGTCATCCCTCCGGAAGTTGAGCGGTAGCCTTCGGGTGTATTCAGATAGCCGACGGGTATTAGATCAAGATAGAAAAGTATGGCATCCCCTTCAATTAGAACAAGGAGGTTCTCTCCATCTGGGGAGACCGTGACCTTTTTTATATCTTTCGATCGATTAGTTAGCTGTGAGCGCTTAACGCAAGTTCCAGTCGCAACATTCCATATTGCTAGAGACGCATCTTCGCCACCGGTTATTATGGCTTTTCCATCAGGGGTAAAGGTAAGGGCGGTAAGGCGCTGGCCGTTCCCGATAAAAGTTTTCTGCAGAACTTTTGTTTTCGCGTCGAAAAGGTATGCATTGCCGTCATTTCCCGCAACAGCAAAGATGGAATTATCAGGGCTGTACTCTATCGCAGTGACCGTGCTCGGATGTCCGTCCAGGAGCGAAGTCTTGCCTGTTGAAAGGTCGGTCACGCGAATGGATGTGTGGTAGATCTTTCCTGTTTGTGCGAGAAGCCGCCCGTCGCCGCTTACATCGAAACTCGAGTAGTAGTATTCGTCACCGACAACCTTGTCCTCACCCGACTTTAGATCGTAGAGATGGATGTCGTCTCTAACGCGGACAAATGCCGAGCCTGCTTTCGACCTTACGAGAGAATTGATCTTGAAGCCGTCGGTCTTTACTCGCCTGATCAGCATGCCGTCCGTTTTTTCAATGACGAACTCATCCTTAGCAACCCTGCGGACCGAGTAAGTTAGATCCTCGCTGAAGGAACGTTCCCCGGCATAGACACTAAGTTTTTGATCGTCCGGAAGATCGAGGTGCTCGCGAGCATTAAGATCGATGGTTCGCACGCCACCTAAAAGCTTTGCAGCTTTCAACTTGATGCCATCCGGCTCGAATGCGAGTGCGACGCTTGCCCACTTACCGTCCTCGACCGTCTTGACCACCGTACCGTCCAAAGTGTTGAGGAGTTTGATGAAGCCATTTTTATTCTGCGCTGAGCTGATAGCTATTCGGCTGCCATCCGGGCTAAACACCATCGCCTCTATGCTGTTTTGTGAAGCTTCGGTCTGCCACAGGAACTTTCCGCTTTCGGCGGCCCACAGTTGTACTGTGCCGTTAGCACTGCCCGTCGTGATCAACTTTTCATTCGAACTCCAGGCGATGGTCTCTAATACGTATCGTTCATCGGCCTTCTGGATGAACCCGATGGGCCGTTTCCAGAGCACACGTGCACTGGGCACGTCCCACAAAGCCAGATCTTGATCCATAACTGAGTAGGAGAGAAGTTTTGATCCGGTCGGACTGAACCTTACCCAGTAAAATGGGTTCTTTTGCGTGATCTGGAGCGGTGGCGTTTGCGCTCTAAGGGTCGGAGCTAAAAGGAAGAGGACAACCAAGATGGCGAGATACTTTAACATTTTGAATCGTAGAGAGCTGAATTCGAGCCTGTAGGCTTAGATGCCGAAACGTCGGAAAGGTTCGTCAAGCGGCCCTTTCAATGCTTTGACAAGATTGTCTTTCTGACCTCAGCCTCGTATCCTAATTCCTTTTATGACGGTGCAGCAAACATCGCAAACAAGTTCGCCTTCGGGGCTTGACCACAACATTGCTCAGTATTTCGCGGAGTTGCTCAACTTTGAATCGACCAAAGACCTCCTCGGTTCCGAGGTTTGGCAGAAGGTTAAACCGATGGCCGAGCGGATCTTGAACTCGGTCGTTGTTGGGGAAAACAGCGGAAGGGTGAATGACGCTGTGCCTGAGTCGGTCTCGGCGCTTGCG
>JRYI01000892.1_pt1 | contig 84624 bp, 77 predicted proteins | sample 235361 | NCBI WGS metagenome assembly JRYI01 (sample SAMN03074212, study PRJNA261471) | activated sludge metagenome | biome: Common Effluent Treatment Plant; feature: Wastewater; material: Activated sludge; isolation source: activated biomass in a lab-scale reactor treating industrial wastewater at...
GTCGGCGGCAAGCCGCCTCCAGAAAAGCCGGGTACGCTCAGCGGTCGGGCGAGCCCGACCGCACTGCTAAGGGGCAAGCCCGTAAAGCAAGTGGCTTCTTCCTTTGCGTTCTTTGCGTCTCCTTTGCGTTCTTTGCGTTTACGATCCTGGTTTGAAAAGGCAAAGGCCGCGATCCTGAAAGGAGAATCGAGAATGGAAAATGTGGTTTGATATTTTTTTGCGAAATTCTGGGACAAATCGCGTAAGCCGTTGATAACACGTCACTTATTTGTCCCAAGAGCTGTCCCAGAGTTGTCCCACGAGCGTATTGGCCGGGACAAAAGGCGGCCATTGTCGGCGGCGAGCCGCTTCCGAGGTGTTGTGGGCTCTCCCTCCACGTTTCGCTGACGCTCCACGTGGGGCTGCATTCTGCCGCCAGCTACGCAGGCTCAAGAGATATGTCGGCGGTAAGCCGCTTCCGTGAGGATACATTGGCGTCGGCGTCGGCGCGAGAATTGAGGTTCCTTGTGGCTTCAACGCGCGATTTGCAACATCACAATTATTTTCGATGGAGGATAAAAGATGAATGGTACACCCGGCAAGATTCGAACTTGCGACCCTCTGATTCGAAGTCAGATACTCTATCCAGCTGAGCTACGGGTGCACATTTGCGTGCGGTCAAGTTAAAGATGTTACCGATTGGAGCGATGGGTTTGCAAATCCGCATGGCAGGTTGGGCAGATTTGCTGCGGCGGCCGATTGCCTCATCGAGCAGTTCGTGGAATAGTTATCCACGAACCTCATCCGCGAAAGACAAACATATGCGAATACTTCTCTCTATATTGGCGACCGTCATATTGTTCACCGCCGTCACACAGGTACTTTCACAAGACGCCGGAAAGCAGCTTTCGATCGAAGGCCTGCAAAAGAGCGTCACGGTCCGTCGCGACGGGCGCGGCATCCCATACATCGAGGCAGCAAATGATGCTGATCTCTACTTTGCACAAGGCTACGTTACGGCATCTGACCGGCTTTGGCAGATGGACATGATGCGGCGCGTTGTTCGGGGTGAGACCGCAGAGATCTTTGGCAAGCAGACGCTCGAACAGGACAAACGTTGGCGGCGATTCGGATTTTCGCAAGTCGTCGAACGGTCGTATTCGATGCTCTCGCCGGATCTTAAGGCCGCCCTCGTCAGCTACGCTGCAGGTGTAAATGCTTACATCAACGGGCTGGATGCGGCCACGCTGCCGGTAGAATTTGGAATTCTTCAGTATCGGCCGAAACCTTGGCATCCGACCGATTCGCTAGCGATCGGGAAGATCCTTGCCGATGCATTGAGCACGACGTGGCGGAACGACCTGCAGCGTGCGGAAGTGCAAGGCATGGCCCCCGATAAGCTCGCCGACCTCAGCGATCCCTTTAGTCCGTATGACGTCATCCTTTATCCCGGTAAGGCAAAAGGAAAGCGGTACGGCGAGGTAAACGCTGAAAGACCTTCGGACAGGCTTCTCGCTGCCGCTGAAAGAGACGAGTCCATTCGAAAGGCTTCGCTCGAGACCGTCGGACTTTATGCAGAGGGCCTTGCGGCGAGTAGCAATTGGGTGATCTCAGGAAAGTTGACGGCTTCGGGAAGGCCGATCCTCGCGAATGACCCGCACCTTTCCGCGACCGCTCCCGGTATTTGGTATATCGCGGACATCCGCTCCCCCGAGGTTCACGCTGCCGGCGTCTCGATCCCGGGAATACCGGGAATTGTGCTCGGACACAACGAGACGATCGCCTGGGGGGCGACCAACGTCGGACCCGATGTCCAGGACATCTACAAACTTGAGCTTGATGGAAGGAGTTCTTACCGTACGGCGGACGGTTGGAAGAAGCTGCAGGTCCGCAAAGAAAGTATCGCCGTACGCTCGAATCCGCTGAGCACGGAGACAAAGGCGGTCGAATTCGAGGTGAGGTCGAGCGAACAAGGGCCGGTGATCCTCGAGGACAAGTCCGGTTCGTACGCGCTGAGGTGGACGGCGTTCAACCCGGAATTCAACGAGTTCGAAGCATTCTTTCGGCTCGATCGGGCCAAAGACTGGCCCACTTTCAAGAATGCATTGAAGACGTTTGGCGGCCCTGCACAAAACTTCGTTTACGCCGACACTAGCGGACATATAGGCTGGTATGCCGCCGGCCGGATCCCGATAAGGAGAAAGGGCATCGGTCAATTACCGTATGAAGCGAAGAACGGCGACGGGGATTGGATCGGCTATATTCCATTTACCGAGCTCCCGCATCTGTACGATCCGCCGTCGGGGCTGATCGTGACCGCGAACCAGCGAACTGTTGACGGCAACTATAAGTATCAGCAGATCGCGAGCGGCGCGTCTGCTCCGTGGCGTGCACGCCGGATCCTCGACCGGCTTTCAGCGATGAAGAAGATCACACCGAAAGACGTCGCGAGCGTTCAGCTCGATGCGTTCAACATTCCGCTCGATCTTCTCGCAAAGCGGGTCGTCCGCGGGCAGGCCGCCTCGGCTGAAACCTTGGATGTACTGAAGGCGTGGGACGGCACGATGCTTCCCGACAGCCGCGGCGCTCTGCTGGCCGAAGAGATAGGAAAGTGTGTTACAACCGAGATCACGCGCGTGAACGCGCCGGTCAGTTACGGCGTGATAAGGGAACGGATCGTTGACCGGGCGATCCGAGAGGATCTCGCACGCTGGCTGCCGGGGGTGAAAGACTACGACGAACTCTTTCGCTCGTGTGACACGCAGGCGCGCCAGAGCCTGACACGCGTTCTCGGTGCCGACCCGGCGGGTTGGACCTGGGGAAAGACGTTCACCGCTGTTATCCCTCATCCTCTGGTGATGACGCCCGTTATCGGCCAGCGATTCGTCACGCGGACGGATCCGCTCGCCGGAAGCCGGTACTCGCCGAATGTCGGTTCGTCCGTCTCGATGCGATATATCGTAAGTCCGCGCGACTGGGATGCGACGAGCCTCGTAATTCCGCTCGGTGAAAGCGGGCGGGCGGGAACGGAACATTTCAAGGATCAGTTCGATATGTGGAAGACGAATACGCCGCCGCCGCTTGTGTTCGGTAAGGCTGAGGCTTCGAAACTGCCGATCGGGGTCATTCTTCTACCGACGGTAAAGGGGAACTGAGGAGGCCGAGAAAATCCTCGAGGATGATGGCGGCCGCCTCGGCGTCAACTCTCTTCCTCGTTTCGGCGAGGCCCGCGCCGCTTCTCCACAAGCGGCCCTTCGCTTCGTAGGACGACACTCTTTCGTCCTGAAGGAATATGGGCAGCTTGAGCGACAGCGAGAGCTTTCGTGCGATCGAGCGGGCCTCAGCCGACATCGGAGATTCTTCGCCACTGGATTCGAGCGGCAAACCCACAACGACCGCGACAGCATCCAAATCGAGAATCTGGGCCTCGATCTTTGCGAGCAAAGATTTCCAGCTTCCGCGTTCGATCGTCGTCACCGGGCGCACCGTGATTCGCAGCGGATCGCAAACGGCGAGCCCGACCCGTTTCGTGCCCGGATCGATGGCGAGAATGCGTCCTTCGGCGGGAATTGGAAACCGCTCTGTAATTTTGGCCGTATTAGTGATTTGTTTCTGTTGCAAGTCGCTCACTTGATAAAGGATAATTGAATATCGTTCGCTTTTAGCGACATATTTGAGGTAATTATATGTCATTTCGCGGAAAACTCTGGGTCTTGATCCTGTCAGGCGTTATCGCCGGGTATGCCGTCATCGGCGGTTTGCCGGCTGTTGGCAGCCTTTTGACGGCAAATGCTCAACAGACGGTCAACGACCCGAATGCCCAACTAAAGATAGTTGAATCCGTGCTTGACCATATCCAGAACGACTATGTTGACATTCCGGATATGGAGAAGGTCCGCGTCGGAGCGCTTCGCGGTCTGACCAGCGGCCTGGATCCATACTCAAGCTATCTCACGCCTGAGCAGGCGGCGGAATATACCGCCGGAAAGGCCGACAAAACCGGCATCGGAGCCGAATTTGCATCCGTTTCCGGTTACCTATATGTCCTATCCGTCACCAAAGGCGGTCCCGCGGACAAGGCCGGGATCAAGAATGGCGATGTGATCGAATATATCGGGTCGAAGGCTTCGAGAGATGTCCAGCTTTATGATGCGGTACATCTGACGGAGGGTGAACCGGGCTCGACCGTTGCTCTGAGGGTTCTGCGCTCAGGAGAAAAGCCGCAGACAATAAAGGTCACGCGAGGCGACGCGAAGCCTCAGGCCCCGGAGACCAAATTGGAGACGGGGAAAACTGGGGTCGTCAAGGTGCTCTCGCTGGACAAGGGGCAAGCCGAACGCGTTCGTGAGGCAGTCAACTCAGTGATCAAACAGGGTGCGCAAAAGATCGTGCTCGATCTGAGGGCCGTTGCCGGCGGCAATCTTGAAGAAGGCGTAAAGGTTGCAAATCTCTTCATTGGCAGCGGAGCTCTGGCAACGGAGATCGGAAAAGACAACAAGATCACCAAAACGTATTCGGCCGATCCGTCTCAGCTGATCTTTGAGGGCAAGGCCGCATTGGTGACAAATATCAACACCGCTGGGGCCGCAGAAGCTATTGTTGCCGCTTTCGCTGACCATAAACGGGGTGCAATAGTTGGTGAAAGGACGTTCGGTGCGGGTTCGGATCAAAAGTTCTTCCCGCTTTCAGCAGGCGGCGGATTGCTTCTGACCGTTGCAAAATGGGCGTCACCGACAGGCGTGCCGTTCTTTGGCGAAGATCGAAATTCGATCGGTATCAAGCCAAGCATTGAAGTGAAACGCGGAGATACGCAGGATCCGGATGAGGTCGATACACTCCTTGACAAAACTGCCCCGCAGGATCCGAACCAGCAAGTCGCACCTACGCCGACGCCGACACCGAAGCCGGTTGTTCGTGAGGACATCCAACTCAAGAAGGCGATCGAAGTGCTGAACTCGGCCGCGTAAAAGAGAACTTGCCAAATGATAAGCTGTCCGGAACTGTGAGTTCGCGGACAGCTTCTTGTTTTCTACGGTAATCGAACCTGCTAGAATCAAGATTCTGATGAGAGCAAATGTGTCCAATGTGGTCCGGCTGGCAATGGCCTTGGCCCTTGTCATTTTCGTCGGTGAGTGCGTCGCGTTCGCACAGTCGGCGGACGTGAATTTCCCGACCCCGCTTTCGTCAAACAAGATCACAGGTTCGATCAAGGCTCGCGATATCGGCGACAATCGGCTGACGACCCACTATTTCGTCTTTAACGGTACTCAGGGCGATCTTTTTGTAAACGTCCTCTCAAAAAACCTAGACGCCGATATCGACGTGTTTTCGGCTGACGCGATGATCCCTCTCACAAAGATGGTCGTCGCATCAGACGCACAGGCGAACGAGACCGGTCGCTTGATCTATTTGCGCAAGCCTGAAAGGCTGATACTCCGAATACAAGGACGGACCCCGAACGATCTTCCCGCGACGTATCAGATCTCTTTCGGCGGAAGCTTTGCCGCCATCTCCGGACAAGAGGCTCCGGAAGCTCCGGTCGTGGACAAAGGCGTGTCGGGCGAGGTCGCCGTGAATTCGGTCGGCACGATTTTGCCGCAAGCGAAGAAGCTCCCAGTGTCTTCCGCACCTGAAATCGCTGCGGAGCCTGATACGGGCGTTGCAAATAGGGACGTGCCGGAACCCGGCACGCCGACAAAGGTCAATCGGGAAGAACCGAAAACGGAAGCTGAGGCGGCGAAGGTCGAGACACCGAAGCTGGCAAAACGGCGGTCAAGGAAGCGGGCAGAGGTCGTAGTTACCGAATCGATAGAACCGAAGAAGGAAACTGCCGAAAAGGCTTCTGAAGCGAAGCCGACAAAACGCCAAAAGCGCACGGCAAAGAAAGAAAGAAAGCCGGAACCGCCCAAAACGGAAACTCCGGCACCGGTCGATCCGCTCGCGAACGTCAAGCTTGTGATTCTTTTCAAGAACGGGGAAAAGGTAGAGATCGGAATGCCGGACCTGATGCGGTTTACGGTCGACAAGGGGCAGTTGATCGTAATACGAAAAACCGGCTCGATCGACCGATATTCAATGATCGAGGTGGCAAAGGTCACGATCGAATGATGTTTCCCCGACGTCAAGCGTAGCTGTGCAGTCCCTTTAGCAGGTAACTGACGCCCAGATAGGTGAAGACCACGAGCAAGAAGCCGATGATCGCGAAATATGCCGAGCTTCGGCCTTTCCATCCGCGTGAGATGCGCGTATGCAGGAACGCCGCGTAGGTAAGCCAGGCAACGAGAGCACCTGTTTCCTTTGAGTCAANNGAGTCAAAACCCCATGGCCTGCCCCAAGATTCATTCGCCCAGATCGCTCCTGTGATCAAAAGCATCGCAAGGCCGGCGAAGGCCAAGCATCCGGTCTTGTACATTAGGCCGTCCAATGTCTCAAGGCTTGGAAGCCGCTGACGGAGCTTTTCGGTTCTAAACCCGAACAAGAGGACAAAGAACGTGCCGACGATGGCGGTCAAAAGGGCTGCGAGTTCTACGGGGTTCGTGTTGAGCGACAGGAACATCTTGTCGCCCGTGTTTTGCACATACTGCGTCGCAAGAGCTTGATACTGCGCGGGCGTCATTTGGGCAAGCTCCGCAGTCGACATATTTCGCGCTTCCGCAATTGCAAGCCCGGCGATCATATATTGATCGGGATCTGCGGCCAACTGTTTCTGCAGTTGAGGCAATACCGCCTGAGTTGAACTAATACCGTTGATAAGAAGAGCCACAGAGGCGATTTGTGCAACAAAAGCGGCTATGAGCAAATATTTCCCGGCCCGCTTTGCAAGTGAGCTATCTTTGAAAAGATAGATACAATATGCGACAACGACGCCAAGCAGTAACAACCCAGCTATACCAAGTGCGGGCCCGACACCGGGGAGCTCAAGCCTAAATGGAGCCGAAAATGGCTTCTTGCCCACTTCGCTAGGTACAAAGATGCCAGCGCGATAGACGAACTCATAAAGAACCGAAAACTTGCTTACGCTTGCGATGACGGATATTGCGAAGATGCTGGACCAAACCGCCATTGCTTCGACCTTTACTCCGTCCTTGAGCAAATACATCACCGCAACGGCAAAGCAAACAAGAGCCACACCGTAGCTCAAACTGGCGTCGCCGACGTGTATGGGCCTCCAATAGGAATCCAGTACCGGCGGAAGTTCGATAAACTCTCCACCGATAAAACGCGCAAGGACGAGGATCATCGCCGCAAGGGGTAAGGTGAAGGCGGTCAGCACGCGAAGATTCTTCCGCGTCGCGAAAATGAGCGTTGCGATGCCGGCACCGAATGCGAACGCCAAGCTCAGATCGTATAGATTCGCAAAAGGAATATATCGAAAGATCCATGGAGTGGCATTGTTACCGCTTGCCCGCATAATTGCGATCTCGTGTTCATAGCCGTTCACCCAGCGGATCAGCCAACTCGAGAAGTTAAAAAAGACACCGAGAGCCGCTCCCCAATACCCGATCGCTCGCGCCATATTAGACGGTGCGTAAAGGTTCGTGAGCTCAAAAAGTGCCGCAAGGATATAGCACGCAAGTGCAAGCATCATCAAGGCCCCGTCCGAAATGAACCCCGAGCCGATCTGAAAGCGAAGCCCGAGCATCGCGAAGGATGCTACGATGACCACGATCGCAGGAAGCGCGGTTCGAAGCTTGCCGCTTGATTGTCTAAACTCTGTATCCGCTGGAATTACTGCTGCCATCTTAAGATTCCTCTTTATCAAGAGCCTGTGCTATCTGATTGAACTTGTCTTCCATGCCATTTGGGTTGCGGTTGGTCTCCGCGGCGATAACGGCTTCGGTCGTACCGTCATCGTTTGCTTCAATGCGGGCCCAAATGCGCCGATGTGAGACAAAAAATACGAAACCGAGGGCCCCGACCAGCCCAAAACCGCCAATATACCATGCGATGAAGGACGCGTGATACGGGTCGTACTTAATAGAAAGAACGTGTGCGTATGGCGATTTTTCGAATTCGGTCAGGCGCCATTTATAGCCAAGTTTCGGAGCAGCGATAGGAGCATTCCCTCCGATCTCCTTGGCGAATGCGAAAATGCGGGTGGCCTGTCCGTCGGGCGGCGTCACGTTCAGGATCGCGACGGGATTCTTATAGTCGCCGCTGCGTGTATCAGGCTGGCCGTTCGGCCCGATCGTGAAATCAGGCTGGAAATCCGCATACTCGACCTTTGTACCGTCCGCAAGCGTCGTGAATCCGTCACGTTGGATCTTGATGGTCTCAACCGGCCCGCTATTTTCCGGTGTAAGATCAATGGTCACGGTCCTCGCGTTGCCGATCGGGATCGACTGGGCCTGGAAAAATCGATAACCGCGGTACGTAAGCGGTTTATTGAGGCTCACATCTGCGGTATAGGTACCATATGCAGGGTCAGCGATTCTCACCTCGGTCCGCCAATCAAGCGTGTTTGGGACGTCAATAGGGCCAGACTCATCGATGAGCTGTTGTTGGATGTCGGTGCAAGTGATCGAGAATGGAAGCTGTACGTTGTACCGCTCCTTCTTATCAAGGTTGTACTCGATGAGTTGGATCTGCTCCGTTTTTTGCCCGGGCACCATCCTAACGTCTGCATCAAAACCCGTCTGCAAAGCGACCCAGTGCCCCATGAAAAGGATGATCAGCGCCACGTGGACGACATAGGCCCCAAGTCGGTTCCATTTCCCTGATTCGCCAAAGACAAATGTCGCGTCGGCTGCCTGGGTGATCTTCGGCTTAAGGCCTTTGCTCTTAAATACTGCAGCGATCTCGTCGGCAACGTCTTGAACACCCTTGTCGGAATAGCGGCGGGTCTGTGCGAATTTCTTCGCTTCGAGCCACTTGCGAGTTGCTGTTACCTTTGGCTTTGCGATGTAGCTCCAAGCGGAGGGAAATCGGTCAATGGATGCCAGGACGATATTGAGCGACAATATCAACAGCATCAAGTTGAAATACCACGTGTGGTAAATATCAAAGAGGCCAAGTGCGCCGTAGATCGTTTTCTCGGCAGGTGTCAGCGATGCGTAGTATGCGTCGAAGCCGCTCACGTTCTGCTGCAGGATAAGCATGCCGACCATCGACAGAACGACAAGGATGCACAGAAGCGTTACCCCGAACCTGACAGAGCTGATCCAAGAAATAAATCGGTTTAAGAGCGCGGCTTTCGGCACTCGAGACGGTGGAGCACTAATTGTCTCTTCAGCGGCAGACATATTTTAAATTAGCAGAATACCTTACTGACAGCATGTTTTCCACGCACGGTAAAGATTAATGACGCTAATTTGGAAGAATGCTGCGAGGTTATCTGTGTAAACTTTGGAAAAACCGTTCACGAAAGGTATTCTTATAATTTCGGCTTTACTACCCAAGACGCAAAAGGCTGGCGTCGAATTTTATGGCATCTGCAGCAACCGACATTCAAACGATCAGAACGGCTAGCGTTCGGGAAAAGATCGCGGCCTACTTCGAGCTCACAAAGCCTCGTATCGCGTTCCTGCTTGTTCTTACAAGTGCTGCCGGGTTCTATATGGGAAGCCAAAAGGGCTTCGATGCGGTCACCTTTGGTATTGCAATGGCTGCCATTTGTTTATTGGCATTTGGCGTCGCAACCCTAAATCAGTATGCGGAAAGGTCCATTGACCCTAAAATGGAGCGGACGGCACGGCGTCCACTTCCGACCGGCCGTGTTACACGCAATGAAGCGTTGATCTTTGGCGTTCTTCAATGTGCGATAGCGGAGATCGGGCTCTTCGTACTCGTGAATCCGCTGACCGCGTATCTTGGCCTCGCGGTTATCGTTGGCTATAACTTCGTTTATACACCGCTAAAGACACGAACGAGCGCATCGACGGCAATCGGTGCCATCCCCGGGGCTTTGCCGCCTTTGATGGGTTGGACGGCCGCCACGGGAGACATCACATTGGTTGCCTGGTCACTATTTTTGATCCAGTTCCTGTGGCAGTTTCCTCATTTTTTTGCGATCGCTTGGCTCTATCGTGAACAATATAAGAGGGCCGGAATCGTAATGCTTCCGGTCGTCGAACCCACAGGCCGGATCACGATGCGGCAGATCGTGCTTTTTACCATACTGCTCGTCCCGATGAGTTTTGCCCCGTTCTTTTTCGCTCATTCGGGGTTCATCTTTCTGATCGGGGCAATTCTTCTTGGCTTTTGGATCCTCTTCGCAAGCGTTAAGTGTGCGATCGAGAAAACTGACAAGGCGGCCCGCAAGCTCTTGCTGGTCACCGTCGTGTACTTGCCGCTGCTTTTTCTTTTGATGGTCATCGATAAGAAATGAAAGTCGGAGTCGCTGATACATTAGACGACATTGTCGAAGAGAAAAAAGGGAAGCGCCCCGGATTGACAAGCTCCGGCCCAGGCGGAGGGGATCCCCGTGGCCCTCGCGGAAATGGCGGGGGCAGTGGTCCAGGCGGCGGCGATGACGGCGACCGTAAGCGATTTGACGATGCGACCCGTCCGAATGCGGCCAAGACCCGGATGCTTACTTACTTTCTCCTGATGGTCGTCGTAATGACCTTCGGTGGAATGATCGCGGCGTATCTAGTGCTTGCGACGAACCGCTCTATTGAATGGCGGCCTTTTACGCTTCCGGTCCAGGTTTGGGTCAGCACCGCTATTATCATCTTGAGCAGTATCGCTTACGTTATCGCCGAAAGGGCGTTGATGGCGGAGGACCACCCCAAGGCAAAGAGATGGCTGTTGATCGCTACGGCCCTTGGTGGCTGCTTCATTTCATCACAGATCGTTCTTTGGTTGGAATTGGTCTCGTGGGGATATTATGCATACGGAAACCCGTATGCCGGCTTCTTTTATATTTTGACCGCTCTTCACGCTGTTCACGTTCTCGGCGGCATTATTGCGATGTCATCCATCGTCCTTCGGTCATGGTATTCCCCCAAGAGCGAATTTGAGATCGAAAGGCGGATCACTATCGGCCAGGTCGTCGGCTGGTACTGGCATACGATGGGTTGCCTTTGGTTGATCATTGTCGGCCTTTTAGGCTTTATGGGCTGATGGACGCTCTACAGATATTTCCCCATCTCAACGGCTTCTTAAACCTTACAAGCGGCCTTTTTCTAGCGAGTGGATTCGTTTTTATCCTTCGAAGGAAGATTCACGCCCATCGCTTTTGTATGCTTGCGGCGACCATAATTTCGTCGATCTTTGTTATCTCATACGTTACGCATCATGCTCTGCTGACCTATGCCTACGGCCTTGGCCCGACAAGATTTACAGGCGAAGGCCTCGCCCGGCCGATATATTTTACGATCCTTTTATCGCATACGATCCTCGCAGCAGGTATTGGCCCTTTCGTTATTATCACGCTTTATCATGCACTAAAAGGGAACTTCGCGAAGCACCGCAAGATAGCGCGTCTCGTGATGCCGGTTTGGCTTTATGTCTCGGTCACGGGCTTCACGGTTTATATGATGCTTTACCACTTTTATCCGAGCCGATAACTTTTTTTTAGTGTCTTCCAACCTTTTTTTGCTTTCGCGCGTCAAAAACCTTGGAACGGTAACCGAATTTTGTGTTATCATTCCGTTGTTGAAAATTCGATCGCCGAAGCCGCTAATGTTTAAGCGGCGCGGGGGAACCAAAGTTCGCAGGGCGTTCTGCGGCAGGGGCTAATCGACANNCCCGTCAGCTAACCTCGTAGGTGTGGCAAAGAAGTTACAGCTGGGGATTGTGCCCATAAAAAAAGGCCGATTTTTCATGTGCTTCCCGCTATTTTTCAACGACACGCAAGAGACTTCGGTCTTCTCAAAGGAAAAAGGCTTCGATGTTCGTATGCATCGGAGCCTTTTAATGTCTTCCTGCAAACCGCCTAATTGACCGTCTTCTTGACTATCACCAGCGTAATATCATCGTTCGCGGGAGCAGTTCCCGTGAATGCCGAAAGGGCGGATTCGACCTTATCGCGCAATCCGGAAGCCGAGGAAGCGACATTTGCCTGAACCACCTTGGTCAGACGGTCGAGGCCAAATTCTTCCTCATTCACGTTATTCGCCTCGGAGACGCCGTCAGAATAGGCGACAAGTACATCACCGGAGGTAAGTGTGATCGTTCCGGACTCATACTCAGCGGACGGGATGATCCCAAGCGGAAGACCGCCGGAGGCAAGCTGTTCTACCGTTCCATCCGCACGTCCGATCAACGGTGGGTTGTGCCCGCAATTTATAAATTGAACAACGCCTGTTGCCGGATCGAGTTCCGCGACAAAGAGCGTGACAAATCGGTTTGCCGGAGTATTTTCCGCTAGATACGCATTGATCGAAGCGACGGTAGTCGCAAGTTCCCGATCCGCGGCGACCTGGGCGTGGATCGCAGCGTGAAGGCTCGACATAAGCAATGCCGCCGCCGTACCTTTACCCGACACGTCGCCCAAAGCGAACAACATCCGGCCGTTGCTTCTAGTAATGAAGTCGTAGTAATCGCCGCCGATCTCGTAACAAGAGAACGATATCCCCTGGAATTCATAACCATCGACCTTAGGCGGGCCGGAAGGCTGAAAGCGCTGTTGAATCTCCGTCGCCAGTTCGAGTTCGCGCTCCATACGCTGGCGCTCGATCCGGGCTTCGGTCAGGCTCGCATTTTCGACCCTTATCGATGCAACTGATGCGAGGGTCGTCAGGATATCCAGATGTTCGGCCTTGAATGTGGCCTCGTGCGTTGGTGAATCTGCATAGATCAGGCCGAAGACGTCCGTCTCGTCCACGCTCAACGGAACGGCAAGGACGCTGCGGATACCTTGGAGCATGATCGTCTGACTGGCGAACTTCGGGTCGTGTTGGGCATCAGAGGTCAGCACGGACTTGCCGTGGTCCACGACCTCGGTCATTATGTTACGGCTAATTCGGACCTCTTTCAGGCTTTCCTCTTTTCCGCGTGCACGAGCGACCTTTACTTCCATCTCGCAGTCTGAGCCTTGTTCCCGGAGCATAATGATCACCCGCTCGGCCGGGACGGCCTCAAAAACAAGTGACGCGACAGAATCGAGGGTTTCATCCAAGCCGCGAGATGCGAGCAGCGTAACACCAACCTTGCTGATCAGGCCGAGAAGATCCGTTCTGCTGGAAGTTTGGGACTCAAGTATCTCGGTTGTCGGATTTCGGCGAAGGCTAAATGAGATCGTATTTGCTGGATCAAGGCCGGCGGTCGTTTCGGCGAACAATTGAGCGCTGTTGAATTGAGGCACGGCATGGTCGTCCTCGAACCGAAGAGTTGTTTCGCCGATCTGGATCGCTCCGCCAGTCGAAAGGGGAACGGATGCTGTCAGGATATTGCCGTTGTATCGAGTACCGTTCGCAGAGCCAAGATCGTGAAGCCAGTAAACGTCATTCTCGCGCCTGATCTCGGCGTGCAGCCGGGAAGCGAATGCGTCGGGAATACAAACGTCGCTTCGCGCGGAACGTCCCACTGTCGTTCTCAGCTTTGTAAGTTCAACGGTCTCTTCTGGGCGGCCTGCGCTGATAATGTGTAGATATGCCATTTTATGAGCGGATCTCGCGGCGTGACGCACGCACAACTCGTGTACCGGTCAGATAGTCGTGAAGCGTCCTGGCCTTCGGTGTGAAAAGGCAGATCAGAAACCCAAGCCCGAGTGTGACTAAGGTCAGAAGGTAGCCGACGGTCTGGCGAAGGATCAATGCACCAGTTCCTGCTCGTTCGCCGGTTTTCGAGATGATCCTCAGTCCGGTCAATAGCTTGCCAATGCTCTGCCTGCATACAATGGGGAGAATGACAAGGTTCACCACGGATAGGAGTGTCGCGATAAACCAGAGAGTCGCGTCGGTCGCAATGTTCAATCCACCCGAGAACATTCGCTCGGAGAGGAGTCCGCCTACCGGGAATATGAGAAAGATGATGTAGTCGATCAATATAGCCCCACATCGAAGAAGGAAGGGTGCAGAAAATCCTTCGAGGGCAAGTTGGTCGGTAGATTGTGCTTCTGTCGCAGCTGCCATTGTTGAATGAGATCGAAAGACTAGAGTCTAAACTAAGCGACCCAAAAATGCAGTGTAGTGTCGCCTAATTTAATTTTGTCGCCATTGACCAGGCGATGGGGTTGGTTCGGCCGAAGCCTTAGATTTCCACTCTCGGTGGACAACACCGTCGTGCCGTTCGAAGAGCCAAGATCTTCGACAAGAAAATCGGCCCCATCGTGAATGATCCTTGCGTGACGCCGGGAGATCTTGGTCTGCGGATCGAACTTTGAGAGATCGACCTCTGGGAAAATATTCGACATTGGGTCGCGGCGTCCGAGAAGATTCTCGGGCTTTTCGATCAAATACACCGGGGCTTCAAGGTCGGTCGTTCCTTCTACAACAAGCCGTGCCGTGCGGGCAGACCGGATCGGATTAGCAAATTGAACAGAAGCCGAAGGCGGACTATTCTGTGCAAGCGGCTGTCGTGCCCCGCAGAAGGCACAGAACATATCGGCGGCGACGATCCGTTGGCCGCAAAATCCGCAGAATACGGTCTGGTCATCGAGCCCGACCGCAACTGGGGCCGCACCGACGCCGAATGTCAACCGACCCGCGCGCAGGCTGTCAGCGTGTTCACCAAGGGCATCCCTGAGATCAGCTGCACTGGCAAAGCGCTTCTCCGCGCTATATTCAACGCACTTCATCAAGATCTTTTCGATCTGATCTGACAGTCGCGGATTTATCTGCCGAGGCCTCGGGTTCTTCTCAAAATCGAAGATCAAGAGCGGATTGTTCTGCGGGTCGGCTCCTGTCATAAGGTGGAACATCGTCGATCCAAGGCTGTAGATGTCCGAGCGGGGCTCAACATTTCCGCTAAAGAGCTCTGGAGGAGCGTAGCCCATCGTACCAACGGCCGTCACTCCTCGTTCTTCGATCTGGTTGACACTTCTCGCAATTCCGAAATCGATCAGCATTATCTTACCGGTCGAACCATCGAGCATCACGTTGGAAGGCTTCAGGTCGCGATAAACGACCCGCTGCGGGAGATTATGCAGATAAGAAAGCACATCTGCGATCTGAAATCCCCATTCGGCAACCGTAAGCTCGTCAATTCGGCCTTCGGGAGCGGCACGGAGCCGCCCGGCAAGATCGCCGCCTGAGATATACTTCATCACAAGGTAGAAGCGTCCCTCGGCGGAATCAAAAAAGTAGTCGTAGATGGTCGGGATCGAAGGATGATCAAGCGACGAAAGTATCATCGACTCGCGACGAAAATCGTCGATCGCCTTAGCCTGCTGGGCGTCCTCTATGTGGGCTTGGACCATCTCTTTGACAGCGCGCTGGACACCGCCAAGGTTTCGGTCATTTGAGAGATAGACGGCGCCCATTCCCCCTCCGCCTATCTTCTTGACGATCTCGTACCGATTGTTCAGAACGGTGCCGCCGGTTAGTATCTGCAAACGGGGTTTTGAGCCCTTATCCGAACGATCGGAGATAGCTGACGTATCGTTGGCCCGCTGCGGTTCCTCGGGGGCGGCATCCGAACTTCCAAATTCAATGGCCGCCCCATGAACTTGCCGTCCGGAGTCCTCATCCTGTACGGAACTCAGCGACTTCTCCGCGGCTCTTGAAAGGACCTCAGGCATTGGAGGTTCAGCTATGAGGCGTGGTTCAACAGGAATTTTTTCAGGCGGTGCGGTCTGGGCCTGATCGTCAGCTACAGGCTCTTCCGAAGCTATCTCGCTCGCGGAAGTGGAAGCCTCTTCCGGAATCATGTTCTGGAGGGCCGGTTCAACAGCGAGTTCCGCAGGAGATTCCTCAACAAGCGGAAAGTCGCGGAGCGTACTCTCGAAGTCTGTATCGGAACCGGATGCATTAGATTCCGAAGGAACCTCGATCTCGTGCGGGTCCTCCGCGATCACCGCAACGGCGGGCAATTCCGGGTTCGGGGTTGCTTCCGAAGTCTCCGGACTTTCACTGATCGTCGGCTCTTGTTCGGGCAAGACAGCTGGAACAGGCTCAGAGTCTTCGATCGGTGAACGATCGGGCGTTTGAACCTCTTCATCAACGACGGCTGCTGGAATTGGAAGTTCGGAGATCGAGGTCACGATCGTCTGCGCAAGTGGGTCGTCGGGCGCGGCAACAAAATCCGCTGGATGCAGAGAAATGCCGCAATAGGGGCAATAGATATCGTTATCTGCGACCTCGGAGGCGCATTCTGGACAGGCGACCATTAAACTCAGCAGCTATTTATTTGTCTTAAACCGCAAAAAAGTCTTTCCGACGATCACTTCGTCGTTATCATCGATCAGATGCGGATTGCCCGGCAAAAGCCTTCGTCCGCGGTTTACGTAAGTTCCATTCGTTGAACCCAAGTCTTCGATGGTGTATCTGCCATTCGTGACCCGTATCCGAGCGTGTCTTCGCGAAACCTTGGCCTCCGCGTCGTACTGATCCAGGTCGACATCGGGGAATACACCATTGTCGGCATCCCAACGGCCGATAGTTGCCTCTGATCCTGCGATCGGGAACTCGACCGGCGGTGCATCCGCTCGTTCGATAACAAGTCGTGCACTTATGCTTGTGATCACAGGCTCTGCATTGCCCGGCGTCGGCTGTTCCGCAAGGCTGAACGGAACTGCGACCGACGGGTCGGTCTCTGTAACGCTTACGGCTCTGGGAATTTCGGACACGGAAGCGATGGCCGCCCGATCGGTCGCCGGAGGAACGTATGCGGGCGGTTCAGGCTCGGCGTGACGAGCCACCGGAGAGGCTTCCGCGACCGGTTCATTTACGAGTCGCGTTCCGCATTCGTCACAGAATTTTGCCGTTTCGGGATTACCGGTGCCACACTTTGTACAGTTGATCATTCGCTTCGCTCACTATTGGTTTTGGGGGTCTCACGTTGCTCAGTTCTTCATTTTATCGTGTAATAAACAGAATCGTAAAACGCAAATGACGCATCGAGTCTGCCTTTTTTGCGTACTTCGCAAGGATAAGCCTAGTTACAGGCGTTGCGCAACGCGATTTCTTGAAACAAAGCAGTTTAGCTTATCGTAAGGTCAGTTTGTCGATTTTATCGCAGCTGTTGTTATTTAGCTTATTTGAGAGGACCCCTTAACTTATGGCATTAAGCCGACGTACCAGAATCATATTGCTCGCGAGCGTAGCTCTTCTTGTCGGGATAATCGTGGTTGCTTCTATTTTTGCAACTCGTAAGGATACGCCGAAGGTAACCGTTATAACGGTTGAGCAAAAGGCTGAATTGCGCTCGACAGTCACGGCTTCAGGCGAGGTTCGTCCGATCCAGTTTATGAACCTTACGAGTGAAGTTCAGGGACGTATCGAGGAAATCTATGTAAAAGAGGGTGATCACGTAACTAAGGGCCAACCTCTCGTAAAACTTGACCCCGAACAGTTCCAATCGAGCACTGATGCACAGGTCGCAGCTCTGCAGGCCGCACAAGATGATGTCCAATCCCAGAGGACGCAGGTCGTGGCGGCGCAGAACCAGCTTTCACAGTCACAGCAAGCGTTGGATGCATCTGATGCTTCGGTAAGCGCGGCCCGGCAAAACGTCGTGACGGCCCAAACCGATGTTGAACGCGCGGTGGTTGACGTAAACACCGCTCAACGCGAATTTAACCGCAATGCTCAACTTCTCGAGTCCGGCGTGATCTCTCGATTTGAGTACGATCAGAAGAAGGACTCACTCGAGACCGCACAGGTTGCGCTGAAGAATGCCAAGGCTCGACTGCAGTCTCAGAAGATCGCGGTTGACGAGGCGATCGCACGGAGAAATCAGCAGGCAGTTGCGGTTCGCGATGCGAAGCGTGCGGTGAACACCGCTGGTATCGGCGTAAGTCAAAGTCAATCGAGGGCGGAGCAGCAGACAGCTATCCTACGCGGTCAGAAGAACCAGAGGGACAAGACACTCCAAGTTGCCCCTATAAACGGCATTATCGCTGAGATCCCGTCAAAAGTCGGTACATTTGCAGTAGCCGGCCTCTCTACCACTCCTTTAATGACGATCGCGGATATGTCCTCGATAAACGTCGAAGTGAAGGTTGATGAAACTTCGATCGACCAGGTGGCCGTTGGCCAGAAAGTGAAGGTCAAAGTCGATGCATTCCAGGATCAAGACATTGATGGTGAGGTTACTCAGAAAACGCCTCTCGCAGTTGGAAAATCGCAGACTAGCGGCGGCCTTTCGACAAACATCAACGTGCAGGAGGCGAAGGAATTCCGTGTCGTCATTGAGCTAAAGAATCTTCCCGATGAGGTGAAGAACGGCCTGCGTCCGGGAATGAGCGCAACTGCGGAGATCACTACGAACGTGGTAAAGGACGTTTTGACCGTGCCTCTTCAGGCTGTTGTCGAAAAGAGGCCTGAGAGTTCGCCTTCGCCTGAGACTCCTGCGGCAAATAACGCTGCCGAACCTATCGACAAGCCAAAGTCCATAACTGGAGTGTATGTGCTTGTTAACGGAAAAGCGGAATTCCGCGAGGTCGAGACCGGCCTGATCGGCGAATCCGACCGCGAGATCAAGAGCGGGCTCAAGCCGGGCGATGTTGTTATTACCGGCCCAAGCAGGGTCTTGAATACACTCAAAGACGGCGCCGCGGTGCAAAAGGAAGAAAAGGCATCAGGCCAAGGCACGAAATCATAGTCCAGATGTATAGATTTATGGAAGAAGAGAATGGCCAGGCTGTTGCAACGAGTGTTGCGGCCGAACCGGATGCACGGTCGATGATCTCGATGCGGAACATTTGGAAAACTTACCAAATGGGTACCGAACAGCTGCATGCCCTGCGCGACGTATCTTTCGATGTAAAGAAGAACGAGTACGTCGCGATCATCGGGCCTTCCGGATCCGGAAAATCAACGCTGATGAATTTGATCGGGTGTCTAGATTCCCCGAGCAGCGGGGAATATTGGATCAACGGCAACCTTGTTTCGGAGATGGAAGATGACGAGCTTGCGAGGATCAGAAATCGGGAGATCGGCTTCGTATTTCAAACATTTAATCTTTTACCGCGTGCGACCGCACTTCACAATGTTGAGCTCCCGTTGATCTACTCCGGAATGCGAGCCGGTGAAAGGCACGACAAGGCGGTCGCTGCACTAACCTCGGTCGAGCTGGGCGAAAGGTATATGCACAAGCCGAATGAGCTCTCCGGCGGACAGCGGCAGCGGGTCGCTATCGCTAGAGCTCTCGTGAACCACCCGTCGATCCTGCTTGCGGACGAACCGACGGGAGCTCTCGATACAAAGACGAGTTATGAGATCATGGCCCTTTTTGAAAAGCTCCATGAAGAGGGAAACACGATCATCCTGGTGACCCACGAACCGGATATCGCTGAGCGGGCACACAGGGTCATCACGATTCGCGACGGCCGCATTGAAAGTGACGAGCGGATCAAGAAATAGCCGGAAAATTGCCGTCGGTCATGGGAGATGCGTCGCCACCTAAGTGGCCGACGCATTCTTTGTTGCAGGTCCACCTTCCTCCGTCGACAGAGGAGCCGGAATGTAAAGATTTGTGAAGTCAAAGGACGGGGCTAACTTTCCAAAAGAATTTTCCGTATTATTAGACCAAGGCCTTATTCGACTAAATGAATTTTACCGAGACCTTAAAACTAGCCCTAGACGCGATCCTTGCCCACAAGCTGCGGTCGTTCCTTACACTTTTGGGGATGATAATCGGCGTTACGGCCTTTATGGTCGTTCTGTCAATCTTGCAGGGTTTCAATACTTACGTGGATGAAAAGATCGCGGGCATAGGTTCAAATTCCTTCACCGTGATGCGTTTCGGTATGGACGACTTCAAAGATACCGATACGATAAACGAAGCTCAGCGCCGAAATAAGGAACTTACGTTCGACGAAATGGATTTCATTCGCGATCACGCCCAACTTATCGGCGCGATCGGAGCAAAGGCCGGCAATACATCTCGCGATATAAAGCACGGCAGTGAAACTCTCACGAACGTCTCAATAACAGGGGTCGAACCGATCATTGCCGAGATCGACAAAGTCGATATCGCCGAAGGCCGGTTTTTTTCCAGCGCCGAGAATGATAATGCCGCTCGCGTTATTTTTATCGGGATGGACGTGGCGAACAAGTTCTTTCCGAGAGGCGATGCCATTGGGCAGGAGATCAGCATTTCAGGTATTCCGTATCGTGTGATCGGTACTCAAGTTGCCAAGGGCACGGTCTTTGGCCGGCCGATGGATAATTTCGTGATGATGCCGATCAAGACATTTGGTGCAGCGTTTGGAGGGTTGACCAATTCACGTGCTCCAAGTTTTTCGGTTACGGCGAAGTACCCTGATCGATTTGACGATGCGGTCGAAGAAGTGCGAACACTGATGAGGATCAAACGAAAGATCCCGTTCGGCGAAAAGGATAATTTCGGCATTATGACGCCGGATGCGATCTCGGGCTTGCGCGACCGCATCTTCGGGTCGATCTTCATCGTCGTCCTTGCAGTTCCGGCCATAGCCTTGATCGTCGGCGCGATCGTCGTGATGAATATTATGCTCGTCTCTGTAACGGAACGAACAAAAGAGATCGGCATTCGGATGAGCTTGGGCGCAAGAAAATCAGACGTGCTTAGGCAATTTCTCTTCGAATCCACGCTCTTGGCTTTAACCGGAGGCGTTATCGGCCTCATCATTGCGAAGATCTTGGGGCTGGTCATTTCAGCGTTCGTTTTTCAGACGGTGATTCCGCTTTGGGCCGCGGGTCTTGCGATCGTGGTTGCGGGCGGCGTAGGCGTGGTGGCAGGGATCTATCCGGCATGGAAGGCTGCAATGCTTGATCCGATCGAAGCGTTGAGGGCAGATTAAATATCGATGAGAGCGGTTACTGGTCCATTTTACGAGAATTTCAAGATGGCGATCGATACTGTTCGCAGCAATAAGCTGCGCTCGTCGCTGACGATCGTCGGCGTCGTGATCGGTGTTATCGTCGTGATGCTGATCTCTTCTATCATCAGCGGCATAAATGTTTCGGTCGAAAAAGAGATCCAATCATTTGGCACAAACTCGATTTTTCTCTACAAGATGGACATCGGCATTCGCACCGACCGGCCAACGCGTGAAGAGCGAATGCGAAAGCCTTTGACAATGGAAGATGCAGCCGCAATAGGTAAGCTTCCGACGATCGATATTGCTGTGCCTTACCTTGACATCTCAAGCAATTTCTTTGGGAGCAAGATCAACGTTACCGGAAAAAATGGCAAGACGAGCGCTTCCATACAACTGCACGGTACCACGGCACAGGCGGAGAAGGCTCCGGGAGAGACGCTGATCGAAGGCAGGTGGTTTGCTGAGGGTGAGGCACAGGCCAGGGCGAATGTGTGCGTCATTGGCGACAGCGTTAAAGCGAGCTATTTTCCTTATGAATCGCCTATTGGCCAGACCTTGGAGATCGGTGGGGAAGAATTCAGAGTAGTGGGCCTTTTGCAAAAACGTGAACAGCTTTTCGGAGGCGGCGGAGGAAATAACGACCAGTCGAACACGATCTATATGCCGATGAGTACGGCCGAGAGGGTCAAGCCGACGGCCGAAGACCTGTTCATCTTGGCAGTTGCAAAAGAAGGGCAGCTCTCGCAGGCGAAAGACCAGGTAGAAGATCTGCTTCGCGTTCGACGTCACGTTTCATTTGGCGAAAAGAATAACTTTGCGATGGCGACCGCTGACAGTATTATCGACCAGTTCAAGGCCATCACAGGCGGCGTTTTTCTTGCGATGATCGTTATCTCGTCCGTCGGACTGATGATCGGCGGTATTGGGGTAATGAATATCATGCTCGTGTCCGTGACGGAACGGACCCGCGAGATCGGAATAAGAAAGGCCCTTGGCGCACGCCAAGCAGACATTTTGCTTCAGTTTCTAATTGAGGCCGCTACACTGACCGGGCTAGGCGGAATGCTCGGTTTGCTCCTCGGATGGCTGCTGACCTTACTTGTAAAGCTTGTTATCCCGTCTTACGTGCCCCTCTGGGCCCCGATCGCCGGTTTCTGCGCAAGTGTCGGCATTGGTGTTCTCTTTGGACTTTTCCCGGCGTGGAAGGCAGCAAGGCTCGACCCGATCGAATCTCTGCGTTACGAATAAAGAAAAGGCGGCATCCCGGTGCCGCCGACTAAAAGTTTGCAGCCTGGGATCAGCCAAAGATCAATGCGCTAACAACGCGAAGAGAGACGCCGATCAAGGCGATCAAGATAACGATTGTCCAAGCACTGCCGGCCTTGAGTTTAGCGACCTTTTGCAGGCCGATAGCCGCAAGCACCCAACCGATTATTTGAAACAGGTCCAGAGCACTCAAGAGAGCGTGGAGTACGGGCTGCGCCTTTGCACTCACGAGCATTGCCGGTCCGGCCTGTACCAATCCTTGTTGGTTCGTCCCGATCTCGATCTCCGATGGGTCTTTGAGAAACAAGACGAGGAGATTCGAGATCAGAAACAGTAAGGCCGGCGGCCAACCCGAGTAGATCCAAACAGCCAAGCCACGCCCGAACGTCGATCTGCCGCCGAGCGCCATCGCACCAAGCCAGTACAACAGTCCGCCAACGACAAAAAAGATGACCATAAAGACCGGCACGACCGCGTAGCCGATGTACTTCGCGACCGGCCCCGTCTGCTGGGCAATTATTGCCTCCTTTTGTTCTTTCGGCATGTCGGCCATGCCCTTGTTCGCCTCTATTCGAGCACGGGCGATCTTTTCAAAGCCAACCTTTTGGATAAAGGCCACCTGGAAGATCATTATGCAAAGAATAGACAGGAACCCCGCGATGATGAACCGCGGTTTACGATTCAGATCCTCGAAAGTTTTGCCCGGCTCGATAAAGATACTCGTCACGGTGCCGATCTCGGACATCTGGGGCGTAGGCGATTCTTCGATCTTCTCTGGCGGCGGCGGCGGTTGAAATTCCTGCGGTTCGTTTTCAGTCATAGATATGATTCTTACTCCCGTTTTGGATGGATCAGTGTGAAATTGTGTAATGCTTTATCCTCAATACGTAAAAGCACGGACAAACGTTCCGAAATTATTCTAGCCGGAGGACCCAACGCTCTCCTTGTATCCCTCGGCGCGTATGCAGGCCGCGAAATGGCCTGGCCGAAGTTCCCGTAGCTCAGGAACAACGGCGGCGCATTCCTCGATCGCGATCTGACATCGCGTCCGAAATCGGCAGCCTGAGGGCGGGTTCACGGGTGTCGGGACGTCTCCGTGCAAGGCGATCCGTTCCCTTTTCTGCCGTGGATCCGGGATCGGAATAGCCGACAGTAATGCCTGCGTGTACGGATGCAGTGGATCGCGGTAAAGCTCTTCGGACTTGCAGATCTCGACGATGTTACCGAGGTACATCACGGCGACACGGTCCGATATATGCTCAACGACGGCAAGTCCGTGGGAGATGAAAAGATAGGTAAGGCCAAATTCATCCTGCAGCTCCTCGAGAAGGTTGATGACCTGCGCCTGCACCGAGACGTCAAGAGCTGAGACAGGTTCATCGCAGACGATAAACTTCGGCTTCAAAGCCAATGCACGGGCAATACCAATGCGTTGGCGTTGACCTCCGGAGAACTCATGCGGATAGCGATCCGCATATTTCGGATCGAGCCCGACACGCCGCAAAAGATCGGCGACCATTTCGATCCGTTCGGACCTGGTGCCGATATTGTGGATCTCGAGTGGTTCTGCGACGATCGCCCGAATATTCAGCCTCGGATTCAGCGATGAATAAGGATCCTGAAAAATGATCTGCATCTCTCGTCGCTGAGCTCGAAGGCCATCGCCGCGAAGCTCGGTAATATCGCGGCCGCCAAACTCAATTGTCCCGGATGTTGGGTCTATAAGCCTTACGATGCATCGGCCGACCGTGGTCTTCCCGCAGCCGGATTCACCCACGAGGCCGAGGGTTTCACCAGTGCGGATATCAAACGATACATGGTCAACCGCCCGGACGACATCATCAGAACCCGGAATCGGGAAATGCTTAGTGAGGCCGCTTATCTTAACGAGCGGAGCTGCCGCTGTCTGGGTTGATGTCATAAGACGGCTCCTTTTGCTCGGTTCAGTTGTTCATCATAAAGCAGGCACCTGACCTTGCCTTCGCCGACTTTGAAGAAAGGGATCGCGCCTTCTTCGCACTCTGCCATTTTAAAAGGACAACGAGGTGCGAAATGGCAGCCTGGCGGGAGTTCGGTCGGCGTCGGCACGGTTCCCTCGATAGTCGAAAGCTTTTCCGCGCGCTGTCCGCCGCTCGAGAGCTTCGGAACGCTCTTCAAAAGGCCTTGTGTGTAGGGGTGTTTCGGTGCGGCGAAAATTTCATCGACTCCGGCTTCCTCGACGATCTTACCGGTGTACATGACACAGACACGGTCAGCAACTTCAGCAACGACGCCAAGATCATGGGTGATCAGCAGGACCGCTAGATCCCGAGTGCGGCGAAGTTCATTCAAAAGTTCTAGGATCTGAGCCTGAATTGTAACGTCGAGAGCGGTGGTCGGCTCGTCCGCGATCAGGAGTTCAGGATCACAAGCGAGAGCCATTGCGATCATTATTCGCTGCCGCATACCACCCGACAATTGATGCGGATAGTCATCGACTCGAGTTTCCGGTGCCGGGATCGCAACCTCACGCATCGCCTCGATCGCGGCAACGCGGGCTTCCTTCCGGCTTAGACCGCGATGCAAACGCAAAGCCTCGGCGATCTGGTCGCCAACCGAATAGACCGGATTCAAGGATGTCATCGGGTCCTGAAAGATCATCGCGATATCATTGCCGCGAAGTTCCCGCAGCCTTGCCGGAGTTGCCGAGATCAATTCCTCGCCATTGAAGCTTATCGACCCATCGACGATCTGTCCGGGCGGTGAGATGAGACGCATGATCGAGAGGGCCGTGATCGACTTTCCGCAGCCGGATTCACCTACCAGTCCGAGCAGTTCGCCGCGGTCGATCGAGAAACTTACGCCGTCAACCGCACGTACTAATCCAGCACGGGTGGAGAACTGTGTCTTAAGGTCGGTTATCTCTAGAAGAGGGGCCATTTACAAGAACTTCGGACGGGAAAGAGTTTACCGTAAATAACAATATTTTTAAATTCGGCCATTCATAACTTTTCGTAGTTGTCAGGCAACTAAAAGCTTAGCTTTTTACTCAAAATGGTGATATTCTCGGACTTTGATAAGGCTATTCTTTCTGATCGCGTTCGATCGCGGAGGTTTTTTAAATTAGTGAGAACTAGATCATTCGTTTTAAGTGCTGCGGCATTGATCGTATTTGCGTCGGCGGCATTTGGCCAATCCGCGAGCGTAACGACCAAAGTGGAGATTCCCGCTCGTCCGCCTGTTGAAGAGAAGCCTTCGGCGGTTACGCCAGAGGTCATCAACAGCGATCTTCGCGAGGCGGTCTCGATCATTCAACAGAATTACGGCGGCCAAAAGGCTATAGATTACAACCAACTCTTCAAGGTTTCGATCGATTCGATGCTGCATACGCTCGACCCTCATTCGAACTACTTCGACGCTAAAGAGTTCGAGGAGTTCAAGACCGATCAAAGTTCACGGTATTACGGTATCGGCGCAACTATCGGCGATATGGCGGATCCGAATGGAAAGGTAGTAGCGACCTATATCAAGGCGACCTTCGATGGTGCGCCGGCAAATCGCGCCGGTTTGCGGTACGGAGACAAGATAGTCTCGGTAAACGGTGAGAACACGCTTGGCAAACCTTACACCGACGTGCGTAATTTGCTGAGGGGAAAGAAGGGGACGGTCGCTAAACTCGTTATAGAACGTCTTGGGACCGGAAAACGCGAAACGGTAGAGATCGTTCGGGATGCCGTCCGCCAGCCTTCCATCAGGGAATCATATATGCTCAAGCCGGGCGTAGGTTACTTGAAAATGGATGGCGGCTTTACGCAGACTACCTTTATGGAGTTCGTCGCGGATATGCGCTCGCTGAAGGCCCAGGGAATGCAGCAGCTGATCATCGATCTTCGCGATAACGGCGGCGGCCTCGTGGGACAGGCGGCGCGCGTCGCCGAAGCATTCCTTTCTGATGGGCAGACCATCCTAACCCAGAAAGGCCGTGTCGGAACCCCGACTCAGCGTTATGATGCCGAGAATCCGACGCCTGATCGTTCACCTGTCGTGATCTTGGTGAACCGAAACACGGCCTCAGCCTCCGAGATCCTTGCTGGTGCGATGCAGGACCACGATCGAGCCTTGATCGTCGGTGAAGCGACGTTTGGAAAAGGGCTCGTTCAGAATCCTTTCATGGTGGATTACGGCGGGATGCTTCTTCTGACGATCGCGAAATACACAACTCCTTCCGGACGGCTGATTCAACGCGACTATTCGAACGGTGATCTATACAGCTACTACACGGACGGCGGCAGTTTCCGAAACGACGACGAACCGGCGAAGCCGCAGGGAGCGGAGAGCCACACTGATACGGGACGTGCTGTTTACAGCGGCGGCGGCATCACGCCGGACATTACGGTTAAGCCGAATATGATCACCGTTGCGCGTGACCGGGTCCAGCGTGGTCTTTTGAGCCCGATATCGGCATTTTCATTCGATCTGATCGCCGGAAAGGTCAAGGGACTCGAAGGCTACAAGATCGATCGGCCGATCACCTTCGGACACGACCTGCAGGCGCGCGATTTTCCGATCAACGATGAGCTTTTTAATGCGTTCAAGACATACGCCGGCTCTAAGTACAAGGTGAAGGCGACGGTTGCGGACGGTGAACGGGAATTCGTCCAAAGAATGATCCGAACGGAGCTGATTCAGGCCGCATTTGGTGCCGAAACGTCGTATCAGGTCTTCAACGAGTATGACAACCAGATCGCGAAGGCCCTTGATTCGCTTCCGCAAGCGAAACGGCTCTCGGTCGAAGCCATGAAGGCCCGCGCCATATCCTCACCTACGGAACAGAAATAACTGTCGCTGCAAAAAGAAAAAGGCACCCGAGAAGTTCGGATGCCTTTTTCGTTTTTTTCAGAAGCTTCAGCCGCTGATCCAGCCAATCGCAAGATATACCAAATAGATCAGACCGGCAAGAACTAGCAGTCCGCCCAGTGCGACGCTTGCAATGATCAGCTTGAATTTCCGATACCGATTCGCATCCGGCGGAGAAAGTTGATTCTGTGGAAAATAAGGTGGCGGCCTATTGAGCATCTTGTAAGTCCTCTTATCAATAAAGATAGCAATCGGTCCCACAAAAAGCCATTCAGCTAGTTCAATAGGCGGCCAGTTTCGCGCGGCGACCGGAATTTCGGTATCTTATAGACGATGGACGAGGAACCAGGAGCGCCGATCGAATAGCCTATGAATCGTGGCACTTTAACATCAATTTTCATAATACTCTGCGGACTGCTGCTCGTCGCTTGCAGTGCCAAGGGTTCTAGTGATGAGCCGAAGCTCCAGGCGGGATCAATCACCGTTTCCGCCGCAGTTTCGTTAAAAGATGCGTTTACGGAGATCGGCGAACTTTACAAGGCGAGAACCGGAAGGTCGGTCGATTTCAATTTCGGCGCTTCTGGAGCATTGCAGCAGCAGATCGAGAACGGCGCACCCGTTGATGTATTCGCCAGTGCAGGCGAAAAGCAGATGGAGGTGCTTGCCGGGAAAGATCTTCTGATAGCCGGATCAAGAAAAGATTTTGCGAGAAATTCGCTTGTCCTGATCACGCCGAAAGGGTCTGATAATAAGATCGTCTCGTTTTCGGACCTCGTTGATCCGGCTGTTAAGAAGATCGCTGTCGGCAACCCGAAGACAGTTCCTGCCGGGCAATATGCGGCCGAGTTGTTGGGAAAGGCCGGACTTCAAGAAAAGCTCCGTGACAAACTGATCTTTGCGGAGAATGTCCGTCAAGTCCTCGACTACGTTGTTCGCGGTGAGGTCGATGCAGGCATCGTCTATTCTACTGATGCTCGGCAGGCGGGCTCGGAGGTGAAGGTTGTGGCGACCGCTGACGAATCCTCTCATTCGCCGATCCAATATCCGATCGCCGGGATCGTGGGAGGAAAGCATCCTGATGCGGCCCAAGGGTTTATTGATCTCGTATTGAGCAGCGAAGGGCAAGCTGTCCTGCGAAAATATGGGTTTGTCGGCCCTAGCAAGAGTCAATGATCTTCGAGGCTCTAAAACTGTCGCTTCTCGTTGTCAGCGTATCGACGGCGATCGTGGGTGTTGTCGGTCTCGGTTTCTCATATCTGCTCGCGAAGTCTTCCTTTCGAGGCAAAGAATTTCTCGATGCCGTCCTGACGATGCCGCTCGTCCTCCCGCCGACGGTAACGGGCTACTATTTGATCGTTCTCCTTGGGCGCCGCGGTATTCTTGGAAGTTACATTTACGAGCTGACGGGCTGGAGCTTCGCTTTTACTTGGGAAGGTGCAGTCGTAGCGGCAGTTGTCGTGTCTTTGCCGCTGATGATAAAGGCTTCGCGGGCAAGCATCGAAAGTGTTCATCCTGAGTTTGAGACAGCGTCGTACACGCTCGGAAAGGGAAAACTCGAAACATTTTTGCGGATTACGCTCCCGCTTGCAAGACGTGGGATCTTCGCGGGTCTTGTTCTTGCATTTGCCCGTGCGTTAGGGGAATTCGGCGCGACGCTAATGATCGCGGGCAATATCCCCGGAAAGACCCAGACAATGCCACTAGCGATCTATGAAGCGGTCGCGTCCGGCGACGATCATCGTGCGCAGCTCTTGGCTTTGGTGCTTACGGCGGTTTCCATCGGGGCGATCTACCTGACCAACAAGGTCAGCCGAACTTCTTTCTACGGATAGGGATGCTCGCCATTAATGTAAAAAAGAGTTTTCATAAGCAGCACGGCCGCCTGTTCCATTTGGATCTGTCTTTTTCGGTCAACTCCGGCTTTACCGTGCTTACCGGGCCGTCCGGTGCCGGGAAGACCAGCCTTCTTCGAATGATCGCGGGCATACTTACTCCCGACCAAGGTGTGATAGAGCTAGGTTCAACGGTCTATTTTGACCGTGAACGGCGAATAAATATCCCGATCCAGCAACGGAACGTTGGCTTTGTGTTTCAGGATTATGCGCTTTTCCCTCATATGACCGCGACACAGAATATTGCGTTCGGCGTCAGGACGGCCGCGAGCTCTGAGCGACGAGCGAAAGCCGAAGAAATGCTCTCGCTCTTTCATATCGAGCACATAGCGGACCGGTTGCCCCATGAGATGTCGGGCGGCGAGCAGCAGCGTGTCGCCTTAGCCAGGGCGTTGAGCTGCGAGCCGCGCATTGCCCTGCTTGATGAACCGTTGTCGGCGGTCGATATCGAAACCCGCGGCAAACTGCTTGACGAGATCGAGAGTGCCCAGGACAGGGCGAAGATTCCCTTCATCTATGTGACCCATAATGAGGCAGAGGCCGCACGGCTCGGTACGAACCGAATTTTTATTCGGGATGGCCTTGTTGCGGCCGCCGAGATCGCCTAACGCGGCAATGGCTGCTCAAGATTTGCCATTCCATAGGCCAATACGGCGACCACGGCAGATACTTCACCGATCTCGCGACGGTCGATCTTGTCGAACGTATCGGCCGCGTTGTGGTGATACTTAAAGTACGTTTGCTCGTTAAAGAATGGCGCAAAGGATGGAACCCCGGCTTGGGTCAGCGGCCCGATGTCCGCACCGACACCGCCCGGCTGATACTGCGCAAGTGTCGCTCCTTGCGGCCTTAGAACGTCTAATAGCGGTCCAAAATAACGTCCCAATTCCGGTTTGCCCGCATATTTGAAACCGATCGGATGGGACGCACCGAGGTCTGCTTCGATCGCCGCAAAATGGTTTGGAACGTTGCCCTTTTCTTCTGCAAAATATGCATCCGAACCCGAACCGCCTTGCTCCTCATCCATCCATGCGATGAAGCGGATCGTGCGTTTGGGTTGTAGCCGAAGCTCCTTCAAGATCGCAGGAACAGAATACGCTGCAGCAACTCCGGCCGCATCGTCGATTGCGCCTTGTGCGAGATCCCAAGAGTCCAGATGGCCGGAAACGATCACATACTCATTCGGTTTTTCAGAGCCCTTTAGGTCTGCGATCACGTTATAGCTCTCGATCTTGGGGAGTGTTTGCGGAGTCAGTGTCAAATGGATCTTCACCGGCCCGAGCGTCGCGAGGTAAGCAATCGTCTCCGCGTCCTCATAACTAACAGCGCCGCTTGGAATCTTCGGGATTCCGTCCTGATATCGCATTAGGCCCGTATGAGCGAGACGGCTTTGAGAGCCGCCCGCAGAGCGGACGATGGCGGCGACCGCGCCGTATTTCGCTGCAGCGGCCGCACCATTGGTTCGATAGGCGACGGATTGCCCATATGCAGCGAGCCCATACCCGCTTTCCTGGAGCTCCATATTGAACTTGTAGTTGAAGAGAACGATCTTTCCCTCGATATTCCTTCGTCCGAGGCGTTCAAGTTCAGCAAAATCATTTACAACCACGACGTCAGCAGTAATCCCGGATGCGGGCGTGGCTACGCTATGTCCGAGGGCAGTAACTACGACGTTCCGTGTCGCTCCCGGAGGCATTCCTTGCCATTCCGTAAGTTGAGCCGTCTCAACGCCGCGAACCCAATGCGGGACCATAACCTTTTGGAGCTTTACGTCAAGACCAAGTTTCCGCATCTGTTCCGCCACATATTTGACCGCGAAAGCCGCCTCATTTGATCCCGAGAGTCTTGGGCCGATCGTCGCTGAGATGAACCGAGCTTGATCAAAGGCGTAAGTTCCTGAGGCAGCCGCTTCCCGTATTCGATGAAGCTCATCGAGAGTCTTCTGCGAATAAAGCTCAGGGGTCGCTGTGGTCGTCTGAGAAAATGCCATGGTGATGCCGATGCAAACGAGGCCGGCCGCAAGAATTAACCTTTTCATACCTTGTTACTTAGCTATCTTCTCCAGTTTACGCGAGTTTGTGCAATAATGTTGCCAAAGCAGTAACAAATTTAGGGAACGAAAATCTTAAGCCTATGAAACGCAGTCTAATACTTTGCTTTGTGATGGCATTGGCGGTGGTTGTCGCATTTGGCCAATCCGAGTTTACGGTCAACGATCTGATAAACGTAAAGCGTGTCGGAAGTCCCGCCGTTTCACCGGACGGAAAGAAGATCGTTTATACGGTCGGCATTGTTGATAAATCCACGAACAAGACCAACACCCAGATATTTGTAATGTCGGCGGACGGATCTGATCAGAAGCAGATCACGAACGGCCCGGCTTCGAGTTCCGGGCCAGTTTGGTCGCCCAATGGAAAGAGGATCGCTTTTGTTACCGGCGGCCAGATCTGGACGATGAAAGCGAATGGCGACGATAAGGATCAGGTCACGAAGATCTCTACCGGAGCGAGCGCCCCGGTCTGGTCGCCAAATGGCAAGTGGATCGCTTTCTCGTCAGACGTCTATCCGGAATGTGCCACGGACGAATGTAATAGGACTGAGGACGAAAAAGCCGAGAATAGCAAGGTTAAAGCCCACGTTTCGACGCGGTTACTCTATCGCCACTGGGTAGAATGGCGTGACCGCAAGCGGACGCACGTCTTTGTGGTCGATTCTGACGGAGGAAAAGTGCTCGAGATGTTACGCCGGGAGACTTCGATTCACCGCCGTACGCAGCCTCTACTGGCCGTGATTTCGAGTTTTCTCCCGATAGCTCCTCAATTGTCTATCTGCGAAATCCTGACAAGGTCGAAGCGATCTCTACCAACAGCGATATCTTTATCGCAAACCTAAATGGCGGCAATCCAAAAAATATTACTGCAGGAATGAACGGGTATGACACTTCGCCTGTTTACACGCAAGACGGGAAGTATCTGCTCTTTCTATCACAGGCGACGCCAGGTTTTGAGTCCGATCGCTGGCGGATCATGCGATACAACACATCGAATGGCGAGATCGTAGAACTAACACAGGGTTTTGACCAACAGGCATCGAACATAACGGTCTCGCCAGATGGCAGGACCATCTACTTTACCGCGAATTTTAGGGGCCATAATCCTATATTCAGCGTGCCGGTCGAACCGGACTTTCGTCTCCGGATCGCAACACATGTCAAACCGGTTGTGGATAATGTCTATGCCGGGAACCTTGGCCTTACTGAAAATGGCCGTCAGATCGTGTTTACGGCGAGTTCTAATGCTCAGCCCGCCGAGATCTTCTCCGCTTCAACGGATAAAGGCGAGGTGCGCCAGCTGACGCACGTAAACGACGCTGCGATGACGGCGTATAAACTTCGCTCAGCAGAAGATTTCGAGTGGATGGGCGCTATCAAAAAGGCTCACGGATTCATTCTCAAGCCGGCAAGCTTCGATCCGAGCAAGAAATATCCGCTGATCGTATTGATTCACGGCGGACCGCAGGGAGCGTGGGGTGATAACTGGGGATATCGATGGAATCCTCAGATCTTCGCGAATCGCGGATACGTTGTATTTATGCCTAATCCTCGCGGTTCCACTGGCTATGGGCAGGCTTATGTAAATGATGTTTCAGGAGATTGGGGCGGAAAGGCTTATCGCGACATAATGAACGGCGTAGCCGCCGTGTCGAGACTCCGCTATATCGACAAGAATGAGATCGGTGCCGCGGGTGCAAGCTACGGCGGTTATATGGTTGATTGGATTCTCGGCCACAACAATGACCCTAGGTTCAAATTCAAAGCATTTGTGTCGCACGCGGGAGTTTATAACCTCGAAAGCATGGCCGGCGCGACGGAGGAGCTTTGGTTCGTTCGCTGGGAGTTCAAGGGAATGCCCTGGGACGATCCGACGCTGTATAACCGTTGGTCACCACACAAGTTTGCTAAGAACTTCAACACACCGACGCTCGTGACGGCCGGCGAGTTGGACTATCGAGTGCCTGTCGATCAGAGCCTTCAGCTATTCACCGCTCTTCAGCTGCATAATGTAGATTCGAAGCTGATCGTTTTTCCTGACGAAGGCCACTGGATCCTGAAGCCGCAAAATTCGGAATTCTGGTACGGCCACGTGATGGATTGGTTTGATAAGCACCTGAAATAGGGTAAGTTACCGTTCATTTCAGTACGACGAGATCTTTGATCAATTATGCGGAATGCGTCCCTTGTGCGTCGCATTCCGCATTCTCGCGCCCTAGAAAGCAATATTGTTGAACGTTGAAACTTGTTGACCATTCTCGACAGTTAACATAGAATTGATTTGGGCTCGGAACCACTTTCCGGCTCCATCTCCCCATCTTCCGCCCGCAATGTCAGCTGTATGCCCGCATTCCGAAAAAAGGTCAGTCTCATATTTTTCGTGATCGCAACACTTCTTGTCGTCGGTCTCGTACCGCTGTTACTTACGGGCTGGACGCTTTCTGACAAGTCTGCCGCCGAACTGCGGGCCGCTGAAAATCGATATCAGATCCAGCTAGTACAGGAGAAGGCTCGTCGGATCGAAATGTTCGGCAGACGCTTTGATTCCATTGTTGAAGGACTTGGTGTTGCTCTCGAACTCTCGCACGATCCTAAAGTAATTGCCGCCGAAGCGACTGAGGCCAAGATCGGGGAAGTCCTGCGTCAGAACCCCGATCTCCTCGCTCTCTCGATCAAGCCGGTGGGTGTTGATTCGCTCTCCGTGTTCCGTCCAGGTGTTGTGCAGGCCGACGTCGAAGAACTTGCGGCCTCTGCGGTGAATAACCGGAAGGGTGACGGCGTTTGGATCGGCCCGCCTCAGCGGATCTCCAGCAGCGGGACTCTGGCAATGACGTTCAGCCGCGAGGTCCGGATAAACGGAGCCGTCGCCGCCGAGATCGTTGCGATCGCATCGATGCAGGAAATTGCGCAGGGCGTCGTCGGCATTTCCGGGGCTCGGAATGAGGATCTTTGGCGCCAAGGGCTCCCGATCATTTTTGTGGTTGACCGCAGCGGACGCACTATCTTTCATCCGGACAAGAGTTTTGTTGAGTCGGGTCGCCCGATGACGGATCTTAAGATCGTTTCGGAGTGGCTCGAGTCGGGCTCGCAGGTGCAGTCTGCCCTTGTGCCCTTCACCGCCGAGGAAGCTGGTACAAAGTACGACATGATCGGTGCGTATTCGACCGCACGCGTCGGCACGAATCAGAATTTCGGCGTTTTTACGATGCAGGATACAACGCGGGCTTTGGCGATCGTAGGTGAAATGAAGTGGCAAACGTGGATGATCAGCCTTCTGTTTGCCGTTTTCGCCCTCGGCGGCGGACTTATTCTATCGCGTTTTATGACCTCGCCCCTCCTAAACCTGGCCGCTGCAGCAAAGCAGATCGCAGGCGGGGATTTTTCGAGACGTGTCAAAGAAGGAAGCATCACGGAGATCGGAACTCTTGGCGAAAGTTTTAACGTGATGTCCGAGAAGATCGAGGAGCAGATCGCAAACCTTGCTCGTGCGGCCGAGGAGAACAAGGAATTGTTCTACGGTACCGTAAAGGCCCTTGCGGCGGCCATCGACGGCAAGGACAAGTATACGAGAGGCCACTCCGAGCGCGTGTCCCGTATTTCAGTGGCGATCGGTAAACGCTTAGGGATGCCTGAGAGTGAACTGGAGACGCTAAAAATGAGCGCCCTTCTACACGATATCGGGAAGATAGCCATTGACGATGCGATCCTAAAGAAGCCTGCGGCATTAACGGATGAAGAGTACGAGATAATGAAGACCCATCCGCAAAAGGGATACAAGATCATGTCGCAGATTCCCGCGATGAAGGACTTCTTGCCGGGTATGTACATGCACCACGAGATGGTGAACGGTGAAGGATACCCACAGGGCTTGAAAGGCGAGGAGATCCCGCTCCAGGCGAAGATCGTATCCGTAGCAGACACGTTCGATGCAATGACGATCGATCGACCCTACTCGCGTGGAATGCAGCTCCAAGCAGCTCTTGCGAGGCTTCGCGAACTTGTCGGAACAAGGTACGAGTCCGGTGTTGTTGAGGCTCTGGTCGCGGCTTGCGACGCCGGTGAGGTCGCTAATGGGATCGTACGCCAAATGGCGCCGATCCGGGAACAACAAGCAGCTCAAGAGGATGGGAAGGACCAGCAACCCGAAACCGCTCCATCGCAATCGGATGGCGAACTCTTCATCCCTCCCGTAACAAACGATGGGCCGCCAAATGTCGGAGCTGAGGAGGAAGAGCTCTTAGAGCTTGCTAGCTGATCCCGACCTAAGAACAACATGGAACAACATCACGACCAAGAGATCTGGCAGGTCGAGGCCAGTGGCCAGATATATCAAGGAAGCTTCACGGAACTCTCAACGTGGATTCAAGAGGGCAGTTTGCTGCGCGCAGATAAGGTTCGCAAGGGGAATCTTCGTTGGATAGAAGCAGGCCGCGTGCCGTCGCTTGCGTTGGTGTTTGGGGCCGTGGAAAAGGGAGAGCCCATAGTCGTTCCTGCCGGAGTCACTGAAAAGGTTGATCCTACACAATTTACCGTGAGTACCGCCAACGAGATCGATACCGAAGATCTGCTAGGCCTAAATGAGCCCGAAAACATCGCACTCGAAGGAGAGTCTACGGGCCTGCCAGAAAGTATCATCGTGCCTGTCGCCGCTTCAGTTGCGACACCTCCGCCGGCAAATTCGGATCGCGGGTTTTGTCAAACCCACAAGGACAATCCGACCGCATACGTCTGTACCGGTTGTGGCGGCTTTTTTTGTAAAGGCTGTCCGAAGACGTACGCGAGCGTAAAGATCTGTCCGGACTGTGGCGCGATGTGCGATTCCGTCGGAGAGGCAGCAAAGAAACGCCGCGAAGAACACAAGAATGCCAACTCAAGCGGCGGCTTTGGCTTTTCAGATTTTTCGACATCGATCAGCCACCCGTTCAACTTTGGCACCAGCCTTCTCGTTGGCGGTGCAATGTATGCGGCACTCTCGACGGGACAGGCGGTCGCCGGTTTCGGTGGGCCGTTCATGTGGGTAGCGGCACTATTCTGCTTTATGTTCGCGAATATGCTCACTTTCGGAGTGCTGTCGAATACCGCAGAGGCATTCGCCAAGGGCGAAACAAATGCGAACTTTATGCCGTCCTTCGAAGACTTCTCGATCTGGGAGGACGTGCTACGTCCATTTTTCCTGAGCGTTGCCGCATACGTTGTCTCGTTCGGCCCTTTCATCGCGATGATGATCGTGCTGGCTTTCTTCGTTCTAGGTGCCGTCAAGGACGGTGTACTGCCCGGGCAGCAGTTGGCGGAAAGCACCATACCCGCCGCGACAGAACTTCCGAATGCGGCACGCGGAGCCGAGCAGTCCGAGAAGGTTCGCGAACTGCTCAACAAGCAGGCAAGCGTTCAACGCGACCGCCTAGCATCCGCAAGCGAGGCGGCGGAGAGCGGGAATTCAGCCGCCGCTCAGCAGGACTTCGACCAGCGGCAGGCGGAACTCAACAAGGAATTCGAGAATCTTGCGAAACAGGCTCAGGCGCAACGGAATCTGCCTGCCGCAGGGCAAACGGGTTCCGAAACGGCTCTGATCGAGAGTTTCATTCGGCGGGGTATGAAGTATTTGCTTCTCGCCGGCATCTTTATGCTTTGGGGGCTTATCTATTTTCCGGCGGCTTGTATCGTGGCCGGCTATACGACCTCGATCCGAGCAACGATAAACCCGCTCGTCGGGCTCGACACTATGTGGAATCTCGGGCTTGATTACGTTCGGCTTCTGCTCATGGCCTTCGCCCTTGTCGTGGTCGGAGGTTTTGCCGCTCTGATCGTTGCCGTCATCCTATCTCCGTTCAGCTTGCCGATGCTCGGCAATATTCCTGCAAAGTTCGTTACCAGCTTCGTCGGCTTTTATCTTTGGGCGGTATTCGCTTGTGCGATCGGATATCTACTGTTCAAGTCGCGTTCAAAGCTGAAGCTTCCGTCGTAAGCAGCGGCCGCGTCGTTTGTCCGGCTCTTTCTATTCTTTTATACTCTTTAGTTTGCGGTTGCCTCGGCATTGCAGACTATGAAGTTGTTTTGGCGTAGAAAAAGCGAGCAAAGTGCGTCCGTGCTTGGCCTCGACAAGTCTCTTGAAGAGCTTAAGGCGCAGGAAGAGGCGGTCGAACGTGAGTTCGGCGTGCGGTTTTCGCGGGCGATTCGTGCGACGCGAAATTCGATCAACGACCGGCTCGACACGATCTTCGAAGGCCGAAAACAGATCGATGATGCGTTTCTCGACGAACTCGAAGAGATGCTCATATCGACCGACATCGGCGTCGCGACGACGATGCACATTCTCGATACGGTCCGCAAGGGCGTTTCTCGCGACGAGATCAAAGACCTCGATGCTCTGAAAAAGGCGATAAAGAAGGAGCTTCTCGCGATCTTGAAGAACTCCGAAAAGCACGGCGTCGCAGACGAACTTGGCGTCGATGCCGCGATAAAGCCGTACGTTTTGATGGTCGTCGGCGTGAACGGGGTCGGCAAGACGACGACGATCGGCAAGCTCGCGCAGCGAATAAAGAACGAAGGCAACGACGTTCTGATCTGCGCCGCGGACACTTTCCGAGCGGCGGCCAGCGATCAGCTTGAGATCTGGGCGAATCGTGCCGGTGTCGAGATCGTTCAGCAGAAACAGGGAACGGACCCGGCGGCCGTTCTTTTTGATGCTCTTGCTGCAGGCAGAGCTCGAGGTTCGGACGTTCTGATCGTCGATACCGCGGGCCGTCTGCACAACAAATCGAACCTAATGGCCGAGCTTGAGAAGATGAAACGCATCGCCGGCCGCGAGATCTCCGGTGCGCCGCACGAGACGCTTCTCGTCATCGACGCGGTAACGGGGCAGAATGGCCTTGAGCAGGCACGGCAGTTCCTTAAGACGGCGGATGTTACGGGGCTTGTCATCACGAAGCTCGATGGCACGGCTCGCGGAGGCATTGCGGTCGCGATCGCAAAGGAACTCGACCTTCCGATCCGATATATCGGCATCGGCGAACAGGTTGACGATCTCGTGGTCTTCGAACCTGAAGCTTATGTCAACGGGCTTTTTGAATAGAAGATCGTGGAAGATAAACAAAAACTTCGAGATGTTGCATATTCCGAGCGGGCGTTGTCGCTAGCTTCACGAGGGATCGGGCTCGTGAGCCCTAATCCGCTCGTCGGCTGCGTGATCGTTGCAAATAATGAGATCGTCGGCGAAGGATACTATACATACGATGGCGTAACGCATGCAGAAGTGATCGCTCTCGACGCGGCAGGCGAAAAGGCGCGCGGCGCGACGGCATACGTATCGCTCGAACCGCATTCCCATCACGGAAAGACGCCGCCCTGCACCGAAGCTTTGATCAACGCGGGCATTGCGCGGGTCGTTTGTCCTGTCGAAGATCCGAATCCGCTCGTCTCGGGCAAAGGTTTTGACGAATTGCGGGCTGCGGGCATCGAGGTCGTGACCGGCATACTCGAAAAGGAGGCTGCCGCGCTCAATGAAAAGTTTTTCTGCTGGCACAAGAAGCGTCGGCCGTTCGTTCACTTGAAGCTCGCGGCCTCGCTCGACGGTCGAATATCGCTTTCGTCGAGTGTCTCGACTTATCTCTCGAGTGATGAGGCGCGGAACCGTGTTCAGGCGCTTCGGCACGAGTATGACGCGATCCTTGTCGGCGGTACGACGGTCGCGGTGGACGATCCGAGCCTCACTGACCGCAGCGGGCGGCCGCGTCGAAGGCCTCTGGTGCGTGTCGTACTCGACGGCCATCTCGCGACGCCGTTCGAAAGCAAGCTCGTGCAGACTGCGCGCGACGTGCCGACGATCGTTTTCACTGCCGAGAAGGGTGAGGCGGCCGAGCAGCTCGCTTCGGCGGGCGTCGAGGTCATTTTTTGCGAGCACGGAGGGCATGATCTCGACTTCGTGCTCTCGGAATTGCACAAGAGGGAGCTTCAGAGCGTGCTCGTGGAAGGCGGTTCGGCCGTTGCGGGGTCTTTTCGCGACGCCGGGCTGATCGACAAGCTCTCGATCATCTTCGCGCCGCTCGTTATCGGAGGCGATGATGCGCCGACGGCGTTCGCAGGAGCCGGTGCGGCCGAGATGTCGGACGCATTGAAGCTTTCGCGCGTCGCGGTCTCGCTGCTCGGACGCGACATCGAGGTTACGGGCTACCCCGAAACTAATCTGACGCGCTAGAACGCGGCATTTTCCGCCATGCCGAAGCCCCGCACACTGCACGAACATCCTGCCGCGAAGAAGCGCTTCGGTCAGAATTTCCTCGTAGACCAAAAAATTATCGAAAAGATCGCTGCGGCTGTCGGGATCACGCCGGGGACCCGCGTGATAGAGATCGGGCCGGGCCGCGGAGCGTTGACGGGCGAGCTGATCGCGGCCGGCGGCGTCGTCAAGGCGGTGGAGATCGACCGCGACCTGCAATCTTATCTTCTCGAAAAGTTTTCGGGCGTCGAGAACTTCTCTCTCGTGCCGCACGACATCTTACAGACGCGGCTCGAAGACGTTGCGGCGCCCAAGTTCAAGGTTGTCGGCAACCTGCCGTACAACATTTCGACCGCGATACTCGAACGCCTCGCCGGCGAGCGTCAACTTTTCACCGACGCGGTGTTGATGTTCCAGCGTGAGGTCGCGGAACGCATCGCTGCGCCGCCTGACAGCGCCGAACGCGGGTATCTTTCGGTCATTGCGCAGGCGGCGTTCGCGATCGAGAGGCTCTTCGACATCGGGCCGCAGGCGTTTCGCCCGCAGCCGAAAGTTTGGAGCACCGTCGTCAAGATCACGCCGCGGCCTGAGAACATTTTCGACCGCGGTGAAGTGCGTTCACTCGTCTCGAAAGGCTTTTCACAACGCCGCAAAATGCTTCGGAACACGCTAAAAGGCGTGGCAGTGTCGAGCGAAGTGCTTGATCTGTCACGCCGTGCGGAGTCTCTGACGCTCGACGAATGGTCGAGCCTCGCGGAGACGTTGAATTAACCCGTGATCGTGGCGCTGATGGTCTCGCCCCAAGCCGAAACGCTGCCGTCGCGCATTCTCCAACGCAGCATATAATGTGCCATCTTGCCCGCGTCGGCTCCCGTGTACTCGGCGAGATAAGGCGTGTACGCGTCGAGCGTCAGGAAGACGCACTCGTGTTCATCGACGGGCGGCGTGCCGCCGAGTTTGAGCCAGATCTCGCAGCCCATCGTGCCGCGAGGCTTCTTTTTATTGTCGAGGGCGGCCGCGTCGGTCCACGACAAAGTATGTCGAAGCCGTTCGGAAGTATTCACCGAGCCGGCGGGAACTGTCGCGTTCGTCGGGACGGCGCTTCCGCCGGACGGAATGCCGAGGTCGGCCATCGCGGCCTCTTTTGTGCCGCCCGCTTTCGCGATGTTGCGTATCGAGCGGATCGCGAGTTCGAGAGAGTCGCGGCTCGACTGCTTGGTCGCGGTCGCCGCTTTCGCCGCCGCCTGTGCCGCGACGTGAGCCGCAACGTCCGTGCTGAACTCATTCTTCGTCGCCGTCAACGCCGTAACTACCGCCGCCGTCGAAAAATATACGGTCGGGTCCGGCGTCATCGCCGCGATCACCTGAACCGCTACGTCAATAAGTGCGCTGTCTGAAAGGGAATTTATCGAGTCTGCTGGCATAGAACTAATTTTCTCCTTGTGGATTTTGGGAATCGAAAGAACGGGTAAAAGGGTAGCATCAGTTGCGTTCGCCAACAAAAGGCTGCGGCAAACGCTTTTGAGCACGCACGGACGAAGTATGACGAAAATGGACGCGGCTTTGGTTTAGCTCCGTCAGGAGCGGAATGTTTGTAGCATGCAGGCGTAATAAAGATGCCGGAGCCCCGCGAGGGGCGACATGATCGTCTCGCGTTGCGACAATGTGCCGCTCCTACGGAGCTCGAAATTTCGGCTCGATGGGTGCTACAAACATTCCGCTCCTAACGGAGCTAAACCGCGTTTTGATCAAAATCGGACGAAAATGTATCAAAAGCCGGCCGAAAAATGATTTGTGAGACCGCTCAAAAAGGTTTTGAGACGCCTCGAAAAGATTCTGAGACCGCGAAGGCTGCAAACTCGGCGGTGCGTGCTAGAATATTCGACGTGCAGAAGCTTGAGATAATACCGCTTGGCGGCATCGGCGAGTTCGGGATGAACTGTATGGGGCTGCGTTACGACGGCGAGATGATAATCATCGACGCCGGGATGGGTTTTCCCGAAGAGACGCCTTACGGGGTCGATATTTCGATCCCGAACTTCGATTTTCTTGAGGCGTACCGCGACGATCTGACCGCGATAATCCTCACGCACGGCCACGAAGACCACATCGGCGCCCTCGCATGGATCCTTAAGAAATTCAATCTGCCGGTCTATTCGTCGCGATTCACGCTCTCGCTCGCAGAAAAGCGTCTCGCGGAGTTCGAAATGCTCGACGACGTGCTGCTGCACCGCGTCAAGGCCGGGCAAACCGTCGAGATCGGGCCGTTCAAGGTCGAATTCATTCACGCATCGCACTCGCTCGTCGAGTGCTTTTCGCTTGCGGTCACGACACCCGTCGGCACCGTCATTCACACCGGCGATTACAAGATCGACGACACGCCCGTCATCGGAAAACCCTACGACCTCGCGCGTCTGAAGCAGATCGGCGACGCCGGAGTGCTCGCCCTGCTCTGCGATTCGACGAACGCGACCGTGCCCGGCCGTACGCCGTCCGAACAAGCCGTGATCCCGGCGTTCGAAGAGATCTTCGAGGAGACGGAAGGCCGTATTTTCGTCGCGACATTCTCTTCGTCGCTGCACAGACTGCAGATAATCTTCGACGTAGCCCACGAATTCGGCCGCAGAGTCTGCGTCCTCGGGCGCTCGATGCATAGGAACGTCGAGGTCGCCACGTCGCAGGGTTTGTTAAAAATTCCGCACGACACGCTCATCGAACTCTCGGACGCGCGAGCCCTCGACGACGACGAAATTTGCTACCTCGTGACCGGCTCACAAGGCGAAATGCGCGCCGCACTTTGGAATCTCGCGACGCAAGTCTATCGCGGGATGCAGATAGAGAAGGGCGACACCGTGGTGCTCTCCGCACGCATCATTCCCGGCAACGAAAAGAACATAAGCCGCCTCATCGGCCATCTATACAAACGCGGAGCGAACATAATAGAAGAAAAAAGGCGCCTCGTACACGTTTCCGGGCACGCGTCGCAGGAGGATATACGCATAATGGTCGAAACCTCGCGGCCGCGATTCGTCATCCCGATCCACGGCGAGTACAGAATGCTCTTCCGACAGAAGGAATTCATCAAGCATCACGTCGCGGGCTACGGGGAAGACGACATCATCCTCGTGGAGAACGGCGACCTGATCGAACTCGACGAGCGCTCGGTGCAGGTCGTCGAGAAGATCGACCTTTTCAAGACCTTCATCGACGAGGAATCGATGGAGGAGATCGAATATGAGACCGTACGCGAACGGAAGAAACTCGCCTACGGCGGCGCCGTCTCGCTCGTGGTCACGATAGACAAGAAAACGCACGATCTCGTCGGCGAACCGCTGCTCGATTTCCAGGGCGTGGCCGGGATCGACCCTTCCAACGGCTTCGCGGCCGAAGCGCGTGCCGCCGTGGCCGCCGCCGTCAGCGATATGAAACGCGAACACATCGTCGACCGCACGATCTTCCGCGAACAACTCCGCATCTCGCTCAAGAAATACCTCCAAGCCAAGCTCGGAACCAAACCCGTCATCGTAACCACCATCGTCGAGGTGTGAGCTCAGACGCGGTCTATTCCGAAAGACGGTTCTCGGCTGTCGTGCCTAACGGCAAGGATCCTGATGGTAGAATAATCGAGCAGGCGATAAAGGAGGTTGAACGGGAAACGGGGGAAGTTTGCTCGACGAACGTTCTCTTGGCGTACCGAAAACGCCCGTGGCTGCCGGATCACTTTCTGAATGACCGAATGAAACTCTTCGTGAAACTCAACTGCCAAAAGCGAGCCTGCAACCCGTTCGTAGAACTCCATGGCACCCAACACATCCGAATGGACCTCGGGGTCAATTATGAGCTTCATTTTTTGATGTATGGGAAGCGTTGCGTCAGGCGGCGGTCAAGCTCTTCAAGTGTGATGCCACGAGTCGGATGAGCGTCTAAGGCCCTGTCACGTTCGATGGCGAGCGAAAGGCCGCCGTCATCGTCCGCATTGACCGCGGGTAAAGAGCGAAGAAGCGTTGTCGCAAGCTTTGCCCGATCCGCGACCGAAAGTCCAAGGGCTAATTCCTCTGCAGCTGTGATAACCGACATGTCGACCTCTCTGTTGAAAATTATAGCACGTTCCGCGAGGCGGTCGCGGTAATGCTGCACCGCTGCTTGGAGCATGAACGAGATCGCAGCACGACGTGAGAGATAGGCCGCCACGTTTGAGCTGGTCGGGGATTGTTAAGTGCAGGCTATCCGTTATACGATCGAGTATGAAGAAGCCGACACAAATTCGGGCTTTAAAGGCGCAGGAAATCAGATGAGAAAGGCTACTTTTGCCACCGTAAGCGGGATCGTCTTCTTATTCGCAGGACATTTTTTCCACTCCTGGCTTAGCATTTACGACCTGAGTTGGTGGAAGTATCTACTCGCTTGGCTTGTTTTTGGCTCTGCTGTCGGCATGATCTTGGCGGAGATCTTAGAGCGTCTGAATGTGAAGTTATTAGCGCATCGAAAGGCCAATGGCCGCGACATCCTCGACGAAGAACGTTATGAATCTGACAGGATCGATCACGGTATGATCACGCTATATCCGCAGAATGAACGCAATGAATTGGAAAGATAAAACTGTTCTTCTCACGGGAGCGTCGAGCGGCATCGGCGAGGCGTTGGCCATCGCTCTCGCGAAGAAAGGAGCGGTTTTGGGGCTGGCCGCGCGTCGCGCCGATCTACTGGACGCTCTTGCGGCGAAATGCGAAAGCGTCGGCGGCAAGGCAAGGGCTTTTCCGTGCGACGTAACGGATGCCGCGGCACTCGCCGACGCTGTCGGAGAGTTCGCCGCTGAATTCGGGCACATCGACGTCGCGATCGCCAACGCGGGCATCGGCGGCAACAACGCCGAGACCCGCGATTTCGAACCGGCGGCGGTCAAAAAGGTCATCGACATCAACCTTCTCGGCGCAGTCAATATGATCCACGCCGTGCTGCCTTCGATGAAGGAACGAAAGAGCGGCCATCTCGTCGCGATATCGAGCCTCGCGGGCTTTCGCGGGCTGCCGAAGTCCGCGGCATACTGTGCCAGCAAGGCCGCAATGACGGCTTTCTTCGAGAGCGTGCGTCTCGACGTCCTCCGTCACAACATCGACGTAACGATAATCCAGCCGGGCTTTATAAAAACGCCTCTCACCGACGGCCGGGCACACAAAATGCCGTACCTGATGGAACTCGACGACGCGATCCCGCTGTTTGTCAGCGCGATCGAGAAGAAGAAGAGGTTTGCCGCTTTCCCCTGGCAGCTCGCGACGTTCGTACGCGCCGCGAAATTCATGCCCGCGTGGCTCTACGACCGCATCGCAGGTAAACGACGCTATCGCGAGTAGAACCTTCGCACGCATTTGCGCGTATCTTTGCCATTCACTCGCCAATATCGCAAAATTAACGGCGGCTCATCACGATGGATCTAATACAAGCGATCATTCTTGGCATCGTCCAAGGCCTTACCGAGTTCATTCCCGTCAGTTCCACGGCGCATCTCGTCTTTGCCAGCCGCCTCACAGGAATTTACGGCGGCAACCCAGCATTGGTTACGGCGACGATCGCGGTGCTACAGCTTGGCACACTGTGCGCTGTGCTGCTTTACTTCATCGGCGACATCTGGAGCATCTCGTCCGCTTTCATCCGAGATCATTGGAACCTCGCATTTAACCGCCGAAAGATGCGCTTTTCCGGCACGGGCGGCAATCGCCCGATCTTTCTCTCGGAAGAATCATGGCTTGGTTGGCTGATAATAATCGGTTCGATACCTATCGGTACGGTCGGCTTTCTCTTCAAGGACTTTATCGAGGGACAAGGCACAAAGAACCTCTGGATCATCGCGACGATGCTCATCGTCATCGCCGTTCTGCTCTTCGTGGCGGAAAAGGTCGGTTCCCACCGCAAGAATGTCGAACACCTGACGCTTGTCGATGCTCTCGTGCAGGGATGTTGCCAGGTGCTCGCATTGATGCCGGGAGCGAGCCGTTCAGGTTCAACGATCATGGGCGGTCTGCTTGCAGGCGAAACGCGGGAGACGGCGGCCCGATTCTCCTTTCTGCTCTCGATGCCCGCGATCTTTGCGAGCGGCCTGCTGGAACTTCATCAGGCGACGAAAATACTGCCCAACGATGCGTGGACGCCGCTGCTCGTCGGCACGATCGTCGCCGGGATCGTCGGGTACGTCTCGATCTGGGGCCTGCTCGCGTATCTTAAACGCAATTCCACGTTCGTCTTCGTGGCCTATCGCATCATTCTCGGTGCCCTGATCCTGCTCCTTCTTTGGAAGGGCGTTATCGCACCGAATGTTCCCTAAACTGTTCTTGTGACCGCGAAGAAGTGGACAATCCGTAAGCACGACCACGAACGTGTACAGCAGTTTGGACGCGACCTCGGCGTCCATCCTCTCGTTGCGGCACTTTTGATCGCACGTGGTTACGATACGCGTGAGAAGGCCGACGCATTTCTTTCTCCGAGTTTGAAACATCTTCACGATCCGTTCCTTCTCAAAGGAATGCGCGAGGCCGTTGACCGCATTCAAAAGGCCGTTCGCGACGGCGAGAAGATAATGATCTGGGGCGATTACGATGTTGACGGCACCACCGGAACCGTACTTCTTCGTCGCGCGTTCAAGCTTCTCGGAGTCGAGTCGGAATTTCACGTTCCCAACCGATTCACGGAAGGTTACGGCGTGAATATTCCCGCTCTTGAGGAAGCAAAGGCACGCGGTGTCTCGCTCGTCATCACGGTAGATTGCGGCATCCGCAGCTTCGAACCGCTCGAATGGGCCAAAGAGAACTCGCTGGATGTTATCGTTACCGATCACCATTTGTCAGATGAAGCACGCGGCAATCCGCCGGCCGTAGCGGTCGTAAACCCGAATCAAACGGACTGCGAATATCCTGATAAACATCTCGCCGGCGTCGGCGTCGCATTCAAACTTGCGACCGCGCTTCTGAGCGAGTCCGGCCTCGAGAACGAGATTCCGGGCTTTCTTAAAATAGCCGCCATCGGCACCGTGGCCGATGTTATGGACCTTACGGGCGAGAACCGTGCGATCGTCGCGATCGGACTCAAAGATCTGCTTCTGACCGACAACTGCGGGCTACGTGCTCTGATGGAGGTTGCTGACTGCACGTCCGAGATGACGAGCTATCATATCGGCTTTCGTATCGGTCCGAGGATAAACGCCGCCGGGCGAATGGATGTTGCGAAGCACGTCGTTGAGTTGCTCGAGGAGACGGATTTCGTGAAGACACGACAACTCGCATCTCTTCTTGATTCCCGAAACCGCGAACGCCAGCAAATCCAGCAGAAGATCACGGAACTCGCCTTCACCGAGGCGGCCGGGCACGGAAGCTCCAATTTCATAGTCGTTGCGGGTGAAGGCTGGCATCGAGGCGTGATTGGGCTTGCGGCCTCGCGTATCGCGGATAAGCTCTATCGACCGTCGATCGTCCTTTCGATCGAGGACGGCATTGCCCAGGGAAGTGCCCGCAGCATTCCCGGATTTCATTTACTCAACGCTTTAGAGGCCGCTCATGACCTTTTTGAGCAGTTCGGCGGCCATCGAGCCGCAGCGGGGATGAAAATTCGCTCAGAAAGCATTTCTGAGCTAAGGCGACGACTCTCAGAGTACGCGGACTCGGCCTTTGGGGCAGAAGACCTTGTCCCTGAACTTACCGTCGATGCCGTTCTGCTGCCTGAGACCATCGATCTGAGGCTTATTGACACGATCTCGATGCTCGAACCTTTCGGACAAGGAAATCCGAAGCCGATATTCGTAACTAAGGGCCTCACATTACGTGAGGACCCGTTCGTAATGAAAGAAAAGCATCTGAAGCTCAAACTCGGATCCGACACCGGACGGCAGTTCGAGGCGGTGTGGTGGGATGGAGTCGATCGTTCAAAGGGGCGAACTTTGCTGCGTGGTTCGCGCATCGAATTAGCTTATGTCCTTGAAGTCAACAATTGGCAGGGAAATCGAAAGGTCCAGCTTGTCGTCGAAGACTTTAGAGAAGCATAATCCTTCTGTGGCTGAAAGAACCGTCGAAAGAATACAAAGCTACGACTTTCGTGCAAAACTGCCGAAGATCCTTCGCTATGCGGCCCTTGTCGCCGGCGGCATCATCGTGCTCGTTGTCGCCGCAAGTTTCTATACAACGCGTTCAAAGCCCGCGTTCAAATTCAAGCCCGAACACGCGCATCTCTCGACAGACGTTATCGCAGAGGTTAGCGGCTATGAACGAACAGAGAGCGACGGTTCGACGCCGAAATATTTCATAAAGGCCGATACGGCCCGAACTTTCTCCGACAATCATCAAGAGCTAGAGAACGCATACGTCAAGGTCTTTGCGGCCGATGGGCAGGTCTTTGACGAGATCAAGGCGGACAAGGCCGTTTATGTCCCGGAAGCAAATAAGAATTTCACCGCCTATCTCGCCGGCAATGTGAAGATCACTACTCGCGATGCACTGAATGTCGAGACAGACGGCGTTACATATACGCGGGCATCGGAGACGGCAGAAACGGACGATAGCATCGCGTTCGAGCGCGAAAATATTCGCGGGACGGCGGTCGGTGCGACCGTGAAGATGGCAGACAAGAAGCTTGAACTTCGACAAGATGTCGAGATCGAGACCTTTGAGTCCGCCGCCAAGAAGTCGGCGGGCGTAAAGTACGCGAAATTGAATGCGGCGAATGCCGTCTATGACCAAACGGCGAACAGCATCGAACTTATGGGCGGATTCAAGGCTAAGATCGATTCCGACGGCCGCACGAGCGATGTCTCAGCCGGCCGAGCGGTCGCATGGCTTTCGGGCGGTGAAACTGATCTGGCGACTCGCGACCTGACGAAACTCGAACTATTCGAGAATGTGCATATCGTTTCCAATGACGGGAAGACCACTACGATCGACGCCGCGAATGCGGCTTACGACAAGCCGCTCGATCGGTTCGAGCTTAGCGGTTCCGCTCGGATCGTCACCGAGCAAGATTCACGAAAAACGGAGATCCAGGCTCAAACTGCCGTTTACGATAGAAAAGGGCTAAAGGCCAGCCTAAATGGGGCGGCGCAGGTCGCCCAAGGCCCTGACTACGTAAAGGGCGATTCTATGGATGTCGATCTCTTCCCGTCCGAGGAGATCAAACATGCGGTCGTGACGGGCAACACGTTCCTGAAACAAACTTCGTCCGAAAGGCTCACACAGGCGTCGGCCAACGAAATGACGATCGATTATGCGGCTCCGGGTCAACTTCGAAATGCACGTGCGGTCGGAAATGCACGTGCGGAACTCGTCCCGACTACTGTTTCCGACTATTCGAAGGCTACTTTGACGACGCCGAAAGTCATTTCGATCGATTTCAAGGGAGCGGGTCTATTGACCGCGATGAATACTGACGGCCGGACCACAATTCAGCTCGATGCTCCCGGAAATGCTCCTGATGCTGCAACCAAGCGTGTAACCGCGGACACCGTTAAAACATATTTCCATGACAACGGACAGGACATAAGCAAGGCGGAGGCGGTCGGGAATGCGGTTCTTGAGATCGAACCTGTCAAGAAGTCGCCTGAGATCTACGACACGACGGTTAATGCCCCGCGTTTTGACTGCGAGTTCTTTCCGATGGGGAATAACGCCCGCGAGTGCGTCGGCGGTGTCGGAGCCAAGACCGTAAGAAGGCCGACCGTGCCGACCGCAGATCGCGGTGAACAGGTTCTAAACTCCGAGCGGGTGGTCGCGACCTTTGATGCCGCGTCGAAAGATCTTTCAGAACTGCAGGCTGTCGGGAATGGTAGATATTCCGAGCTCGATCGTCGCGGACTCGCCGAACGTTTTATCTACAGCGCGAACGACAAGGTCTTGCGACTTCGCGGCGGAGAACCGACGGTCTGGGATGACCGTTCGAGAGCGAAGGCCCGGGACATCGACTGGAACACAGCTTCGCAGATCTCCTATCTTCGCGGCGGAGTCAGCACTACGTTCTACAATGGCGGTTCAATGGGCGCAGCATCGCCTTTCTCCGACAACAAAAAGCCGGTGTTCATCACCTCGAATGAAGCTGTTCTTGACAGGAACGCGGACACTGCCGTCTTCACGGGAGCCGCAAGGGCGTGGCAGGACGACAACTACGTCCGCGCAGATAGGTTGACCGTCTTGCAACGAGAAGGAAAGCTCGTCGCCGAAGGCGCCGTGCAGAGCGGATTGTACGATGCCAAGATCAAACGTGCGGGAAAGGAGTCTCGAGTGCCCGTCTTTGCGGCCGCGGAAGCGATGACCTACGACCGGAACGGCCGTGCGTTGAGGTATACCGGAAATGTCGATATCCGGCAGGCGACAGACAGGATCACTGCCGAATCGGCAGATGTGTTTCTCAACGACCAGAACGAAGTTTCTCGGACGGTCGCAGAACGTTCGGTCGTAATAACCCAGCCGGGCCGCCGGGCAACTGGCTCTCATGTCGAATATTCCGCTGAGACGGAGATCGCCATAATCCAGGGCGACCCCGCAACGGTCAATGATTCCGAGAACGGCAGTACGTCTGGATCGCAGATCACGGTATATTTTCGGGAGAATCGATTTATCGGGAGCGGCCGCGGACGACAAAATCCGAACACCCGTGTAAAATCTGTTTACAAGACCACCTCTCCGCAGGAATAGATGCATCATCAAGACGACCTCGACACAGCTGAAAACGGGCATAAGGTACTGCTTTCAGGTGCCGACCTCCAAAAAACATACGGCCGAAGACGAGTTGTTGACGGCGTCAGTCTGAACGTCGCGAAAGGCGAGGTGGTCGGACTTCTCGGGGCCAACGGTGCCGGAAAGACGACTACGTTCTACATGCTCGTCGGGCTTGAGAATACCGAGTCCGGCGCTATCACGCTCGCAGGACGTGACGTGACGAAACTTCCGATGTACCTGCGGGCTCGGCTCGGGCTCGGCTATCTGCCGCAGGAGCCTTCGATCTTCCGGAAGATGACCGCTGAACAGAACATTCTCGCCGTCCTCGAAACTCTCGGACTAACTCGCGATGAGCGAATGGCACGCCTCGACGACCTTCTCATCGAGTTTGGGGTCGAGCACGTTCGGACAACTCGGGGCGACGCGCTCTCCGGGGGAGAGCGGCGGCGTGTCGAGATCGCACGCTGTCTTGCTACGAACCCTAGTTTCATTCTCCTTGACGAACCGTTCGCCGGGATCGATCCGCTCGCGATCGATGATATTCGGGAGATCATCGTATATCTCAAGGATCAGGGTATCGGAATCCTCATCACAGACCACAACGTGCGTGAAACTCTCGGCATTACCGACCGATCCTACATTATGGCCGACGGCCGCATCCTACGTTCAGGAACGACGGAGGAGCTTGTTGCAGACGCGGATGTTCGGCGGCTCTATCTCGGCGAAAGATTCACGCTCTGAGAAAAAAGTTAGCCGGTTTTTTACGAAAATTTTCCCTTTTCAATTCTGAATCGCTATAATCATTTATAGAACGGTACGCAAATTGCGTGATTCGACCGTAAATGCTTCATTTCGGCACGTTTGGCTGACGCGATCTTTCGTTTATGTCATCTCTTCGGCTCCAGGCAAAACTCCAGCAAAAGATGGTTCTCACGCCGCAGCTTAGGCAGCGGATCGAGATGTTGCAAATGACCGCGCTTGAACTTAATGAACTTATTGAAACCGAGATGGCGACGAATCCACTGCTCGAAGAAGTTCAGCCCGGGGACGAGATCGAAGAGATTTCGAGCAACATTCTTGACCAAAATTCGGATAGTGCTGAGGTGGATACTTTTGCGGAAACTTTCGACGGCGATGGCGCCGATCGTCCGGACGCTGAGTCGCAAAGGCCGGCCGACGATCCGGGATCGGTTCCGAGTACAGAATTAGATCGTGGAAGTGAACTTGATAATGAGGCCGGTGAGGACGCCCATGCGGAATCTTCTGACCCTTTTGATGAGATCGATTACGGAAGGGAATTCCAAGACTATCTCGACCCCGGATACAAGACACAGGAGATCGAATACAAGGACGATGCACCAAGTTTTGAGCAATTCTTGACTCATGCTCCCTCTTTGTCGGAACATCTGGAGTGGCAGCTATCGATGCTGTCGCTCGCCCCGGTCATCGAGCGAGCGGCTCTTTCCGTTATTGGGAATCTGAACGCTGACGGCCGGCTTACGGGCACCATCGAAGAGATCGCAGCGAGCAGTCGGTGCACGGACGAGCAAGCTGAGAATGCGAGACAGGAGGTGTTGTTTCTAGATCCCGTAGGGTGTGGTGCGTTCGACGTGGTGGAATGTCTTCTCGCACAATTGAAGGCCGACGACGAGGACGATACTTTGGCGGCCGAACTTGTTGCCCACCACCTTGAAGATTGTCAGCCGCACAGGCTTCAGCATTTGGCAAAAGGCACCGGTGCGAATTTTGAGACATTGAGCTCCGAGATAGCACGTATTCGCGAACTCGATCCGTATCCCGGCCGCCGCTATAGCGCTGAGGGCACGATGTATGTTGCTCCGGAAGTCTATATTGAGAAGGTCGATGATGATTATCAGGTCTTTTTTACCGATGACAGCAGCCCGCGGCTACGGATTTCGCCTGTTTACAACCAGCTTGCCGATCAACCCGACGCTAGCAAGGAAACAAAAGACTTTATCAGGGAGAAAAATCGTTCCGCGGTCGATCTCCTTCGCAATATCGAGCATCGGCGGCAGACAATATTCAAAGTAGTCGAATCGATCGTCCTTCGACAGAAAGACTTCCTTGATAATGGGCCAAACTTTCTGAAGCCGATGATGCTTAAGGACATCGCGGAAGATATCGGAATGCACCTTTCGACGATCTCGCGTGTTGTCAATCGAAAGTACGCTCACACTCCGCAAGGGGTGATCGAGCTGAGGAAGTTTTTTAGTGAAGGAATGCTAAATGAAGAGGGTGAAGAGGTTTCTACCCGCATCCTGAAGACCAAGATCAAAAAGATGATCGAGGATGAGGATACAAAAAAGCCGCTGACCGACGATGAGATCGCAAAGATCCTTACAAAGGAGGGCGTAAAACTGTCACGTCGAACCGTTGCAAAATATCGCGATCAGATGCAGATTGCCGGTTCGCGCGAGCGTAGAACGATAATTTGAGACTATGGGAATCAAGATCGACTTCACAGGCAGACATATTGAGGTTACGGAGGCTCTGAAAAAGCATGCCGCTGGGCAGTTCGAACGACTCGGGCCGCTCTTCGATTCAAAGCCGCCAACAGCGAACGTTACGATCGAGGTCGAGCGTGGACGGCATCGTTCGGAGATAATCGTTCATTGGCGAAACGAGACATTGAACGCCACTTCGATCGACGCGGATATGTACCAATCGCTTTCAAAAAGCGTCGCAAAGATCGAAAAGCAGGCGAGAAGGCTCAAGGACAAGGTCATAGACAAATCGCATCGAGCCCGGCGTTCGACCTCCGAGCCGACTCAGGAATCCGTAGCGCCGACTCGGCGTCCAAAGATCATCGTGAGCAAGATGAAAGCTCAAAAGCCCATCACCGCTCAGGAAGCGGCAATGGCGCTCGACGAAAAGAAAGAAGCCTTTATGCTCTTTCGGGACTCGGAAGGTGGCGGAGTAGCGTTGATCTACAAACGGCCTGACGGCAATTATGGACTCGTGCAGCCATGACCTTTGAGCCAAAGGTCATCCATGCATCTTGTGTCGAGATCGACGGGCATGGCGTTTTGATCTGTGGTGAGTCCGGCTCCGGGAAGACCTCATTATTGGTCGAAATGGTGGCCCGCGGTGCGAAGTTCGTCGCTGACGATGCGGTCAGCATCTTTGTGAAAGGGCGTCGAGCGTGGGTAACGGCACCTAAAACCACCAAGGGATTGATCGGTGTTTCTCCGCTTGCCGTTGCAAGCGTGGAAGAGAGCCTTCCTGAAGCTGGTCTCGCCGATGGCTGTCTCCTCGAGCTTTGCGTTGAGTTGGACGCCGATATGTTCCGAGCTTCGCGCGAGCTTTTGTGCGAGACGCCTAGGGTCTATTTGGAACGGTCTGACTTGCCTTCTATGGCTGAGACTTGCGAGAAGATTGTGCGGAAGCTTTCTCGGTGATCGACGAATGCAGAATAAGAGAAAAAGCGATCAGGACCTTCCTTCGCTCGTGATAATTACGGGTCTTAGCGGCTCCGGGATGAGTTCGGCAACAGATGCTTTCGAGGACCTTGGCTATTTTTGCGTAGATAACTTGCCCGTAACGATGATCTCGACCTTCGGGCGACTCATGGTAGGCGATGGCGGAAAGCCGCCGGGAATCGAGCGGGCCGTCCTCGTAATTAACATACGGGAGCGGCATTTCTTGCCGGAGTTTTCGAGCGAACTGAAAAAGCTTGCGAAACGCGGCATCGTTCCGTTCATTGTGTTCTTCGAGGCAGCAGATGATGTTCTTCAGAGAAGATTCTCTGAAACGCGCCGTCCTCATCCGGCAAAGAACGGAAAAGGTTTGGTAGCTTCGATCAAGGCGGAACGACGGGAAATGATCGACGTCCGCAGGATGGCCGATCTGATCATCGACACAAGCGATCACACCGTGCACACGCTGCGCCATTTGATAGTCCAGAAGTTCAGCGGCAATCCGGACGGTCAGCCTCTAAAGGTCGAGATCATCAGCTTTGGCCACAAATATGGAAATCCAAGGGGACTAGACCTTCTTTTTGATGTAAGACACCTGCCGAATCCGTACTTTCATCGCGATCTGAAGGCTTTGACCGGAAGCGACAAGCCGGTAGTAGAGTTCCTTGAACGCGAAAAGGAAGTGGCGGAGACGGTCGATAGGGTGATCGACCTTTTGATGTATCTCCTTCCGCTATATCAACGCGAAGGCAAATCGTACCTCACGGTCGGTATCGGTTGTACGGGCGGGCGTCATCGTTCGGTGATGGTCGCGAACTCGATCGGACGTGCGTTAAAGAAGGCGAAATTCAATGTCACGATATCGCATCGGGATGCGGAAAAGTAAAGATTATGGATGAAATAAAGAGGATCGGAGCAGTCATCGTTTCGCACGGACAAGTGGCTAACGAGTTGCTTGCGGCGGCGGAGGCTGTGGTTGGTGATGTGGATAACGTCGCTGCAGTTTCGATCGGTTGGCATGACGACGTGGAAGCGGCAAAGGCTGAGATCGAACGCGCGATCGAAAAGGTCTCGCAAGGCGCGGGCGTTCTTCTTCTGACCGATATGTTCGGTGGAACACCAACGAACATCTCCGCAATGTTTCTTCGCGAGAACGAGATCGAGATCGTAACCGGTGTTAACCTTCCAATGGTTGTAAAAGTTGCGACCATCGGCAAGGCGATCGCTCTCGCGGACTTTGCGAAAGAGATCGAGGAGCAGGGCAAATCGGCGATCATGCGCGCGGGAGACCTGCTGGAGCCCTTGAAACTTAAGAAGGATGCTTGAGCGGGAGATCCGCATCGTCAATCCGCTAGGACTGCATGCCCGTGCGGCGGCCAAGCTCGTTCGGCTTTCACGCAAATTCTCGTCGAGAATTTTGATCGAGCACCGAGGTGCGAACGCGACCGCGAATGCTAAATCGATGCTTAGCATACTCGCGATTGCTGCGGGGATGGGGTCCCAGCTCTTTATCCTTGCCGACGGGCCCGACGAAGCAGAGGCCGTTTCGAGTGTGGCTGACTTGATCGGCAGCGGATTCGGCGAAATTTAGATTCGCGATTATGACAAGAGAAAAGAAGATCGGACTCTTAGGGGTGCCGCTGGGTTTTGGAGCGGGAAAAACAGGTAGTGAACTCGGCGTGAATGCAATGCGCCTGTCCATTGTGCGGGGCGAGCGGCTTGCTGATCATATCCGAGGCCTCGGGTACGCTTTCACTGACCATGGGGATGTCACCATTGTCCAGCCGATTGATCCGGCTGAAGATGAGAATCCAAAGCACCTCAAAGAAATGCTCGCGTCGAGTGAAAACATAGTCAGGGCCGTGACACAGATACTTGAGGACGAAGAATTTCCTGTTATTCTCGGCGGCGATCACGCGATAGCGATCGCAACATTTTCAGCCATTTCAGCTCATTATCGGAAAAGGGAGGAAGAGATCGGGCTAATTTGGTTTGACGCCCATTCAGACATCAATACGCCTGAAACCTCACCTTCCGGAAATATACACGGAATGCCGCTCGCCGTTCTGCTCGGCGAAGGTGACCGTAATTTGGTGGATCTTTGCGGGTTTGCTCCAAAACTTAATAAAAGATACTTTGCGCACGTCGGTGCGCGCGACGTAGACCCTGGCGAACGTTCACAGATCGAGAAGCTTGGGCTTCGCAACCATTTTTTTACGATGAGCGACATCGATAAGCGTGGAATGGCGGCATGTGTCACCGATGCGATCGAGATCGCATCTGCTGCGCCGGGCGGTTTCGCAGTAACCTTCGATGTTGACGGCATCGATCCACGATTTGCGCCGGGAAGCGGCACCCTTGTTCGCGGCGGTGCAACGTACCGCGAAGCGCATTTGACGCTTGAGATGATAGCTGCGAGCGGTAAGATGCGTTCATTCGAGATCGTAGAGGTGAATCCGCTGCTTGATCAGTCGAATATCACGGTCGAGCTGGCTTGTGAACTGATCCTTTCTGCCCTTGGCAAAACGATCTTGTAAAGAATATGAAGAAGAACCTCGCCATCATTTTTGGGGGCCGATCAGGCGAACACGAAATTGCCGTCCGCTCGGCGCGAACCGTTGTCGAACAGGCGGATCCGGCAAATTACCATCTTTTTCCGGTTGCGATCTCCCCGACGGGCGAGTGGCTTAGCCCCGCAGAGTCCCTTGCGATGTTCCCCGAGGACGTAAGGGCCGCATTTGAAAGGCAGTATGGCGAGCCGTCGGACCGACTTCACCTTTTAACGGGCGATGCAAGCGTTGGGGGATTCACGATACCGAATGGCGGAACGCAGCCATTAGACTGCGTCTTTCCCGTGCTTCACGGCACCTATGGCGAAGACGGCACGATCCAAGGCCTTTTCGAAATGGCGGACGTGGCATACATCGGATGCGGCGTACTTGCCTCGTCCTGCGGAATGGACAAAGTGACAATGAAAACGCTTTTCCGCGAGGCCGATCTTGCGATCTGCGAGTATGTATGGTTCCTTCGGAGCGAATGGGAGTTGCAGCCGGATGGCGTCGTTCGTTCCGTCGAAGCAAAGATAGGCTATCCATGCTTTGTAAAGCCTGCAAACTTGGGCTCCTCGGTTGGCATCACCCGAGCAGACAATGAAGTCGAGCTCCGAAAGGCGATCGAGTTGGCTGCAGAATACGACCGCAAGATAATTGTCGAAGAAGGACTTGATGTGCGTGAGATCGAGTGCGCTGTGCTCGGGAACGAAGAGCCAAGCGCGAGCGAGGCGGGCGAGTACATAATCAGGGACGACTCAAAGGCCTTCCTTGATTGGAATGAAAAATATACCGGCACGGGGAATAACGAGTTCATCACGCCGGCTCCGCTTTCGGCGGAACTCTCGGACAAGATCCGACAGTTGGCCGTCCTCGCGTTCAAAGCGATCGACGGTTCGGGCCTTGCGCGCGTTGATTTCTTCTTGCGAAAGGACTCAGGATCGCTGCTGGTCAACGAAATAAACACGATGCCCGGTCTTACGGATGCGTCGGGATTTCCGAAGATGTGGGCGGCCTCGGGAATGTCGTTTAGGCAAGTGATCGATCGGCTTGTTGAGCTGGCGATCAGGCGCTACGACGACAAGAAGCGCAACCGTACCGACAGGTAGCCGGTCACTTCTTGCGGCTTGGGGCGATATAGCCTTCGCGTGTCCGGATCTTAAGGCCGCCGCGGGCGACCCTGACCTCGATCGTGTGAAACTTGCCGTCCTCTTTCAGGTCGGCGGGTTGATAAGTCAGGGTGTACTGACTCCCGAGTTCCTCGACGATCGAGGCGAAAGCGTGGCGCATTTCCGCCCCGCCGGGTGTCGCGACAAAGGTTCCGCCGGTCTTCTCGCTCGGCAAAACTCTTCAGTGCATCCTGCATTAATGCCTTTTCCTGCGGCGGTGCATCCTTCGGCGACATATCGACGGTGTAGATCAAAGCTCCGACATCAAACGCAGCTTTTAGAGCCTTCTTCTGTGAATACTTACTGCTGTTATCTGCCCCGTCCGAGATCACGATGATCGCTCGTCGCTTCTCAGGCCTAGCGGAAAGCATTCTAGCGGCGGTTACGACCGCATCGTTCAAAGAGGTCATACCGTCGGCTTTAAGGTCAAAAAAGAGATCCGGAAGGTCGCGGCTTGCTTTAAAATCGCGAAGCACTTGGATCTTGCTATCAAAACTCGCGACGGCCGCGAAGTCTTGGCCTCGTAATCCCTCGAGAAACTTGATCGCCGCACTTCGTGCGTTGCTCACGCGATATTCCATACTGCCTGAACTGTCGATCAGAATGACGGCCGCGAATGGTGTGGATTCCACTGTAAAAGACTCGATCTTCTGGGGCTTGCCGTTGTCCAGTATCGTAAAAAGTTCTTGACCTAGCCCGGAAACTGCTTGTCCGTGGCGGTCAGCAACATAGACATTCGCCACAACGACCGACGAATCCACCGTGATTACATCGTCATCTTCGGATTGGCCATTGATCGCAAGCACTAGAGGAACAACGGCAAGTGCTACGGCAAAACATGCGACGGTCAGTCGCTGAGAGCGGAGGAATGTGCGTAGCTTGGCAAACAGGATCATTGATAGGTCTTGAGCTTGCGGACAATGCGGAGGACGTCTGCAGTCGATTCGATGGCCGAAGCCGAAACCGTGAAGCGTGTCGTCTTCTTCAATTCGGAGACCATTAGTTTGACCGCTGCGTCTAACTCCGTTGCCGCGTCGATCGGCGTAGGTCCGACTTTCTTGTCCGAGAGCAACGCCAGAAGGGCGTCCTCATCACCTCCAAGATCATCGAGCACGTCACTGGTCAGCTTGTCGAGTTCTTGGAGCCGGCCGCGGTCGGCGTTGGAAAGGGCTGATGCCTTTTCGACAGAAGCCTTGATCTGACCTGAAAGTTTGGCGGCCGAATCGCCTTGGTCGAGCATCTTCTCATAGTCTTTCTTTGCCTTCTCGATCCGCATCCGGATCAACATATCCCGGACACCTTTCGGCGATTCCTGCTGCTGTCGAGTTCGACGAGGGAATGCCGGCGTCTCCTCGTCCGACCGATCCTGTGCATGGCTATTGCCGGCCACGAGCAAGAGTGTGCTGAGTGCAAAGATGAGTATGAGTAAGCTACGGCCCGTCATCCTTTGGTACATCCTGGACGGGATCGGGAGAGATTCCCGTGACCGCCTCGACCAACTTTGATAAAAATTCGTCCTCGATCACGCCCGAACTGGGCACGGTCAACCATTCTGAGGTCAGGCCGTTTCCGGCACGGCCTTCGATCTTTGCATTCACTGCGACCTTGTTCTGGATGCCATCGATCGTTTGTACGTCGATGGTCAGCGTATATTGTGCTCTCGTCCACGCAGTATCGGGATCCGCAACCTCTCCGACCCTAGCCAGCTCGCCGCGGGTCAGGACGATACCTTTTGCAAAGACAAAGGGCTGCGTAACGATATATCCATCCGGGAGCCGGGATGAAGACTCGTCCAAAATGATCTTCTTGTCACGAAGCACTTCCTGGATCGCATTGATCAGAACGTCACGCCGCGAAGCGATCTTGTATGGGTTCGGCAGCATCGCACGAACCTTCGTCTTTCCTTTTCCCCAGTCGAAGGAACGCGACACATCGGATGGACGGCTTGTCGGGTTTCCTTCCTGTTTTATCTTTTCGGTCTGTGAGTCGATCCCTTTCTGCGCAACTACCGGCATGGCTAAACAAAAGAGCCCAATGGACGCGATAACGAATTTCGAAAACGATCTTGATCGGTTCACAGGTTCTAATATGACACAAAACAGCTGGAATACTGAATGATTAGATGTTCACCGTACGGCGAACGTTGTAGGCGCAAAAGGAAAATTACCGCTCATGCTCACGCTGCATCTGCCAGAGAAGGGCATTCTTCAAAAAAACGTTATATGCCCCGAATCCCGCGATTATCAGCCCTTGCGAGCCGTCTAGAAATCCCGCTCGAAGGAAATAGTCGCGGAGGAAGGAGAAAACCGGGGCAGCCGTTATCTTGAGGACAGAAGCTTTCTTACCGCTTGCGTACATTGCTCTCGCCGAAAGCGGGGCGTACCGTTCCTGGATCATATGAGCGTGTTCGGTAATATTCTCGCAAGTGAAATGCAGTAGGTCGGACTTAAGATCGCCCACTGCCAGTCCGGCATCGACCCTAAAGGATTCGTGAATTACGTCCTCTGACCAACGGCCTTTCCGGCGGTCGAACAGCCTAAGCTGTCGGTCGGGATACCATCCGCCGTGGCGGATCTCACGCCCAGCATAAATTGCCAGTCGAGGAATCTTGTACCCTGCCGAGGCATTGCCATTGTCAATGGTCCTTCTGATCTCCTCTCCCAGAGCCTGTGTGGCCTCTTCATCGGCGTCGAGGCTGAATATCAGGTCGTTGGCAGCGGCGTCAACTGCAAATTGCTTCTGCCGCCCGAACCCGAGCCATTCCTGTTCGATCACGCGCGCTCCAAGTTCGGCAGCGATCTGTCTCGTCGCGTCGGTGCTTCCGGAATCGACGACAACTATCTCGTCCGCCCACCCGACCGAACTTATCGCTCTGGCAATGTTTTTCTCTTCGTTGAGAGCAATGATAACGGCAGAGATCTTCACAGCGAGGATTTTCGCAAACTTCGGCGAAAATGCGAAAAGTGCCGCAAGCCTGTAAACGGCCGGCGACACTCTTTCGGTGCCAAACAACACGACTCGGGCCTATTTGATATCGACAGGTCGGTCGATCGTAATGTTGTGCTCTCGAAATGAAGTAGCGGTAGTCCGCTCACGGTCGGCAACAGCCTTTGCATAGTCCGTCTCAGCGCGGATCTCAGCATTTTGAGCGGCCAAGAGGGCATTCTCTCTTTGGAAGAGCAGAAACGTCGTCGAGCGGCCGGCGTCATAAAGCTTTCGCTCGCCCGCAAGCTGCGTCTCGGCACTCTGCCTCGCCCTTCGCGCCGTGTCCACACGAAGACGTGCGGTTTCGACCGCTTGAACGGCATTGCGAACATCTGTGAGCACCGTCTCTTCCTGCGCGCGGGTTTGAGCGGCGATGCGCTCGCCGGTGATCTTCGCTCCGGCGAGATTCGCTTTTGCCGTGCGGTTGAAGAACGGGAAAGAGAAAGTTACACCGATCGAATAGTTAGGGGCATCGCTTCGAAACATATTGCCCATCGATCGATTGAATCCGCCAACGAAATAAGGTGGAGAACCCGGTACCGTCAAAAGCGGATTCGGAAGCTGCGAACCCGGCGCAAAAAGCGTATTGAGCTTCTGTCGAAGGATCTCGTCATTTCCTGTGAACTGCGGTATCAGGCTATTGGCTGTAGAGACGTTGCCGCGCGCGATCCCGTCCAATGAGAAAGTCGTGCTCAGGTCGATCTGCGGTTTTGCCTGGTTCTTGAAGAATCGAACGTCAAGATCGTTGATCTCTCGCTGCAGCTTCAGACGGCGGAGCTCGAACCGGTTGTCGAAGGCGTCATTTATGGCCGCATTGAGATCTGACGGGAGTGGCACGACCTTTGGCGAATCCGTCGGTACGATCGCCTGTGCCCATTCCGGTGCAAGGGCATCACGGATGACCAGCTTTTTCAAGGTGTTCTCTGAGACGCTGACCTGCTGCGTTGCGAGAAGCAGGTCGCCCTCGCGATTCGCGAGTTCCGTTTCGACTTCCGCTTTCTCGAGCGGAGCCGCGGCCCCTGCATCGATCTTTGCGGTGATCTGACGGAGGTTTTCCCGGGCAAGTTCCACGTTTGCCTTCTGATTTTGCTGATTTCGAAGTGCGAGGACAAGATCCCAATAGGCCTGCTGAACACTTGTGATCGTGTTCGTAGCCTGCAGCTGGAAGTCCGAGTCCGACTGTTGGAGCTGCTTCTTTGCGATCTTGATCTGCCGACGTGTACTGTCGATACCAAAGTTCCGAAGAAGTGGCTGCGTAAAGTTAAAGCCGAGCTGCGATGAATATATCGCTGAACTGCTCGACGAAAGCCCACCCGATGTGACCTGAGCTTGTGCAAAGGCGTTTTCGGTTCGGGTGTTATTGAAGAAGCCTTGGATCGTGCCGCCGCCCGGCTTGATCCGCTGGTTGATATTGCCGTTTAGCCGAACATCATTAGTGCCTTGCTGTCCGGTTGAGGATGAATGCGAGAACGTCGGCTGAAACGTAAAGACAGGGTCGTAGAGGCCTCTAAGGCCGCGAACCGTGGTGTCTGCTATTCGAACATCGGTTCGTGAAACCTCAATATCATTGTTATTCGCAAGAGCTCGTTTTATTGCCTCATCGAGCGACATTGGCAATGGCGAGGCCGTTTGAACACCGATCCGAGACGTGGTCGAGGGAGAATAATTGTCCGTCGGCCGGTCCGTAGAGATAGAGCGGGCAGTTGCCGCAACGTCAGTGGTCGGGGCCGGCCTATCCTGAGCCAGGCCGACAACCGAGGACAGAGCCACCACTCCGAAAACAGCAGGTATCAAGGAAAATCTAGTTTGACGACGCAAAGTCATTAGTTATTGCTCCGGTAGAAGTGCGAGATACAAGTTTACCGTAAAAAATCTAAACGGGTATTACGCCTGCAAATTTTTGTTTGTTTCAACTATCTTCCCGGGCGCGTAAAGTTTTGCAAATTGAGTTTCGGGCCGTGATTTAGTATCTTAGGCGTTTAATATAACGCACTTTCCCTTAAGGAGACTTTATAGAATGGGCATCAAAGTTGGCATTAACGGATTTGGCAGGATCGGAAGGTCCGTTGTCAGAACCTGGCTGAATGACGACGACATCGACCTTGTCGCCGTGAACGATCTTACGGATACGAAAACCTTGGCACATTTGCTCAAATACGATTCCGTTATGGGGAATCTTGAGCATGAGATCACGGCCGGCGAAGGTTCGATCACTGTCGAGGGCGATACCTTTAAGGTTTTTAGTGAAAAGGATCCTGCCGCTATCGACTGGGACTCGGTCGGGGCGGAGTTGGTGATCGAATCGACCGGCCGGTTTACGAATGCCGCCGACGCAGCCAAACACCTTCGCGGTTCGGTCAAGAAGGTAGTTGTGTCCGCGCCGGCAAAGGGTGAGGACGTCACGATCGCACTCGGGGTAAATGAAGATTCCTATGATGCAGGTAAGCATCACATCATCTCGAACGCTTCCTGCACGACGAACTGTCTTGCTCCGCTTGCAAAAGTGATTCACGACCGATTTGGCATCAGGAATGCGTTGATGAACACGATCCACAGCTATACGAATGATCAACAGCTGCTGGACCTTCCGCACAAGGATCTTCGTCGAGCAAGAGCGGCGGCTCTCTCGATGATCCCGACCTCGACCGGAGCGGCAAAAGCGGTGGCTCTCGTGATTCCGGAGTTGAAAGGCCGTTTTGAAGGCATTTCGATCCGCGTTCCGACCCCGAACGTGTCGATCGTCGATGTCGTTATGAACGTCGAAAAGGCAACTACGAAAGATGAGGTCAACAACGCCTTTCGTGAGGAAGCTGCCGGTCGTTTGAAGGGAATCCTGGCCGTTAGCGACGAGCCTCTTGTTTCGATCGATTATCGCGGGAATTCACACTCTTCGATTGTTGACGCGGAGTACACGACCGTCCTTGACGGCAACACTATAAAGGTTCTTTCCTGGTACGACAACGAATGGGGCTATTCGTGCCGCGTGCGCGACCTTGTCCGATATATCGCATCAAAGGGCATTTGAGGCTGACTATTTTGACAATTGGGACACCTTGATGAAGTTGTTTAAGCTCATGATCTCCGGCTTGATGGCGGCGGCATTTTTGTCAGCCGCCATCGACGTCTCTGGTCAGAGGAAGCCGAAGAAACCGCGCAAAGCCGTCCGCTCGTCAATACTCAAGACAATAAGCGGGGCCGATGACGTCCTTGGCACGCCGATGGCCGCCCCATCGGAAGAAAAGCCAGTTTCTGCTAATGTTAAAGCGTTCCTTGAGGCCTGGTCGATCGTCAACAGCTCTTATTTTGATGCCACTTTCGGCGGTCTGGATTGGGAGCGGGTCAAGGCGGAATATCTTCCGCGAGCCGAGGCCGCGAACACCGAAGCCGAGATCGATGATCTTATTCTTGAGATGGTCGGGAAGCTCGGCAAATCCCACTTTGGAGTGATACCGGCCAGCTTCTATCGAAGCCTTAGCGTTGCTCGAAAGGTATCCGCGGAACGGGAGGGGTATTCCGGAGATCGGTCGGGCGTTTTCAGGACTGAAGGGAAGGGGACCGGCTTACCGATCGAATTCGAACTGAGCGAAGACGATGATCCGAAACCCGGCCGCTTTGGGATCGGCATCGAACTTCGGTCAATGGGCGGCAAATACGTGATCGTTTCTGTTCTGCCTGGTTCATCTGCCGCATTGGCAGGGGTCAAGCCCGGCTATATCCTTGATGAGATCAGTGGAATTCCCCTAAACGTCCTCAGCGAAACGATCACTCAGGCTGCACCCAATGTTCGGCATCTCGACCGAATGTTGCCCACAGCGATCAAGATGTGGCTCCTTGACCGTGACTATGCCCTGAACGTCAAGATCGTTTGCCTCGATGAGCACGATCAGCGAAAAGAGTTCGATCTCCCGAGGCAGCCGCTGAACGGTGAAATGGTGTCTCTCGGCGGACTAATGCCGCAAGTTCTGCTTGAGTACAGTGTTGCGGATCTGAACGGCGACGTGGGATATGTGAAATTCAATGTCTTTTCGCTTCAGGTATTGAGCAAATTCTGTGATTCGATCACTGCATTCTCGAAAAAGAAGGCGCTTGTCGTTGATCTGCGTGGCAATATGGGGGGCCTGCTCCAGTCCGCACGCGGGCTCTCAGGAATGATGGAGCCTCGTGAGGCACCATTCGGAATAAGTGTGTTTCGCGGCGAAAGCTCGGTGATCCCGACGGACAATAAGGTCAAGAAGTTCAATGGCCGCGTCGTCATCCTGGTCGATGACCAGTCGATGTCTGCCGCCGAACTTCTATCTGCTGCTCTGCAGGATAATGCGAGAGCGGTCGTTGTAGGTCAAAATACGGCCGGCGAGGCCTTGCCGTCGATGGCGGTGAAGCTTGCCAACGGTTCCGTGATGCAGTATCCGATCGCCGATTTCCTACGGCCGAACGGGACCTCGGTGGAAGCGGTTGGCGTCCAGCCTGACGTCGTCGTGCCGATCGATCGTATAGGCCTGCTTACCGGGAAGGATCAGGTCATCGAGAAGGCATTGCAGCTTTCTATGAGCGACGAGTATCGGGCCCGCATTGCCGATCGCGAAGCCGCCCGGAAGAAGCAAACGGAGGCATTGGCAAAAGAAAGCGTTGATCCGCCGCCGCCCAAAGATCCAAAGGCGAAAGCCGTCTTCGGTAGTGGGACGATGGGTGACGCATTGGTAAAGGTCATGCCTAAGCGGGTCGAACCGCTCACGAAGGACAAGCGTGCTCTCGCCCTGATCGATAGGGCAGCGAAACTCGTCGGCGGTATATCTCAGATGCAAACATACTCGCTTGACGGTACGATGTTGATCCAGAGCCGGGATACCTCTCAGAAGCTTAAGTATTCATTCTTTCGCGAAGCTCCCGACAAGTACGCCTTTGTTTCGGTCTCTGACCTTTCGGGCACGACGAGAGCCGGGGCTATCGGAAAGGAGACCTTCTTTGAGAGTAGCGTTGGCCTTCCCGATCGAAAGGTCGCCGCGGGCGACGACCCTTACATAGATATTTTTGAGCCGATTAAGCTTGTGCTCTCACCGGATTTTTTCAAGTCGCTCAAGTTCGACGGCACGTTCGACGATGACGGCAAGAAATTGTCGATCATCGAAGGCCGCACAAAGGACGATAGGACCTTGTTCGTTTCATTTGATATGGCAACCGGCCTGCCCTTCAGGATCTCAGATGGTGCTCTTTTCTCGGTTTTCGATGACTACAGACGTGAGGGCGCATTTCTGCTCCCGAGAAGGGTCAAGTCCGGTGGAATCGTCGAGATACTGATCTCTTCGATCCGTATCGGGGAAAAGATAGACCGATCAGTTTTCGTAAAGCACGAGAGCTGCTTCGATCGGCCATAGTGTAGATCGAAGAAGCGGTGGAGAAATTAGAAATTAACGATCAATGCAGAAGAAAACGATAAAAGATATCGATGTAGATGGAAAGCGTGTTTTTGTAAGGGTCGATTTCAACGTTCCCGTGAAGAACGGCGTTGTTACCGACGATACGCGAATTCGAGCCGCACTCCCGACGGTCTGTGACCTTGCGGGCCGCGGGGCGAAGATAATTCTCGCATCGCACCTCGGACGTCCGATCAAAGAGAAGAAGAAGGCCGAAGAGGCCGGAAACGCGTTCGATGCGGCCAAGTTCTCGCTCGCTCCGGTCTTTGCGGCGTTCAAGGAGTTCGCGACGAAGAACGCGGAGATCGGAGAAGTGTCCTTCGCGGCCGACTGCATAGGCGAAGAGGTCGGTAAGGCGGCAGCGGCTCTCAAGAGCGGCGATGTCTTACTGCTCGAAAACCTGAGGCTTCACGCTGAAGAGGAGAAGAACGATGCCGAGTTCGCAAGGCAACTCGCCTCGCTCGCCGACATCTATGTCAACGATGCTTTCGGAACTGCCCATCGTGCTCACGCTTCGACCGCAGGTATCACTCACTTTGTGGACACGTGTGTGGCCGGCCTTCTGATGGAGAAAGAGCTTGAATATCTCGGCCGCGTCCTCGAGGACCCTGAAAGACCGTTCGTCGCGATCCTCGGCGGTGCAAAGGTTTCTGACAAGATCCCTGTGATCGATTCGCTGATCGAGCGAAAGGTGGACAAGCTTTTGATCGGCGGCGCGATGGCCTATACGTTTTTCAAGGCGAACGGTTACACCGTCGGCAAGTCTCTCGTCGAGAATGATATGCTTGACCGCGCAAAAGAGATCGAGGAGAGGGCGAAGTCCGCAGGGGTTGAGCTTATCCTTCCTACCGACCACCAAGTGGTCGATAGTGCCGATCCGCTCAATTCTCAACGGACCATACCGATTGATTTCACGAACGCTGGTCACGTAGGACTCGATATCGGAATCGAGACCGCGGCCATCTTCTCCAATGCATTGAGCGGGGCAAGAACGATCGTTTGGAACGGGCCGATGGGGATGTTCGAGGAGAAGCCTTTCGACCAAGGTACGATCGCGGTCGCACAGGCCGTCGCGGATGCAACGGACAACGGGGCAACTTCGATAGTCGGAGGCGGAGACTCCGTTGCCGCCATCAAACAGGCCGGACTCGAAAGTCACATTTCTCACATCTCGACGGGTGGCGGAGCAACTCTCGAGTTTCTGGCCGGAGATGCTTTACCCGGCGTTGAAGCTCTTGATTCGCAACCGGAAAGCTAGCTGCCCGACTGTCTAAGAGGAGATCGTTCTGCTCTAAGCCAAGGACGGAATCCGTCTGGCCGAGCGATCACAGGAACGGTCGTTCGATCACTTGTCGCCATGCGCTACAATTAGTAGCACCTAATAGCACATTTAATGTCCTTTGCCTGACATACAGGCAGATCGGGAGAAAAATGCACGACCTGCCACTACTTCTAAATATAGCTGTCGCTCTCGTTGCCGCCTTTATCGGTGGCACGATCGCAAAGTACTTGCGATTCTCTCCGATCGTTGGGTATATGCTCGCCGGCGTTGCGATCGGCCCGTTCACCCCGGGCTACGCGGGAGATGTAGATACGATCAGCCAGGTGGCCGAACTCGGCGTCATCTTCCTCATGTTCGGCGTCGGGCTGCATTTTTCAATTGACGACCTTTGGAAGGTGCGCAACATTGCTATCCCGGGTGCGATCGGTCAAATGCTGATCACAACGTGTCTCGGCTATGTATTTGCCACCTATCTCGGATGGTCTCCCTCGGCAAGCCTAGTTCTCGGCCTCGCCATCTCGATCGCCAGCACCGTAGTTTTGCTTCGCGGCTTAATGGACAACGGCCTCTTGAACACCCAACATGGGCAAGCGGCGGTCGGGTGGCTGATACTTGAAGATATCGCAACGGTCCTCATCTTGCTCCTGATGCCGACTCTTGCATCCGGCGATGGCGGCTTGGATTGGGCGGGCCTCGGACTCACGCTCCTCAAGGCGACAGCGTTCTGTGCATCTCTTGTATTCATCGGGCGAAAACTTGTTCCCTGGCTACTGTTAGGAACGGCTCGCTCAGGTTCGCGTGAATTGTTCATTCTCGCGGTGCTTGCAACATCGGTAGGAATTGCCCTTGCTGCTACCGAGATATTTGGAGTTTCCATCGCATTGGGAGCCTTTGCGGCCGGCGTCGTCGTTCATGAATCGAAGTTAAGCCATCAGGTGAGCGCTGACATTCTCCCATTTAGAGACGCGTTTTCCGTGTTGTTCTTTGTGTCGATCGGGATGATGGTCGACATCAACTACTTGGGCGGTAACGTTACCGCTTTGATAGTCCTCGTCCTGATGATAACTGTCGGCAAGTACGTCATCACTCTGCTGATGGGAGTGTTCATCAGGCACCCGGCGCGCACATTTCTCGTCGTTGCCGCCGGCCTGAGCCAGATCGGTGAATTTTCCTTTATCCTCGGGCAAGCCGGCCTTGCCTTAGGGCTGCTTGGAAAGGAACAGTATTCGATGATCCTCGCCGGAGCACTTATCTCTATCGCGGTCAACCCTCTGATGTACAGGGCGATCGGCCCTGTGGAAAGATTCCTCCGTAGTGATAATGGCTTTTGGCGCTTGCTCGATCGGCACGGCGACACCTTCGCGCTGAAGGATCGACTTTCCGACCATGTTGTAGTGATCGGATATGGACGGGTCGGGCACCACATTGTGGACGTCCTTCAAAAGCTTGGAATTTCTCTGGTCGTGATCGATTCCGAGCTTGAGCGCGTAGAGGAACTTGCAGAGCTTGGAATCCCGGTTCTATACGGCGATGCCGGAAATTCCGAAGTGATCAGTCAGGCAAACCTACCTGGTGCCCGTCTCCTTGTTGTAACGACGCCGGACGACGCCTCGACAAGCATCATCGTCGCTTCGGCCCGCGCTGAGGCTCCGGAGCTCCATATCGTGGCTCGCGCGAGCTCGGACACGAGTCTCTCCCAACTTTATTCGCTTGGAGCCCGCCACGTCATCCAGCCTGAACTGGAAGGCGGCTTGCAGATGGTCAGGCGCACACTGCTCGAGCTGGGCCTTTCGTTGCGCAAAGTACAGCAATATACGGACGCGGTTCGAAGCGACCGATACGATTCCGCTATCAACACGGTTGACGAGCGCCATTTCTTGAACGAGTTATTGAGGGCAAGCGACAACCTTGAACTGGTGTGGGTTCCGTTAGGTGAGAATAGTGAAGTTGTTGGTAAGGCTCTTGCCGATTCAAACCTTCGAGAAGCGACTGGGGCTTCCGTGGTTGCGATCTCACGCCAGAACAAGCTGATCACAAACCCTCAGCCAAAGACCGTTCTTAAGAAGGATGATGTTATCGGAATGATCGGCTCACAGGAGAGCACGGATATGGCTCGAAAGACATTGTCCGGAAGGGATTCCGCTGCTGAACCAACAAAGTGACAATGTGTAGCGCTCGCGAAGAATGCTTAGGCGCTCGATTTTATTGGAATACGGAGAGTGACGTATGAGAAAACCGATCATTGCCGGGAACTGGAAGATGTACAAGCTGCTTGGGGAGGCGGTCGATACCGCTCTCGCACTAAAGCCTTTGGTCGCGAACGCAAATCATTGTAAAGTGATCATCGCGCCGGTCTTTACGGTATTACGGGCCGTTTCCGACCGCCTCGAAGGCTCGAATGTCAGTATTGCTGCTCAGGATTGTGCGACTCAGAACGCGTTCGGAGCCCTTACGGGCGAGGTCGCTCCTATTATGTTGAAAGATGCTGGCTGCAAGTATTGCATCATTGGGCATTCTGAACGCAGACAGTTCTTTGGCGAAAGCGATGCCACGGTAAATTTGAAGGCGAAGTCGGCCCTTGAGGCAGGCCTCCAAGCTATCGTTTGCGTTGGCGAATCGCTGAGCGAGAGGGAGTCCGGCAATGCCGAGAATGTTGTTCGCGGACAGCTTTCTGCCGGGCTTTCCGGTTTGACAGTGGACGAGATGAGCCGTATTATAATCGCTTACGAGCCTGTCTGGGCGATCGGCACGGGTAAGACCGCGACGCCTGCACAGGCTCAAGAAATGCACAGCCACATCCGCAATGTCGTCGGGAAAGATCACGGCAACGACGTTGCGTCCTCGGTTCGGATCCTCTACGGCGGTTCGGTCAAACCTGAGAATATTGCTGAGTTGATGGATCAGCCGGATCTTGATGGAGCTTTGGTCGGCGGTGCGAGCCTTGATGCTGATAGTTTTGCGAAGATCGTAAACTACAAGTAAACGGGACGGGAGTTGATAGAAAGTTGCTATACGTACTTTACACTTTATTTTTCATTTCGTGCGTAGTGCTTGTCGGAGCTGTGCTCCTGCAGCCAGGTAAAACGGATGCCGGTGCGCTTTTCACGAGCAATATTTCGAGTTCTGCGTTGACACCGCGAGGAACGACGACGATCCTTTCCAAGATCACGATCGCGGCCGCTGTCGTATTTATGATCTCGGCGTTGCTCATATCAATGCCCGCGTTCAACGGCAATGTCTCGGTCCTTTCGGCAAACCCGGAAACGCCGGCCGAAGCACCTGCATCAACCGCGAATTCGAATACGAATTCCGCGCCTGCAGCCGATGCCAACGTGAACGCTGCGGCTCCTGAGGCCAACGCAAATGCTGCTGCTCCGGCAGCGAACACGAACGAAGCGCCGGCGGCGAATAAGTAGTTTCGGCCAGAATTGACAACTTAAGCTCAGGTGGCGTAATTGGTAGCCGCGCACGTTTGAGGGGCGTGNNTGCGAGTTCGAGTCTCGCCCTGAGCACCATTTCTGCAAAAGCAGGTCGAATTGTCGGCCTGCTTTTCCTATTTTACGACCATCGTTCCCGTGCCTTCGTCCGTGAAGACCTCGGCGAGAACGGCATTCGCCTTTCGGCCGTCGATCACGTGAGCCGAATGGACCCCGCGTTCGATCAGCGAGATCAGATTCTCGAGCTTTGGTATCATTCCGCCGGTCGCCTTGCCCGATTCGATCATGCCGCGCGCTTCGGCGAGCGGCAATCGTGAGACCTTTGAATTCGGGTCGTCGGCGTCCAGATAAATGCCGTTCACGTCCGAAAGCAGGATCAGCTTCTCGGCCTTTAGGGCGACAGCGATCTCCGTCGCGATCGTATCCGCATTTATATTGAAGACCTGGCCGTGGTCGTCAGCTCCGAGCGACGATAGCACCGGCAAGTAGCCATTGCTAAGCATCACCTCGATCAGCGAAGCATCGATCTTCACGACGTCGCCGACGTGGCCGAAATCCACGACGTCTGTAATGCCGGTAGTGCGGTCAAGGATGCTCTTCGGAGGTCTTTTCTCGGCCGTCAGGACACAGCCGTCCACTCCGGATAGGCCGACCGCCTTGATTCCGCGGCGGCGAAAATGAGCGAGGATCTCAGTATTGATCTTCCCGCGAAAGACCATTTTCGCGAGTTCGAGAGTTTCATCATCAGTTACTCGCCGTCCTCCGACAACTTTCTGGATCACACCCAACTTTTCCGCCATTTCCGTTAGCTGTTTGCCTCCGCCGTGCACGACGCACACCCGAATGCCAACCTCGTGTAATAGGCCGATCTCCTCCGAAAGGGAAGCGAGATTTTCAGCCTCTTCAGTTATCTTACCCGAAAACTTTATGACGAAAGTCGTCCCAGCAAACCGTTGGATGTACGGTAGGGCCTCTCGAAGCAGATCTAGTGATTCGATTTCCATAATAACTATTTTACCAACGCGGAGAGGATCGCCTTCTGAACGTGAAGCCGGTTCTCAGCTTCATCGATAACTACAGATTTCGCGGAATCTAGCACATCGTCTGTGACGATCACGTTCCGCCGAACAGGAAGGCAGTGCATAAAAATGCCGTTTGCAGTTCGGGCCATCTTCTCTGAGTTTACTAGCCAAGTATTGCGGAGCTGACTGTCGTGCTCGGCGGACTCCTGGCCGTAAAAGGACGGCGGAGCCCAACTCTTCGCATAAACAACGTCTGCATCTTCATATCCGGCAAAGGGATCAGTGATCGTCCGTACGCTGCCGCCACTCGAAGCAGCCGAATTGCTCACTTGTGCGACCAACTCCGAATCGAGATCGTAGCCTTCCGGATGAGCGATCGTAAGATCGTGTCCCATTTGTGCGGCCGCAAGCGCAAAACTATTGGGTACGGCCATCGGCAATGCCTTAGGATGCCAAGCCCACGTTAAGAGAACTTTCTTCCTCGCCTCCCCAAGACGCTCTCGGATCGTTAGCATATCGGCGAGTGCCTGACATGGGTGATGCATCGCAGATTCGAGATTGATGATCGGTACGTCCGAATATTTTGCGATGGCATTCAAAACCGGGTCCGTTCGCTCGAGGTCCCAGTTCCTCAAACCGGCAAAAGTTCGAACACCGATCGCCGAAACGTATCGGCTGAGGACTCGAACAAACTCTGCGATATGTTCGGTTCTATCGGCGTCCATAACGACATTGTCGCTGTACTCGATCGACCAGGAGGTTGAGCCGGGTTCGATAAACACGGGATTGCCCCCGAGTTCGTAGACCGCGATCTGCATCGAAGCGCGCGTCCGGAGCGACGGGTTCAGGAACACAAGTGCAATGGAACGGCCCGCCAATCCGTTGGTGACGTGCCGTTCCGCTTTGTACGCGAGTGCCTGCTCCAAAAGGCGTTCGAACTCGCCGGCTGTAACGTCGTTTGTAGAAAGAAAGTGCTTCATTTGCTGATCGCCTCCTCGAAAAGGTCGATCTCGCTCTCTGAAACATTCAACGGCGGTAAGAGGCGCAGCACCTTCGGATCGCTGCTCATACCGGTGATGACCTTCGATTCGAGCAGCTTTTCGTAAAATGGACGAGCCTCGCTCTCGAACTCGATCCCTAACAAACACCCTTTGCCGTGAACTGCCTTTACGTCCGGGTTGTTGAGGCAGACCTCTCTGATTCGGCGTTCGATCCGTCGAGCGTTGTCTATCAGGCCTTCACGCTCGATCACCTCGAGCGTTGACTTCACGGCCGCCATTGCGACCATACCGCCTCCGAATGTCGTTCCAAGGTCATTTTCTTTGATGCAAGAAGCGAGAGAATCAGAAACAATGCACGCACCGACGGGGACGCCGCTCCCTAGGGCCTTCGCAAGCGAAACAACGTCCGGAACGATGCAACCCGCCGCCTTGCTGCCGGCAAAGAACCACTCGCCCGTTCTGCCAACACCCGTTTGGACCTCGTCGAAGATAAGCACCGCACCGACCTCGTCACATTTCTTTCGGAGTTCCAAAAAGAAGTCCGCGGCAGCCTCTCGGACGCCGGCCATCGACTGTATCGGCTCTATCAGCACGCCCGCAGTATGGCTGTCGATGATCGCGTCGATCGACCCTTTGTCGCCGAAGTCCGCTTCGACGTGGCACGGAACGTTCGGCTCACCGAGCGTTCGATATTTGCCGAGGAACGTTGCCGAGATCGAATCCGCGGTCCGCCCGTGAAAGCCTTTCGCGAATGACACGATCTTCGATCTACCTGTCGCGAGCCGTGCGATCCGCATCGCATTCTCATTCGCTTCCGTCCCGGAGTTGCAAAAGAAGGCTTTCGCCAGCGGTTCCGGCGCTATTGCGACAAGCTTCTCGGCGGCCTCGGCCCTAACGTCGGAATAGACGACATTCGAATAAAACATCAGCTTTTGAGCCTGTTCCGTGATCGCTTTGACAACATCAGGATGTGAATGGCCGACCGCACAAACGGCATGTCCGCCGTAGAGGTCAAGATACTTTTCGTTTTCGGAAGTCCATACCCACGGCCCTCGTCCACGCACTATGGCAAGGTCGAGCTTTGAGTATGTGGCAAGCTGAAACTCCCGTTCTTTTTTGATGATCTCTTCTGTTGTCATTTATGGATTCGTGCCGGGAAAAAGAAGTCCGGTCGTCTCCTCCAGACCGAACATTATGTTCATATTCTGCATAGCCTGGCCTGCCGCACCTTTTACAAGATTGTCGAGGGCAGAGAAGACAGCGATCATCTTTCCGGACGCGTGGACGGCGATATCGCAAAAGTTTGTCATTTTCACCCAATTGATATCAGGTGAACCCTCAACGATACGGAGAAATCTCCGCCCGGCGTAATAATCACAGAAGATCTCGTTCAGTTCTTTTGTCGAGATCTCACTCTTCATTTCGGCATAGCAAGAGGCGAAAATACCTCGCGAGACCGGCATGCTATGTGTCATAAAGACAAGGGAAGAGTCGAGCGGTCCGACGCGGGACAGACATTGTTCGATCTCCGGCAAGTGCTGATGTGTAAAGGGCTTATATGCATAGAATGAGTTGGATCGCTGGGGGTGATGCGTGTTCGCTGCGGCTTTCGCTCCTGAGCCGGAAGATCCTGTCTTCGCGTCGACAATGATCTTTCCCGAAGTTAGTTCGCCCTTTATCAATGGAGAAAGGGCTAGAATCGTCGCCGTGGCAAAGCAGCCTGGATTCGCGATGAACTGTGCCTTCGCGATCTCATCGCGAAACAACTCCGACACCCCATAGGTGAACTGTCTTTGGAGCCCGGCAGCCGTCTGCTTACGTCCATAGGCCGATTCAAAGACCTCTGGATCATCAAGCCTGAAATCACCCGAAAGGTCGATCACCTTCGTGCCCTCCGCTAGAGTGCCGACAAGCGACAATGCAGCTCCATGCGGCATAGCAAAGAATGCAACGTCAACCTGAGGCAGATCAGCGAGGGCTTCCGGAGTCGCAGAGAAGCTGAGGTCGGTAAAGCCGAGGAGATTCTTGTGCACTGCGGAGATCTTTTTTCCAGCGTGTTCGTTTGCGGTCACGTACGAGATCTCTGCGTTCGGATGGAACAGCAGCAGCCTCAGAAGTTCGCTCCCGCCGTATCCTGAGCCGCCGAGAATACCGATCTTGATCTTGTTCAGCATACCGCCGCCTCCGGCTTTTCAAATTTCGACGCGAGAGCGAAAAGCCGAGCTCCATCATTGCGGGCGTTTGCGGCAGCGAGCCCGAACCGCTCACGGATCGAAACCTCGCCCATTGACGAATCGGTAACAGAGCCTGAAATGATGTCCGGCTGCAGCCCAAAATCCTTCAAGACCACAATACCGCCGACGACGCCAACGAAATCTGACGCGCAAAAGACGATCTTCTTGACGGCCGACATCACTTGTGAAGAACCTAGCAATTTCTCAACCGAGTAGCCTCCCATCACTCCGTCGCCCAACTCTGCGACTATCAGGTCGGGCAAAAATGAGTTGACGTAATTGAAAGCGCCCATCGCAACACCTTCGAGGTCTTCCCGGCCAACGGTTGATGGCAGCCCGAAATCGAGAAAACTGACTGTCACAAATGCACCATTGTCCTGCATCTCCAGCGTGTCTCGAAGACAGGCAACGCCGGTGAGCTTTACACCAGCGACCTTTAGGCCGCTGAGAGAAGCCTCTCGTATGATCTCTGCAACGGCAACCGTCTTGCCGGAATTCATGCAGGTTCCTGCAACGAGAATTATCGGGGCGGAGGCCGGCATTTCGGACGCTTTGGGTAATGCAGTTGCGGATAGGTTCAATCCTTGTCCGTCCTTGCCGCAAACCGCCCCAAGAACCTCGACATCCACCACCGTACCGAGCGACGAGTGGACGCCTGTTCTTTGTCCGATCACGCCTCCTAGATTCAAGATCGAAAGTTGGTCGCCGCCGGCCAACGTCTGCGGAACCACTCCGACAATACCCTTGAGGGCTCGTCTCTCCCCAAGAACTCCGCAGATCACGCTGTTCTTCTTGATCCGAGCCAGACGTCCGCTCGGCGTTTCCAGCATTCCGTAAGACCGGCTGTCATTCAGCGCTCGAACGGCAACCAGATCTCCGACCTTTACCCTTTGCGGGCTCGGATCGACCAAAGCAGAATGCCCGACGCCCGATCGGCCGGTGACGGACGCCAAAAGATCAAATTCGACGTGACGCAGGCTCATAGTTCCTCTATCCCTCCATACAAGCTCTTGATACGCGTCACAATGCCGCTGCGATCAGAGGAAGTTCGTGCGGCAATAAAGATCGTATCGTCACCGGCAAGCGTACCCGCGATCTCATTGAGATCCATCTTGTCGATCTCGACCGCGATCGCGGATGCTATGCCGGGGAGACATCGAAGTATTAGAAGTGAATCTCCTGAAGTAACCAGGCTGATCGGCCCGAAGTTGCGGGCAGCCCTGCCATCGAGCGTATATCGACCGTCCCGTTTTGCCACACCAAGTTCCTGGAGATCGCGTGAGACGCTCGCTTGCGTGACGGAAAAACCGGCCGCGGTCAGTCGCTCGACCAATTCGGCCTGATTCGCGACCTCCGTCTCCGTGATCGTGTCCACAATGAAGTTACGTCGTGCTTCTTTTGAAATCATTACTGCATACTATACATATGGCCTGTATAATATGCAACTCAGATTGCGGTGATTTTCGAAGGGCGCCTGAGATGCTGTCGGGGCTACTTAGAAAATTGCGAGTTTTATGCGCAGGTATTTTTTGGGATTTGCACGAAAGTCCTTGAGAAGCTGAGTTCCTTCTCCGGTGAAGGTTGCAACGTTATTAGCCGTTTGATTAACGCTATTGTAGAGTGTTTCGTCGGTGATCAACTTGCCAAGAGTGCCTTTTCCGGCCTGAGCGTCGCTCAGGATCGCATCGATCCGGCCGGCCGTCGAATTGAATCGGTCAAGTGCTGTTCGAGTGTCCTCGTACATCTTGTCATCAGTTAGAAGTTTACCGAGCGTACCCTTGCCTGCCCGAAGGTCAGCGGTGATCGCGCGAAAATCCTCTGTGATCTTTCTGAGGTCTGCAACCGCGGCTCGCGTTTCATTATAGAGAGCGTCGTCATTCACGATCTTACCTGCCGAGCCCTTTCCTGCACGGATATCGCTTGAGATCGCTTCGAGGCTCGCCGCCGTCTTCGCAAGACTGTCATAGAGCTTTGGGTCGTTGACCAGCTTTCCGGCACTGCCTTGGCCTGAATTTATCTTGTCGATCGTCGCCTGCAGGCGTTTCATCGTCTCTTTGGTCTCTGCGACCGCTCCGTCGAGATTGTTGTAGAGGTCGTCATCGTTAACGATCTTCCCAAGGGTGCCGTCGCCGGTGTTCGCCTTGTTGAGGATCTCGTTCGCAGGGATGGCGAGCTTGTTGATCTGTTTCAACAGATCGTTGCCGGTTGCGGTCAGTTGGTTCATCGAGATCGCGGCCGAAGATTCGAGCACAAAGTTCTCACTTACGGAATTGCCCTTTTCGGTGCCGGGCGTGATGTTGATCATCTTCTCGTTGCCAAGCACTGAAGTAGCAATGAGCTGTGCGGTCGAATCGGTTCGGATCATCTCGTCGATCGGCTGTCCCTGGATCTGACGGGAAACGGAGAGCGTCGCCTCGATCCGATTCCCGTCGGGCGTATCGGAAGGAAGGAATTTAACGTCGACCACCTTGCCTATCGATACTCCTGCAAGCTGAACGTCCGCCGCAGGGTGCAGCCCATCGGCTGAGACGAAGCGGGCCTTCAGCGCGAATTTCTTTTCGAACGGATTGAAATCTCCGCTTGAATTAAGGACCAAATAGCCGAGGACAAGTAGGGCGGCGAGTACAAAGATGCCGACGCGAAGTTCACTGAATTTGATCCTCTGTCTCGTTCTTGGCATACGTTCGGGTTCAGTCTACCTACCTGTGATAAACCGATGAATATACGGATCGTTCGAAAGCTTCAGCTCTTCGTCCGTTCCATCAAAGATGATGTCTCCCTGCTTTATCATCATCACTTTCGTATTGATGAGGCAAAGTTTGTCGCCTTCTTCTTCGAAGAATACCCGCCCTTCGCCGTCAACGATAGCATATTCGGACGAAAGATATCTTAGGTTATTCATCTCGTGTGTGACAAAAATAGATGAAACCCCTTCCAGGTCTCGGAGTTTTATCGCGAGTTCGCATATCGTTCGCGCTGTCGGCGGATCAAGGCCGGCGGTCGGTTCGTCGAAAAGAACCATCGACGGGCTGCCGACCAGGGCTCGAGCAATGCCGACCCGGCGCCTCATTCCACCCGAAAGCTCGATCGGCATCTTGTCGATCGCATCTTCAAGGTCCACAAACCGGAGCATTCTTATGACCTCATGTTCGATCTCGTCATCGTCGATACCTTCCTCGGCCAGTCGATATGCGACGTTGTCGTAAACCGACAGCGAATCAAAGAGAGCCCCTTCTTGGAAGACCATTCCGATCTTTTTCCGCATCTCGGTCAATTCCTGTTCGTCTGCGTTGGTGATGTCTTCGCCATCGACGAGGATAGTGCCGGCGTCTGCTCTCAGAAGCCCAAGTATGAGTTTGATGATCGTGGACTTGCCGCTGCCCGAACCACCAAGAACGATCTTCGTCTCGCCCCGGCGAACCGTGAAATTGATGCCATCGAGGATCACACGGTCATCGAACGCGAGTTCAACATCGCGAAATTCGATCGCCGGGACAACCGGTGAGATCGACGTTCGGGGCTGAGTCATGGTCTCGGTCTCTAACATCTAGAACAAGGTGTTGCCAAAGAATCCCTGTAGTACCTTTGACAGAAAGAAGTCAGCAATGATGACGGTTATTGACGAAAGTACGACCGCATCGGTCGTCGACTTGCCGACGCCGACTGTGCCGCCCTGTGTGGTCAACCCTTTATGACACGAGATCAAGCCTATGATGAAACCAAAAGCGATCGGTTTTATGATGCCGCCAATAATATCCTGGATCGTGATCCCAGCCCGCAAACTCGTAATATAAGTATTCGCGTCCAACGCGTAAAGATACCTCGCGATGATCCCTCCGCCGATCAAGCCGAAGACGTCGGCGGCGACTGTGAGCAGCGGAAGCGTCACAACAAGGGCAATGACCCGGGGAGTAATAAGTTTTCGTGCAGGCGACGTGCCAAGTGCCCGCATCGCATCGATCTGCTGCGAGACGACCATCGACCCGAGTTCCGCGGAGATCGCGGAACCGACGCGGCCCGCGACCATCAAAGCGCACAGCACGGGGCCAAGTTCGCGTATCAGCGTGATCGCGACACTTTGTCCGGCACTGCTCTGAGCACCGTAGTATTCGAGGGTCGGGTAGGCCTGCAGGATCAATACCGATCCGGTAAAAAATCCTGTAAGACTCACGATGGCAAGGGAACCCACGCCGATCGAGTCCATTTGCCGGATCATTTCGTCGAAGTAGCGCGGCTGCTTTCGAAGCCCTCGCAGCATACGCCAGAACAGGAATGAAATATCCTGCAGTTCGACAAGAAAGCGTGAAAGTGAATTCATCTACCGTGCTGATGCCAAGGGCGTGACGCCCGACCTATGGTTCAAAGCATTATAGCCTGTAAGGCTTTGTCAGCGGTAGCCTCCCATGTGAATAAAAAAGAGGCTGCCCGAACTATAACGTCCGAGCAGCCGAAGGGTCAATTGAAGCAGCTGGCCCTACTGAGGTTTGGTCGGGCGTGCAACGGGCCGCTGAAGCCGGCGTTCCTGCCGGCGTTGTAGCCGCTGCATTATCGGCCGATCCGCGGGCGTATCACCGTTTGCTTCACGCAGCTTCCTTTCCGCTGCAAACCTCTTTCGGAGGTTCCGGAAGCTGTCAAGCTGAGTCGGCGTAAGGATCTTTCGAATATTCACCTCGTTCTCGAAGCGAAGGCGCTGCAATTCCGCTTGAGCTTTTTGAAGATCCGCAAGCCGAAGACTGTAGGCATATTCATCGAAAACATCTGCATAGATCGCAGAGTCGAGAGCCTTCATCGCGTCGCGAAAATTCTTTTGCGCGGCCTGCAGCAATGGCTTGCGGGCTTTGTTCATTTCGCGAAGCTGCGTTTTCTGCTCATCCGTAAGGCCGAGAGCCTGCATTATCGCCTGGCCCTTGTCCACCGCCTTGGCAGGTAAGGGTTGACCGGCCAGAGGCTGAGGAACGACTTGGCTCTCAACTTGGCCGACAATGACCGCGAGGGAGAGAGCTCCGATAAATAACAATGCTGAGATCTTGAATTTCATAAGATATGGTAGATCAGTCTTCGTCGCCCTCGGCGAAAAGATCGGTTAGACGAAGCGAACGGTCGCGCGTTTCGGGAACCTCGCCAAAAAGATCCTCAGGAACAGCCTTCTGGGGCAATGCGTTCGTCGCAACAGCACGATCGTGAGCAGAGTCACTCGACTTTCGCACCAACCGGGCCTGTCGGGCACCTTCTGGCCGTTCGGCTCGGGTTGGTGCAGTCTTCTCAGCCGGTCGTTCGTCCTTTGCGATCATTGGCTTTGCTTCTTCGGCCGGTTCCTGTTCGATTACCGATACCGTCGGCGTTACCGCTGCCGGAACTGCAGGCATATCTACGGATCTCGCAACTTGCGGCCGCGGACCACTGGAGCCAAGTAGGAAATAGAGGCCGATCGCTGAACCGAGCAGCAATGTTGCTGCGGCAACTGCATAGACGGGTTGCCGGAACATACCCAAAATAGTCGAAAAAACGCCGATTTTTGGCCGCCGTCCCGTCTGGATCGAGAATCGTGGTTTCAAAAGCGGTTCGAAGGCCTCTGCACGCCATTCCTTGACTGCCATGCTTGTTGACGCCAAGGAAGAGACCTCACCCGAACACGCGTCACACGCCGCAAGGTGGTGTTCGAACGCACCCTTAACGCCTACCGGCAGTTCGTCATAGACAAAGTCCAGTATTTGGCCCGTATGGCCGCACTCTTGGATTTTCGTTTCGTTATGAGTCATTTCACTCATTTCCTTCGCTAAACAACCTCGACCGAAATACGCTCGAGTCGCAATTTCAACTGCTTCAAGGCCGTATAGAGTCGGCTTTTTACGGTGCTCAACGGCAGTTCGAGTGTGTCCGCGATCTCTTGGAAGGTCATTTCTTCAAATTCCTTCATCACGATCACTTCCCGTAACTCCGACGGCAGGGCACCGACGGCCTGCCTTACCAGTTTCAAACGCTCGCCTTTCTCAGCGATATTCTTGGGCGAAACTGCAGGTGACGCCACAAATACCCGCGATTCCGCTTCGTCCTCATCACCCAAAAACTCTTCCGAACGTGACTTCTGACGCCTTTTTACTGTCAAACACTGGTTCACAGCGATCCGATGAAGCCACGACGACACCTTTGCGTCGCCTCGGAACCGTGAGATATTGCGGTAAGCGCTGATAAAAGCTTCCTGTGCCGCATCTCTCGCTTCGTCCTCGCGGCCGAGCATACCGAAGCACAGAGCGAAGATCTTTCGCTCCCAACGCCGTACGATCTCCCCAAAAGCTTCGGGGTCGTCTCGTACCGCCAATTCGACAAGCTGCTCATCCGCAAGCTCTTTAAACATCAAACTCGTCGCAACAGCGAGTTTCGCCTCAAAATCGGCCACCTTGGCCGGTCTTCGTGCAGAACTTCTCCGCACACGGTCATTTAGACGACGAAAACACTTGAATAGTCTTAATAATAGCTGAAAAATGGACGATTCCAGGGAAAAAGCCAACAAGAGTGAGGAAAAAAATCAGAAGCACTTGCAGAAAAGGTTGACGATCTCGCGGATCGTCAACCTTTTTCAGATGTCAGATCAATATGCTCGGGCGAAAATAACCCTTCGACTTGACGGACCGCCGGTCAGAACACATTTTCCGGCTTCTTCCGGAGCATCGAGCGGGATGCAGCGAATGGTCGCCTTTGTCTGCTCTTTGATCTTTTCCTCGGTCTCGGCGGTTCCGTCCCAATGAGCGAGGAGAAAGCCGCCTTCCTCTATTTTTGCGACGAATTCGTCCCACGTGTCCACACGGAATGTGTGCTCTTCGCGGAAGGTGAGCGCTTTCTGGTAGATATTCGCCTGGATCTCGTCCAGAAGGTGCTGAATGTACTCGACAATGCCTTCGAGCGGACGCGACTCCTTTATGAGAGTGTCGCGACGTGCGACCTCGATCGTGCCGGCCTCGAGATCACGTTTTCCGAGTGCTAACCTCACGGGCACGCCCTTCAGTTCGTACTCGGCGAACTTCCAGCCCGAACGCTGCTCGTCGTCGTCATCGTATTTCACGGAAATTCCCGCTGCCTTCAGCTCTTCGACTATCGGATCGACGACCGCCGAGATCTCGGCGAGGTCCTCCGGCGACCTATGGATGGGCACGATCACGACCTGGATGGGGGCGAGCTTTGGAGGCAGAACGAGGCCGTTGTCGTCGGAGTGGGCCATGATCAGAGCGCCCATAAGCCGCGTCGAAACTCCCCAACTCGTTGCCCACGCGTACTCAAGTTCATTCTCCTTGTTGACGAATTTGACATCAAAGGCCTTTGCGAAATTCTGCCCGAGGAAATGCGAAGTTCCGGACTGCAGGGCCTTGCCATCCTGCATCATAGCCTCGATGCAATAGGTTTCCTCTGCACCTGCGAACCGCTCCGCAGGTGACTTATAACCCTTCACGACAGGCAGGGCGATCCAACTCTCGGCAAAATCCGCATAGACGCCGAGCATCCGCTCGGTCTCCTCGATCGCTTCTTGCTTCGTCGCATGAGCAGTATGGCCTTCCTGCCAAAGAAACTCTGCAGTGCGTAAGAATATTCGAGTACGCATCTCCCATCGAACAATATTTGCCCATTGATTCACGAGGATCGGAAGGTCTCGCCACGATTGGATCCAGCCGCGGTATGCATTCCAAATGATTGCTTCCGAAGTCGGCCGAATGATCAGCTCTTCTTCGAGTTTTGCCGTCGGATCGACTATCAGGCCCGGCCCGTCCGGGTTATTCTTGAGGCGGTAGTGCGTAACGACCGCACATTCTTTTGCGAACCCTTCCGCGTGTTCCTCTTCTTTCTCGAGAAATGACTTCGGCACAAAAAGAGGGAAATAGGCGTTCTGGTGCCCGGTTGCCTTGAACATATCGTCAAGGGCGCGCTGCATCTTTTCCCAGATCGCGAAGCCGTAAGGCTTGATCACCATACAACCTCGGACCGCGGAATTCTCAGCGAGGTCCGCCCGCTTTACGATCTCGTTGTACCACTCGGAGTAGTTCTCCGAACGCTTTGGAAGTGCTTTGCTCATAAATGGGTGCCGCTTCGGCGAAAACCTTAATCATAAGCGATACGAACTAAGACAACAATAAGCGAAAGTATGGAAAGTAAACGGCGTTGGTTGATTTTGCGTTCAGTCGCTTTATGCTAACATTTCAGCTTTATGGTCGAACATCGTCTGGATTTTCGCGATAGTGAAACGGCGTTTGCCGACAAGTCTGATTCGGAGCTGAAAGAGAAGTATCGTCTCTTTAGAATGCTCAACTCACCCTTTCTGAACTCCCTTGGCTCTAAGGCGACGAAGCTCGGGCTTTCTCTTGGTCTCCCGATCAAGGGCCTCATCAAATCGACGATCTACAAACAGTTCTGCGGCGGCGAGTCGATCCCGGAGTGTGATCCTGTCATCGAGAAGCTCGGCAAGTCGAATGTAGGCACGATCCTCGATTACGCGATCGAGGGGAAGTCAACCGAAGAGGATTTTGAGGCGACCAAGAACGAGATCATTCGCACGATCGAGCGTGCAAAGGGCGACCCGAACATTCCATTTTCCGTATTCAAGGTCACTGGTATCGCTCCTATCGGCACTCTTGAAAAAATGAGTGCGAAGAAGAAGCTCGATGCAAAGGCCGGCGCCAAATGCGAACGTATCTATACCCGTGTATCGGAGATCTGCGAGGCGGCCCACAATGCGGGCCAACCGCTTTTCATTGACGCGGAAGATAGCTGGATACAGGATGCGATCGACCGATTGGCGACCGAGATGATGGAGCGGTTCAATCAGACGAAACCGGTCGTCTTCAATACGCTCCAAATGTATCGGACCGACCGCCTCCAGCACCTAAAGGAAGCCCGACGAGCTGCTCAGAACGCCGGCTATATTTACGCCGTAAAACTCGTCCGCGGCGCATATATGGAAAAAGAGCGCGAACGGGCTGAGGAAATGGGCTATCCGTCGCCGATACATGCTACAAAGAAAGAGACCGATGCTGATTACAATGCCGCCCTCGAGTACTGTATGAAGCATCACGAGGATATGGCCTTCGTGACGGCAACTCATAATGTGAAGAGCACGCGGCGGGTTGCAGAAGCGATGCTCGACGCGGACGTTCAACCTGATCATCCTCACATTTTCTTCTCACAGCTTTATGGGATGGGCGATAATATCTCGTATGTGCTCGCAAAGAACGGTTTCAACGTCTCAAAGTACGTTCCTTACGGTCCGGTGAACGAGACCGTTCCATATTTGGTGCGTCGTGCGGAAGAGAATTCGTCGGCGGCCGGCCACATGAGTCGCGAACTCGAGCTCCTCTCTGACGAGATGAAGCGTCGGGGCCTTTAGATCCAACTCGCTGCTATGTTCTGTCCAAAATGCGGCGGTGCCGACCAAAGCCCTGAAACCTTTTGCAGACGGTGCGGCGTCTTCTTACCTGATCTCAACAATCCAAGGAAAAAGCCAACGACGCCGGTTCAGAATCTCAATGTGAACGCCGTTCTTAGTGCATTGACCGTGCTTGCTTCGGCCACACTTGCGATCTTGCTTTACGTGATATTAGGGTTTCGCGAGAATACACATCCCCTGATCTATATTACAGCAGGCTTCCTTATCGCGATCACCGGCTGGAACATCCAAACCTTTTGGCGAACTATGCTCCTTCGTCGCCAGCTAAAGCGCCCAACACCTTCTGATCAGGCCGTTGATCAAGATCGCTCTCTAAAAAATGAGTCTGCTGTGGAATTACCGCCCGCAAACTTTGAAGATTTGGTGCCGCCGAGCGTGGTCGATGCCACGACACGGCATCTCGACCCGGAATCCGTTTCAACGAAATCCAAGCAATAGACGTATCGATATGTTCGAAACTGCGTGCTCCGGACTCTCACGCCACGTGTTGAGTGGTTCGAGGTCGTCTTCAGAAAGTGGATGATTCGCGAGCGGCGCGGTCTGTGTGCTCTGAAATGCACGGTCGGTGAGAGCTGCATGCTTGAGAGCCTTTGTGAAGCCGTTCGGAGAAGCAAGCGAGGCTTCCGCCGATTCGATATCGGGAAAGAATTCGTTGTAGCCCGCCAAATGCCAAATGCGGCCATCCGTCGTCTCATCGACAGCCAATAATCTGAGCAATGCAAACGCCGACTCAAGTTGATATACAAGAAAATCTCCGGCCTTGAAAGTCTGTGACATACCTTTCAAACTTAACACAGGAAGCCGCTTCAGCAGATGGGAACAGGGTGCCGATCCGAATCATGTGCATTCTGTGCATTCTGTGCATTCTGTGCAAATCGTGCAAATCGTGC
>JRYI01000335.1_pt1 | contig 71678 bp, 63 predicted proteins | sample 235361 | NCBI WGS metagenome assembly JRYI01 (sample SAMN03074212, study PRJNA261471) | activated sludge metagenome | biome: Common Effluent Treatment Plant; feature: Wastewater; material: Activated sludge; isolation source: activated biomass in a lab-scale reactor treating industrial wastewater at...
GGTTCTTGCATATTTTGCTAGTTCGGCCTCAATGCCGGTCGAGATCTACACCGCGGTCGTTTCAAACCCGACGACACCTCCCGAATCGATCGAAACCCTTGCCCGCTCGACATCAGACGGCGGACTTCTCGAACGCATCGCTCTCAATCAGCAGCTCCTCATTCGCCACGCGGCGATAATCGACGCGATCCTTGAAAACCCTAATCGCTCGCCCGAAGCCGAACGCCGTGCCGCAGAAACAAAACGCGAATTCTTCGAGAAAGAGCGCGGTGCCGCACAGATCGCCAGCGAACTTCGTGCACAGGGCAATGAGGCCGCGGCCGAGTTTCTGGAACAAGCTGAGTTTGCCGAAGACCTCGAAGAGAACGAGATGTCCGAGGAAGACGCTCTCTTGATCGCCAAGCACATCGAAGTTCTTGATCGAGAGACGGACGATTCTTGGCTGAGCCTCGAGTACATCGAAGAGATCTACGAGGAGAGCGAAGAACAGCGTCAGGCGATAATGGCGAAGATCCTCGGAGAACTTCATTCCGAGGACGAAGCTACGAACGAGCGCATCTCCGTACTCAATCGAATAATGCGTATGGGCGTCAAGGACCGCGTCAAACTCGGCATGAAAGGTGACCGCGAAGCACGCAACATCCTGATACGCGACCCGAACAAGCTTGTTTCCTCGGCCGTTATCAACAACCCCAAGATCACAGAGCAAGAAGTCGAGAAGATCGCAACGATGCGAACCGTTCCCGAAGAAGTGCTGCGGCAGATCTCGATGAACAAACAGTGGGGCCGCAGCTATATGATCCAGCTCAGCCTTGCGCGAAATCCGCGAACACCGCTCGGCAACTCGATGTCGATAATGAACCGGCTCCAACTACGCGATCTTCAAGGCCTGACGAAAGACCGAAACGTACCCGAAGCCGTCCGCAAGCACGCTCTTCGCCTCGTAGCCGCTCGTACGGGCGGCAAGGGCTAAAAGAGCTTCGTCCGGCTGCCCGTCTTGATGTAAGTGCCGGCAAGATCCGTGAAGGTATGGCTCGCGGCGCCGAGCCAACATCCTAGAAAGACCGTTAAAAGCAACCGATCACCGACGGTATTCCGCACCGTTTCGCCCAATGAACGCCAAAACGCGGTGAACTCCGCAATCGAGATAACCTTTCCGCCAACGGCCGCAGCGTAGATCCACGAACCCGCGATCACGAGCAGCGAGAAGACTCCCAAAAAGTAGATCACGCGGATCGCCGTGCCAAGGATCAAGCCGTGCGAAAACCGCGACCTGTGCTTGAAAAATCTACGGTATGGATACCAAAGGACGCGAAATGGGCCCCAGCGTGAGTATTGTTTTGATCGTGTATCGAGATCGGGGCCGAACATCAGGCCGCCGAAGATGAATGCCGCGGCAAAGACCATCGCAGCCGTGAAGTTTCTAGTCACACTGAATGAACCCGCAGCCGCAGGTATCGCAAGGCCAATAGTAATTAGATCATGTGTGCGGCCGCTGGGCATTTGGGATCAGAGATGCATTTCGTGAGACGACTTAAGTGGCCTAAGATGCTAAACTTTAGCTTTTTCAAGCAATGACCACGACCTGGCGGCGATTTACGACCACGCTCGAAATGATCAAGTTCGAGCATACCCTTTTTGCCCTTCCTTTTGCATTCTTAGGAGCGATCCTTGCGGCAGGTGGCTTGCCGACGATTAAACAGATCGTTTGGATCACGGTCGCGATGGTCGGCGCCCGTTCTGCGGCAATGACTTTTAATCGTATCGCTGACCGCGATATCGATGCTCAAAACCCGCGAACAGCAAATCGCGAACTCCCGAGCGGAAAGTTGAGTGTTGGCTTTGCGTGGGCATTTCTCTATGTTTCGATCGCGATCTTTTTGCTTGCCGCATATTCGCTGAATTGGCTGACCTTTGCGCTTTCGCCGGTCGCGCTTCTTTTCGTGCTCGGCTATAGCTACGCAAAACGCTTCACCGCTCTCGCGCATTTTATCCTCGGAGCGGCACTGGCGATCTCGCCTTCGGCGGCTTGGATCGCAGTTCGCGGCAGTCTTTTTGACGAGGTGCCGATCCTCTTATCGCTTTTCGTACTCGTCTGGACCGCCGGGTTTGACCTTCTGTATGCCTGCCAAGACATCGACTTCGACCGCAAGGCCGGACTCTATTCCGTTCCAGCAAAAATCGGCGTCGCACGGGCGCTTTGGATGGCTCGCATCTTTCATTTTCAAGCGTTCATAGTTCTGGTGTTCCTTTGGCTCGTTACGGGAATGGCGTGGCTCTCGCTTGCGGGCGTGATCGCGGTCGGCGTACTTCTCTTCTATCAACACACGCTTGTAAAAGCGAACGACCTTTCCCGTATGAACGCCGCCTTTTTTACGACGAATGCCTTCGTCAGCGTGATCCTGCTCGCAACGTTCGGCGGTGCGGTCTTTTGCAGTAAGAACTAGATGCGATCCATATGACTGAAGACTTGCATGAGCAACCTGTCCTCGATCCTGCCTTAGGAAACTTAGTTTCTTCGCGGCGAGCTAAACCGAACTGGCTGCTCATCGTCCTTTTCACGTTCTTCGCCTTTATATTACTCGCAGTCGGCATTGGCCTGATGTCCGAATCAGCCTATCTGACCGGCTTCGTTTGCGTCGCATTTTCGCTGCCGTGTTTTTGGCTCGTCTGGTTTCAATTCTCTCTGAGCCGCGAAGAACTTCGCATCTTTCAAAACGGGTTTACCTACAAAAGAAGGGGCAAGGTCAAGACATGTCTATGGCAAGATATGCGGTCTCTCACTTTTTTAACTGGTAGGAGCAACACCACCACGATCTCCGTCTCGAATGCGCTTGCAGACAGCCGCGGAACTCTTGTCGCGATCAGGAAAAATTCAGGTGAACTGATCGAACTGAACGAGAACCTCAAATGTGAATCAGCGATGATCGATGCGATAAAGGCCTTTCGACAGGCCGAGCGTGCAGCGAAAGGACCGGTCGAAGACTAGCAACCTAGTCATGAAACTGTCGGGATCGGGCTACTTGTCGACGTCCTTTGCCGTGAGCGGAATGTGAAGATCGGTTCCAAGTTTTTTATTCAGTTTTTTGATGAAGTATTGCGAAAGCAGCGGCGACTCTTGCTCGACGTTCTGATGGACAAAAAAATACAGCTTCCGCATTCCTTGTTTTTGCCAATCACCTAACCGCTCGACCCAATCATCCAGCCGTGAATAGTCCGACGGGTGATTCGCACCGACCCAGCGTATAAAAGGCGTCGGCGTCGTCAAACGCATATGCATCAGGCCGCGGCGACCGGCCGTATCGACTAGCACGTTCGTGATCGCGTGCGACTCCATCAACGCGTAGAGTCGTTCCGAAATATCAGGGTCGGTGTGCCATTCGCTCCGGCGAAACTCCATCGCGATCGGAATGTCGAACGTCCAGACGTTCTCGATGAAATTCTCAACGCGGTCGAAACCTTTCGAGCTGAAATTATCGTGCATCTGCAGGAGCGGCACGCCGAGCTTCTCCTTTAGGAAGACGACGTTCTCGGCGAACTCCTCGCACCGCTGCTCAACGTCCTGCAAACGCGAGTAATGCGTTACGCCCTGATTGAATTTCGGGAAGAACTTGAAATCATCCTCGACGCCTTCGCGCCAATTCGTGTAGGTGCTCTCCCAGTAACGCTTGTAGAATGTCGCGTTCAGCTCGATGCAGTTGAACTGTGTCGAGTAATAACGCAACTCGTCCTTCGCCTTCACGCCCTTCGGATAAAAACCTTTGAGGTCCTTGCTGTTCCACTTCGCACAGCCGACCCGAACCTCCATCTCCTTCGCCGTCTCCGACGCAAAAACACCCTTCGTCGCCGGATGATCCGCCGGGATCGCGAAATCGACCTCACCGGGATTCTCAACCTGTCCAAATTTCATAGTTGTATATGATAGGGCAATATTCTGTTAAAATCGATGAAAACATCGTCCCCGGCATATAGAGATTTAACGGAGGCGGCTTATGCCACGGATACCAAGCTCACGGCCTTTTGATGCACCGCAATGCGACATGCGATTACCGGAAGCGGCACTTCGCTATCGGCGCACGGCAAACCCTGTTCTGACGACGCCACAAGCCCTCGGGGCAATAAACGTTACCGCGTGGCTTTACCGCGATCGCAATGGTGTCGAAGGCATTCAGGTAAATCCGAACGTCACGATAGCGGAACTCGCCCGGGCTTACGGCCCTGCAGCGACACCGGATGCCGAGGTCGGCCTTCATTCGGAAGGGTTGGCTGCCGAGTGGTTTCGCACGCGGCCTGACCTAACGGTGATCCAGATCTTCAGCGAACGCGTCCCGTGTGTGGCGATGTGTGCACCAATGCTTCGGCATTACTATCCCGGCGTACCGTGGTATTACTATTACGACAGCAATTCGTGGCGTGGAAACAATGGGGAACGAATAAGGCGGGCTGGGGAAATTCTGCGTTCTGCTTACGGTGTGTAGATGTTCACAAGATCAGATTCGGCACGATCAAACAAATTCGCGATTCTGTCTGCCGGCCTTGCCGTTTGTGTGGGCTTGAACGTCATTCTTGACCTGCTGGAATCCTCTTTTCAGAGCCATTCTTCGTTCTATTTTTCCGAGTCGTTCTTATTCAGCTCTTTCTGGTGGCTTTTTGTCCCTTTGCTCTTGGGACAATTCTACTTTTCGGGCAGATTCCGCGGTAAATTCTCGGTGATCTTGATAGCGATCATACCCGCACTAGTCCATTTGTTCGGCTATCCGCTGCTTATCCAGGTCGTATCCGCATCCCTTTACGGCCACACGTTCCCATACGGCCAGACGTTCGAGTATGAGCTGACGCGTTATGGCTTTATTCTTCTGATCGTTTATCCCGTGGCACTCGTACTCTTTAGGATGAGCGGTGTCGAAAAGCCTGTGGACAATATGCCGATCGCTGGAATGGCCGATACTCCCAAGAAAGAGGCTTCGCGCAGCACGATGGTTGTCGCCGATGGCGGCAGACGTACGGTCATCGAGATCAAAGATATTCTGTACGTTTCGGCCTCTTCGCCGTATGTCTACATCCACCATTTGAAAAAACGATATCTGCACAACGGCACTCTGCGGTCGATGTCCGCGATGTTGAACAGCGAGACCTTCGTTCGTATTCACAGATCTACGATAGTGAACATTGCGGCCGTCCGATCTTACCGTTCAAGGGGCAACGGAGACTACGACGTAGTCATTTCCGACGGTTCTGAACTACGGCTCAGTCGGAACTTTGCTGCGGCTTTCAAGGGCAAGCTCGTTGCCGGTAATCAGGACACCGCACTTTAGACTCATCTCACAACATTTGACGTTCCACGCGGGTGTTTTTGTGCCATTCTACCGGCATGAAAACACAAAGAAGACACCTTCACCTGATAACTTCCATTCTCTTTTGCCTCTTGATTGTTTCCTGCGATAGCCACGCTCAAATAGCACGATCAGCTCCGACACCCGTTCCGCCGCGGGTCGGTGGTGAATGCGAGGAAGGCTATTGCGAGCTGATGTATTTCGGAATGCCGGAGGACATCAAGTCCGAAGACACAAGTCCCGGCTGGAACGAAAAAGGGCAAAAGCTGATCGTTACGGGAACGGTCTTCAAGATCGACGGCAGAACGCCCGCCCCGAACGTGATCATCTACTATCATCAGACCGACAGCGATGGATACTATTCTCCACGAAACGATAGGCCGGAGAATCAAACTCGCCACGGTCACATCCGCGGTTGGGGAAAGACCGACGCGAACGGCAAATATACGATAAGGACGATCAGGCCTGGACCATATCCGGGACGCGAGGATCCGGCGCACATTCATCTGATGGTCAAGGAGCCTGAGATCGCGAACGAATATTGGCTCGACGACCTTGTTTTCGACGACGACAAGCGGCTGATCCCGTTCAGGAAAAAGCATCCTGCAGATGCACCACGCGGCGGCAGCGGAACCCTGTTCCCGCTGATCAAGGGCGACCTGCAGATCGCCGAGCACGATATTATCCTTGGGCTCAACATCCCGAATTACCCAAAGGAACAGCCATCGGGACCTCGTTCAGGACTAGATATCGGCGACAACCAGCCCTCGTTCGGACCATATCACGCATTCGGGCCGGACAAAGGCACAACAGCATGTCCCGTCTGCCGATATGGTCGATTCCAGGGCGTGCTGTATTTTGTCGGCAACAAACCTAACTGGATCGAGATTCGTGCCTGGATCGCCTTTCTCGAACAAGAAAGCGTCCGGCGCGGAAAATTCTTGAAGGTCTATTTTGTTTACGGGAATGCCAAAGACTACAGCGAAGAAACTCGGCGAAAACAGCTCGACCAACTCGGTACCGAACTTAACGTGAGGAATGTTGCCCTCACATTCGTGCCGTCCTTCACAGATACCGACACGGATGCCGATTTGAACAAGATCGACCCGCTCGTCGAGAACACATTTATCATATTCAGGCAAAGAAGGATCGTGGACAAATATGTCGACCTAAAGCCGACCGCGGACAACTTTCGCTCTATTTCGGCGTCTCTGGACAGAACAAAAGGAGAATTCTTCGACCTGCCAGAACCTGAACACGATTAGACGGCGGTCCCCGGAAGCTGTCATATCCGGCCTCGAGTCTCGCCTCAAGATGGTTCGGAAATCACCATTTTGATAGAATTGCATTAAGGAATTATGCAGTTCTCTTTTGATTCAAACCTACGCGACATTGCCTTTAAGGTCGAGGATGGCGAGCGTCTGACCTTCGACGAAGGCGTTGCTCTTTACGAGACGACCGACCTGAACGCTCTCGGCAAACTGGCCGACACAGTTCGCCGCCGCAAGCACGAGCTGACGACGTATTACAACGTCAACCGGCATTTTAACCACACGAACATCTGCGTTGCGGACTGCAAATTCTGCGGTTTTTATAAACGTGCGAGGCAGGAAGGTGCCTACACGCACTCGATCGAAGAAGGCATCGAGATCGCACGTGCTGCGGTCGCCGAAGGCGCGACCGAGCTGCACATCGTCGGAGGGCTGAATTCGAAACTGCCATTCGAGTATTACACCGATCTTTTCTCTTCACTCAAGCGTGAATTCCCGAAACTGCATCTCAAGGCCTTGACCATGGTCGAGCTCGATTTCTTCGCTCGGTTTTACAAGATGTCGGACGAGGACGTGATCGAGAAACTTCACGCAGCCGGTATGGATTCGTGCCCCGGCGGCGGTGCCGAGATCTTCGCCGAACCGACGCGTTCGCGCATCTGCGACCACAAATGCGACGGCGACCGTTGGCTCGAACTCGCCGGCAAGGTCCACCAAGCCGGCCTCAAGACCAACGCAACGATGCTCTACGGCCACATCGAAACGATCGAAGATCGCATCGACCACCTCGTCCGTTTAAGAGAGCAGCAGGACAAAACCGGCGGCTTTCAATGCTTCATCCCGCTCGCGTTTTATCCGCCCGGAACCGCACTCGCATCGTGTCCGGGCCCCGACGCGATCGACAACCTCAAGACCATCGCCGTCTCGCGCCTGATGCTCGACAACTTCGACCACATCAAGGCCTATTGGGTCATGCTCGGCAAATCCACCGCACAGACCGCCCTCCACTTCGGCGCCAACGACCTCGACGGCACCATCACCGACGGCGGCGAACTCACCCACAGCTACTCGGTCGAATCCGGGGGCGAAGTCAAAATGACCAAGCAGGAGATCATCGAAATGATCCAACGCGCCGGCTTCGAAGCTGTTGAGAGAGATACGGTCTATAATCGAGTAGAAGCGGTTGCATGAGACAATGAGTCGACGAGCTAGAAATCTTGCATTGATCATCCTTTGCCTGCCGGTTCTTACTTTCTACGGACTAGTGATCTATCCATGGGACTTTTCGGCAAATCGCGGATTGGGTTGGATGATGTTACTGGTTTTGTTTGGAACAGCAATGCTATGCCTATTGAGCGCGTTGATATGCTCTCTCTTCTTGTTTCGAGATCAAAAGAAGTTTCCATGGCTTATAGTACTTTTAATCAATTTACTGCCTGCTGCTCAGTCATTCCTTCCGATGTTGATCGGATGATTGTCTCTTAGCAAACAGCCTCAACTATGGCTTCGAGGCTGCGGAGCGGGATACGGTGTATAATGAGATAGAACGTGCTGCGGCATAGTTGGTAGTGAGATTATGAAAACAGTTACCGACAGGATCACGATCGACGAAGATATTTGCAACGGCAAGCCGACGATACGGGGGAAAAGAATAACTGTGCAAACCGTTCTCGAATTTCTTGGCGCCGATGAGACCGTTGACGAGATCCTCTACCAATACCCATCGCTCGAAAAAGAAGATATCGCGGCTTGCCTTAAATTTGCCAGTTCTCTGATGGATAGAAATTTCGTAATTAGGTCCGTCTGATTCGATGCCCAAATTCTTGATCGATGTGAATCGGCCTTATCATTTTTCGTTCTTCGCCGCAATGAACTCAGTTTGGGACGAAGTACTCGAACTGAATAGAGATCACAAGCTCGTTACTGTTTTTCACGACCGAATAGAAGCGATCGAGTAATCTCGTGTGCAATATCCGCGCCCGGTTTGAAGCCGTCGAACGCGATGCAGTTTACAACCGCGTCAAGACGATGCCCGCATAGAAATGAAATCTATTGGAGACTACGGACAACCTGCTCTGAAAATCGCTGGCTTCCAGCTTTGGATTCATGGCTGGGAACGCCCTGGTGCAGCAGGTGAAGACGGAGACTGGCTTAGAGTGAGTGCTTATTGTGGAGAGAGTGGTGCCAGCGTATGGGCTGAAGGCTCCATCATAATGCTTAGCGACATCATCAGCCTGCGGAACGGCTGTAGAGGCATGTTAGACGGTTTGGTCGACGAGGCAGCCATGTCACCATTAGAGCCGGAATTGTCGTTGTCCATAAGGAAGAGTGATAGTCTAGGGCACGCGGAACTGGTCGTCGAGATAACTCCCGATCACATGAGGCAAAGGCATCGGTTCGAATTTCAAATTGACCAGAGCTGTCTGCAGAAGGTTGTTGATAGCTGCGATACTATAATCAAGAAATTGACATCTGATCAGGCGGCGAAGTCAGGACTACCACGGTCGAGATCATCGAAATGATCGAACGAGCCGGCTTCGAACCCGTGGAAAGGGACACCGTTTACAATTGTGTGGCGGCAGTGTAAGTTTGTGGTCCTGTTTTCCCGTTGAGTGAAAGGTGGGTGCGGCGGTTCTTGGGCTTTGCCCCGGAGCAGTGCGGTCAGGCTTGCCTGACCGAGCGACTTACCCCACAATCGTCGGAGGAGGCTGGGCCTCCGACATTCTTTCGCCCGCTAAAGGGGGCTTTCTTTTCAGATGGATACAAATATGAAGATCGTCCTTCTTTATGTCTTCCTTTTTTTGTTAGCGTCGGCATCATTTGGACAGGCGACGCTTTTGTCTGGAGTTATTTTTGATCGAAACGGAGCCGTGATTGTTGGAGCCGAGGTGAATGCGAGAGCCGCATCGGGAAAAGTTCGTGTCGCTAAAACTGATTCGAACGGCTCATATTCGTTGAGCCTTGATCCGGGCGTTTATGCGATCGATGTCTCTAATGCAGGATTTGTCACCTTGAAGATCGAAGAATACTTTGTTGTGGCGTCTACTCTCGGCAAGTTTAATCAAGACTTCGTTCTATTTGGTCTTTCTCCTCATGCCACCGAGCCATGTGGTTATTCCGGGGCCGAATGTATGGATGGAAAAGAAAAAATTGTATTCGAGGTCACGGTGAAGCACTCGCCCAAGTTAAAATCCTTGGAAAATTGAATCGCAGATATTGGAGCGACCCCTCGAAAGCAGCGAGATCGAAAAAGGGATTATGCGATATATGGTCGTTATAGAAAAGGGTGAAACCAGTTGGGGAGCCTACGTTCCCGACCTTCCCGGATGCGTCGCCATTGGCGAAACCGAGGCAGAGGTGAAACAGCTTATCCAGGAAGCCATCGAATTCCATCTGGAAGATCTTACCGAATCCGGTGCTCAAATTCCCTCGCCGATGTCGAAGAGTGATTATGTCGAGGTTCTGGCTGCGTAGATCATCGTGTTGAGCGAGCAGTCGGGTCGGAACCGATCGCGATCTCTGCCGGTTCTGACTCGCGCGACCTCGAATGTCGCATCACCGACGGCGGCGAACTCACCCGTGAGCTACTGAGGTCGGATCGGGCTGCGAATCCAAAATGACCAAGCAGGAGATCATCGAAATGATTCAACGCGCCGGCTTCGAAGCCGTCGAACGGAATACCGTATATACGCGCGTTTGAGCAAAATTGCTTTGATGCGTCGAGCGGCGCGGGAGGTTAGTGAATGACTTTTAGGCAAACGGCAATTCTCCTTTTGTTCACCCTTTTGATCGGAGCCAGCACCTTTGGAAACGATCTCAGATTACCCGCCGAATGGGAACCTCACCAGAAAGTTTGGCTGACGTGGTTTGGGCAGGAAAGGCGCGATGCTGTTTCGTGCGACATTGTCAAAGCCCTTTTGCCGAGCGTCAAACTTACCGTGAATGTTGCGTCCGATGGCATGAAGCAAAGTGCGATCAAATATATGGCCGAGCGGAATGTCGACACGTCAAAGCTCGAATTTGTGATCGACCCATATATTGATTTTTTTGTTCGCGACTATGCAATGTTCGTCAAAGATTCGAAAGGAGTAGTGCAGATCGTCGATTTTGCTTATTCCGCATACGGCCGGTTTCCGCAGCTGACGGGCAAGCCGATGCCTGAAGAGGAGATGAAGTTTGGCGTTTGGGAAGAAACATTGTCGCAACAATTGAAGCTGCCGATCATAAAGAGCGATTATTATTTCGAAGGTGGCGGTATTGAGTCGAACGGACACGGAACTTTGCTCGTCATAAAAGATATGGCTATCCAGCGAAATCCGGGCCGGTCGTTGGTCGAAATAGAAGGCGAACTCAAAAGGACGCTTGGAGCGCGAAAGATCATCTGGCTGGAGAAAGGCTTGGCTGAGGATAAGCTTTTTCCAAATGGGGCACCGTTTGTCGCCAATTATTATGGCGGCGGGGCAAATATGCACGTTGATGAACTGGCGAGGTTTGTCGATGAACGAACGGTGGTCTTACCGTACATCGACCGGGCAGAAAGTGAAAAAAGCCCTGTTGATAAGCTCAACTATCCGATGCTCGAAGCCAATCTAAAGATCCTGCAAAAAGCCACGACGGCCGATGGAAAAAAACTGAAGGTCGTTCGAATCCCGATGCCCGAGGCCGAACAGCTGAAATTCACCCTAACCGTCGACGACACAAACCTCCGAACCTATCAGCGGAACGGATTCAAAAAAGGAGAAACAGTTTATCGCGTGCCGGCAGCCAGCTATGCGAATTTTTTTGTGAGTAATAAGGTCGTTCTTATTCCAAAATACTGGAAAGAAGGAATGCCGGAATCGCAAAAGCAAAAAGACGAAGAGACTCGTAAAACCTTTACTCGATTGTTTCCCGGTCGGCAGGTCATACAAATATTCACGCTTGGAATCAACCGCGGCGGCGGCGGCATCCACTGCGCCACGAATCAGCTGCCTTCTGATTCACCGCGCCCACTTTGAGGCTGTGGAAAGTAGACATATTGTCTATCGCCAAGCGACGGTGCCTTGTGAGATATTTATCCGTAAATGAAAAAATGAACTAAGGAGCAATTTGACTAGTTGCGCGTTCAATGAACTACGGGGCTATTGGCGGGAATATTGATCGTAGAACCCTCATCGCCGGGCTTTCTGCCGGGGTTGGGACTCTCATTCTAAATTGTGGTCGTCAAGGGCTTTCCAACTCTGCCCTTCCTGGTGACGTCACGCGGCTCGACCTGAGCGAGGCTGCGTCGGCGGTTGCGAGACGAGAGATCTCACCTGTCGAACTGACGAAGGCCTGTCTCGAGCGGATCGACCGGCTGGATCAGCGGTTGAATTCTTTCATTACGGTTACACGCGAACAAGCGATGGAAGAGGCCCGCGCAGCGGAGCGCGAGATCATGAATGGCCGCCTACGCGGGCCGCTGCACGGAATTCCGATCGCTATCAAGGACAATATCGATACGGCCGGCGTCCGAACGACCGCCGGGAGCGGCGTCTTTGCCGAACGCGTACCGACAGAAGATGCCGAGGTCGTGAAGAAACTCAAAGCTGCCGGTGCGGTCATTCTCGGGAAGTTAAATATGCATGAATTCGCCGGCGGCACAACATCGGCGATCAGCCACTACGGTGCGGTACATAATCCGTGGGATCTCGACCACGTTGCCGGAGGTTCGTCGGGCGGTAACGGAGCCGCGGTTGCGGCCGGTTTATGTTTTGGCTCTGTCGGGACCGATACCGGCGGCTCGATCCGGATCCCCGCTTCGAGCTGCGGTGTTGTGGGGCTAAAGCCGACATACGACGTTGTCAGCACAAAAGGGCTGGTTTACGTTTCCCGCTCGTTCGATCACATCGGCCCGATATGCAGGACGGTGGCCGATACGGCTTTGATGTTTCGGGCGATGACGGACAAGGCGGCGGCGAAGGCGTTCGATCCGCTCTCACCGCCTCCAGTTTCAGATTTCCGTGTCGGGCTTTTGAAGGCGGCGGTCCCGATCTGTGATGCTCCGGTCGAGCAGGAGGTCGAGGCGGTATTCATGGACGCGGTAAATGTTATCCGATCATTGGTTGCGAACGTACGGGACGCCGATCTGCCTATGCCGGAGTTTGACGACATCATAGGCGCCGAAGAGTATGCATTCCACGAAACGTACCTGTCCAGATCGCCCGAACTTTACGATCCGAGGACGCGAGAAAATATTCTTGAAGGCAAAAAGGTCTCATCGACCGAATACACAAGGTCGCTGAAACAACTTGCGGAACATCGGCGCACCATCGGCACGGCTTTTACGGATATTGACGTCGTTCTGTGTCCGACGCTTCCGGGCCTGCCGATACGAATAGCCGACGCAACGGAACCGTTCGCACTGAATGCGTGCACGTTCGCATTCAGCCTCGGCGGCCTGCCTGCAATCTCAGTGCCTTGCGGGTTTTCGAAAACAGGCCTCCCAATTGGTCTCATGATCGGCGGGCCGCCGTTGTCCGAGGGGCGCTTGCTCGCACTCGCCGCTGCATACCAGAAGATTACCGGGTGGGAAAAACGCCGCCCTTCGCTTTAGGTAAGGCGGCGAATCCAAAATAACCAAAGCCGAACTCATCTCCCGGATCGCCCACGCAGGATTCGAACCCGTCGAACGCGATACGGTGTATAATCGTGTGGAAGGAATTGCAACATGATTAAGTTAACGAATCTTACTAGCAGGTTCATCTTTGCACTGGTCACAATTCTCGCGCTCTCCTTTCTATGTTGCGAAACAGCTAGTGCCCAATGTGCATGCGCCAAGCGGAATATTACGGCGATCGAAGAATTCAAGGATGCAGACCTTGTCTTCACCGGCGAAATCATGGATATCCAAAAGTCGGAACTGGACAACAAACAGCGCTATTACGAAACGGTAAAGATAGCTGTCAATCGTGCTTGGAAAAGGAATGTTGATTCGGTCGTAACGATCGAATATTACGTTAATGGTTGTATCCAAGGCTGGAAAGTCGGGGATAAGTATCTTGTGTACGGCTATCTGAATCCGGATAAGGTCACATATTCGACGAGATGCTGCTGCTCGCGAACGGGAGGGTTAGAGAAAACCGAAGCGGACATAGCTGAATTCTTTAACGGCGGCTACTCTCTCTCACATGTAAATGCTCCGCAGAAAGAGAAGGTGATTATTGCTGGTTGGATGAATAGCCGAGCCACCAATTTCCAGAACCCGCTTTATCCGTCAGCCATCAAGAAGCCGAGACCTGCGGCTAGAGTTGAGGTAAGGATCATGACGGATGCAGACGGCAATGTTATATCCGCATATGTCTCTCGCGGACCGACCGACTTTCATAACGCCGCCCTCGATGCGGTCAGAAAACTTAAATTTCCACCTACCTCATTGTCCGGCGTTCCGACGAAGGTTTCTGGATGGATTTCATTCGATTTCAAGCCCTAGCACATGCCCCAATCCGGGGAGGGCAGCTGAGCTAGAATTTATTTGATCCGGTAAGAACGAAGCTGACCGCGTTACCATGGAGCAAGGCGTCAAAGGTCGGAGAGAATTCAGAGAAACCGATGAGCGAGGCACCTACATTGATCAGCGCACTAGAAGCGACTCCGGGCGTTAACGTCCCTTTGATCCGCGAGGAAAGACCCGGCTTTTGATATTTGCTAACCGGATGCATATTCGGCTCTGATCGTGAAACTTTTATGACGAACCGCAGATTCACTTACGTTTTAATACTCATTGCAGCCTGTTTGGCGTTTATGCCGGTTCACGGCTTTAGCCAAAACACACCGAAGGTCGAGAAAGGTGTCCGATATCTTTACCTGATTCGGCACGGTGAATACGACCACGAGGACAAGGCAGATTCAAAGACCGGTAAACATCTTGTAAAACTCGGCCATCAACAGGCGCGCTTTATGGGAAAGCGGCTAAAAAAGCTTGGGCTGACGTTCGATATGTTCGTCAGCAGCGAGTACACCCGCGCACGCGAGACCGCAGATGACATCGGCAAGTCCATTAAGCTCACGCCAACAAGAGATCCATTGTTGAATGAATGTACGCCCGCTTCGGCTTCAGATAAGAATGAACCGTCAGAGGATGACGAGTCCGGATGCGACCAAAGACTCGACGAGGCCTGGGCAAAGTATGTGCAGACATCGCCCAGCGGCGATCTGCACGACGTTCTCGTCTGCCATGGCAACGTTATTCGCTGGTTCGTAAGCCGGTCGCTTTCAGGCAGCGGCAAGCTGTGGCGCGGTATGACGATAGCCAACGCATCCATTACCGTCATCGCCGTGCGGGCCGATGGATCGACACGCGTCGCTGCGTTCAGCGACACTGGCCACATACCCGCCAACAAACAGACATGGACCGGAAACGGTGCGGGCTGGCAGCCAAAAAGCAAAGACCAAGTAGCAATAACCACCGGATCTCATGGGCTTTGCCCAGGGGCAGTGCGGTCAGGCTTGCCTGACCGTGCAACTTACCCCAAAACTTCAGAAGCAGGCTGTGCCTGCGACAGATTTTTTCGCCCGCTAAAGCGGGCTGTGTTTTTTTGGTGGCCTGCTACGGTCGGGCAAGCCCGACCGCCGTGCATTGCGGCAAGCCGCCATTGGATGTTCAAGACTGAAGACGAAGCAAGCCCGACCGCACTGGTTTGCGGCAAGCCGCCATTGGATGTTCAAGACTGAAGGTGAAGCAAGCCTGACCGCCTTGCATTGCGGCAGAGCCGGGGAAAAGACCGGAAGTCCGTGGCCTGAGCTTGGCGATGTCCAAACGCATTACCGTCATGCTTGCAAGAACTGAGCGGCATACTTCACAATATTCGAAGCAGGCTTAAAGCTGCGACTAACAAGGCATGGATTTTCCCAAACATTTATCGGTTCTTTTCATCGTTGCATTTCTACTTTTCGTACCCGCAGGGTTATTGGCTCAGACATATCAGGAAATGGATGCTGAGGCCGGTGCGGCGGCGCAGAGGCTTTGGAGCAGTGCGTTTATTGATCCGATCGGGAAGAAAGTTTCCGCCGAGTTCGACGCCGGAAATTATGAAAAGGCGATCGAGGAGGCGAACAAGTTTCTGGCATACGCACCGGAAGCTCACGGCGGCATTCAGCTAATCCGAGGCCGCGCGCATTTCGCTCTCTACACCAGCACCGGCGATTCCAAACATTTCACGAAGGCGCGTGCAGACTTTCTTTACGCGATACAGAACAAGCCGGAGGACGTGTGGAATCGCCTCCATCTCGGCGATCTGTATTTCGCCGCTAAGCTCGGACTTGAAGCGGACCGTGAGTATTCAAAGGCCCTGGCGATGGACCCCGCTTCCCTTCCCGCGCTAAGAGGCAAGGCAGCCGCCGCGTACTTTGCACGCGACATGCAAGGGTGTGTGAACGCTATCAAGGGCGTGATGGCTCATCCGGAATACAAAAAGGACAACGACGCGTGGTATCACTTGCGCCTCGGCCAGTGTTACGCGTCGGTCGGCGACAAGGCGAACGCCAAGCAGAATTTCGAAAAGGCTGTGGCAATGCAGCCGGGTTGGAAAGCGTCATGGGTCTATATGGCTTTCGCCAAGGACGGCTATACCTGCAAACCCGCAGGGCGAAAGTCCCCGGAGAAACCGTTCGACCGATACGTGCATGATCTGCGTGCCTACCAATGCCCGGGCGGAGGTGCCATTTCGCTGTTTACCGTCGAGAAAGAGGATTCGAATCTTAGGGATGACGGCTTGTTTCACGAGACCGAGTTCAAGCGCGTGGTGAATCAGGCCGGGTATCCCGAATCACTTACGTACGAAAATGCCCGGTGGTTTTACAACGACGCGATCTTCTGGCTCGAATCGGCCCGCAGAAGAGGGAAGTCGATCGAGATGAAGGCCCGCAACGAGTTCCTCGAAGTTCTCAACCACGCGCTCAACATAAAGGATGGCGTCAGCCGTGACCGAAACGCTCTGGATTACAGCATCCTGGCCCGCTACGAGCGTGCAAAGCTTCTCCTCGGCCACCCCGACAATCAGATCAAACTCCTCGCTTGGAAAGAGCAGGCCATTTTGTCGAATATTCCTTCCGCCGAATATGCCGGAAAGCCCTTTGCGAATAACGGTGCGGACGTAAAGACCCGCATCATCCGCGGCCGCGTCTATTCTGAGGTGAAGAACAACGAACGTGCGGCGGTCGCCGAATTCGATGCCGCGATCGGCATTCTTAAATCGCGATACGGCACCGGCACGATCACCGCCGATCCGCCGCATTTCGCCGAACCGCATTGGCGCAAAGGCGACGCTCTTGCCAAGCTCGGCGAGGTCGATAAAGCCGCTGTCGCTTACGCCGATTCGCTTCAGATCAATCCGATCAACCCCGACGCCATCGCAGGTTTGGAACGATTAAGGCTCAGCCCGCAAGTCTCCGCAAACCGGGCGGCCGCTAACAAGGTCTATGAGATCGAGATGATGGCACGCATAAATGAGATCGCCGCGCGTTCCAACAAAGCGTATTCCACATTTAGGGCGAGCACCAGCAGCGGCGACACGCTCAAGCAAAAATGCGACGCCGCCAGGAATCTCTACAGTACTCTAGCCAACGAACGCGGAAAGCTTATTTCGCTTGGCGGAAATATCGCTAACGGGACAAAAGCCCGCGAACATTATACGAACACTCTAAATTCAATTGACAACGCCATGAAACTCGCCAACTCCGGCCTGAGCGCTTGCTGATACAAAGCGCTCTCTAACCAGTCTTATGAATGAGACCGTTCATATCCCGTTCCCTTGCAAACGATGACCAATATGCGAATAACTATTCTTATCCTGGCAATTTTACTGTGCGTGCCTGCGGCGTTTCCTCAGCCTGGGGCGGATATTGCGGCAATGATCGACCGGGGTGAGTTGGATGCGGCCGCGGCACGCATTGACGCCGTTCTAAAGTCGCGGCCGAACGATCTGAACACGCTCTCGCAAAAGGCTCGCATCCTTATTGTCAAGAAACAGTATGTCGAGGCCGAAGCATTGGCTAACAGGATCATTGCCCGCGATCCGAAGAATAAGGTCGCATTGAATGCGCGTGGCGTTGCAAAACGCGACGGGAAGAAGGACCACGCCGGAGCCCTTGCTGATTTTGACAAGGCTCTCGCTCTCGACGCCGAATATCCGCAGGCTTCATTCAATCGTGCAATAACCCTCTACAATGGACAGTTGGGTAAGAAGAGCGATGCTCTGGAATCATTCTCACGTGCGATCGAGATCAATCCGGAGAATGCGACTGCTCGTGCGATGCGCGGGCGGTTGCTCAATGAATTCGGCAGATATAAACTGGCGCTTCTTGATCTCAACAAGGCTCTTTCGATAAACAATACTCTGCCGATCTATTCTGACAGGGCATATTCCCAACTTTTGCTCTATGTTGCCGGTGACGCATCGATGTTTTCGGGTCTCGCGAACGATGCTGAGACCGCATTGCGTGTGAATCCATCGGACGCGACAGCTCTTGCGATGCGTTCGCTCGTCAAGTTTGTCCGCAGCGACAACGCAGGAGCGGCGGCCGACGCGCAAAAGGCATCCCAGATCGACGCCGGCAACTATCTCACGCGTATGGCACTCGGCTACGCCAAACGGTTGAACAAAGACCTTGCCGGTGCCTTCGACGAGTTTGAAGCGGCCTATAAGATCGTGCCGAACAGCCAGTGGGTCATAGATGACTTTTTTAAAGCGGCCCGGGACGCCAAAGACACTTCCCCCAAGGCGGCAGCCGCCTATCGCGAGATGTCCGCACGTAGAATTGCGAGGCAGCGTGAACGGGTCGAACTTCTCAAACTCGCCGTCGAGAATGATCGGTGGGATCATGGCGCGTACGACAAGCTTGAAAAGGCGTGGACCAGCCTTTTGGATATGATCGAGAAAGCTAACGACCGCAATACTTGGACGCCCGACGGTAAGCTCGTGACAAAGAAGGTCCCTGAATACGATCTTGAAGGGAAGGCGGTTCGGAACTACTGGTACGATCTCCATGCGAAAGACCCGAAGAATGTTTGTGTCGGCTATTTCAAATATAGCTTTTTAGAAACGGACGCGAACGGGTTATATGGCGAGAGCAACAAGAAGTCTGACTCCTTTAAATTGAATTACCTCAAAGGCGAATTGGCAAATTACGACGGCAAGAACGGGGCCGAGTGCGCCGCTCGTGTCGCCCTGTACATCTCCGGGCTCCACAACTTGTTTTACTCATCGTCCGTGTACGATCCGGCCCTTGCAAAACAGTTCGCAGAGCGGTCCAAGCAAATAAAAGCGGACCTCAAGGACGACCCGAACACGGTCGATGGTGCGGGTTCGACCGCCGACGAATCGCTGAATAACATCGCATACTGGAAGGCCCAGGACGATGCGTGGAAAAAAGACCTTGAGCGGATGAAGCAGAGCGGAACATCGTCGGAGGGCGGCTCCGGTTCCGGGAGACGCAGCGGCATTGATCCGGCACTCGAGCGGGCAGCCATCAATGCCTACGAGCGCGTCCACCCTCAGATCGAACGGCTTGCCGAGCAGATCATCAGCGCCGCGGGCAAGGTTCAAAGCGGCGGATCGCTTTCATTCACCTACCGGGGCACGCGGCAGCGCATGACCAACCTTCAGCGTCAAATGGTCGATATCTATTACAAGTTCATTGAGGTACACGGCCGGAACTTGCCCGACTCTCTTGGCAACCACCTAAAGTCTGATGTTCGCCGCGTCGGCAACCTTACGAACGACTACACCACCGGCGAAGTTTACGAGGCCAGCGGAGCATGCTCGGGCGGCTGGAGTGGATACGGATGCTAGCAACGTTCTCAGAGACGCGTTTAATTTCACCGATCCAAGGCGAGCGTGCATCGGTTCGCTAAGCTAAATGAATACGTTCTTGTCGCGTCAGCTGCAATTGAATAGTATTGTGTTCAGATTCAATTATCGCTACGCGACGATATTGATGTATTCATCCTTTCCGTGGGTTGAAACCTGCATGCATGCCGGATATCTGCCATCCGAACAACCCTTCGCGGCCTTCCAACATCGAAATCGAATATTGAAGACAGTACATACGGTTTACTACAGATGCAGAATGCGCGAGTCAGCCACATCGTCTTTGCGGTCGTCTTGATCGCCCTCGGAGTCCTCGGCTTTGTGAAAGGCACTTTCGCACCGGGCTTGGAGCCCGTGCCTGAGTCGCTTCCTGCACGGCAGATACTTGCCTATGTGTGTGACCTTGTTTACGTCGCCTGCGGGATCGGCCTNNCGTGGCTCTTTGTCTCGTTCGGCGTAGATACTTGGTGGTCGGCGAGCTCGGCCTCGATGTTCGTTGGAAGCAGTTGGATCCTTTACGTCGCGATTCGACGCGGCTCGCAGCGAACTTTCCTCACAGGCGAGAATGGCGCGCGCATCGCAAGAGCATTATTCGGACTGGGGTTGATTCCCATCGGACTTGCGCACTTCGTCTATCTCGAAGCGACCGCCCCGCTCGTGCCTGCGTGGATGCAATGGCCTGTCTTCTGGTCGTATTTCACGGGAGCCGCGTTCGTTGCCGCCGGCCTTGCGTTGATCGTCGGCATTCTTTCGCGGCTTGCTTCGGCCCTCGTAACCCTACAGCTTGCGATATTGACATTCGTCGTCTGGACGCCGCTCATCATCGCAGGGACAATGTCTGCATTTCAATGGAATGAGTTCGTCGTCTCAATACTGCTGACCACCTGCGCATGGGTCGTTGCGGATTCGTATCGTGCCGATGTCCGAAGCACCTCAGACCTTCAATGAACCGCGAATGCCCGACGCAACAGAATACGCTGCAAAGGCGGCGCTTTAAGCGACTGACATTTACTAGATAAAGTCACCAAAAACCGCTACAATACGAAATCCATAGGCCTGTTTCAGGTACGATTCCAAAATATGTCAAAAAAGATCCTCCTACTTTCGATCTTGTTCGTTCTGTGCGCGGCGGCCACAGCATTTTCTCAGCCAGAAGTGCAGGCGATCTACGCCCGCGGGCGGGAGCATTTCAAGGCAAGGCGTTGGGACGACGCGATTCGCGACTACACGGAAGTGATACGTCTGCGGCCGGATGTCGCAGGCGTTTATTACAGTCGAGGCCTTTGCTATCTGAACAAACGAATAGGCGAACCGAAGAAGACCTATATGCAGGAGGCCGAGATCTCAGCCGATCTAAAGCCGGGCGAAAAGCCGCCAAAGAGCCAGAACAGCCTGAACGCGATCGCCGATTTTTCGAAGGCGATCGAGCTGCAGCCCGGAGCGCCCTCTTACGACATCTACTATGCGCGTGCTCAGGTTTACAAGCTCGAGAAAGACCTCGAACCCGCGATACTCGATCTGCAAAAGTTTATTGAGGTCTATCCCGCGTACGAGCAGCATCCGGAATTTTCCACGGCAAAGGTTCAGCTAACTGAGATCGGAAATGAACATGCCCAGAGCCTCGTCACGCGAGGTTTGTATGAGATCGTGATGTTGAGCTACTCGACAGTGCGTGGAGATAAGCGAACGCCCGCAGAGATCCGAGAGGATGATGAACGCGACCGAGCGATCAAAGATCTTTTTCGCAAAGCGGTAAAATATTATCAGCCGGTCGATTCATATTCATACGCGGGCCGGGCGAGAGCGCGTCTGCAGCTTGACGATTTTGCGGGAGCAGTCGGCGATTTTAAGGAAGCGGTAAAGTTCACGCCTAATGACGCCAGCCTGATCGGCGACCTTGCAAACGCATACAAACGGAACAAGCAACTGGATCCGGCCATTGCTGAATACAGCAAGGTCATCGCATTGCCTGAAGCTCATCCGTCAGTCAAGATCGCGAAGAACAACGCTTACTATCGCCGCGGCGAGCTGTATCTTGAACAGAATAAGCTCGATCTCGCGTTGGCCGATGTGAATAAGGCGATCGCCGACAGCCCGCAGAATTTCGTCGCATATTTCCTTCGCGGCCAGGTCTATGCAAAGAAAGGCAATAAGGCGCTTGCGCGTGCCGATTTCGTGAAGTCGATGGAAGCCAGCGGCCTCCGCGAGGTCGCGCAAATTCAGCTCGATATGCTCAACGGCAAGGCGGCGGCAAAATCCGAACCGGCGAAGCCTGCCCGGCCAACAACAAAGACATCTACACCGAAGGTCCCTTCTACTGCACAGCCTGCAGTGTCGGTCACAAATACTGCAGAACCGAGTGTTGCGTTCGTAGTAAAACCTGCGCCCGAGCCGCTCGAATCGAAGTTTCGGCAAGAGATGCAGTTTGCGTTGACTCAGCAAAATCCGTCGTGGCATCGCGGCGTCGCATTCCTGAATCTTGCCGCCGCATTGCAGAAAAGCGGCAAGCAAGAGAAAGAGATCGGAGACCTTCTCGGAAACAAACTTCTCGAAATGGCTTATATCGATTTCTACGTCGTGTATGAATACATACTGATGAACAAGAACTACAATCCGCCTTCGAGCTTGACAGAAAAACTGCTCGGCTCGTTGACGCCCGAAATGAGAAAGAAGGCCAGAGAGACGGCCAGCCTTTCGGTCAAGAACTATTTGGCAAAGAAGCCACCGCCAGTAATTACTGAGATATTCAAACCCGGCTACGGCTGGGGCAAGACCGTCTCAAGTGACGTGAATTAGTCGATTCAAACTCGCAGCGACCCGCGAAAACCTCTCGCGGCGTAATACGATTCGGCTCCGTTGTGGTACGTGAAAACTCGCCCGAACCGCCGGTCGCAGAATAGCGCGCCGCCGAGATCGCGAACGTCTTTTGGTGTTTGCACCCAACTCGAGGTCTTCAGATCGAATTCGCCAATCTCTTGCAGTTGGTAGTATTCGTCTTCGCTCAGGATCTCGATGCCGGTCGCTGCCGCAACGCTCTCGGCATCGCTCTCGGGCTTGTGCTGTTTCCTTGATTCCCACGCATCGCGGTCGAAACACAAACTCCGGCGTCCCTTCGGCGTCTCCTCGGCACAATCGACAAAAATATACTCGCCCGTCTTTTTATCAAAGCGCACAACGTCCGGCTCGCCGCCCGTTCGCTCCATTTCTGCGAGCGACCAAAGCTTTGACGGCGACGCCTTGAGCTTCGTCACAACGTCCGCCCACTTAATTCCCTTGTGACGCGCCGTATTTGCCTCGAATCGCTCTTTCAATGTGTCGAGCAGCTCGACGCGTTGTTCAGTTGATAGTTGTTTTTTCATCTCTTCCTGAATACTTACAAATCGCCAAGTCCATTCCCAATTTACAATTCCCCAATTGCCAATTAACAATGGTCTTTTGAAAGCTTCTTCGGATTATCAATCGTAAATTGAACCATCATAAATTGGTCTCCCTCTATCTAATTACTAATTACTAATTCCCTAATTAGTAATTAGGTTGCGGTGGTTTGTTATTTCGCTCCATCTCCGAAAAAGGCCGCAACCGACATCGTCACTGAATAAAAATCAGTAACACGCCGCACGGGTCCCAAACGTTGAATATCTTGGAACCGCCTACGACCTCAGGCTTGTCGTATCTGGCATGTCCGAAGTCGCCTTCGTCGATAACCTTTTTCGCATGTTGGTGCCAGGCCTGAACATCCTCGACCTCGAATTTCATCATAAAATTCTCCGCCCAGTCTTTGACGTAATAATTCTGCAGCCGAAAAACAGCGCCTCCAAGCCTGCAATCCATCGTGCCGCCCCAGCCCTCAGTCAGCGTAAATCCGAGTGCTTCATAGAAACTCTTGGATATCGCAAAATCCTTAGCCGGCGTGTAAACAACCAATTCTTTAATTGTTGGTGCCATAGGCTTCATCTCCTCACAGAAGGACCATCGATCGTAACCGTGGTTCTTCCATCTGATTACTAATTCCCTAATTCGTAATTAGGTTGTGGTGGGCAGCGTTGATATTCGTCGGGTCGCGGGGCGAAGGTACCACGAGATGATCGCCAGAACTAACAAGAGCAAGCTCGGAAGTATCTCGACAAGGGCGTCGTGTGCGGCGATGTGCGAATATATCGCTCCGGTTGTTAAAAAGACGACGCCCGCGTAGGCCCATTCCTTGATCAAGGTGAACCGCGGAGCCAGCAGCGCCGCGACAGCGAGGATCTTCCAAACACCGAGCAGCGCCATCAGATATGCGGGATAGCCGAGCTTTGCCATCATGTCGGCTCCTCCTTGGCCGTCTGCCCCGAACAACTGAGCAACTCCCGTTGCGAATAAACCCAACGCGAGCCAAACGGTCGCGATCCAATAGATGATCTTACGAGTTCTGGTCATTGCAAGTTACCTCAATTTCGCCGCAACTTCCTGCAGGCGGTCGTGTGCCATGTTGATCCCCTGCTTGAACGGCAGCTTGAGCATATTGTCGCGGTCCTCGGCCGTGCGATAGACGATATGCATCGTCAATTTACTTTTCTCGTCCGACAAGCTTGAGAATTCAAGAAACTCGAGCTGCACGGGGAACGGCGTGTTCTCCATTTCGAATGTTCGCGTTATGCGTTCGTTCGGTGCGAAGTCGTGTATCGTGCCGTTCGCACGAAAGACCACGTTGCCCGCAGGATCGCTCGTCTCGAATTCGTAGCCGCCGTGCTTCTTGTTCTCTAACTTCAGGACTTTCGTACCCATCCATTGCTGCAGGATCTCGGCCTCGGCGTGCGCCCGAAACAGGAGTTCGAGCGGCAGGTCGAATTCCCGCGTTATCAACAGGTCTTGTTTGCCGTCCTCGGCGTCTATCTTCGTTTTCTTTTCCATATTTAATACGGCCCGAGATCATCCTCGGCTTTTCGGCTCGCCTTCATTATGTCCTCTAGTTTGTTGAAGCGTTCGTCCCACATCTTGCGGAAAGGTTCGATAAAATCGGCAATTTCTCTCATCTTTCTCGGATTCAGCCGATAATGGATCTCGCGGCCCGCCTGTTCCTTTGCGAGCAGTTCGCACTCGGTGAGAATCTGCAAATGCTTTGAGACGGTCGGCCTCGCGGTACCGAAATTGGCGGCGATCGCGCCGGCCGTGAGGGTCTGGGTCGCCAAAAGGACCAGGATCGCCCGCCGCGTCGGGTCCGCCATCGCCTGAAAAACATCCCTTCGTAAATTCATAATGCGTAGCTACTTGACTACTAATATACACGTAGTCATTTGACTACGCAAGTCTTTTCTCGCCGTTCTGCGAACTTTTTTCTCAAATAGGCTACAATTGCTGTTTCGCCTATCGGGGCTGTTATTGACTTATGCTACAAGCCGGGATCGTTGGCCTGCCCAACGTCGGAAAATCGACCCTTTTCAACGCCTTGACCGCTCAGGAAGCGGCATTGGCGGCAAACTATCCTTTTGCGACGATCGAGCCGAATGTCGGCGTCGTCCCCGTTCCTGATGAACGTCTCGAACCGATCGCCAAGATCGTGAAGACGACGACCATCGTGCCCGCGACGGTCGAGTTCGTCGATATCGCCGGCCTTGTACGCGGTGCTTCAAAGGGCGAAGGCCTTGGCAATCAGTTCCTCGCGAATATCCGCGAAACACACGCGATCATCCAGGTCGTGCGTTGCTTCGAAGACGAGAACATCGTCCACGTCGAAGGTTCGGTCAACCCCGTTCGCGACATCGAGACGATCCAGATCGAGCTTGCTCTTGCCGATCTCGCGTCGGTCGAAAAGCGTCGCGAGAAGGCACAGCGTGCCGCAAAATCCGGCGACAAGGAAGCAAAACGCGACATCGAACTGATGGACAAGATCCAGCCGATCCTTGAAGAAGGCCGTCCGGCACGTGCTGCCGATCTCACCGACGACGAACGGGCGATCGTAAAAGGCTGGTTTCTGCTCTCGACAAAACCGACTATCTACGCAGCGAACGTTGACGAAGCGACGCTTGCCGACCCCGACTCGAACCCGCATGTTGCGGCGGTTCGCAAACACGCCGAGGCCGAGAACGCCGATGTCGTGATGATCTGCGCAAAGCTTGAAGCCGAACTCGTCGCTTTAGACCCGGCCGAACGCACAGAATACCTGAAGGATCTCGGGCTTGCGTCAAGCGGCGTCGATGGTCTCATCAAAGCTGCGTACCACATGCTCGGGCTGATGTCGTTCCTGACCGCGGGCGAGAAGGAAGCACGTGCGTGGACGATTCCCATCGGCACGAAAGCTCCGCAGGCCGCCGGCACCATTCACACCGACATCGAACGCGGCTTCATTCGCGCCGAGATCGTCTCCTATGACGACCTCGTCTCCTGCGGCACCTATGCCGCCGCCCGCGAAAAAGGTCTTGTCCGTCTCGAAGGAAAAGAATACGTAATGCGCGACGGCGACATCGTAAACTTCCGCTTCAACGTCTGAACGCGCCCGGCCCCTTTCTCCTCTTGTTCCACCCCAAAATCCGTGGGACAGCCTGGGACGACTCTTGGAGAAGCAAGTCTTGTGTTATCAACATTTACGCCCGCATGACATCGAAATTTTAACGATCTTGTCCCAAGGTGTCCCACCGCCCTCGTGGGACAAATAAACCGAGTGATGTCATCAGTTACGGCTATTTTTGTCTCAAAAAATAAAAAAAATTTCGTGAGTTCTTTCGGCCCGGAGATCACGTGTTTTCAAAGAACGATGTACGCAACGTGTGTTGCATACACATCTACGAGTATAGCATGGTTGTCAAGATGTCTTTTTGATCTTGGATCTCGAAGTCTTTATCGCTTTTAGCGAGGGACGGAAAAGCACAGCCTGTCCGCAAAAAGAGCGGCGGAGCCGCCATTGATCACGCAGAACTAATCACTGACCGGAGGGCAGTCCTGACTTCTTACTGCCAGCTTCTTGCTTCCGCCGGATCACATCGATTCCGGGCGGTTGTAGAAGAGTGCGTGGCAGTCTTTAGAATCGCGCATTGCGCGAATGACGGAAAGGAGCGGTTCGGTCAGAACATGCGGATAGTCGAATTCGCCGAGTTCTTCGCGGATCGGATAAGCAAGCTTTTCTTCCTCGATCGAGAATTGCGAATCGACGCCGGGCTTGTTGCCGCGGGGATCGACGCGGAACCAGCCCGCGTCCTCAAGATAGACGGCATTCAGGCCGTGAAGAGCGTAGCCGGAATCGACCGTTCCCTTGCGAAGCACGCGTTGATAGCAGAATCCCGCCGGAATGTTCATTCCGCGCAAGAGTGCCGCGAGTACGTGGGATTTCGCAAAGCAAATGCCTTCTTTTTTCGCGATCGCATCTTCGGCGCCGACCGTTATCACTTCGCTGTTCGTGTCAAACGAATGTGCGATCTCGTCCCGTGCGAATTCAAAAGCTAACTTCGCACGTTCACGCGGCGAATCAGCTTGCGCCTCGATAGCGGCGATCGTTTCCATCACCTTCGGCGTAGAAAATTCGATGATCGGCGGGATCTCATCGAGGTAATCATCAAGGTTGTTTGATTCGAGCTGCAATTTCATCGCGAGTGCCTCCAATATGCCTATTTTCGTACTCGCAAGCACAGCTTTCAAGTTGCGTGGGAACGACGATAGCGTTCGAGAAAGGCCGAAATGCGTCCTATGGCCTCGGCAAGGTCGTCAACATTCGGGAGGAAAACAAGGCGGAAGTGGTTGTGATCGATCCAATTGAAACCGGTGCCCTGAACGATAAGCACCTTTTCTTCTGCGAGCAGTGAACACGCAAACTCCTTATCGTCCGCGATCGGATAGAGTTCAGGATCGAGCTTCGGAAACATATAAAGGGCGGCCTTCGGCTTTACGACAGAAACGCCGGGGATCTTTGTCAGAAGGTCGTAAGCGCGGTCGCGTTGACGGCAAAGACGCCCGCCCGGTGCAACAAGATCGTCAATACTCTGATAACCGCCAAGAGCGGTCTGGATGGCGAGTTGCCCCGGCGTATTCGAACAAAGCCGCATCGCTGAAAGCATATTCAGCCCGGTGATGTAGTCGCCGGCGTTCCGTTTGTTGCCCGAGACTATCAGCCATCCGGCCCGATAGCCGCACGAACGATAGTTTTTGCTAAGGCCGTTAAAGGTCAGGAACAACACATCGTCGGCGAGCGAGGCGAGGCTTGTGTGCGTATTCCCGTCAAAGAGGGTCTTATCGTAGATCTCATCCGAAAAGACGATCAGGTCGTGTTCCCGTGCGATCTCAACGATCGAGAGAAGGAGTTCGGTCGGATAAAGAGCTCCGGTCGGGTTGTTCGGGTTGATCACGACAATGCCGCGTGTGTTCGGGGTGATCTTGCTGCGGATATCGTCGAGGTCCGGCATCCATTCGCTGGCCTCATCGCAAATATAATGGACCGGCCGGCCGCCGCTCAAAGACACCGACCCGGTCCACAAAGGATAATCCGGTGCCGGGACGAGCACCTCGTCGCCCGCATCGAGCAGAGCGTTGAGCGACATCGTGATCAATTCAGAGGCACCGTTGCCTAGGTAGATATCGTCAACGTCAACTCCGGCGATGCCTTTTACCTGAGTGTATTGTGCGACCGCGCGTCTCGGAGCAAAAAGCCCCTTGCTGTCCGTATAACCTCCGGCATCCGGAAGATTGCGGATCATATCCTGCACGATCTCGTCCGGCGGATTCAGGCCGAAAGCAGCAAGATTGCCGATATTGAGCTTTATTATGCGCTCACCCGCCTCCTCCATTCGGCTTGCGAGATCCATCACAGGCCCACGGATATCGTAGAAGACACCTCTGAGTTTTGCGGATTTGTTTACTTGCCTCAAGGTAGGTGATCGAGCCTCCCGGTCAGCGATCGTGGTCAAAAATTGGCATGCCCTCGGTAGGATTCGAACCTACAGCCAACGGATTATGAGTCCGCTGCTCTAACCATTGAGCTACAAGGGCACGAAACTATTAAGTTTAGAGGAACTGTATTCTTCCCGCAAATCGCAAGGCCAAGGTTGCGAACCGTCTTTTTCGCGATTCGCGTTCGAGCCTGCCCAAAAATTTCGCTGCCGACCAAAAATCTGCTATATTCGTCGAAACTTCTCTCTAAAATACGACCGCGAAACAAACTATTTATGAGCACTGATTCCGCAAGCAACGCGCGACCGTCCGACGACCGGGCTTTCTTTGGCCATCCCAGAGGGCTCTCGACGCTCTTTTTCACCGAAATGTGGGAAAGGTTCTCGTATTACGGGATACGTCCGCTGCTGATACTCTTTATGACCACGGCTCTCTTGAGCGGCGGTTTTGGGTTTAGCCGTGACGAGGCCTCAGCTATCGTCGGCATCTACGCCGCAAGCGTCTATTTGGCGGCACTCCCGGGCGGCTGGTTGGCGGATCGATTGTTCGGTTTGCGGCGTGCGATACAGATCGGTGCGGTACTCATCACGCTCGGGCATCTGTCGATCGGACTGACTGCAGCGTCCGGCACAAAAGCTCCGTTCTTTATTGGCCTTGTGCTCATCGTGCTCGGAACCGGCCTCCTCAAACCGAATATCTCGGCGATCGTCGGCGACCTTTATCCGGAAGGTGGGGAAAGGCGTGATGCGGGCTTCTCGATATTTTATATGGGGATCAACCTCGGCTCATTCCTTGGTCAGATCATTACCGGGCTTCTTGGTGAGAAGATCGGTTACGAATGGGGCTTCGGTGCAGCAGGTGTCGGAATGCTGGCCGGTTTGATCTGGTACACGATCTCGGCAAAACGAACGCTTGGGAATCTCGGACTGCACCCGACCCGTCTTGCCGACCCGGTCGCACAACGGAAACGCGAGACGCAGACCAAGATGGTGCTTTGGCCCGTAGTGGCGATCATCGTGCTCGTCATTATCCTCGCTTCAACGGGCGTTATTACGATCGATCCGGAGGCGGTGGCAAAATATATGACGATCATCCTGCTTGGAGTCGCGGTCGTCTATTTCGGCTGGATCTTTGGATTTGGAAAGCTTAACTCCGACGAGATGAAGCGCGTCGCGGTCATTGCGGTCCTTTTTATCGCCGCTGCGATATTTTGGGCCGCGTTCGAGCAAGCACCGACCTCTTTGAATCTTTTCGCAAAGGATTTTACCGACCGGCAGTTCGGTTCATTTGAGGTGCCGACCCTTTGGTATCAATCGATCAACTCGGTTTTCATCATCATTTTCGCACCTGTATTTGCGGCACTTTGGATGTATCTCGGTAAAAAGAAGATCAATATATCGAGCCCGTTCAAATTTGCGATCGGTCTGGCCCTTGCAGGGATTGGCTTCCTGTTAATGATGTATCCTGCGAATTTCCTTGTTGCTACGGGCGGTGCGATAAAGGTTTCGGGCATTTGGCTAGCGCTTAGCTACCTTTTCCAAACGTTCGGCGAGCTTTCGCTCAGCCCTGTTGGCCTTTCATCAATGACGAAACTCAGCCCGCGCCGCTACGTTGGCCAAATGATGGGTATTTGGTTCCTCGCCTCTTCGGTAGGCAATCTTATCGCAGGCCTCGTCGGCGGCAATGTCGATCCGAACAAACTCGACCAGACGCCTATGCTCTTCCAGTGGACGGCGATCGCGTTGTTCGGTTCGGCGATCGTCCTCGCTATTTTGGCGATCCCGATCGCCCGTATGATGAAGAACGTTGAGGATGAAATACTTCCTGACGAAGCTTGATAAACGCCCGTGATGCAAAAATCCGGTTCGAAAAGCGTCAATAGATTGAGAAAAAGTCACTTCGGAATTAAGATAAGTTAACCTGCGATGGCCGAAACTGCGACCAAGAACGACCTGATTACCTTTGCGGGGCCGATATTCGACCTCGTTTTGAGGCTTAAGGCGGGCATTGTGACCCCGTCGAACGAACTGCGCCCGCAGGCGGTCGGAATGCTCGAAGATTTCGAAAAGCGTGCCGAACGCTATCGTTTCAACCACAAGATCGTTACGGTCTCGAAATTCGCACTTGCTTCGTTCATCGACGAGGCGATCCTGACGAACAATTTTCCGCTGCGTTCGGAATGGGAACGCGTGCCCATTCAGCTCGAATATTTCGGCGAACAGCTCGCGGGCAACAAGTTCTTCGACAAGCTCGAATCGATGCTCAAGCAGATAGACATCACGCAGGATGCCGTCGAGGTCTATTACTACTGTATGCTGCTCGGTTTTAAGGGCCGATACGGCGTTTATGAGCAGGAAAAGCTGCTCGCGATAATGCAGACGACCGCGAACGCCCTTTCGAAGGTCGGCCGCATACGTCCCGTCGAGCTTTCACCGCATTGGCTTGCGACCGATCAGCCCGAGCCTCCGAAGAAACGCAAGGTTCCGACCTGGGCAAAGGCCGGCGCCTTCGCTTTTGTCGCAGTTATGCTGATCAGCTATCTGGTGATGTTCGTCATTGCCTCGAAATATATGCAGGATGCGATCGACCACCTGCAGTTTGGCAGCTAATTCGATCTCCTTTCACGTTATGAGTTCTTGGCACACAAGCCAGCTTACTTGGGCACTCGGCCTCGGCGGGATGATGTCCTTCTACGGCATCGTGTCGGTCATCGTCTATTTTATGCCCGCCAGCACGGCGAGCTATAACGACAAGATCGTCATCATCGCCCTCGTACTTTTAACGCTGCCTTTTGCGTTGCTTTTTATGTTCGTCAAATCGCGGCGAGAAAAGAAGCGTGCAAAGGCCGAAGCCGCCGCTGCTGATGCCGCCGAACAAGGCGCCGCTGCTCCGACGGCACAGCCGGTTCAGCAGGCTGCGGTCGGTTCTTATCCGGAGATCGACGCCGCATTCCAGGAATTGGCAACATTCCTGAAAGGCTCGAATCTTGGAAAGGACGGTAAAGACGCTCTCTATTCGCTCCCGTGGTATTTGATCGCAGGCCCGCTCCGCTCCGGAAAGAGCTCGCTTTTCATAAGCGCCGGCCTCGACCTGAAAACGCTTCCCAGCCAACGTGAATCTGAGCAGAAGACGATCCGCCCGACACCGAACATTGATCTCCGCGTAACCAGTGAAGGCGTATTCATCGACACATCCGGCCGCTTCCAATCCGAAGGCGGTCCCGCCGATGAGTGGAGTGCTCTGCTTGAAACGATAAAGAAAATACGCCCCGCAAGGCCGATCGACGGATTTATCCTTGTCGTCAACGGCGACAAGATAATCAAACGCGAGGAAGCTGAATCCGAAGAGACGGCGAAGGTTCTCCGCGGCCGTCTTGACGATGCGATCCAGCGTATAAAGCTGCGCTTTCCCGTCTATCTCGTCTTCACCCATTCGGACGCGATCGAGGGCTTTCAGGATTCATTTTCTGTTTCCAAGAATGAGGGACGCGAGCTCGTTTGGGGCGCAACGATCCCGTTCGCAAATGCCGAGAGCGCACAGGCACAATTCGACACCGAGTTCGAACTGCTGCGTGATTCTGCGATGAAGCGCCGAATTTTGCGTCTTTCTGCGCCGTTCACACCGGTTCGGCAGCTAAAGATATTCAATTTTCCGCTGCATTTTGGTGCCGCCCGCCGTAGGATCGGTGCTTTTGTCGGAGCTCTTTTCCGCCCGAATCCTTTCAGCGAAAATCCGCTCCTGCGCGGATTCTATTTCACTTCTACTCTCGCAAGACGCGGACAGAACACGCCGGCGACCGTTGCCGCCGCCTATTTCACGCCGCGGCTTTTCCGCGATGTGTTTCTGCGTGATGCGGACGTCGTCCGAGCGTTTCAGGCACAAAAGCAGAGCGGCCCGATCCTGGCTTGGCTTGCTCTTGTCGCCATCATCGGGCTTTCAGCATTGCTCGTGATCCTTTCGGGCGTCTCGCTTTACAACAACAAACAGCTGCTCTCCGAGGCACAGACTCGCGGCGAGAAGGTCATCGCCATAACGCGTACCGATGCGTATAAGAACCCCGGAAAGGCAGATGAGACGGCCATCCGCAACGAACTTAATGCGACCGAGGATCTGCGTTACCTCCTTAAAGACCTCGACGATTACGAACGCCACGGTGCACCGCTGTTTATGCGGATGGGGCTTTACAGCGGCAATCGCCCTTATCGCAAGCATCTTCTGCCGGTCTATATGGCCGTCATCGAGAATCGCTTTAAGGCTCCGGCGCTCAAGCGTTTGACGGCCGATCTCAAAAAATTTGCCGACACCGCGACCGTTGCAAATCCCGCGAAGCTTACGGATCAGGAAGAGCAGACCTTGGGCAAGAACTACGACCTTCTGAAGGCGTACCTGATGCTTACCGGACAGTACAAGGACAAGGCCGAACCGTCGCACATCGCCGCGACCTTGAAGCCCTATTGGACGGCAGACGACAAGATCCCTGTCGATATGAAGCCGGTCGCGCTCGACCAGCTCGCTTTCTGGGCAAAACAGGTCGATCGTGACGATCCTGACGGCTATCAGTTCCCGCGTATTCAGATCGATGAGAAACTCGTCGGCGACGCACGCAAGAAACTCCAGGCGTTCCCGGCAGTTTATCGTTACTACAAGCGTCAGGTGACCGAGATCTCAAAGACCATCGACGACAAGATCGGCCCGTTCACGACCGAAGGCATCTTGTCTCGCGCCGGCGGCGACCCGCGGTTCATCGAAGGCACGTTCCAGGTTCCCGGCGCATACACGCGCAGCGGCCTCAAGCTGATGAAGACCGCGATTACCGACGCCAACGACAAGCTGGCCGAGGGCGATTGGGTGATGGGCGAGAGCGGACGCAGCTCGCTTGCCCAAACGACGGATTCGAAACTCATCGAGGATCGATACTATCGCGATTACGTTGATAATTGGCGGGCCTTCATCAAGGGCACGAACGTCAAACCGTACAAGGACAAGGACACGGCCACGGCGTCGCTTCAGGTCTTCTCGCTTGAGAATTCACCGATGAAGCTCCTGCTGAAAGAAGTCGCTTACAACACGAATCTTTCTGCACGTTCGGAGAACGAAAGCTGGTGGGAATGGATCAAGAGCTGGTTCGTTTCCGGCCCGGCAGACGGCGACGGCAACACGCCGCCCGAAAAAGCATTCAGGCCGCTCTTTGCCTTTGTCGGAAAGAAGACCGACAAGGACAAGGCACCGATCGACAGCTATGGCTCCGAGATACAGGCGATCTATAAAAAGCTCGGGCGCTACAACGCCGACCAGCTGAAGACGATCGCGTCAGATCTTGCGAACGGCAAGGACAGCGAACTTGGCATCGGCCGAAGCGAAGGCAACATCGACGGAATGATCGGCGGTTTCTCCGAAACGGCCGCTTCGCAGGAAGTTGCCGAACTCCTGAAAGAACCGCTCGGAAACCTCCGCGCAATGCTCGGCGGCGACGCTCAGGCTCAGTTGAAGAAGCTGTGGGCCGAACAGATCTTACCGGCCGCCAAGGACATCGAGAAGGGCTATCCGTTCGATGACGGTGCGGGAGAATCCGACTTGACGAAGCTCTCGGCATTCCTGAATCCCGTGGACGGCAAGCTTTCGGTCTTCTACAACGACAAGCTCAAGAAATACTTTGAAGAGGCGAACGGACAGCTCAAGCTCAAGACCGATTCGGAGGTCAAGTTCACGCCCGAATTCGTCGCGTATCTGAATAACGCTTTCGCTCTTCGCCAGGCACTTTACGGCACGAGCCAGACGCCGAAATTCGAGTACGAATTCAGCTTTAAGCCGAGCAAGACCGCGATCGTGGAGATCACGATCGACGGACAAAAGATCACGAGCGACGGAACCGCATCGATCAAGGGCACGTTCCCTGCACCTGCGGGAGCTGAGACCGGCGTCGTGCTCGATTCCGGCAGCGGCGGAACTACATCTTCGGCACCGGCCGGCAATGCGAATACGGCGTCGGCACCGGCAAGCAATTCGGGAACCCAGAGATTCCCGGGACAATGGGGACTGTTCCGCTTTGTCGATGCCGGCAAACCGTCCAAGCAGCCGACCGGCGAATATTCGATCAGCTATTCGGTCGGCGGCCATCCCGTCTCGGCCCAGATCAAGCCGAGCGGCGGCGATCTCTTTGACAAGAGCGTTTTCAGGAACGTAAAAGCTCCCGACAACCTGATCCAATAGGACACTTTAAGCTATGGACAAAGCAAAAACTCTTCTCGCGGAAGGCGACCTCGAAGGCGCGACCCAGGCCGTTCTCGACCACGTCAAGACAGCACCGACCGACATCGCGGCGAGGATCTTTCTCTTCGAACTCGCCCTCTTTGGCGGCAACTGGGAGCGTGCGGCAAAGCAGCTTGACGTGATCGGGCATCAGGACGCCGGAGCTTTGATCGGTTCTATGATCTTTCGCCAGAATCTCTCGGCGGAAAAAGATCGGATGAGCTTTTTCGACGACGGCCTAAAGCCGGGCATCCTCGCACCTCCGCCAAGCTATATCGAAGACCTCTTGAATGCGAACAACCGCATCCGCGAAGGCTCGATCTTCGAAGCACGCAGCATTCTCGACACGATCGAAGAAGAACGGCCGGCATTCGGATGCAAGGTCAATGGCGAGGACGTCGAGGATTTTCGAGATTACAACGACCCGACGATGTGCGTTTTCGAGGTCTTCTTTAAGGAGTCGTATTCATGGCTGCCCTTCGAGAATGTCGTCAAGATCGAGTTCTTCGAACCCAAAGGACTTCGCGATCTCTTCTGGCGGCAGGCCAACGTCGAGCTGAATACCGGCACGTCCGGCGAGATGTTCTTCCCGACGCTCTACGCCGGTTCATTCAAGAGCAGCGACGATCAGATCAAGCTCGGACGCAAGACCGATTGGCGCGACCTCGGTGAAGATCTCTTCAGCGGCGAAGGCCAAAAACTTTATTGGATGGACGGCAAGGACCGCTCGATCATGGATTTTCGAACACTCGAATTCGTCCATGAGGAAGAAGAGTAAACCGGCCGACACGAACTCCTGTTCACCTAGCTCGCCGGTCAAGACACCGCACTCAAATGCACCGTCCTGACCGGCGTTCTTAATTGTGCGGCCTTGCATCGGTCGGCTTTTTCGGTCAGAATTCGCCGAGGCAACAATTTCGCCGCACTCTCCGTAAAAAACAGAATAACGTTACCGGGCAGATAGATCTGCAAAAGCCCGCGACCCGAGACACTGAGAACTTATGGCTACAAACGTCTTTCGAAAGAAATCCATCGACCAGATCCAGGCCGACGCCGCCGCGGGCTTCTCCGACGAGGGAATCGTTCCCGGGCAGCCCGGCGAAGAGACCGTTGTAACGCTGCGTCGAAGTCTCGGGACCTTCGATCTGACGATGCTCGGCATCGCGGCGATCATCGGTGCGGGAATTTTCGCGATGATCGGACAGGCCTCATTCAAAGGCGGGCCGGGCGTCGTTTTCCTGTTCATTTTCGCGGCTATCGCGTGCGGTTTTGCGGCACTCTGCTATGCGGAGTTCGCGTCGAAGATACCGATCGCGGGTTCGGCATATACTTACGCGTACGCGAGTTTCGGCGAGCTCCTCGCGTGGATCATCGGCTGGGACCTTCTTGTTGAATACGCGATCGGCAACATCGCCGTCGCCATCTCCTGGAGCGATTATTTCACGAGTTTGCTGGCCGCCAACGGGATCCACGTGCCGATGAGTTTCACGATGGATTTTCTGACGGCAAAGCGTGGATTCGCCGCCGTCAATGAAGCGATCGCCGGCGGAGCAAGCCTCGAATCGCTCCAAGCCGGCTGCAAGGCCGCCGAAGCCGCCGTTTCCTGCGCTCAGGTCGAAGCACATCAGGCATGGGCGAACGCAACACATATCGCAGGCATTCCGATCATAGCCGACATTCCGGCGCTCGCCATCGTTTTCATCATCACGGTGCTCGTCTATATCGGTATTCGCGAATCAAAGATCGCATCGAACATAATGGTCGGCGTAAAACTCGGCATCATCCTGCTTGTGATCATCCTCGGAGCTTTCTACGTAAAGACCGAGAATTGGAGCCCATTCCTGCCGAACGGCTTCGGCGGAATGATGGGCGGCGTCGCTGCCGTGTTCTTTGCGTACATCGGATTTGACGCTCTCTCGACCACGGCCGAAGAATGCAAGGACCCGTACACGACGCTGCCTCGCGGAATGATCTATTCGCTCGTCATCTGCACGGTGCTTTACGTCATCCTCGCTCTCGTTCTGACGGGAATGGTGAGCTATAAATTTCTGAATGTTGGCGATCCGCTCGCATTCGTTTTTGGTCCTGAAGGTGTGAACATCCCGTGGGTTTCCGGCATCATCGCGGTCAGCGCAGTAGTCGCACTCGCGACCGTACTTCTCGTCTTCCAACTCGGCCAGCCGCGTCTTTGGATGGCGATGAGCCGCGACGGCCTTCTGCCGAAGATATTCTCCTCCATACACCCGAAATTCCGGACGCCGTGGTTCTCTACGATCCTGACCGGCATCTTTGTCGCGGTTCCGGCACTCTTTATGAACCTGACGGAGGTCACCGATCTTTCCGTGATCGGAACACTCTTCGCGTTCACGGTCGTCTGCGCGGGCGTGCTCGTCAAGGACAAAGAGTTTGCCGGACAAAAGCGCTTCGTGCCTTACATCAACTCGATGTTCGTGGCGCCCGTGATCTTCATCGGGATCTGGGCCCTCATCCTCTACTACAATCACGACGCGACGCACACCTTCTTTACGGATTTTGCTCCGACCGCCGACGATATAAAGAAGGGTGTAACGACGGCGACGGGCGTTTTCTTTGAAAAGCTGCCGTACTTCGTCTTTATGATCTTTTCGCTCATAATGACGGCCCTTTGTATCATCAAACGCCTCTCGCTCATTCCCGTTCTCGGCGTAATGTGCTGCACCTATCTGATGACCGAACTCGGCTGGACGAACTGGTTCCGTTTCGGCATCTGGCTTCTTTTTGGACTCCGTATCTACCGTCTTTATAGTTTCAACCACAGCCGCCTCAATCCCGATTCGATCCCGATTCTTGGCGTTTCGACAATATCTGTAGTCCCTGTTCTGATCGATACAATTCTTATCGGATTTCTCCTTATGCCGTGGCTGAGGGATCAGCCGTGGTTGAGTTTGGATGTCATAAATCTGCTTATCGGGTTGGTCGTCGGGATACTATTGGAATTCCTTACCCAACGGATCCAGAAGATTCCACCGGCGTCGATGGCAAGCGCTTGATCGCGCCGATTTTGATCGCCGAAGGCGATAAATATTAAAGCCTAGGGTTAGCCGATAGGCGAACCCTAGGTCGCGTCACACAAATTCGCCCGTCGCTGTAGGCGACGAACATAACTCCCAATGTCCCAATCGCTCGTCAAAATCCTCATTCACATCGTGTTCTCGACAAGAGACCGCAAACCTTGATATTGGTCGCTTACAGCGACCATGCGTGGTTCGATATCGCATTCCCAGGGTTGATTCGCTTCGCTCACCAACCCTGGGCTTTAATATCTGTCGCCGTTGGCGACTTTGATCGTCAAAAAAGCAGAGTTTCGAGGTCCCGTTTAACATACTGTCGCCGTGTTCGATCCGGTCGAGAGCGAGGCTGACCAAAGCATTACAAATCTTTGCAATCGAGGCTTGTTTTCGGGAGTAGAATTGCGCCTATGTCGTCCTATTCTTTCTCAATAACGCTAAGGAGCAAAAAGTAATGAAACGCAATGTCCTTTTTGCGGCAGCGGTTATGCTGTTCGCGATGGCCGTCTCTGCATCGGCACAGAAGGCCTCAGATTTTTCCGGCACTTGGTCCCTTGATACTGCCAAGTCCACTTCTGCCGATTCATCCATCGAATCGCAAACGCTCACCGTCACACAAACTGCTGCTGACTTGAAGTACGAGCTTGCGACCACGCGAAAGGAAGGATCTGAATCAGGCCGCGGACGCGGAATGATGGGCGGCGGTAACTCGTCTGCGTCGTTCTCGCTGGACGGTAAGGAAACAAAGGCCGAGATCGAAGGCCGTATGGGCAAAATGCCGGTTACGTATAAGGCCGCGGTTGCCGGCGACGGATCCGTAAAGCTCACGACCGTGCGTACCTTCAACGGGCCGCAGGGCGAGATGTCCTTTACCGTGACGGAAAATTGGTCTCTCTCGGCGGACGGCAAGACATTGACCGTAGCCCGCGAATCCGTCAGCCCACGCGGCACAAACAACTCAACTTCCGTCTATACAAAGAAATAGCAGGTTTGTCTTTCTGAACTAAAGAGGCCGTCCGGAGGGTGTTCCGGGCGGCCTTTGCTTTTGGGGATCAATCATCAAAACGCAGCGTCTCGATGATCTCGTTCATATACTTTCGCCCGAGTTCGATCTGGTCAGGTGCCAGACTAACTGCACCGACGACCGCATGGCCGCCGCCGCCGTACTTTTCGCATATCTCGGCAATATTGTGTGTACGGGGACGCGGCGCCCATGGGTTCGAGCCGACCGAGATCTTCGTCCTGAAAGGGCTGATCGTAAGTGAGACGACATAGGTTACTTCCGGATGGAAATAATACGGGATGAACTTGTTGTATCCCGCAACTTCCGTGTCCGTCAGGTCAAAGCTCACCACGCCTCGATCCGCGACAGAACGCTGTTTTATAAGCTCGACCGTCTCCCAATGAGTTTTTAGGATCGGTTCGAGCTTCGCCTGGATCGCGTCGCTTTCGACGATCTCATCGAGCGTCGAGGTCGTTAGCATTCGAATGATCTTCTCGACAAATGCGGGATCTTCTTCGCCTTCGATCACCTGCATAAGCTTGAGCGCCGGCGATCGCAATTCAACGCATTGAGCGGGCGATTCATATAACGCACCGTCGATGATGTGCGCCCAGTGCACGAGTTCATCGAGCGATGGGTCGTGAAAACCGAACTTCTCCTGTGCGACCTTTGCGATAAATTCCGCGCAGGATTTGCTCGTCGTATCAAGGAACTTCTTGCCGGAAGCATCTGCGAGAAAATGTGCTTCGTCCTCGGGCGTCAAGAACGCTGATTGGTGATGATCGAACCACCACGTCAAACGCTCGTCCGGACAATACTTGAAGTCAACGATCGCATTCTCGTCCCCGTCGAACTGCTCGCGGTCGAACGCGTTCCCGGCACGGTGCATCGTCGGCGTATAGGCAACCTCGGCATCCGAGGCGACCTTGGCCCTATAGAATTTCGTGAATATGGCCGCCGAAGAGACGCCGTCGAAGCAGTTGCCGTGATACAGGATGCGAAGTTTCATATAATAAGAAAATTGCCAAAGGGCAAAACATTTTAGGCTAGAGGACTCGTACTCGTTCGTCAAGCTGTGAAAGTAATCCATCAGGCTCGAAAACATCCGGTGATTTCGAGTATTCTCGGGGCATTTGGAACGTTGATCGTGGTCTGGCTTATCGGGCTTGGAATGGCATTGTCTGCCATCACCAGGCCATGTGCACCGGACGATATTGTTTGCGATGGGCCCGCGATGTATGCGATCTCCGTTGTTTTCATCTACTTCCTTCGTGGTATTATCGCCGCGTTCGTAACGGCGATCCCGCTCTACTTTTTACTTTCATTTAACCCGGTGGAGGATGATGAACATTAGGCTTGCCGACAACCAAGACACGGCGTCGCTCGTCGAATTCAACCAGGCGATGGCTTTCGAGACCGAGGGAAAGCGGCTCGATGAGGCGACGCTGACCGCAGGCGTGCGTGCGGTTTTCGCGAGCGATGAACGCGGCTTTTATGCGGTTGCCGAAGAGAATGGTAGTGTCCTTGGCGGGCTTCTCGTAACACGCGAATGGAGCGACTGGCGCAACGCATGGTTTTGGTGGATCCAGAGCGTTTACGTCGTGCCGGAGGCCCGCGGAAAAGGCCTCTATCGCGAACTTTCGGCGTTCGTGTGGACAATGGCTCGCGAAGCAGGCGACGTTTGCGGCATTCGCCTTTATGTCGAAAAAGAAAACCGCATCGCACAGACGGTCTATCAGCGGCTCGGCATGCACGAGACGGATTATTTGATGTATGAGCAGTCTTCACCGAATTTCGGAGAGTGAGTTTGAAAGGATCGTCCGCGGGATCGTCGAAGATCGCGAGACGATCATCAAGCACAATCCGATAGGCACACGCGAAGAGATCCTTCTCTGGATGCTCCTTTCCTGCCTCGCCAGCTATCTGAGCCTGACCGACCTTGAGAGCCCGTGCTTTACCGACAAACCGGACGCCGCGACCTATCGGCAAGCAATCTTGTTCGTGCTGACTGACAGGAAGGAAGACGATTTCGACGCCGAGAGCATCTTGGACCGTATAAGTGTTAGTTGAATCGTAGTCTGCGTATTTTTTCGCTGAGCATTGCCGTTGCCTTTAGGCAACGGAGTTGAATGAGATCAAATAGTTGTGGGCGAAGCCCACGATCAAGATATGTCATTTGTCCGAATTTGGATCCATGTTGTGTGTACGACGAAGAACCGAGAGCCACTATTATCGTCTGCGATCAGGCGGAATCTCTTTGCTCATATTCGACAGAACTGCCGCGAAAAGGATATCAGCCTTGACCGCATCGGCGGCTGGTCCGATCATGTTCACTTCCTTATTTCACTCGGTCGTGAGCAACACATTGCCAAAGTCATGATGCTGATCAAAGGCGAATCTGCACATTGGCTCAATAAGCAAGGCCTTCTCAAGGGAAAGTTCTACTGGCAGGACGATTACTACGCGATCTCGGTATCCGAATCTCTTTTGGATCGCACACGGTCCTACATTGACAGGCAAGAAGAACATCACAAGGCGGTGCCTCTATCTCGCGAGCTAGAATCCATAGGGGCACTGTTCGTCCAGTAATATTGGGCTAAAGCCCATTTAGCCAATTGTGCGAATCTACCGTTGCCTGAAGGCAACGGTAATTTATGCGAGCATAACGAAGTTACAATGAGAATTGAGACCTTTACGCAGACTCCGTTTCAGCAGAATACGCGAGTGGCCGCGTGCGAGAAAACAAAACAGGCTATCGTCATCGATCCCGGCGAGAGATGCGTCGAACTCGAAACTTTTCTTCGCGACAACAGTCTCTCGCTCGCCGCGATAACGCTCACGCACGGGCACCTCGACCACGTCGGCGGAACGTCCGCCCTTTGCGAAGCCTTTCCTGAAGCCGAGATCATCATTCACCCCGATGACGAGGAGTTGTATTACGCTCTTCAAAAGCAGCCGCTGTTTATGGGCATTCCGCCCGAACAGCTTGCACCGCTCGGCCTTGATTACGATGCACCGCCGAAGATCACGCGAAATTGGCAGGACGGCGAGATCTTCGAAGTTGGCGAACTACGATTCTCCGTTCGCCATTGCCCGGGCCACACACGCGGCCACGTCGTCCTCGCCGAACTCACCGAAAAGGTCGTCTTCGTCGGCGACTGCCTGTTCGAAAACTCCATCGGCCGCACGGACCTTCCCGGCGGCGACCACGAACAGCTTCTCGATTCCATTCGACGGAATATCTTATCGCTTGATGATGACTTTGAGGTCCACTCCGGGCACGGGCCTGTTACTACGGTCGGCCTCGAACGCACCAACAATCCTTTTCTGAACGGCATGTATCAGATCGGAAGGGGCAGATTTGTGTGATCTATATCAGAACTTGGGTGTGAGTCTGAACACCTTGAACAGTCCTGTAGTTTTGCCGGCATCGCGTTGATACCATCGGTCGATGTTGGCGTAATTCGGCTCTGCCTTGTCAGGCACGATCAAGATATCAAGCCTCGGAGCGGCGGCGTCTTTCTCACCAAAGGTTCGCGAGAATTCGTCATATTTTTCTACCTCTTTCCTGATCTCATCCGGCTTGATCGCATTGCCTTTTGCGAGCGCAGGCAATGCCCTTTCCGAGCCGAAGATGGCGGCAGTGATCTCGAACGAGTTCCCGTTAAGTGCGTCGGCCAACTCTTTCCCCGAATAGCCTGAGTAATAGAAATACAGATAGAAAAGCCGCTTGTTCTCCTCGGGAGAGACGCCGCCCGCCGACGATGTATGCGGGTTCCAAAGCGGGCGAAAGGTTGAATACGTCGGGATGCTGTCGGACGTGATGAAGTTATTCGCGAGTACGACAGGCCTTTCGGGGACGGCAGGGTCGTCTTGCCGCATCTTCTCGATCATCCGGATCGCGGGCAGCGACTCATCGCGTATCTCGGAAGCCACAGCATTGAACCTTGCCGATCCTGAGGCTTCGATAAATCCCCAAAGGACTGCGGCTAACGCAGCGTAAACAAGGATCTTCTTCGTCACCGCAGTATCGAACGCGGAAGCTTTGATCCATCCCGAAACGAGCATGATAAATGCGGCAAGCACGAGATAGTTTGCGATAAAGACCGCATAGTGGACGGGCTGCAGAGAATGGCCGGTGATCACCTGTTGGTTGAAGAGGATGATCGGAGTCGCAAAGAAGGTCAGGGCGACCAATATCTCTTTTGTCCTTAGCTCGATCCTCGCCCGAAACGCGAGGGTCGCGGTCAGAAGAATGCCGATAAGCCCCAAGATCAGCGGCAGCACAAGAAACTCCGGCGAATGAGTTCGCTCCAATAGCTGAACTCGGTCGAGCTCGGGTGTTCTGTCCGACAACATCTTCCAATACGGTATCAACGAAATGATACCGATCGCCGCAAGGATCGCCGCCGTCGTCAATACTTGGCGCCGGTTCTCTTTTAGGAATACGAAAGCGACCGCAAAAGCGCATACTGCCCATGCAGCGGCGGCGGTCCAGAGATAAAAATAGGAGAAGACCAATACGGTGAAAACGAGTCCGGCAGAAACCGCAAAGATCGCCCCGCGTTTCATGCTCTCTGAACTAAAGCTTTTCCACACCAGGAACACGAACACGAAGAACAGCGGAAACGCGATTCCGGGTTGGTAGCGTCTTACGAACGGAAAAAAGTCGATCAACACATTGCCGGTAATCAGACGCGAAAGCTCGCCCTGAAATGCCGCGGCCGTCCCAAAGCACAGAACGATGAGAGATCCGGCGGCCGATAAAAGCGGCTCGCCGGTAAAGGCGAACAAGAACCAGCAGAGAGCGAAACAGGACAGTGTCGCCATTATGAACGCAAGCACTATGAATGCCGTCGCCGTCGAAACACCGAGGGCACGCGCAGGAAGCGCGATCATATAGGCCGGGATGAATTGGATCGAATACAGCGATTCGTGCCCGGTATCGTCAACTGCGATAAAGGGATCATTCTTTCGCGGCTTTCCCTCTACGAGAGCGTTGACGTATGCCGAATATGCCGGCTCATCATAGTTGGAAACGACATACGAACCTTGCCAGGCAGAGCCCTTCGCCGCCCACAGGGTGATCTGCGGATACATGGCAAGGAAGCCCGCAATGATTGCCGGTATTAGAAAGTAGAGCCAGTAACTGACCGTCTTATCTTGCATAGCAAAGAGCGGCCAGAGCGGCCGTTGATAATGTTATGGCAGCGAAAAAGGGCCGAGCGATCTCACGCTCGACCCTATGATATACGCGATGGCTAGTTGGAATCAACGCATTTATGCCACGGTGATGTCTTTTGCGAGGTAAACGTCCTGGATGGCATTCAGGAGTTCGACACCTTCGGCCATCGGGCGTTGGAAGGCCTTTCGGCCGGAGATGAGGCCGGTGCCGCCGCCGCGTTTGTTGATGACCGCCGTGCGGACGGCATCCGCGAGGTCGCCCGCACCTTTCGATTCGCCGCCGGAATTGATCAGTCCGCAGCGTCCCATATAGCAGTTCGCGACCTGATAGCGGACGAGATCGATCGGGTTGTCGGTCGTCAGTTTTTCGTAAACAAGCGGGCTCGTCTTGCCATAGCTGCCGTTCTTGTTCAGGGCGAGATAGCCGCCGTTTCGCTCGGGCAGTTTCTGCTTGATGATGTCTGCCTGGATCGTTACGCCGATGTGATTCGCCTGGCCGGTCAGGTCAGCGGCAGTGTGCATGTCGCCTTCAGGCGTTTTGAACGCGGGATTGCGCAGGTAGCACCAAAGGATCGTCGCCATCCCGAGTTCGTGTGCGTAGGCAAAGGCCTCTGCGACCTCGGTGATCTGACGTGTCGATTCTTCCGAGCCGAAATATATAGTTGCGCCGACCGCCGCCGCTCCCATATTGTGAGCCTGTTCGACAGTGCCGAACATCACCTGATCGAATTTGTTCGGGTAAGTGAGCAGTTCGTTGTGGTTGATCTTCACGATGAACGGGATCTTGTGGGCGTATTTTCGAGACATCGTGCCGAGCACGCCGAAGGTCGAGGCAACGGCGTTGCAGCCGCCTTCGATCGCGAGTTTGACGATATTTTCCGGGTCGAAATACTGCGGATTCGGGGCAAAACTCGCACCCGCAGAGTGCTCGATGCCCTGATCGACCGGCAAGATCGACACATAACCGGTTCCGCTCAGACGGCCGTGATCGTAGATCGCCTGCATATTGCGCAAGACATTCGGGTTGCGGTCGGAACCGGCCCATACGCGGTCAACAAAATCGCTGCCGGGCAGATGCAGGTCATCCTTTGAGATCGTCTTTGAAACGTGGTTTAACAACGAATCGGCGTCATCGCCGAGCAATTGAGCAATATTTGCGGTCATTGGTACTTGATCATCTCCAAGATTGCGGGAAATTTCCCTTTTTTAACCCTAGAGTTTAGCACACCCGTGCTGGTTTCATCGCCCTGCCGGACGCGTTCTCCGGCAAGCATAAAGAGCGGTCAGCACGCCTTTTTGTTGCTTTCCGCATCAAACTAGCTATAAAATCGACGGGTTCTCCGACCCTCCGTCTCAGAGACAATTTTTATTATGCTCAGATCCCTTTTCTCCTCGCGCAGATCGACCGTATCTTTTGCCGGCATTATTTTCCTGCTCTCGGCAGCTGTTTACGGCCAAAAGACCGAATGGCGGCCGATCTCGCCGGCTGAAATTCAGATGACCAAGCCCGTCGTCGAACCCGACGCCGACGCCGAGGCTCTTCTCTGGGAAACAAGCATCGACGACAGCGATTCCAAGAAGCTCATTCGAAAGAATTACGTACGCGTCAAGATATTCAACGAACGCGGACGCGAGCGCTTTGCAAAGTTCGATATTCCTTATATCAAGGGCTATTCCGAGATCAAGGATATAGCCGCCCACATCATCAAGCCTGACGGCTCTACGATCGAGCTCGCTGATTCCGATATCTTCGAACGCGAGGTGGTGAAGGTCTCGAAACTAAAGGTCCGGTCGAAGGCGTTCGCGGTCCCGAACATCGTGCCCGGCGTGATCGTCGAATATCAGTTCACCGAACAGATAAAATATGGCGGGCTTGCAGGAAGCAAACTCGAACTTCAGAAGGATATTCCGGTGCAGAATCTTGTTTACCTGGTCAAGCCGTATCGGGGCGCACATCTGACCGCCAAGTATTACAATGCGTCGGTAAATGGCGACGGCTTCAAGAACGACCGGGACGGCTTTTACCGTCTGATACGTCATAACATTCCCGCATTCAAGGAAGAAAATTTCATGCCGCCGGAGGCGATGGTCAGGCCTTACGTGATCATGGCCGTAAGCGGATCCTTTGGCGTCGATGTATTCGATCCCGCGATGTATTGGAGAAGGCTGGGATTCGCAGGCGCCGACATGGTGAGGGCAATGCACGGCCTCAGGAAAGACGTGGATAAGCTGACGGAAGGCTTGATCGCCGGAGCGGCAACGCCTGAAGAGCGGCTTCGGCGCATCTACGATTTTTGTCAGCATAAGATCCGCAACACGTCTTTTGATCCCGCCGCAAGGAACAGCCAAGAGACCTGGCGCGATGTCTTCGGCCAGAATTGGAAGGATATTGCGAAGAACGGTTCAGGCAGCGGTTCATCCGCAACGATCAACGTCCTCTTCGGAGCTATGGCGACCGCGGCCGGGTTCGATACGAGATGGGTCTATGCGAGCCGGCGTGACGAGGTCTTTATGAACCCGAAAATGACGGATAGTTCCCTGATGCGGTTCGCGGGGATCGGAATAGTTTTGGGAGGTAAACGTCTCCTCTATGATCCGGGCAACAAGTTCGCCCCATTTGGCCAGCTGTCGTGGTATCGTGAGGACGCACTCGGGCTCTTCGTGTCCGAGGACAGTCTTGCCTGGACGAAGATCCCGTTGTCAACGGCCGATACGAACCTGACCAAACGCACGGCAAAGTTCCGCCTCGGCGAGGACGGCACGCTCGAAGGGACCGTTTCGATCGAGCTCTACGGCAACGAGGCTTTGAACTACCGGATGAATTCATACGACGACGATCCGACCGCACGCCAGAACGCCATCAAAGATGCGGTCCTTCGCCGGATCACGAACGCGGAAGTCTCCAAGATCACGATCGAGAATTTCGACGATAACTCGAAGCCGCTCATTGAGCGGTACTCGATCAAGGTGCCGAACTATGCCCAGAAGACGGGCAAACGAATGTTCTTCCAGCCGGGCTACTTCGAATACGGTTCGCCACCGCCTTTCCCGAGTGCGACACGCGTTCATGATATCTTCTTCAGCTTTCCGTGGTCGGAAAGGGATGAGATCACCATTGAATTTCCACCTACGTTCGCGATCGAATCTCCCGAGGCGCCGCAGGCCGTCTCGGATAAGACCGGTTCCGTCTCGGACAAGATCACCATCGAAGCGAACACGGCCGCTTCCAAGGTCATCTATTCTCGCGATCTTTCTGTCGGCATGGACGGCAAAACGCTGTACAAGGTGGCGGAGTACGGCAGCGTTAAGGAAGTTTGGGACGCTGTCCAGAAGGCCGACACAGCCGCTCTTACTTTGAAGATGAAAGAATAGAAATGGTCAAAATCGGTCCGCCTTCCATGAAATTCATTGCAAAGGCGGGCGAATACGCTGTAAACTCAGTAGAACGAGACGTATTATCCGATTCCTCGCTTGGCTCCTTTCGGGTGTAACGCGCAAATTCTCAGATAAACGCGTCTCTCTTAACTAAAACCAGAGGTCCTTGTGTTATGTTCAGTTTTCGATATTCCTCCCGTAGCATCGCCGTATCCGCCGTGCTGTTCCTTTTCGTGTTCTCGGCAAGCATCTACGCCCAGAAGGCAGCAGAATGGCGGCCGATCTCGCCGGCGGATCTGCAGGCGACAAAACCCGTCGTCGAACCGGACGCCGATGCTGAGGCTCTCATTTGGGAGACCCGCATCGACGATAGTTCCGATGATAAGCTGACGCGTAAGAACTACGTGCGGATCAAGATCTTCACGGAACGCGGCCGCGAAAAATTTGCAAAGGTCGATATCCCTTTCCTTAAGGGATCCACCAAGATCAAGAATATTGCCGCCCGCGTCATAAAACCCGATGGCTCGTCCGTTGTTCTGGCCGACAAGGACATCTTCGAGCGGGAGGTCATTCGGCAGAGCGGTGTCAAGGTCCGTGCGAAATCATTTGCGGTCCCGAACATCGAGCCGGGTGTGATCGTCGAATATCAGTACACGGAGTCCAATGAAGACGATTCGTTCATTGGCGGCCGGTTTTACCTACAGAGAGATGTTCCCGTCCGCGAGCTTGTCTATTTTTACAAGCCTTACAACAGCAAAGACCCGGTCGTGGAAATATTCAACACTACCGGCCAGGGGTTTGTTAAGGATGAGCATGGTTTCNNCCGGCATATAAAGAAGAGCGGTATATGCCGCCCGACGATATGGTCAAACCGTACGCCGCTCTCAAGGACACGGGTTATTCACTAGCGATAGCTGACGGTGGACTTGCCACAATGAAATGGGATCGTTCCAACCAGACAAAGTACTGGGGTGCGTTTGCCGGATACAACTCACGGCGTGTGGCATTTTGGATAGATCAGGCCGACAGCGTAAAGAAGGCCGTTCAGGCGATCATCGCCGGTGCGGCCAACGATGAAGAAAAGCTGCGTCGGATCTATGACTATTGCCAAAAGCTGAAGAATATAAGCTACGAAACTGCCATTACCGATGATCAGTACAAGAATGTCGCAAAGCAATCGACCAAAGACATCCTTAAGGCGGGTCCGGCCGCCTCGGCCACTTCCTCCCAGATCAACGGTCTCTTTGGATCGATGGTGATCGCTGCGGACTTCCAGACCTACGCCGCATTCTCGAGCCGCCGCGACGAGGTCTTTTTCGAACCAAAAATGACCGACCGCGACTTGCTCTCGTTCGCAGGCGTGATGGTGCTCGTCGGAGACACTCCGCGCACATTTAATCCTGGGATCAAGTTTGCCGGTTTTGGCCAACTCCCCTGGTATCGCGAAAATGCTCCTGCTCTTGCGGTAAATACGAGATCCAACGCCTGGTTCAAGCTTCAGATGACCGCTGGAGACAAGAATCTTACGAAACGCACCGCGAAGCTCAAGCTGGCCGAAGACGGTTCGCTCGAAGGCACCGTTGCCATCGAGCTTCACGGCCAGGCGGCTCTTTCCTATCGTATGTCGAATTATGATGACGAACTGACCAAGCGCGAACAGAACTTGATCGACTCGATCCATAGCCGCATCAGCAATGCCGAGATCACCAATGTGTCGATGGAGAACTTTGATGATAATTCAAAGCCCGTCATCCAGCGATATACGATAAAGATCCCGAATTACGCACAAAAGACCGGCAAACGAATGTTCTTCCAACCCGGCATCTTTGAGTATGGCGCGGCCGCCAAATTTGCGAGCTCAACGCGTCAGTATGATGTCGCCTTTTCATACCCGTGGTCTGAGAATGACGAGGTCGAGATCACATACCCTTCGACCTATGCGATCGACAGTGGTGAGGCTCCCGGCGATGTCAATGCAGGTGAGATCAGCAAAGATGTCATTACGATCGACCGTGACGATGCCGCATCAAAGCTCTCGTATCACCGAAAGTTTTATTTTGGCAATGCATCCAATCTCACATTCAACGTTTCTGCTTACGCAGCGGTGAAAGAGCTTTGGGATATGATCCAGAAGACCGACACGGCCACTCTTTCCATCAAGCAGAAGTAAAGAATAGGAGAAGTAGTAATGAAAAATCTCACGAAACTGCGACAGAATATCGTCGTCCTTTCTGTTCTCTTATTCGGCCTTGTCGGGTCGGTATTCGCCGGAGACGATGCTCCAAGCTGGGTCTCTCAGGTCGCCGGCAGCAGCATTCCTGCCTATGACATCAAGAATGTCCCGGCCGTTGTGCTGCTTGATGAGTATGTCGCATCGGTCGATTCGGGCGGCAAGATCTCGACGACCTCGCGTTATGCAATAAAGATCCTCACAAACGAAGGCCGTAGGCTCGCGATCGCCCGTGGATTCTATTTAACGAGCGGCAGCAAGGTCACTGACATTGACGCTTGGCTTCTGCCGCCGGACGGAAAGGTTCAGGCCTTCGGAAAGAAATCGGTCATAGATATGGTCGATGACCCCGACGACATCTACAACGAAGGCCGTATCAAGGCCATCAATGCGACCGACTCCGCCGTTGTAGGTTCTGTTTTCGCTTATACGGTGACGACCGAGGAATCGACGCTTTTTTATCAGGACCAATGGTCATTCCAAGGAAGGCTGCCCGTGCTTCGCGGACGCTATTCGCTTAACCTTCCGTCCGGTTGGGCCGCTTCGAGCGTAACTTTCAACGCGCCTGAGATCCGCCCGCAGGTGTCGGGTTCGACCTACACGTGGGAGCTTTCGAACCTGAAGCCGATCACGTGGGAGCCGATGAGCCCTTCGGTCGGCAACCTCGCACCGCGCATCGCCGTCAATTACGGCCCGGCGGACGCAAAAGGCAGATCGTTCCCTGATTGGAAGTCCGTTTCTACGTGGGCGACGCCGTTCTACGACTCAATGGCCATTGTCGATGACAACGTCGCGGCAAAGGCACGCGAGCTTACTGCCAACGCGAAGACCGAGCTTGAGATGATCCAAGCGATCGGCACCTTCGTGCAGAATCTTCAGTACATCGCGATCGACATCGGCGTCGGCTACGGAAACGGCTACAGGCCGCGTGCCTCTTCGGTCGTTCTATCCCGAGGCTACGGAGACTGCAAGGACAAGGCGACGCTGATGCGGGCGATGCTCAAGGCCTTGAAGATCGACGCCTATCCGATCATCGTTTACAGCGGCGATCCCGATTTTGTCCGCGAGGCTTTCCCGTCGCCAAAGCAGTTCAACCACTGCATCATCGCCGTCAAGGTCAGCGACGCGACGCAGGCGCCGTCCGTGATCGTCGACCCCAAGCTCGGCCGCCTTTTGATCTTCGACGCGACCGACGCTTACACGCCCGTCGGCGATCTGCCCGATTATCTTCAGAACAGCCTCGCAGTGGCCCTCGCAGGCGACAACGGCGGGCTAATGCGCATGCCGCTGCTCCCGGCCGAGGATAACAAGGTCGAACGATCCCTGAATGTCACGCTTACGGACAGCGGCGAGCTCAAAGGAAATATCCGCGAGCACTCGACCGGCCAGGCCTCGACGAGCGAGCGAACGGCTTTGCGTCGAGAGTCGGCCGCCGACTATCGGAAGACGCTCGAACGATGGATCACAAGAGCTGCCACCGCGGCCAAACTCGTCGATTTTAAGACGACCGATCAGTTCGCAAATGCGGCATTCGACCTGAGCCTCGACTTTACGGCTCCGGCATACGGACAGCTGATGCAAAGCCGCTTGATGACCTTCAAGCCGGCTTTTGTAGGCCGCCGTTCAGGCACGGCCTTCACCGAATCGAAACGAACGACGCCGATCTCGCTCGACGAGGCCAGCATTATCGAGACCGCGACGTTCGAGCTTCCCGCGGGCTTCATCGTTGACGAAACGCCGGAACCGCTCGACCTCAAAACCGAGTTCGGCACCTACCGTTCGACCTACGAGGTGAAGGGCCAGCAGCTCATATACAAACGCCATTTTCAGACAAAGCGATCGCTCATTCCTGCAGAAAAATACGCTGAAGTACGCGATTTTTACGGCAAGATCCGCGATGCGGAACAATCGCCCGTCGTGCTTCTCAAGAAATAGGCCTCGCTCTCAATTCAAGTCCGCCAAAGAGATGCCGACACGCCCGTCCGCATCTCTTTGCATTTCACCGGAACTCGTAGCTCAAGCCTTTCAAAAAAATTAAGTTGTCAAAGACCAAGGTCATTCCGACCGTGTTCCATCTTAGCGAACCTCCATTCCGCGTTGGAAGCACAAAGTGCACGATTTGCACGAAATGCACGATTTGCACGATTTGCACAAAAATGAGGCCGCCCGAAATTGATCCCGGACGGCCTCAGTCATTAGGTCAAAAGACCCTTGGTGGTCTTGTTTATTTCGAAACCGGGTTGCCCTCGGTGTCGAGCAAAGTGATCGGCATCCCAAGCTCTTTGAGCTTCGGCTCGATGACCGAACGATCACCGACGATCACGATCGCCATCTTCGAACCATCAAGGTATTTGTTCGCGACACGCTCGAGATCCTTCTGCGAAACGGCTCCGATCTTCTTGATGTAATCGTTGAAGTATGTGTCCGGCAGGCCGTAGGTGACCAGCGCCGAAAGCTGGTTGGAGATCGCCCCGACCGTCTCAAAACCGCTCGGGAATCGCTGGATCAGCTTCTGCTTATTGATGTCGAGATCGCGTGCCGTGACCGGGATCGCTCCGCGCATTCCGTTGATCTCCTTGAGAAATTCCTGGACAGCTTCTTTGGTCGAAACTATCTGGATCTCGCCCGACGCAACGAATGGACCGGCGGCCCGCATCGTCGAAAAGCGGCTATACGCACCATACGTGTAGCCCTTGTCTTCACGAAGATTTTGGAAGAGCCTGCCCGTCATACCGCCGCCAAGGATACCGTTGATCACCTGGACGGAAAAGTAATCCGGATCGGTTCGCGAAAGGCCTACCTCGCCGATCATCACCGACGATTGGGTCGCTCCCGGCTTGTCAACGAGATAGATGCCCGGTTTTGCAGACATCATCTGGTCGTCAACCTTGACCGACTTCACGTCGCCTGCCTTCCAACCGGCAAACGCCTTCTCGAGCTGCGGCGTAATGCTTGCCGTCGTGACATCACCAACAACGATCAGCGTCGCATTGTTCGGCTTGTAGTTCGCTGCGTAGAAAGCGGCAAGATCGTCCCTTGAAAGGGTCTTGAGCGACTCTTCGCTTCCGCTCATCTCGCGTCCGTACAGCTGATCGCCATAAACGACCTTGTCAAAGACGCGGTTCGCGATCGCCTGTGAATTCGCCTTCCTCTGGAGGAAACCGGCCATCGTTCGACGCTTCATCGTATCGAAATCGCCCTGTGGGAATGCCGCGTTCGTAATAACATCGGCATAGACATCCAAGGCAGCCGGCAAGTTCTTCGTCAATGTTGTCATCGAAACGTTCGATGAATCCCAGTTGGCGTTGGCGCCGACCGACGCACCGATCGACTGAAGCGTGTTCGATATCTGCAATGCAGAGCGAGTCTTCGTTCCCTGCGTCAGCATTGACGCCGTCATCGACGCAGCACCGCTCTTTGCGGCGTCTTCTGCGGTCGCACCGCCGTCAACGACAAGATTCATCGAGACGATCGGCAGCTCGTGATGCTGAACGACCCAAACATTCAGACCGTTCGAAAGCTTCGATTTTTCGATCGCAGGAAGCGTAAATTTCGGATCTGCTCCTGCCTTCGGAAGAGCTGCATCCTGCTTTGCGATCAATGCGAGGTCTTTCTTCTTGGTCTCGGTCGAAGTCGGTTTATCTGCCTGAGCCGGCGGCGGCGGCTGTTTTGCCGGAACGTACGTCATCACGACGCGGTTCTTTGTCAGATATTCATTCGCAACACGCTTTACGTCCTCAGGTGTGACCTTCGAGTATCGGTCAAGGTCCTTCTGGAAGTAGTTAGGAGTGTTCAGGTAGCCGGAATAGTCGGCGAGCTGGCTGCTCTTTCCGAGGACGGTCTGAAGGCTGTAGATGGCACTCGCTTCGCGTGCGGCAACGGCACGCTTCACTTCATCGGCGGTTACGCCGTCTTTCTGGATCTTCTCGATCTCGGCGTTAACGATCGCTTCGATCTCATCGAGCGATTTGCCCGGCCGGGCCATCGCGTTTATCTGGAACTGCCCGCCGATCTCGCTTGTTGAGTCGAACGCAAAGATCGACTGTGCAAGTTCCTTTCCGTAAACAAGTTCACCCTGAAGGCGTGAACCGCGTCCCGACGAAAGTATGCTGGAAAGGATATCCAGTGGAGCCTCATCCTTGTGATAGGTGCGAACACCGGGCCAAGTGATCGCTCTGCGTTCGAGCTTTGCAAACGGGTCTTCGTATTGCTGACGGATCGTTTCCTTTAGCTGCGGCATCGGCGGATTCGGCCGATCGATCGGTTTGCCCGTTTCAAAGACACCGAAGTATTTCTCGATCCAGCCGCGTGCCTGCTTCTCATCAAAATCACCGGCGAGAACGAGGATCGTGTTATTCGGCACGTAATACTGCTTGAAGAATGACTTCACATCGTCAAGCGAGGCAGCCGAAAGATCGGCCATCGAGCCGATCACCGAATGATGGTACGGATGATCGACAGGGTAGATCAGTTCGTCGATGCGCTCGCTCATCGTTCCGTAAGGGACGTTGTCCACGCGGAAACGACGCTCGTTCTTCACGACGTCACGCTGGTTGTCGAGCTTTGCCTGATCCATCGCGGGCAGAAGCCGGCCGAAACGATCTGCTTCGAGATAAAGTACGCGTTCGAGGTAGTTCGACGGGATCACCTCGAAGTACCACGTCCGGTCTTCGTTCGTCGTACCGTTCACATTTCCGCCGAGTTCATCGACGGCGCGCCAGCCGTCAACGTAGTTCTCCGACCCCTGAAACATCATATGCTCGAAGAGATGGGCAAAACCCGTGCGGTGTTCGGCCTCGTTTTTCGACCCGACGTGGTACCACATATTCACGGCAACGACGGGCGTCGAACGATCCTGATGAAGAATGACCGTGAGGCCGTTCTTCAGCTTATATTCCTTAATGTTTATCGGCGGGAGCTTAATGTCCTGCGCAAATAGCCCGAGCGGAAAGAGCATCACCGCCAGGCTAAGAAGAATTGCGAATTTAGGGGTTCTCATAATTAAGAATCGGTCCTTCAAGTGATTATTATTGGCTGATACTGACAACTTTACGCTTTGCGCCGACAGGCGCGCAAAAGCGTCGAGGTAAATTCTCTTTTCGGAAGGTTTACGCGTCGGGCGGGCGCGAAGTTTCAACCTTGGCAAGAGCCGCGACCTTTTCGCGTTTTGAAACGACAACTCCACCGGGCCTTTCGACCGTAACGGCGAACATCGAAGGATTCTTCGCCGCAAGCTTGGCGTCGATCGGGATGACAACCTCGCCATTCGATGAAATATTGAAGGTGCCGCCGTCGATCGGGGTCTTATCGCCTTGGTTCTCTTCAAAGATCCAAAGCTGATAGGTCGAGGCGTTCGGATCGTTCTTCGGCAGGCCGCTGAGCTTTACATATCCCTTTTGCTGCTTATCGCTCCAAACGACGTCGCCGGCGACCTTTGCCATTTCGCCATCCTTAGCGGCAGGCGTCCATTTTGCAACCGTCATTCCGGGTTCGGCCATCATTTCGTCGTGGGACTGAGCGGGCGTCATCGGCGTAGGCGTGGCGGTTGGCGGCGGATTTCTCGCGATCTCGGTCACGCCGAACCGCGTCATCGCAATGTTTATCCCAAGTGCGATCATCGCTGCAGCTGCGACCGCCCACCCGAGCCACGAGAGTAATGGCGTTCGTCTCGGAGGAATCTCACCAACCGCCTTCTCAATTTGAGAACTTTCTACATTCGTGCTTACGAAATCCGCCGCATCAGCCGCGATCTTTGAACGGAGATGGGCCGGCAGAGCGTCGGCAGGCTCCAACTCGGCCATCATTAGGGCAGCGGCCGCAAGATCAAAAGAATCGTCGTCACTTCCCTCAAGAACTGCAAGCCGCCTCGATTCCTCAGAAGTTAGGCCCTCGGTCGCTTGCCGTGTTAGAAGGTCGAGCAATAATTCGCGGTCTTTCTCGGTCATATCGCTGCCTCCTGTGGTTCAAAGTCGGTCATTCCGCCGAGTCCGAGAACTTCACGCACCCGAAGAAGACCGCGTCGCGCGTGGGTCTTTACAGTGCCAAGCGGAATGCCCGTCGTCTCTGCGATCTCTTGATGAGACATCCCGCCGACGATCGACAGGTGAAGAACCTTCTGCTGCTCGGGCCGCAGGGTCTTCATGGCCTCAGCCGCTTCTTTTGCCTCCACGCTGATCTGAATGAACTTATGATCTGTGCTGCCCGGTTCGCTGACCATCTCTTCGATCGGATCCGTCGCGATCCTCCGCCCGATCGACCTGATCTTGTCGATGACCCGCCGTCGGGCGATCATTGCGATAAACGTGGCTTCCGAGGCTACCGTTGTGTCGTAGCGGCCGGCGTTCTTCCAAATGTCGATGAAGGCTTCCTGCACGGCATCCTCAGCATCGGCCTCGTTCGACATCAGCTTTCTTGCGATCGAATAAACGAGTCCGCCGTATGCATTGAGGCAATCCTCGACAGCATTCTTATCGCCCGCAGCGATACGTTTTAGGATAGGTTCAGCCAAACTCGTCTTCTCTAAAGCCCCGCACTAAAACGGGCAATTCGGCCCTACACGCCTTGCGGTAAAAAGGGCGTCACTCTTCTATTCGTTCGGGAGGCGGAATCGGTTTCGATATGAGAGAGACAACAAAAATGACAAACAACAGGGAACTTGAAAGTGCCGAAAGCAGGCAAAATTGGCAAAAAGCGCCGATCAGGGCCGCCTGAACGTAAATAAGCCAGGCAGAAAAAAGCGCCATCATCGTCGCGAGAATGCCGTAAAGCAGCCACATTCCGCGTCGCCCGAATAGCGTCATCGCCGCAAAGATCAGAACAAAAAAATAAGCGGCGGCACCAAAGATCGCAAGCGGCAGGCCCGCAACTTCGGCATAAGCGCTCGTAAGCACCATTTCGCAGCCCTCGGTAATGCTGCACGGGACAGGCTCGGCCGTGTAATGGTGGATCGTTAAATAGACCGAATCAAAAAGGCCCGCGATCGCGACGATGATCGCCGCGGCCGCGAGCCAATTCTTTGGTTTAAAGCTGATCACTTGTTCACTTCGGAGGAATTCTTCTTCGCATCGGCCGAATTAGAACTTGCGGAGGAATTAGACTCGGGGGCAGAATTTGTCGCAGCCGGGGTTGCCGGCTTCGCCTTAGCAAGCTCTGCATCGATGATCTCCTTCAGGCCCGAAACCGTAACCTTGCTCGGCGGAACTGCGACATTGTTAACGAAAACGGTCGGTGTCGAGTTGATTCCGATACCGTCGCCGCGCTTAAGGTCGAGATCGACACGCTGCTTTGCGGGGAGGCCGGCAGCATCATTCTGCCATTGGTCGATATTGAGTCCGATCTTTTCTGCATAGCTCTTCCAGAGCGCCTTATAATTCGGGTTCGCGGTCCACTCTTTCTGATTTGCGTAGAGTTCGCGTGCCATCTCGAAGAATTTCCCCTGCATACCGGCGGCCTCGGCCGCAACCGACGCCTCGTATGTCTTGTCGTGAGCCGCGAGCTTCAGCGGAAAATTCCGATAGACGAAGTTGATCCGGCTGCCGTAGGCCTTCTTGATCTCGTCCATTATCGGATATACGAGAGCACAGGTCGGACACTGAAAGTCCGCAAACTCCTCGATGGTAACCGCTGCGGACGGCGAACCGGCGGCATTCGGCGGTGTCGCTCCCGGAGGAGCTTCAGCCGGGATACCGGGTGTCTTTGCGGGCGTCGGCGTTTTCTTGCCGTTCGAGTTGCTCGCCGTGTTCGAGCACGCGACAGCAAAGAGCGATGAAATTAAGAGAGCGACCAAGGCCAATGGAAGGCCGATTCTGATTTTGTTTGTTCTCATTTTGTGTAAATAAAAAACCCTATCTTACTGCACGAATACGGCTTTCCGCGGCAGAAGGTTTGCGCAATGCTTCAAGCGTCGCTTCAACCTTGGCGGCGATGCCATCGGAGTCCAGGCCGTATTGTCCAAGCAAAACCTTCGGATCGCCGTGCGTAACGATCTCGTCAGGAACACCGAGCCTTGCCACCTTCACGCTGTCCTGAAGCCCGTTCTCTTCAAGCAATTCGATCACAGCAGAGCCGAATCCGCCGGCAAGATACCCTTCTTCGACCGTGATGATGGCCTCGTGTTCCGCAGCCGCCTTTAGTATCAGGTCGGCATCGAGCGGTTTGACGAATCGGGCATTGATGACCTGAACTTTGATGCCGCGAGCGGCCAAAATGTCCGCTGCAGCGAGCGACGGATTAACCATCGATCCATAAGCGATGATCGAGGCGTCGGCACCTTCGCGAAGAACCTCGCCGCGGCCGATCTCGAGCTTCTTCGGCGATTCCGAGATGTCAACACCGACACCATTTCCGCGCGGATAACGAAGTGCCGCCGGGCCCGGATGTTCGATCGCCGTCAGCATCATATCGCGCATTTCGGCCTCGTCCTTTGGGGCCATTACGACGATGTTCGGGTAACCGCGCAAGTACGTGATATCGAGGAGTCCGTGGTGCGTCGGGCCGTCTGCACCGACTATTCCCGCACGATCCATCGCAAATGTCACATCAAGATCTTGAAGGCAAACGTCATGGATGAGCTGATCGAAGCCGCGCTGAAGGAAGGTCGAATATATCGCGGCAACTGGCTTTAATCCCTCACAGGCCATGCCCGCGCAGAACGTGATCGCGTGCTGTTCCGCGATACCGACGTCGAACGCCCGCTCGGGGAACTTTTCAAGAACCTTGTCTATGCCCGTACCGTCTGGCATTGCGGCCGTGAGGCCGATTATCCGTTCGTCGCGCTCCATCAACTCGCACATCGTTTCGCCGAAGACCTGTGTATAACTCGGCGGTGCGGCCTTCGTGGATTTGTACGGCAGGCCGGTCTTCGGATCGTATGGCCCGGTCGCGTGATATGCGTAGTAATTCTTTTCGGGATTTGGGAAACCTTTCCCTTTCTGAGTGATCGCGTGCACGATCACCGGACCGTCATCGACCTTCTTGGCCTCTTCGAGGGCCCTTACCAGCATTGGGACATTGTGTCCGTCAACATAGCCGATGTATTTGAAGCCAAGCTCGTTTACGAGGGCGCCGGGCAAGACGGCCGCCGCGATAGCGTCTTTTACAGATTTTGCCGCGGCCCGGAGTCTATCGCCGATGCCCGGAACGCTCTGAAGAGCGTCGCCAATTCCCTCTTTCCAGTCGTGATAGCTCTGCGCCTCTTTGATGCGGTTCAGATAACGGCTCAAAGCTCCGACGGCCGGAGCTATCGACATCTCATTGTCGTTCAGAATAACGATCAGTCGTGATTTCAAATGCCCGGCCTGATTTACGGCCTCCATCGCCATTCCGCCCGCAAGCGATGAGTCGCCGATCAGGGCACAAACGTGGAAATCCTCTCTCTTTATATCCCGAGCGACGGCCATACCGAGCGCCGCCGAGATCGAGGTCGATGCGTGGCCCGCACCGAACGTATCGTACTCCGATTCGTCACGACGCAGAAAGCCCGAAATTCCGCCCGGCTGCTTGATAGCCTTTAGCTGTTCGCGGCGGCCCGTAAGGATCTTGTGCGCGTATGCCTGATGCCCAACGTCCCAAACAAGCCGATCTCGCGGCGTGTCGAAAACATAGTGCATCGCAACGGCAAGCTCGACCGCGCCGAGGCTTGCTCCCGTGTGTCCGCCGATACGCGAGCACGTGTCGATAATGTATTGACGTGTTTCGTCCGCGATCGCCTGCAGATCCTCGATACGATATTGCCGCAGGTCGGCGGGTGAATTTATTTCATCTAAAAAGCCCATGAAACTAAAGAGGCGCTAACCTTCTAAATTTCGCATTTAGAGCCCCGAATGGCAAGTTTGAAAGCCGTTTCCCGTCGTATGCAAAAAGGCCGTCCGTAGCCCTTTGCGAGCACGGACGGCCTGTATTTGCGTGGTCTGACGACCGCTATTTGCCCTGATTCGAAAGTTTTCCGATGAGGGTAAAGAGCGGCAGATACATCGAAATAACGATGGAACCGATGGTTACGCCTAGGAAGGCGATAAGCACAGGTTCGATCATTGCGAGGAGGTCGGCGATCGCAGTGTCGACCTCTTCTTCGTAAAAGTCGGCGATCTTGCCCAACATTGCGTCGAGGGCACCTGTCTGCTCACCCACGCCGACCATCTGGCCGACCATGTGCGGGAAGACGTCAGTCGCTTTCAAAGGATCGACAAAATTTTCACCGCGCTCAACGCCGGCACGAACCTTCAAGATCGCATCTTCAATAATGACGTTTCCTGCCGTCTTCGCCGTGATGTCAAGCGATTGAAGGATCGGGACACCCGAAGAAAGCAGTGTCGAAAGAATGCGCGAGAAGCGTGCGACCGCGATCTTTCTCAAAATGCTGCCGAAGATCGGCAATTTGAGCAGAAATTTGTCGATCTGCCAGCGTCCCTTCGGAGTCTTATACCAATAGCCTATACCGACAGCGGAACCGATCGCGATAGCGAGTGTTGCAAGTCCGCCCCAACCGGCTACGAAGTTGCTTATTCCCATCACTATGCGTGTCGGGAGCGGCAGGGCTTCGCCGGGCCCCAACAGGCCAAGGAAGATCTGTTGGAACTGCGGGATTACGACCACCATGATGACAGCGATCGCGCCGATCGCAACTAAAATGACGGCTGCCGGGTAGATCGATGCCGAAACGATGCTTCGTTTCAACTTGACCACCTTTTCGATAAGGACGGCCAGGCGTTGAAGAATGAGATCGAGCACACCGCCCGTTTCACCGGCCTCGACCATGTGCGTGAAAAGGCTGTCGAAAACTTTGGGGTGACGTTCCAGGGCCTGGAATAGCGTCGATCCTTCTTCGACATTCGTTCGAACCTGCCGCAGCACATCCTTAAAGAATGCATTCTGCTGCTGTTCGGCGAGAATATCGAGACACTGAACGAGCGGCAGACCGGCGTCGATCATCACTGAGAATTGTCGCGTAAAGACGGCAAGTTCCTTTGCTTTGACCTTCTTGCGGCGGCCGACCTTCGGTATCGAGATCTCACGGCCCTTTTCAGAGGCCTGGGTCATTATGATCTGCTCACGGCGCAGCAACGCCCGGAGTTCATCCTGTGTTGCGGCTTCGCGCTCGCCCGAGACGAGTTCATTCAATCGGTTTCTTCCCTTAAAAGCGTAAGTAGGCATTTTGAGTGGTCACTCCAGATGAGTTTCTAGAAGGTCTATCTAACGGGCGGACGCTGTCCGATCGGACGGCCTTGTGCATACGGACTGCCGCCAGCTGCGGGTGCAGCCGGTTTTCCGACTCCGCCATAGGATTCGTTAAGGCCGGAGCCTCGCTGAATAAGCTCTTTGAGCTCGTCAGGGTTCGATGAACGCTGCATAGCGGTTTCGAGCGAGATCGTGCGTTTATGAACGAGCGATGCGAGAGCCTGGTTGAATGTCTGCATACCGAACTTGTCTTGGCCGGTCTGCATCATCGAGTAGATCTGGTGGATCTTGTCTTCACGGATGAGGTTGCGGATAGCAGCATTCGGGACGAGGATCTCTAGTGCCATTGCACGTCCGTCGCCGGATGCTTTCGGAAGCAGCGATTGGCAAAGAATGCCTTCGAGAACAAGCGACAGCTGCGTACGCACCTGTGCCTGCTGTTCGGATGGGAACACGTCGATGATGCGGTTGATCGTCGAATAGGCAGAGTTCGTGTGAAGCGTCGCGAAGGTCAAGTGGCCCGTTTCAGCGATACGCAAGGCCATCTCGATCGTCTCAAGGTCGCGCATTTCGCCGACAAGGACGATATCCGGATCCTGACGAAGGGCAGTTCGAAGGGCGGCACCGAACGAATGAGTATCGGCCGCGACTTCGCGTTGGTTCACAACACAATTCTTGTGATTGTGAAGGAATTCGATCGGATCCTCTATCGTCAGGATGTGGTCGTGACGATCGATATTGATCTTATCGACCATGGAGGCAAGCGTGGTCGATTTACCGGATCCGGTCGGTCCCGTTACAAGCACGAGGCCGCGAGGCTTTTTACAGAGGTCTTGGACCACCTGCGGCAGCCCAAGGGCCTCAAAAGATTTGATCTCGTAGGGAATGGCACGAAAAACAGCTCCGACAGCCCCTTTCTGGTTAAAGAGATTGGCACGAAAACGCGACATTCCTTTTAGGCCGAATGAAAAGTCGAGTTCGAGATTCTCTTCGAATCGATGTTTCTGGGCATCAGTAAGCACTGAATACGCAAGCCGCTTGGTGTCAGCCGGTGAAAGGGCCGCAAAGCCTGCGATCGGCGACAGATGGCCATGGACGCGCACCTGAGGAGGCGAGTTGGTAGAAAGGTGCAGGTCGGAGCCGCCAGCGTCCGTCATTCTTTTCAGAAGTTCGGGCAGCGTAACGGTCGCTTCATTTACCGGTTCGTAGCTCATAGATCAAATAGTTCCAAAGTTAAATTTGAAGTTTTCGTTATTCGCGGACAGATGCACGCTGGGTCGAACGCACGCGGCTCTGAAGCGATCCCAAGACCTTCTCAGACTCTTCTGCAAGGCGGTCGGCCTGATCTGCTGACGAGTTTGTCGCAACGTTGTAGATCTTGCCGTCAACGGCCGTGAAGTAGAACATTCGCGACTGCAGCTGGCCGTTGCGTGCCTGAGATTGTGCGACGACAACATAGACAAGGCGGCCGTTGATCTCTTTCTGATAATCATTGACGACCCAGCCATTCTCCTGGATCATTCGGTTGATCACATCGCGGCGAAGAGCCGTTGTGCTAACGCCGGCAAGCATCCTCTGCGACCCGACCGTGCGGTCTTCACCCGTTGCAGGGCCAACGACCGAGATCGATGCAGAACCGACCTGCGAACCGCGCGAATCATCGACGCGGAAACGCATTTCGTTCGAACTTGTTTTTGACTCTTCCCAGGTTTGAGGCGTCGATGCCGGTGCCTTGACGCTCTTAACGCGTTGGGTTGATGCAACGTGATCCCGGTTAGCCGCACGCGCTCGACGCGCTTTGGCCAATCTTATCTGGCGAAGCCGCAGCTTTCTGACCTGAGCACGATGGCGGCGGGCACGAAGCTGGCGCGCGCGATATTGTCGCCACCAGCGCTTTGAATACTTCTTATAGTGCTTTCGGTGTTTCTTGTGTTTGCGTGCGCGACGCGACGCCGCGTCCGCATCGTTGGTCCCGAGCGGCACGATGATGCCAATGCCAACCAAAAGTGCCAAAGATAATGCAATTGCCCTAACTAACATAACTTGCCTCCCAAGTTCTAAAGAACGGTCTCCTTAACGACCTCTTCGATCGTCGTGATACCGTCACGTATCTTGCACAAGCCCGATTCACGCAGCGTGATCATTCCGAGCTCGATCGCTTTTCTCCGCAATTCCATCGCGCTTGCGCCGATGATAATGAGCTCACGAAGTTCGTCCGTGATCTCCATAACTTCATACAGGCCGACTCGGCCCTTATAACCTGTGTTGTTGCACGCTTGGCAGCCCCGGCCCTTGTAGAGCCTTACATCGCCAACTTCCTCCGGCTTGAATCCTATCTCGACCAGGCCTTCGCTCGGCATATGGACTTCCTCTTTGCAATTCTGGCAAATACGGCGAATGAGTCTCTGTGCCTGAATGATGTTGACGGATGTCGCCACAAGAAATGGCTCGATACCCATATTCACGAGACGCGAGATCGTTGACGGCGCATCGTTCGTGTGCAGCGTGGAGAGCACAAGGTGGCCCGTAAGCGCAGCTTTGATGGCGATCTCGGCCGTCTCGAAGTCGCGGATCTCACCGACGAGGACGATATTCGGATCCTGACGCAGGAAAGATCTGAGAGCGGCCGCAAAGTTCAGCCCGATCTGCTCCTTCATCTGTACCTGGTTGATGCCCTGAAGGTTGAATTCGACCGGATCCTCGGCCGTCATAATGTTCGTCTCAGGTGTGTTCAGCGATTGAAGAGCGGAATAGAGCGTGTTCGTCTTACCCGAACCTGTCGGACCCGTTACGAGCACCATTCCGTACGGATTTGAGATCGCTCGCTGGAATTTCTCCAGACTCTCGACCTCAAAACCGAGCTTCGTCATATCAAGCATCAGCTTTTCTTTGTCGAGGAGACGAAGCACAACCTTTTCTCCAAAGAGTGTCGGCAGCGTCGAAACACGGAAATCGAGTTCGCGTGATCGGTTGTCGATCTTGACCTTGATCTTGATGCGTCCGTCCTGCGGCAGCCGCTTCTCAGAAATATCGAGCTTCGACATGATCTTGAGACGCGAAATGAGCGGATCGCGGATCTTCATCGGCGGATGCATCACGTCGTAGAGAATGCCGTCGATACGAAATCTGATCCTAAAATCTTTTTCATAAGGCTCGACGTGAATATCCGATGCGCCGCGTCGAAGCGAATCAACTAACAAGACGTTAACGAGCCGGACAACCGGTGCGTCTTCGCTCGCCCTCGCAAGGGCGGCAAGATCGATCTCGTCGTTATCCTCTACAAGCTCGAAGTTCTCGTGTTCGTTCGAATCAAATGTGAACCTATCAAGCGAGACATCCAAGTCACCTTCCTGCAGGCCTTCTCCCGGCGTCGAGCTGACCTTCGCATGGCCGTTCGAGCTTGCATGATGTCCATTGCCGTTAAAAGCGACTTCAGCTTCTTCAGCAAAAGCAGCATCAAAAATATCGATCTCGGACGAGCCTGTGTAATACTTTCCGATCGCATGCTGGATCGACGATTCAGCGGAGATAACGGGTTCAACATTAAATCCGGTCATGAATTTAATGTCGTCCATCGCAAAGACGTTCGTCGGGTCGGCCATAGCGAGCGTGAGGGTGGCACCGACCTTAGAAACTGGAAGCACTGAATACTTCAGGGCGACCTCATGCGAAATCAGTTTGATAACTTCCGGCTCGATCTGGAACAGTTCGAGGTTGATCGACGGTACACCGTACTGGCGCGACAGAACGGCGGTTACGACGTCATCGGAGACAACGCCCAGCTTGACAAGGTTGGAACCAAGCCTGCCTCCGTTATTCCGCTGGTACTCAAGCGCATCACGCAGTTGCTGCGGAGTGATGAGGTTTTCGCGGACAAGAATTTCTCCGAGTTTTGCTGACATTTAGAGTGGGTTCAAGATTCCTCAATTCGGGCGGGTTTCCTGGCGGAATTCTCGCTTTCAAAGCGGACCTGTATTTTGAGAAGTGGGTCGTCAGAACAACGATGATAAACATCGTTGACACCTAATAGTAATAATTAAACACCTGCGTGTCAACAAAATTTCGAGCGATGTGGGGCAGGTTGACCGAAAAAACTCTCACCTAATCGGTCAAATTGAGAGAATTTCTCGTAAATTATTGGGCTTCAGGTGTCTCAGCCATCTGTTTTTCGAGCTGAATGATGAAGGAGCGGACCGACGTGGCTTCCGGAGTATCCGGAAAGATGCTTAGAAACTGTTTGTAGAGGGCGATCGCTTCGGGATATTGATGCCTTCTTTCATAAACAAGGCCCAATAGCTGGTAAAGGACGATCGCGTCCGGCGCGCTCCCAAGCTGCTTTAATGCAACCTTCAGATTCTTTGCCGATTCGTCGTAGTTCGCCTTTTCAGTATCGAGATCGCCCTCACCGCCGGCGGTTTCGGCCCGATCTTTGTAGAGCAGCCCAAGCCCGGTATAAGCCTCAGGCTGAAAGCCTTTCCCCTCGACGATCGCCTTCTTGAACGCAAGGATCGCCTTATCCGGATAGCCGCCGTCTTTCAGTATTCGGGCTTCGACCGCCGAAACCTCCGCAATACCAGGTCGAAGGCGCCTTACAGCTGCGATCGTTTTTTGCGCCGCGATGACATCTGCATTATCGTTCTGCAGCCTTGCCATCTCAATATATGCGTCAACAAACCCCGCGCGCAGCTTGATCGCTTCTGCATAAGCGGCTATCGCTTTGTCACGGTCGATCTGAGCGAGCCTTCCGGCTTCCTGAAACTTCAATTCCGCCTTATCGGTGGTTTTTGCGAGCGATATCGAAACTTCGTCCTTAATGGCAGCCGTTAGCCTTTGTGTCCTTTCCTTAAAGCCGTCACAGCGAACTTTGAGAGCATGAACTTCGGTAGAAAGCTTTCTGATCTTCAGGGTTCCGTCATCGCCTGTCCGGCCGTAAGATACGCCATCTATAAAGATCTGAGCATTCGGTTCGGTTCTGATCGTGATCGGACGAGCCTGTGCAAAAACACTGGTACTCATCAGCAGGAACAAGAGAATACCCGTGATGAAACTGATCCCCTTCATAAGACCAACGACGGTGACGCCAACGTTGCCGTAAGCGAACGCCCTTTTGTCGCATATGACCAATATACTCTACTGTGCCCTAAAATCGCGGCATGTAGATCTGATGGCTGCATATCCCGCGGCGTTCGCCCGGCATTTTACGTTTGCTTTTCGTGACGGCTATCTTATAATCGAGAGTTCGTGGCTGGGTAGCTCAGCTGGTTAGAGCACAGGATTCATAACCCTGAGGTCGGGAGTTCAAGTCTCCCCCCCGCCACCACTCAGAATCACAAAAAAAAGGCTGTCCGGGATCTCGTTCCTGACAGCCTTTTCGTTTCGAGGTATCTCTGAGCCGATCTCAATCGTTCTTTGCAAAAAGGTTCTTCAACCATTTGAATGGCTTCTTTATCACGGAGCCGGTCTTATCAAGGATCGAGCGCTTCTCCCTGGCCTTCTTAGATCCCTCGACCGAAGGAACCGCGTTCTGAGCCTTCCTCTGAGTGAATGCCGCAACCTTTGTTTCCTGAATGTCGGGCTCCTTGAACTCATACTTCTCGCCCTTTGGAACAACGATACTTGTCGTCTCAAAGCTATGATCGTAGGTTACAACGCGGTTGCGTCGAAACTTCCGGCGCGGCAGCACTCGCCGGATCGGCTCACTCGAAACGCTCACAAATTCCGCTTCCGGATCCAGATCTACGGCCTCATCTTCGGAGGGTGCAAGCTCAGCGACCGGCGGTTTGGCAAAGAAAGGGACCGTCACAGGTTTAGAGATCACTCGAGCGAACTCCTGCCGGCCCGCCTCCGTCGCGTTATAGGCGGTGTAGGCAAGCTGCAGACAGCAGACGGCAATTATCGCTAAAATGAGTTTCTTCATGACCTTCGAGCGATCGTTGGTGTTAAACAAATATTAACACCACAACTTAGTATATCCTAAACGCAAAAAGGTTGTTCGGTCTGTAATCCTTCCGACAAACGTTGGAAAAAGCACGAAACCCGCGGTTCCATTAATGAACTGATCCCGATGGGTCAATAACAAAGGCGGTCTGGTCAGCAGCGAGCGGGCGTGTCGCGATCTACACCTTTCGGGTTGGCTTGCCGTGCTGATAGAATACAGAATGCAGACAGAAAGTTTTCGGAGGAGCCTTTTTTCAAGGCTGAGAGGCGTGCGTGACCCGCTCGCGACTCCTTGAACCTGATGCGGATAATACCGACGAAGGGAGAAAAACGATGAAAGAACAGTTGTCAGTTGTTAATGGCCAGTCGTCAGCCAGCGAATCGGCCGAAATGCAGAAGCCCGCCCGTGAGCAAGGGCTTAACACAGAACCTACGAGTGATGAGACCAAGCTGCCGGCTTCGCAGAAGATCTATGTCAGCAGCCAGCATAGTGTCAACGGCCCGCACGTAATTAAGGCCTCATCTGCCGAATCAAAGAACTTCCAGCTACGAGTTCCATTCCGCGAGATATCGCTTACACCGAGCAAGGCAATGGACGGCGGCGTCGAAGAAAATCCGCCCGTCCGCGTTTACGACACAAGCGGGCCGTGGACCGATCCCGAACAGAAGCACAATGTTCGCGACGGTCTGCCCGCGCATCGACGCGAATGGATAATCGCGCGTGGCGACACGGAAGAATACGAAGGCCGCGAGGTTCAGCCGCAGGATAATGGCTATCTAACAAAAGGCGCCGAAGAGTTCGCACGTGTCAGTAGCCCTTCGTCGGGTAAGGGCTCAGCATCGCGCAACGGCGAACTGGAGGAATTCCCGGGTCTAAAGCGCGCTCCGCTCCGTGCAAAACCCGGTCAGTGCGTCACGCAGATCCATTACGCCCGCAAGGGTATCATCACGCCGGAGATGGAATATATTGCGATCCGCGAAAACCTCGGCCGTGAGCGTAACGCGGACGCCATTCGCCGGAATGCGGACGCCCTCGTCCGCAACGATCCGCAGGATCGCAGCTCGTTGTATCATCAACACCCCGGCCAATCCTTCGGTGCTTCGATTCCCCAATTCGTTACACCGGAATTTGTCCGTGATGAGGTGGCGAGAGGTCGGGCGATTATTCCGGCGAACATCAATCATCCCGAAAGTGAGCCGATGATTATCGGGCGAAATTTTCTGGTGAAAATCAATGCGAACATCGGAAATTCGGCGATTGCGTCTTCGATTGAAGAGGAAGTCGAGAAGATGCGTTGGTCAACGCTTTGGGGAGCCGACACAGTGATGGATCTTTCGACCGGCAAGAATATCCATGCAACGCGCGAATGGATCCTCCGCAATTCGCCTGTGCCGATCGGAACGGTGCCCATCTATCAGGCACTCGAAAAAGTCAACGGCAAGGCGGAAGATCTGACGTGGGAAATTTACCGCGACACGCTCATCGAACAAGCCGAACAAGGCGTTGATTATTTCACGATCCACGCCGGAGTCCGCCTGCCATACATTCCGCTGACGGCAAAACGTACGACGGGCATCGTCTCACGCGGCGGCTCGATCATGGCGAAATGGTGTCTCGCCCATCACGAAGAAAGTTTTCTCTACACGAGGTTTCGCGAGATCTGCGAGATCATGCGGACTTACGATGTTTCGTTTTCTCTCGGCGACGGCTTGCGTCCCGGCTCGATCGCCGATGCCAACGACGAAGCCCAATTTGCCGAACTCGAAACTTTGGGCGAACTCACGAAAATCGCTTGGGAAATGGATTGCCAAACGATGATCGAAGGTCCTGGACATGTGCCGATGCACCTCATCAAAGAGAATATGGACAAGCAGCTCGAGGTCTGCGGCGAAGCGCCGTTCTACACGCTCGGGCCGCTCACCACCGACATCGCGCCGGGCTACGACCACATCACGAGCGGCATCGGCGCGGCGATGATCGGCTGGTTCGGCTGTGCGATGCTCTGCTACGTAACGCCAAAGGAACACTTGGGTTTGCCCAACAAGCAGGACGTCAAAGAAGGCGTGATCACATACAAACTCGCTGCACACGCCGCCGACCTCGCCAAAGGTCACCCCGGCGCTCAATACCGCGACAACGCCCTCTCAAAGGCGCGCTTCGAGTTCCGCTGGGAAGACCAATTCAACCTGGGGCTTGACCCCGAAAAAGCCAAAGAATTCCACGACGAAACTCTCCCCGCCGAAGGAGCCAAACTCGCCCACTTCTGCTCAATGTGCGGACCGCATTTCTGCTCAATGAAGATCACCCAGGAAGTCCGCGAATTCGCCGCCGAACAAAACATCGAAGCAGAAAAAGCCCTCGCCGTCGGAATGAGCGAAAAAGCAAAAGAATTCGTCGCAACCGGGAGCGAGATCTACCACGGAAATTTGTCGGAAGGGGCGAAAGAGCATCGCTGAGGAGTATTGAAATGAAAACACCAGCAATAATCGATGTTTTAAGGCGGGTCGGGCTTTGTGTCGTACTCTCGTTAGCCATAGGCCTCTCTGTAGTTGCTCAGACATCCGTTGTTACTTCAAAGCTGAAAGGCACAGTTTACGACGCACAAGGTTCGGTGGTCGTTAAGGCGAAAGTTACGGCTGTCAATCCCAGCAAGAAAAAGTTTGAAACTTTTTCAGATGAGAATGGCGAATATGAAATTGCCCTTCCGTATAACAAATACGACTCGTCACGAAAGTTCGAAGAAGCGGTTTACGACATTTCGGTCGAAAGCCCCGGGTTCACGACAACAGTAATCAAGAGTTACGTGTTCATTCCGAGCCAGTTCGGAATGATGCAGTTGGATTTAGCCCTAAGATTGGAGCCGCTCAACGATGAGAGTCATCCGTGAACTGCCGGTCAGTCACTCAAGGTTATACCCTAACTGCTGTGTTAAACTGCGGAAGTTATGGCAAAGGTATCTGCAGAAGAACTTGTTGAGTGAAGAGAATCCGATACAACTTCCCCCAAATTGACATAATTGTGGATTAATTTGATAAACTGGGTGGACAATGTGCGTCCAAACATATTAAAGGAAGACACAGAATATGATCACAACCAAGGAAAATCGCGAAAATCGTTTTAGCATTCGGGCGACGGCGAAGCAGAAAGAGTTGATTGCTCGTGCCGCAAGCACTGTCAATAAGACGATCAGCGAATTCGTTTTGGAAAATGCGATCGAAGCCGCCGAAGCCTTGGAGATGGACAATGCTAATTTTGTCGTCAGCCGTGAAAAATACGAGCAATTCTTGGCTGCATTGGACGAAAAACCGAAGTCAATTCCAGCGCTTCGTAAACTCTTTTCAGAAACGATCTGATGGAAACAAATCCATTGGATAAGCTTCAGGACCGCGCTTCATTTGATTGTGAAGTCGAGCCTCTTAATGTCTATCTAAGGAAATATGCCCTTCAGAATCAGAAGAAAGATGCGGCCCGAACGTATGTTCTAACTACTGACAAAGATCGAATCATCGGCTATTACACTCTGGTGTTCGGCTCGGTTTCCATCGAAGAAACCACGCCAGAAATTTCCGCGGGATTGGGCAAATATCCGATCCCGATCATATTATTGGCACGTCTGGCGATCGATAAAACACAAAAAGGTAAAGGTTTAGGCAAACACCTGGTGAAAGATGCTTTACTTCGTGCGGTGCGCGCCTCAGAAATCGCCGGTTTGCGGGCTTTTCTTGTCCACGCCAAAGACGAATCAGCAAGAACATTTTATGAAAGACTCGGTTTCAAGCCATCGCCTCATAACGAACTTCACTTGTTTTTGAAGATGTCAGACATTCGAGCATCGTTGAACGATACACAATAGCCAAACTTGTGCATTAGTTCTTGGATTTACAGAAGAAAAAGTACTCGCCATCGGCATGAGCGAAAAGGCAAAGGAATTCGTCGCAACCGGCAGCGAGATCTATCACGGGAATTTGCCGGAAGGAGCGAAGGAACATCGTTGAGGAATTTAATACGAAAAATAGTGAGGAGAAAATGTATGAAATTTGAGAAGTTAGTGCCGAGTATTTTTTATGCTGATATTGCGGATGGTTTGAAAATGTTTGTTGACTGTTTGGGATTTGAAATCGGACACGATGAAAGAAACTCTGCTAACCCGTTTTGTGTGGTTGAGAGAGACGATTTACGAATAAATCTTTTTGAGGACGCTGTTCATGCCAAAGAACATAATCCCGAATTTAGGCTGGTTACTAAAAATATTTCGGAAGTTTATGAGAGGGTTTCCAAATCGCATCACGAATTTCTTCATCCAAACCTTAAGGAAATTACGCTTCGTCCTTGGGGAGCCAGGGAGTTCTGTTTGATGGATAACCAATTGGGTGTTCGCATTCAAGAATGGCAACTTGGCTAAAATGAAATCGTGGCGAAAACTATGGAATTGAAAGTAATCGAACTGCACGAAGACAAAACCGGAGAAATTTTCGATACGCCCGACTGCCAACAACTGTTGACTGTATATGAGGATTTTTATCCGCAAATCGGGTTTAATCCGCCGTGGGTTGGCTATTTTGTGATTCGTGAAAATACGGTTGTCGGTTGCGGCGGTTTTGTCGGGCAACCGCAGGACGGAAAAGTTGAAATCGCTTACTGGACTTTCACGGAGTTTGAAGGTCAAGGCGTTGCTTCGTTTGCTTGTCGGGAATTGGTTTCAATCGCTCATCGGACAGACCCGAATGTAACGATTGCAGCCAAAACCAAGCCCGAACATAACGCCTCGACAAAAATTTTGGAAAAGAACGGCTTTGCATTTAAAGAAATCGTGCAGGACCACGAGATCGGCGATGCCTGGCTTTGGGTACACCAGAAGGAAACGGGAGTGTTCTGATCAAAGGCGGCTACACCGACCGCTCGTAAGCGAGAACGCGTGGATCCTTCGTTCGTAAAGCGTGAAGCGGCCCCGGAACAATTCCTCGGAACTTGTGTCCGGCCTTGAGCGTAAGACCTTGACACTATGAGAGCGGTTTTCTTTTTCATATTGATCATCGCGGCATTGGACATTGCCGCCATAGCGCAAGCCCCGGCCGAAGCAATAAAGGTCGAGCCGGCAAATGGTTTTTCGTACCCTTACTATCTCTATATCCCGGCCGAGATGCGTGCTCCCTCGGAGAAGGGCGGCAAGTTCACGCTGCTCGTTATGCC